>Ga0126371_10002102_pt1 | contig 17067 bp, 14 predicted proteins | sample PanSoiMetaPlot_4_FD_110145 | JGI IMG/M metagenome (GOLD analysis project Ga0126371, IMG submission 110145) | Tropical forest soil microbial communities from Panama - MetaG Plot_4 | ecosystem: Environmental > Terrestrial > Soil > Tropical forest > Bulk soil | place: Panama | collected 2016-02-17 | reverse complement strand
TGCTCGCCGGACAAAAAGTCGTCGATGCGCGCCAGCTCGCGCAACCGGCAGGTCTTGCGCACGATGACGTCGACGAGCGTCGCGTCGCCGTAGCCGTAGCCGTAGCCGTAGCCGTCCGGATGGGCGTCGTCCTTCGTCCGCCATTTGGGGAACCGGATAATGGTCGTTCTCGCCTGCAATGCGACGGCAGCCGGTCAGTCGCGAATTTCCATGCTACCGCAGTTCGGGTGACTCGCTGTCACCCGTCGGCCAATTCGGTGGCGGCGTCAACCGCCGAGATCAAACCGCGGCGACGGCCGCGGTCTCGAGCACGACGCGAACCTTGCGTCCCAGGAAATTGAGCAGGATCGCCACGCGCTCGTGATCGGCGATGCCTTCGAACAAGCCGAGGCACGTCTCGAACACGCCGTTCAATACCTGAATCTTCTGACCCGGCGCAAATTGCGCGCGGGTCTCGAGCTTGACGAAGCCGCCCGAATCCTCGCGGCGCTTGAGCCCGTCGATCACCTGGTCGGTCACCGGCGCCGGCGCGTCGCCGTTGGCGACGAAGCGCGCGACGCCGAAGGTCGAATGGATCGAGCGCCAGCGCTGCGTCGCCATGTCGACGGCAACGAACAGGTAGCGTGGGAACAACGGCGTTGCGATCAGGTCGACCTGGCGCGCGTGCCGGCGCCGTTTCAAATAACGCGGCAGATAGGTTTCGAAGCCCTGACGGACCAGATGCGCCGCCGCCTTGGCCTCGGCGTGCGGATGGGTCTGGACGACGTACCAGCGACGCGACGTCGTCATTGCGCGGCTTCCTCTGACGTGGCGGCGGCCGACACGTCGAGCAGTGCGGGCGCAAGCACGCGTTCTGCGCCATACCGCTTCGCGGCGGCATCGAACGACGCCTGCGCCGCCGCCAGATCGGTGACGATGACGCCATCGAACGCCTCGGGTACGGCGTCGAACGACGGGAATACCGGCACGCCGGCGAAATGCGCCTGGTCGGATTTCGGATCGACGATGGCAACGATGCGGATGCCGGCTTCGAGCGCGCACAGGCTTGCGATTTCGGCCAGATCCGAAACGCCCGCGAGCGCAATCCGGCTCCAGCCCCGCTGCTTGGCCGTCGCGAGGGCGCTGGCGCATTCGCCGCGCGCGCGCCGGAAAAACGAGAACGAAACCGACAGATATTCGACCGTCAGGCGGGATTTTTCGGTAAAGCCCTTGGGCGTCAGGTAATAGCGATAGCGCCGCGCCGGCGCTTCCTTGACCTTGACCAGGCCTTTCTTCACGCACCGCTTGAGATAGGCGTTGACCAGCCCTAGCGCGATATCGAATTCGGCCGCCAGCCGACGCTGCGATTGCTCGCTGTCGCGCTCAACCGACTGGAGCAGACCCAGCATGATCCGCGGGTCGTCGGTCTTTTCGACCTGCATGGCTGCGGCGCCTCCGCTGAACGCGGCCTTTCTAACGCGTTCATTCGATGAACGTCAAGCCTTAATGTTCAAGCCGTGAACATTTCTATCTCTTTGAAATACCTACGTGATAATGTACCTCTATGGCCCTGGCCTGGCCTTGAGAGGCTTTCGGACGCCGCGCGCATCATGCCCGGACAATTCCGCATCCTGCTGCTGAACACGGATTACCGGCTGTTCCTGGCGTGGCTTTACGCCAGCCAGCCGGCCCTGGCGTTACGGCGCTACGAACAGCAACTCGCGGCACGTAATGCGAGCCTGTTCGGCACTGCGGATTTCATGTCGTCGCATTTGAACGCGGGCGGCGATTCCGCGATCGACGTCCACGCCAACAATCGCCCGCTGCAGGAGGCCTGGATGGCAGAGCATCGCCGCCAAATCCAGGGCTGGGCGGTCCGGCTCACCTGTTGCGTCATACCGGGACCGCTCAAGCGGCGTCTGGTTGATCGCGATGTCGACAGCCCGCGTTTTCTCGAAATCCTGCGCGCGCAAATTGCCGCCTTCGCGCCGACGGTCGTCTACAATCACGATCCAAGCGGTATCCCGGCCAGCAGTCTCAAGGCAATCCTGCCGCACGACTGCGCCCTCGTCGCCCAGATCGCCTCGCCGCCCAATCCCGAGACCGACTGGCCAGCTTATGACCTCGTACTTTCGTCGCTGCCGAATCTCGTCGCATCGTTCCGGCGCCAGGGCGTCACCGCCGAGTACCTGCCGCTGGCGTTCGAGCCCCGCGTGCTGGCGCAGATTCCCAAAGCACCGCGCGACATCCCGGTCTCGTTCGTCGGCAGCGTTTCGCCGGCCCATCGCGAGCGGATCGATTTCCTCGAGACGGTGGCGCGACGCACCGGCCTGGCGATCTGGACCGACCTGCCGCCGGCGCTGCCGCCGGCGAGCGCGATCCGCACGCAGCATCGCGGCAGCGCCTGGGGCCGCGAGATGTTTCGGATCCTGCGTCGCTCGCAGATCACGCTTAACCGTCACATCGACGTGTCGGCGAATTTCGCCAACAACATGCGCCTGTTCGAAGCGACCGGTATGGGAACCTGCCTCGTCACCGACGCGAAGGACAATCTGGCCGAGCTGTTCGAGCCCGGGAAGGAAGTCGTGACCTACGCGTCGACCGACGAATGCGTGGAAAAGACGCGTTCTCTCGCCGATCGTCCGGCCGAGCGGCAGCGCATCGCCACCGCAGGCCAGGCGCGCTGCCTGGCCGATCATACGTACGAGCGTCGCATGACCGAACTCATTGCCATCCTGACGCGGCGATTCGGATAATGACGTCATGAGCGGTCTTCGCGCCTGGATCAGAGCGATCGTCGACGCCGCCGTCAGGCGGTTTCCGGCAGCGGCGGCCCGACTCGCCTGCCATATCCTGCAGGTCGAGCACGACGCCCAGCGTTTGCCAGACGCAACCGTCGCGCGGCTCGAGACGCTGGCGCGCGTCGCGGCCGCGCGTGGCGCGGACGGCGACCCTGCCGCCGACCGCCAGGAGAGCTACGCCCAGGAAGGCGAAGACCTGATCGTCGCGCGCCTGGTCGGCGACAAGACCGACGGGTTTTACGTCGACGTCGGCGCGCATCATCCGGTGCGCCACTCGAATACCTACCGGCTCTATCGCCGCGGCTGGCGCGGCATCAACATCGACGCCACGCCCGGCTCGATGGAGCGTTTCCGCCGCCTGCGGCCGCGCGACATTAATCTCGAATGTCTCGTGGCGGCCGGCGCCGAGCCGCGGCCGTTTCACGTTCTATCGGAGCCGGCGCTCAATACCGCGTCGCGCACGCTGGCGGCGCAGCGGCGGGCCGAGAACCGGCAATACCGCGTGACGGAAACGGTGACCCTGCAGCCGCGCACGCTGGCGTCGATCCTCGGCGAGCATGTGCCCGCCGGCCAGCCGATCGACCTGATGAGTGTCGACGTCGAAGGGCTGGACCTGGAAGTGCTGCGCTCGAACGACTGGAAAACCTGCCGCCCCGCCATCCTGCTGGTGGAGCTGCTGGCGACCACGCTCGACGAGCTCGAGCACAACGAGGTCGTGCGCTTTCTGCGGGCGCAGTCCTACCGCCCGGTCGCCAAGCTCTATAACACCGTGATTTTCACGCCCGGCGACCGCCCGTGAAGCCGGCGCCGCGCCGCGCCGAAAGCTCCGGCTCGCCCAGGCGCGTGACCCGTGCTAAACATGGCGCGCTCATGCCATGGCTCGTCCAACACGCGGAACCGAAGGAATGACCGTCGATACAAAAGGCAGCCGCCCCGCCGCGCGCGCATCGGCGCCGGTGGTCGGCGCGGACGATCTGCGCGGCTATATCGACACGCTCGGCGGCACCTTGCGTCAGTGCGTGGCGACGTTCGCCGGCGGCGAGCGCGCGGACCTGGTCGAGGGCATCAACTGGGCAATCGAGCACGCGCGCCGGACCCATGCTGATGGCAACAAGCTCATGTTCATCGGCAACGGCGGCAGCGCGAGCATCGCCAGCCACATGGCGACCGACTACTCGAAGAACGGCGGCCTGCGCGCACAGTCGTTCAACGACGGCGCGATGTTGACCTGCCTGGGCAACGACCTCGGCTACGAGAACGTGTTCGCCAAGCAGATCGAGCTCTACGCGCGGCCGCGCGACCTGCTGATCGCCATCAGCAGCTCGGGCCGCTCGGCCAACATCCTGAACGGCGTCAAGGCGGCGCGCGACGCCGGCTGTCTCGTCATGACGCTGTCGGGATTCGGCACCGACAATCCCCTGCGGCGCCTCGGCGACCTCAACTTCTACTTGGCATCCGATCAATACGGCTTCGTCGAGATCGGCCATCTCGCGATCTGCCATGCCATTCTTGATTTTTCCTGCGGCTGGCGGAGCGCCGGTTTACAGCGCTGACGGCGCTCACGACTTCCTCTAGGCGCGCTTCACGGCCCGCCGGATCCGCGCGATATTCCACTGGGGCAGCAACAGCAACACCAGGGCCAGCAATCCGCTGAGCACGGCCGCTGTGAAATAACTGCGCAGCGACCAGATCAGCCACATCGGACGATAGGTGAACGCGACGAGCGACGAGCCCGCGCCGACCTGAACCGCCTTGAACGCCCCGTCCGCCCGAAACACCGTGGCGGGTGCGCCGTTGACGGTCGCTTGCCAGTCCGGCGCATAGGCATCGGCGAAATAGACGAATCCGGCGCGGTCGGTTTCGACATTCACGCTGGCTCGATCGAAGTCGAACGACGCTGGCGTGACGCGCGCCGTTGCGGTGCCCATTGCCGATTCCTGCGGCGGCTCCCACTGCGGCGGTACCGTTGCGCGATCGAGGAACACGGTCCGCGACAAGGCCGCGACGGCCATCGCTGGCGGCAAGGCGCGCATCTGGGCGATAAAATCCGTGCTGACGACCGCTTCCGGCCGGAACTGGAAGATCGGCGCATCGACCGCGAAAACGGTGCCGATCACGCTCGGATCGAGACCGGAACCACCGAGCGCCCGGTGCTCGTACTGTTCGGTAAAGGCCTCCCAGTGGCGCACGCCGATGACGTGACTGAGATCGGCAACGAATGGATCGAATGGATACTGGAACGGTGTGTCAAAGGCGACCGCCGTGCGCGCCAATAATTCGGGATACCGGATGATTTGTTGGTCGTCGACGCCGAGAAGCTCTGGCGGATCCTGAATCGCCGCGATGCGGGTATGGGGGAATGGCGCTTCGCCGGCGACGACGGTCCACGAACCTTTGGCATCAATTCGATCGACGAGCCAGTTGCCGCTTTCCCATCGCGCCATCGTGCCAAGTTCGATCGCAGTGACGAAAAACAACGTCACCGCCATCGCCTCGCGCGCCCACGATGAACGGTAATGCCGCAGCCACAGGATCCATACACCGGGAACGACGATGGCGGCGGCAAGCCAGACAGCAAGCCATCCCGAATGCTTGCTGACGAAAAAGCTGGCGATCGTCAGCGCGCCGAGCACCGCAAACGGCCCATAGCGGCCAAACGGCCGCAAGGCGGCGACGAAGATCGTGGCGGCTACCAATTCGCCGACCGCAACCCACGGAAAATTGCCGACGGGAATCGGGTGAACCCACACGGACAACTTACAAAAGACGACCGCGGCAACCGCCGCGATCATGAATTTGTAGCCACCCGTAAACCACGTGGACGGCGAACGACGGCCTGTCGATGCCAACAACGGCAAACTCAGATAAACCAGACGCGCGCCCAGCAACAGCCCGACAATGACCAGTTTTTCACCGTTGCGATGAATGAGGCCGGTGTAGACGACCGCCATTGCCACCAGAGCAAGACAAACGTCGACGATATATCTCGGCCGCCGCGCTGAAATACGCACGTGCAGCCAATGCCACGTTTCGGGCGTCGCGCCAAAAAGCGGCCGCCGAACCGCCAATAAGCGATCGCAGCCAACGACGAAGAAAAACAGCATCGCCAGGACGAAAAATATCGATGTGAGATGCGTGTGGCGGATGAACCAGAGCGGCGGAAATATCTCGAAGAGGAACCAGTGTGCGAGCGTATGCCGCCCGAGCATGATCGCGGCGAAGAGCGTAAGGACGGTCAGCCAAATCGGCTTCAGAGGATGCCGCACACTGAACAGGCCGATGAGCGCCACCGCGAAGGCGAGCCCGCCGAAAAATAGCTCGGCCTCGCTGATGTTCGGCGCGAAGATCGCGCTGGGCGCGAGCAGATTGAGGAAATCGGCTGGCCGCGATGCCGTTCCAAGCAACCGGACAATGCCATACGGCATCCACAACAGGCTGCTCGGGTTGCTGGAATAGCCGTCGTATTGAATTGGCGAATCTACCGGGGTCATGGTCTGCCATGACGGCGGCAGGCTGCGCGCCGAAACGTAATAGCCACCCTGGTGCAGCACGGCGGCGACGTTCGGCAGCGACATCGCTGCCATGAATGCAGCGCAAACGACAAGCTTGGCGACAAGGCCGGGCTCATGCAGCACGCGCGCCAGCGGCTCGCGGCGGAACACCAGGTAACCCATCAGCACCGCGACGACGAATGTGACCGGCCCGACGAAGAAATACGATTGCAGACACTGACCGAAGAAAAAGGTCAGCGCGAGCCAATCTCCCCACGTGCCGCGTCCTTCAAGAATGCGAAACAGAAAAATCCCGGCCCATGGAACCAGGTAATAAATGTCGGAAATTCCCGGCTGGAGAAAACCGCTGATCAGCGGCGCGTAGAAGACGCAAATCAACGCCAGCGTGGCACGCGTCATCGGGAAGCGCGCCCAGCGCCGCAACAACATGTACGTTCCCAAAGCGCCGACGAGCGCCCGCACCATGCGATCCCAGTTCATCAATGTCGTCAGATCGTGGGTGAAGACGCCGCCTAGCCAGACAACCGGGAAATTGATGAGATCGAGAATTCGGAGCTGGAGATAGGCGGGCAGCAGCGGCTCGCCGCCATCTGAAAACGGATTCCACAGCGGCATGTGGCCGTGAAGAATTCCATCGACGAAATATGTGAAGACACCATAGAAAAAGATGACCGTGTCGTGAGAAAACGTATAGAGGCCGAGAAACAAATTGCCGCGCGCCATGCCGAGCAGCAGCGCGGCAGCGCCGCAAAAGGCCGCAGCTTCGACCACGATCGAAGAGCGCTTAACGCCTCGAACCACACTCATAACGATCGGAATTCCCCACCACGCGCGACAGTCGCATCTAGGGATAACGTCATCAGACTGTCAAGGTATGGCAAGCCGGTGTGGCGGCTATCACGCGCATCAAAATGCACGTGAGCAGGATGCCGTCATTAACGAAGCACGCGAACGCTTTTAATCAGGAGACTGCGGGCTTGCGGTTGTCGGCGTGACCTTCGCGCCGCGATCCAGGCTTACGTGAATCCAGGAACTCAACCTTTGAGATCGGCGATCAACTGTGCCACCCGATGACGCCAGAGATGCTTGTCGCGAACGACCTTGGCGGCGCTGGCTCTTCGGCCAACATCCTGAATGGCGTCAAGGCGGCGCGCGCCGCCGGCTGCCTGGTCATGACGCTGTCGGGATTCGGCGCCGACAATCCGCTGCGGCGTCTCGGCGACCTCAACTTCTACTTGGCGTCGGATCAATACGGCTTTGTCGAGATCGGCCATCTCGCGATCTGCCACGCCATTCTCGATTTTTCCTGCGGCTGGCGAAGCGCCGACTCACAGCGTTGACGATTAAGCAGTCTTTCGAATTCCGCAAAATAAGAGCGCGAGCGGAAATCCGATCACCGCCGCGTAGAACAGAAGCACTGCAATGAGGAAAGGCCACGGCCGGTAAATCAAGGTAACATCGTGCAGCCCCGCCGGCACGAACACGCCTTTCGAGAGTAAGTTGACTTTATAAACATTGGCCGGCTTGCCATCGACGCGCGCATACCAGGACGTGTCAAACGAGTCGTGAACGACGACAACGCCGTTCGAAGGCGCGCGAACCTTTATGCCAAAGGCCGAAGGCGTTTGCGTCAGCAGCCCAGCAGCGGCAGCGGTCGATTTATCGGCTACAACGATTGCGGGAGACGCGCAGTCACCATTTGCAGTCCACGGGATAAGAGACCGCGCGGCGAACGAATCGCTCTTGCCGCCGGGAAAGATCACCGCACACCGTCCAGCCAAACTGGCAACATCGTGAAGCGTGAGTTCGTCGTCAGGAGTGACGCGCTGCTTAAATTCGACGTATGGTCGATTCACGGCGAGCAAGTTTTCGAAAGTCTGGATGTCGCGTTCACCAGCCTTATAGGCCGCCGTATAATCTTTGGTCCAAAAGATGTCCCGCAAAGCGTAGACGGGACCAAACCGGTTCTTTTCCGGTTTCGCTTTTTCCCACTCCAGATAATAGGGCAAACGGTCTGGCGGAATTTTCGTATCCTTGGGTGGAGCGACCATCATCTGTAGCGCCGTATTTCGGTGATACAGAATCGGCTCCAACAGAAACCAGCCGGTTCGCGCTATAGCGAACTCCCGGTTCTCGAGCGGACGCATGTTTTGGGCTTTGAAATCAAAGTCGGGAAATAGGGGCGACTCGGGAATGTAGGCGGCACGGCCGATGAAGTAGGGCAAGTTCGCTACGAGCACGGCAAGGCACAAGACAGCTGCCGAGAATGCAACCGTTGTTCCAAGATTTGTCTTCAGTCGAAGTGGCGCGTCTTCTTTAACCATTAGCAACACGGGTTTGCGAAGCCGTGTTTCAATTGCCGCCCAGCCAATGCCCTGCAAGACGGCGAGAAAGATGAAGATAAAAGGATCGAACCCAATCGTATTTCTCACGAGTATGAGGGGAGGAAATATCGTCGTGAGTATTCTATGGAGAGGGGTATTCGGCCCCAAAGCTAGAAAAGCGGCGATGCAACTTATCGCGCTGAGCGGCAGTGCGATGCGCCAACGCCATACTAGCGCGCATGCGAGCCCAACGAGCCAAACAAGTGTTACAATCGGTCGCAACGCGACGTAAATGCGAGACTGCTTGTTCGCTTCCGGGTGAAATATTGCGGCGGATGTATTTGGATCGCCGGCGATCGTGGGGCCCCCGCCGGGATAGTAACTCAAGGATGTAACAAGCCCATCAACAGTCGCATGGGTTCCAGCGTTCATTTCGGAGTCGTAGGTCGCTATGGCACGTTCCGGATTCTCGAATTTCGCCCTGTTATTGGCAACGCGTGCTATGGGGAACAGATCGAACGCCTCATAACATCCGCTGACGATAAACGGTGCTGACATGGCAATGACCATGAGTGCGCCGGCAAGTAGCATTCGCGGGCGACCAAGCAACCCGCGGACCCAGGATCGAAAGCTCCCACCCCGCTCCCGCAAAATTGGTACAAGCAAAACTCCGCCAGCCACGAGAAGCATGAAAATACCGCTGATCGCATGGTACGAAGCTGAGCCGATGTAGAGCCCAACCAAATAAGCGAAGATAAAAAAGTCGCGGCGCTTTTCGGACTCGACGAAACGGATCCAGAAGACCAGTGCAAAAGGAAAGACGTAGACGGTTACGTAATTAAAATCCGTAGCTGAGGTGGTGAAATAGAAATTCGTGAACATTAGCGACGACAGAAAGGACGCAACGAACCGCTTCGTGAATTGAAATATCAGCGTCGAAACGCCAACAACGCATAGCAGCGAATTCAGGAAGAAGACAAATTTATATAGGTGATAGAGGTCCCCATAGCCGAACAACCTCGCCAGCAGAACCGCGGCAACGTTGACCGGGTCGAGCAACCGCCATAGGCCAAGGAGTGGCCAGAATGGCTCTCCACCATTCATATACGGATTCCACAACGGAATATGACCGTAATAGAGGGAGTTAGAGAAATACTGAAAGAACGCGTACCAGAAGGTCGCGTCGCCGTCGTATGTCCAACCTCCATACAGAACCCGCTTTAGGGAAAAAATCGCGAATAGGGAAATCGCCAGGACAATTGCGCCCAGCTTTTTGAGGTTCGTGAGAAACACGCCGTTCATTGCTCGATTGGCGATTACTGCTGCGAACGGGCGACAATCGCGGGGCGGTCCACACGGGGCCCGACGTTTCGAGTTAAGCGGCGCAGAATGAAACTTCCTGGCTTCTCGAGGACGAGGTGGGCAGCAAGACCGACAGCAATGGCGATTGCAAGAAAGATCAGTGTCCGGGTCAAGTTCGATGCATTTGCGATCGGGATCGGACCAAGTGGCACGAAAGCCGATACGAGCATCATGTGACTAAGGTAAACTGGATAGCAGAGATCGCCCAAGCGATTCATCCACGCAATATCACGCGTCCACGTGAAAATCTCGCCGAGCACGACAATAAAGAGCGCTACGGCCGCGTAGAACCACAGCGATGGCATACCGCCGAGGCGCGTTGCGAACCCTGCACACACTAGGCAAGCCATCATCAATGGCACCGTGACGATCCGCGGCGGTGCCGGATATTTCGACCACAGCAATCTTGCGTAGTGCCCGCCGAGAAAAAAGCAGAGCGCGGTTGGGAAAAATTGGTAGCCCCAAACGTGATATGATGCATCGCTCGAATGATGCTCAAGCCAGATGCGCAATCCGAGAGAGCCCACAAATGCGACAAAGCATAGGATACGCCTCCGTAGGAGCCACGGGGCCAACACATAAAAAGTGACTTCCGCGGCAAGGGTCCACGCTTGTCCGATCGTGCCAGGGAACGGTGTCAACTCATGCGGATAATTACGGAAGATCAAAAGCCAATCGCCACCAAACAGGAATATCGCCGAGAACCAGTTGACATGCTTTCCTGTCGGGAAGATGGCCACACAAATGGCTAGTAACGGCCAATACAGGCTGTAGATCCGGATGAAACGCGCCCGATAGAAGCCGAATGTGTCATTTCGATATTTCGCGTCGAGCACGAAGCTAATCAGAAACCCCGAGATGACGTAGAACAGCATCACGGCGAAACCGCCGTTCATGTAAAACCAATATTGCATCCCGCCGTGGTGGAATAGATTCAGGCGATATAGGTTGTTACCCGTGAAATGATCGCCGGCGACGATCAATGCCAGATAGAGTCGAATCAGGCCCATAGATAGCCCCCCTTAGCCACCAGGCGCTTAGCCCTTCAGATCGGTGACGAGTTGCTCCGCGCGGTGGCACCAGAGATGCTTTTCGCGAACGACCTTAGCGGCGCTGGCTCCGGCCCGCTTGCGGCGCTCGCTGTCTTTTAGCCAACGTAGCGCGGTTTCTTGCAATGTTTCGGGCTTGAACGCCCCGTAATGAACGTCGGACTCGAAGCTCGTAAGCATGCCGCCCGGCTTCGCATCGTTCGGCGATTCGTGGATCAAGATGAAGCCGCCTGTTGCCATGCATTCCAGTGTCCGTGCATGCAACCCGAGACCATGCGTGTTGTTCGCCAGGTTGATCCGGCTGCGCACATAAACGCGAGCGAGTTCCATGGGCGTGGCGAGTACGCCGCAATGGTACGGCTTGAATTCCTCGTATGATTCCCAGCCGCGACCGTAAAGTTCGACCGACTTCGAGAGCGCCAGAACGTTCTGCACCAAAGCAGCCCGATCCATGGCGCGCGGATAATCTCGCGCGAGGTATGAAATAAACGCCATGATCGGCCCGCCCGCTTCCAGCGAGCGGAATTCATAGTCGCCAAACAGCAAATCAAATCGCGTTCTCTTTTTTCGCCGCCGCCGTGACCGCGATAGAGCCTTGTGGATTTCGCGATGACCCACATACGGTTCGATGGCATCGACCATAGCGTTCGTCAACGCATGGATATCGAGCTCTCCGCGCAACGGTTGGTATAGGCTTTCGACAACGCTGATCAGCGCGCGTCGAAGGGCTGTCGGAACGTATTTTCGCACCGTCGCATAGCGAGCCATGGCCGCGAACGGCGGTCCGGCAAGGGGAACGCGGTTGACCAAGTCGATCAGATACCAAGCGAGGTCGGCGCGAAAATGCGGCGCAATGACCAAGTGCGGCGGAATAAAACCGCAAAGCGAAAAATCGGTCTCGCCTGCAAGGCTTACGCCCGCCGTGTTCCATTCCGATGCTTCGATACCGGTCAGAAGGGTGCCGACTTTGCACGGGAGCTCGGTATTGACGCCGAGCACCTGCGGGTCGCCGAGCGTATAGACAATGTCATCGGCATGGATGCGTTCCGACATGCCGTTGACCGTTTCCGGAAAGACATCTTGGAACCACGCGACGTGCCGGACGCCTTGTGGGAGCGGCGGGTCAAGCGGCCGGAAGCGGTTGACCTGCAATAGGACGTCAATGCCAAGACTCCGGCAAACGCCGGCGGCCTCGGCTTCATGGAGCGGCCCCAGGATCGCCCGCGCCTCGTGGCCGGCGGCAACCAGCGCGCTCGCCAAGCCGCGCGTCATCCGCTGATCGTACGGAAGTGCAAAATTCGGCGCGATCAAGAACCGCATTGAAGCGATCGACTCTGTCTTATGCGTTGGCTGACAAGAGATTCGGCGGGCACTCGACGGACGGCCAAGCCATACTGCTGATAAACGCGGACAGGCGCAAGAATGCCGAGCCTCGGGCGCCTTCCGATTGTCGAAAATCCGTTGGTCTGCGCACGCGGCGCCCCTACACTATCGCTGCATTCGCTCGAGCCCTCTCAACGAAGCACGGTATGTCATCAGCCACCGGAAATGCGCGCAAGGCACGCGACGACATCGTTCGCGGCTTCCGGCGGTGGCACATCTGGGGCCGACTGGGCTGGCAAGAGGTGAAGCGCCGGTACCGGCGAACGGTGCTGGGCCCGTTCTGGGGCGCAATCAGCATCGGCGCCTTTGTTCTCGTGCTCGGCAGCATCGGATCCGGTCTCTTTAACAACTCGACGGCCGATTATCTGCCGTTTCTGGCCGCAGGCATGGTGGTTTGGATCATGCTCTCGACGATGATCACCGAAGGCTGCAACCTGTTCATCGATGGTGGGCACCTCTATCGCCAGATGCGGTTCGATTATTCGATCCTCGCTTATGCGCTGGTATGGCGCACGCTGATCGGCTTCGCGCACAATTTCAGCGTCTATGTGCTCTGCGCGCTCATTGCCGCGCCGGCGTTGTTGCTCGCGCCGACCCTGCCGCTCGCGGCGGTGGGTCTCGCGCTGATCGCGATCAACGGCGTTTGGCTCGCGCTGCTGCTGGGGATATTTTGCCTGCGCTTTCGCGACGTTCAGCAGTTCGTCACGAGCATCCTGCAGCTCGCGTTGTTCGCGACGCCGGTTTTCTGGTCGCCGACCGTGTTTCACGGCGACTGGCGTCTGATTATGGTGCAGCTCAACCCGCTCTATTACTTCATCGAGATCGTCCGCGCGCCGCTGCTCGGAACGATTCCCGCCGGCAGCATCTATCTGTGGGCCGTCGTCATCACCCTGGCCGGCTGGGCAATGACCTATTGGGTCTTCCGCCGTTTTCACGCGCGCATCGCCTATTGGAGCTGACGCCGTGGCCGAAGTGACGATCGAGAATCTCCGGATCGACTATCCGCTTTACGGCTCCCATCGCAGCCTGCGGAAGGAATTCTTCGAACGAGCCGCCGGCGGATTCATATCGCACGAGCGAAACGGCCACCGCGGGCGTGTCGTCATCAAGGCGCTCGAGGATGTTTCGCTGCACTTGGCCGACGGCGACCGGCTGGCATTGATCGGTCACAACGGCGCCGGCAAGACGACCCTGCTCAAAGCCATCGCCGGCATCTACGAGCCGGTCGCAGGCCGGGTCGACGTGCGCGGCCGCGTGACGCCGCTGTTCGACACCATGCCGGGGCTCGACGTCGACGATACCGGCTACGAGAACATCGTCACCGCAGGCCTGCTCCTGGGCCTGAGCCGCACCGAGATCGAGGCCGCAATTCCGGACATCGAACAGTTCAGCGAGCTCGGCGAATATCTGTCGTTGCCGGTGCGCACCTATTCGGCCGGCATGCTGACGCGCCTGAGCTTCTCGGTCGTGACCGCGCTCGACCCTGGAATCCTGCTGTTGGACGAAGGGATCGCCACCGGTGACGCCGAGTTCAGCGAACGCGCGGCGCGGCGCATGGACGAATTCATTGGCCGGAGCCACATCTTGGTCCTGGCCAGCCACGCCGAAGGCCTGCTCCAATCACTGTGCAATCGCGCGGCGCTGATGAAATCGGGCCGCATTCTTAAGCTCGGAACGGTCGACGAAGTCCTCACCGCCTATCACGCGGATATCGAACGCGCGTCCTAGCGCCGCGTCCGCTCGCGGCGATGCAGGCGATAGCCGATCCGGCGGCGCGCGACGGTGATGGCGTCCCGTGGCCGCATTCGCGCGAAGAGGATCGGGACCCAAAACCACTCGCGCAGCAACGCGACAAGATAGGGGCTGAGCCCCCGCGTAGCGGCCGCGCGGCGTTCTTCCGACAAAATGAACCGCCGCACACCGAACATGTAGCGCTGCTGCCACCGCTCAAGATAGCCGGCTGGAAATATGGTGCCGGCGGCGCGCATCGTCGCCATCGCGGCGATGGTGAGATTCTGCGCATTTTGCAGATCGGCGGTTTGCAGCCAGGCCATGCCGCCGCGCATCCGCCGCCATCCCGCGAGAACGGTTGGCGTGTAGCAAGCACCATGACGCAGCGCCAGCAGCCGCGAGATATAGCCGTCGTTGAACGAATGCAGCGCTTCCGGGAAGCCGCCGGCGGCAACGAGCGGCGCGCGCCGGAAAAGCGTCGCCTGACCGACGAACCACCCCACGTCTTGCATCAGCAGCCGGGCCGCCTCCGCGGGACCGATGAAACCGGGCTGCCAGCGCGGCACCGGCGTTTCCAGCAGGCCGATGACCTTGCCGGCCTCGTCGAGCAAATGAGCGCGACCCGAGAAGAGCGCCGCTTCCGGATATCGCTCGAGCATCGCCATGCCGGTCGCAAAAAAATCGGGATAGACGATATCATCGGCGTTGATGGTGCAGACGATCGAGCCCTTGGATTCTGCGAGCATGCGGTTGATGGTCCGAAGAGCGCCAAGGTTCGACTGATTGCGCTCAAAGCGGGCATTGGGCAGGCGCGACAAGTATGATTCGATGATCGCGACGCTGTCGTCGGTGGAGCCATCGTCGATGATCAGAAGCTCGTCCGGCTTGCGCTGCTGCGCGATGACAGATTCGAGCGCCGCCGGCAGAAAACGGGCATGATTGTAGTTAGGCAGAATCGCCGTCAGCGTCTGTGCGCTCAAACGCCGGCTTCCTCGGGCGAGCTCGTCGCCTGGCCAGCAACGACCGGTTCGACGAACGGTCCTATTTTCAGAAACATACCGTAGTCCAGTCGCTATCGCACGCGACGAGGGCCGTCAACGGCGGTGCAATGGCATTCAATAAAACCATGGACCAATCCGGACGATGCTACAAAACCTGCGGTATTGTGCGATGGGTGTACACGTCTTGGCGTGCGGCGGCAACAATCGATAGGTCGATCAAGAAGGTCGTTCATAGCGGTTGGCGGCCACCCCGTTCCCGGCGACAATACGGTAGAACGAGCGCACACGGTCGATGTTTTCAATCCAGCAACTCAATGTCATTCGCGCCGCCGAGATCGCGGAGATCATTCCGCATATTCCGGCGCACGCGCGAGTTCTCGAGATCGGCGCCGGCACCGGTTTGCAGGCTCTGGCGCTGCAATGTCGCGGCTTCGACGTCGACGCAATCGAGGTCGCGGATTCAGCGTATGCTGGCGCACGCGTGTTCCCCGTGGTCGATTACGATGGGGCCCATATTCCGTTTCCGGCACGGAGCTTTGACGTCGTATTTTCGTCCAATGCTCTCGAACATATTCGCGATCTTTCTGCGTTTCATTTGGAGATCTTGCGCGTGCTGAAATCGGATGGGATCGCCGTCCACGCGCTGCCGACCCACAGTTGGCGCTTCTGGTCGATCGTCAGTTCGTTCGTCGATGCGTTGATCGCGACGGGTGTCGCGTTCCGCCGAACGCTGCCGGGTTCGAGCGATTGTCGGCCCCTTGGGCGCGTCTGGTACGAGATGGCGCGCGCTTGCGGCGCCGCGCTGATCCAACCTCGGCACGGCGAGCGCGGCTTCGGCCTCGCTGAGCTGTATTTGTTTCATCCGCGCTGGTGGCGCAAGAATTTCCAGCGCAATGGATTCACGGTGCCGTACGACAAGCCGATGGGCCTGTTCTATACCGGCTCGATGGTCCTCGGCGCCCGCATGTCGTTAGAGCGACGCACCCGGTTGGCGCGAATATTGGGCAGCGCTTGCCACCTCTATGTCATTCGGCCGGCCCAAGACGTCCGGTCCTGAAAAATCTTGGTGATCGGGTCGCCGCAACTGTCGAAAATGCGCCCGATGAAACCCGCTATCGTCCACGTCATCACGGAGATCGGCTCGGGCGGAGCCGAACGAATGCTGCTGCGGCTCGTGACGATGTCCGCGAACTACCGACACGTGGTGGTTTCGCTGTCTGACGGCGGAAGTCTCGCACCGGCGTTTCTAGCCGCCGGGGCCGACGTACGATCGCTGCGCATGCGCCGGGGAATTCCATCAATCCGCGCGATATTTGCTCTCGCCAAGATCATTCGACGCGAACGGCCGCTTGCGGTGCAGACTTGGCTCTACCATGCCGATCTGATCGGGCTGCTGGCCGCTCGGCTGGCCGGTTTCCGGCCGCTCGCATGGAACCTGCGTTGTTCCGACATGGATCTCCGCCGTTACCGCTGGACAACGCGCATGGTCGTGAAGGTCCTGACGGCGCTGTCGTCACAACCTGCTGCCGTGCTAGTCAACTCGCATGCCGGGCAGCGCTGGCACGCGGCGCTGGGCTATCGCCCGCCGCGCTGGGTGTTCGTGCCGAACGGCGTCGACACGGCGGAATTCCATCCCGATGCCGAGGCCCGCGCGCAGTGGCGCAAGCACCTCGGCGCATCGAACGATTCCGTCGTCATCGGCATGGTGGCGCGACGCGATCCGATGAAGAACCATGAGACCGCGTTCGCCGCCGCCGCCGCGACGGCGCGCCGCAACCGCAACGTGATCTTCGTCTTCGCCGGCAACGGCGTCACGCCGGACGACCCGGCCATCGCGCATTTGGCGAAGGCCGTTGGGGCGCCGGTGCATCTGCTCGGCGAATGCCGCGACATCGCCGAGCTCACGGCCGCATTCGACATCGCCG
>Ga0126371_10002101_pt1 | contig 17071 bp, 19 predicted proteins | sample PanSoiMetaPlot_4_FD_110145 | JGI IMG/M metagenome (GOLD analysis project Ga0126371, IMG submission 110145) | Tropical forest soil microbial communities from Panama - MetaG Plot_4 | ecosystem: Environmental > Terrestrial > Soil > Tropical forest > Bulk soil | place: Panama | collected 2016-02-17 | reverse complement strand
GGTGTATTTCACGGCGAAGCCTGTGATCGATGGACCGTTTTGGTGGACTAACGCTTTTGCAAATTGGATCACGAGGGAGTTTTGACGATTGAGCGAAATATTCACTTCGCTGCCGAGCGCGAAATTCTTCTGCTCATTATTTTGGTTCACGCCGTTGACGATGGTTTCGCCTCGGAAAGAATAAAGAGCATCTATGGAAGCCCAGACGTTGTTCACAACGAAATAGCTGATGTGGCCTTCCAGGCCGGGTAGCGGTTGCTGTCGCAGAACTTCGTTGCCGCGGTACGAAGTGTTGTCCGTGAAGAAATACGCGTGACCATAAATGTCGCACTGCCATTTCTGCTCACGCCCGAAGGGATGCGACATCGCGATCTCCGGCTTGAAGGACCAACGATCTGTGCCAAGGTTGAGAAGCTTATTGGAATTGTAATGGCCCGTTGGTGCGGTGATGGTCAGGCTGATGCCCACAACTGTGGTCGGCTTGTAGTCTGCGAATTCCGCTACGCTCAGCGCCGGGCCGCCCTTCAACAGCGCCGTCCATGCAAAACTGGAGTCCCCAGCCCCGGTGGCGGCGCCGTGAACATTGGTACCGCTGACGGATCCACCAAGATTGGCAACCGGCACGCTGGCCTCGAACCAGCTCACACGGCGAACGAAGCCAAAATAGCGAGTGTAGGTGATTGTTCCCTGATTCAGATTGAACTTTGCCCCAGCCACCACCAGTGCAGTATCGATCGACGCGTTGGAGTGCGCATACGCATAAGCAAGCTCGACCTGGTTGACCCCAACCGGAGCGTTATCGTAGTGATGCGCCTCCGCGAACTGGGCATATCCCCGTTCAGCAATGCTTAGCAGGCCCAGAGCGAAGCAGACGAGAGGCACGCATTTGCTCATGCTGGAAATCCGCGAATTCACGTGGTTCCGAAACGTCCCTTTTTTCGGCGCGAAGGGTAGGCTTTTGGCAGCCAACGACTAACTGACACGGGCCATGCAAGGACAGGAACTGTCACAAGTCACAGATTGATGCTTCCAGCGACGCGGCTGAATCGAAGTCGCGCTGTAGCCGCGGCACAACGGCGCTATGGGTGGGGAACGTTACAGCGGTGAAACTCAGGGAAAAAGGCGGGACGTTCTGAAGACAAGTCGCGCCTGCTCAAAGCGCGCTTTGTGAAATGCTTCAATCTGCATCGGAACTAAGCTCGCTTGCGCATTCTGTCGAGCCGCTCAACCTGTGGTGGCTTGGCATGGTCGCGTTCATGGAAACTCAAACAACCGGGGCAGAACGCCTCGCCACATGCCTCACATTCTTCGGTATGCAAATCACACATGTGCAAGCCACAATCGCTGCACTCAGCAATGCCTTTTCGGCCGCACTGTTCGCCTTGGTCGTCGCCGGTTCGCGTCATGATTACGTCGCAGGTCATAAGCTCTCACAAGGTAAGAAACAACACGGCATCATAAGCGCGCTACTCTGCCAGTTCGCGTCGCCACTTTGGCGCCGGGAAAGTCTCTCGCATTTGCTTCTAATCTGCAATGAGGCAAACCCTTCAATCGAAGCCGTCCCGCAAGGGAGGCTGGGCGGAATGAGGCCGGCGGAGATTGCCCTCTGCTCTGGATCTTCTTATATCCCTGTCATCCTGAGCGAAACGAGGCGCCAGCCGAGTGAAGTCGAAAGCCTGCCCTGAGCGAAGCCGAAGGGGACCCTTCGTCTCCCAAACCCACCACCGGCCTCAAAGGGAATTCTCAGCGAACAGCACGGCGTGATCGGCCTTGCGCGCTTTTTGCGGAGGCTGGGGGAAGGGAGACGATTCGTCGACGTCAAGCGCCCGGCAAAAGAAACCTTGTCATCCTGAGCGGAACGAGGCGATAGCCGAGTGCAGCCGAAGGACCCCTTACCTCAAAAACCATGACGGGCCTCAAGAGGAATTCTCAGCGAACAGCACGGCGTGGTCGGCCTTCTGCGTTTTTTGAGAAGGCTGGGGGAATGAGACGATTCGTGGACGTCTCTAGCACCCAGCAAAACAAACCTTGTTTCTGAGGAAAGTGGAGGACCTGCGTCAGACACCTCCCGCGTTTTTGGCCTTGCGCTGGCGTCTCGCCGGCTGTCTCGAGGGCATCTTGCCCTCGCACATTGCCAGCACCGGCCTCAATAAGGAATTCTCGTTTAGTAGCCCTGTCGCCGACGCCTTCCAACATGACATACTCATATCGACTGCATGGACTCAACCCGCATCGGAGAACTTCTCGGCCCGTTCCTCTCCGCTCCGCTCACCGAATTCCAGCTTCAACAAATATCGATCTACATCGATCTATTGTTGCGCTGGAATTCGCGCGTCAATCTTACAGCCATCCGTAGTCCCGACGAGATTGTCACAAGGCACTTCGGAGAATCCTTCTTCGCCGCACGCCACCTCCTGCCTGCGGAAGAAGACCGGGACCCTGCCTCCCACGCTCAGACACCGACAACAAATTCCTTGCCCGGACAGGTGCCGGCGGCTCCGCACACAAAAGCCCCGAGCCTACTTACGAAAGCAATCGACCTCGGTTCCGGCGCCGGCTTCCCCGGAATACCCCTCAAGATCTGGTCGCCAGCCACCCCCCTCACCCTGATCGAGTCAAACCACAAAAAAGATGCGTTCCTGCGCGAAACCATACGCGCGCTTACATTGACAGCCATCGATGTATTCCCTGGTCGCGCGGAAGACTACCCCGCCGCCTCAGCCGAACTGGTCACCCTGCGTGCTGTAGAACACTTCGCCAGCGTACTCCCAATCGCCGTCCGCCTCCTGACTCCCGGCGGTCGCCTGGCGCTCCTCGTAGGACAGTCCCAGGTCGAGCAGGCGCAAGCTCTCTTTCCTGACTTACACTGGGCATTCAGTCAGTCCATTCCCCAGTCCGCCTCGCGCGTGCTTTTGAGCGGCCTAGTACCTGAAAAGTAAAATGTGGGAAGCTACACCTCGTCTAGGCCTAATGGTGGCATTGGCTGCGGGCAGAGCAGGTGTCAGTGGGATCAATTGGCTACGAGTCTCGCTAGTGTGGCAGGTCCACGCGTTCTTGCAAGTTTCCCAATAGCCTTCACGTGGGTATTTTAGTCATTATTTGGATCAATATTACCACTTTATGACGTAAACCTAGGCACTACCGTTAATGCATCCCTTCAATACATTTTTTATTTACCACATGTTACCATTCTTGTTCTCCTAATGATGGCCACCAAAAGGTCGGGAGGAAACTAAGACGGTCTACAAAGAGGAGTTATCAAGACTCGCCGAGTGTTCCACGTGGAACACTCGAGTGTTTTTCGTCGCCACTTCACAGGGGAGCGTGCTTGCCAGTCCAAATAGCGTGCCAGCAGGAGTGCATCCCCCCTCCTGCCCGGATCACTTTGAAATTACAGCTCAGCACTGAGAACTCCGCACTATGTCCCCGCGGAACACCTGGCCTGATTTAGCTTCCACATCCCCTCGTTACGACGCAGGAAGCTCCGCCCGCTCTTTTTCTTGCTGGATGGAACGTAGGCGTCAATTTGACACTGGGCTATCGCGCAGTTTCACAATCGGCTATGAAACCACGCCCCGGCCTCCACTCATTGAACTTGGAGGCGCGAGATTCAGCGGGAAGGAAATGTTCCACGTGGAACGTCCGCCTGGGTCCACTTGCCTCGGCGCATTAGGTCCCTTTCCCCTCGTGAGAGGATGCGATCCGCAGGCTTGCATTCTATCTCTGGGTCGAACGTCCTGAAGATTGGGAGGAAGCCAAATCGAGAGAGGCTCTGAAATCGAGTTAGTGTTCCACGTGGAACATTCGCCCTCGACATCTGCTTATCGCTAAAATGCGTGACCTCCGTCTAGGACGAAGCGAAAAGATTCCGACGCAGGCGAATCAAAGAGGGTCATTGGGGACGGAAAAAGATCGCGCCGGAATGTTCCACGTGGAACACTCGAATGCAAATTGCTTGCCTCGTCCGAAGCGGGCGGCAGCTTCTGTTTGCTGTTCAACCCCCTCGTCCGAAAGCCAAAGCTCCTTCGGCTCGGTCCAAAATTTGAATGTGCAATCACCGCGAATGTTCCACGTGGAACATTCCTGCGGTTCGATCCGCGGACTCGTAGCGACAGCGAAACGGCTGAGCCGATGAGTAATTTGTTGAAATCGCTGTCGACATCTTGGGCAAAGGCTTTGGTTTCAGTCGCAAATCCGAACCTTGTTGTGCACTGAATTCCGTCGTTGCAATTGTGTGACGTGTGGAACTATTCTGCGAAACATCTCTGGATTCTCCGAAGAATAAATGGGACGTGTCATTGCTGTTGCTAACCAGAAGGGTGGCGTCGGGAAGACAACGACTGCTATCAATCTGGCGTCGTCGTTTGCCGCTGCAGAAGTGAACACGCTGCTGGTCGACTGCGATCCGCAGTCGAATGCGAGCAGCGGCCTGGGCCTGGTCAAAGATCCTGAGCGCATCAGCACCTATCATCTTCTTATGGGTGCGGCCTCGGGCGAGGAGGCGCTGCAGCCCACTGAGCTCGAGCAACTCTGGATTATTCCTTCTCACAAAAATCTGATCGGCGCGAATCTCGAGCTGGTCGATGCGGAGCGGCGCGAGTACCGGCTGCGCGACGCGCTCGATCCTTTGCGCGAGCGCTTCCAGTTCATCGTGCTGGACTGTCCGCCCGCGCTTGATCTGCTGACGCTGAATTCGCTGGTCGCGGCGGACTCGGTGCTGATCCCGATGCAGGCGGAGTACTTTGCGCTGGAAGGCATCAGCGAGCTGCTCGACACGATCGAGCGCATCAAGGCCGTGCTCAACCCGCAGCTTACGGTCGAGGGCGTCGTGCTGACGATGTTCGATGACCGAACGTCGCTTGCGAAGCAGGTCTCGGCCGAGCTGAAGAAGTACTTCGGCGAAAAGCTGTGCACGACGTCGATCCCGCGGAACATCCGCCTGGCGGAGGCGCCGAGCCATGGAAAGCCGGCGCTGTTGTATGACGTGCGCTCGCGCGGCGCGGAGAGCTACATCCGCCTGGCGAAGGAGATCATCGCGCATTACTTCCAGCAGGCGGCGGAGACGCCCGCAAGTGGGACTCCGGGCGAGGGGGAAGGCGCGTCGGCAGAGGAGATTGGCAAAACGGCGTAGATCGATAAACATCTATATAGATGACGATCGATGTATAAAAGGACTGCTATTAGCCGGCGGCTGGCAGCTTATGGCCCAGTCTTTGCTGCGTTTGGCTAACAATGTTCTTGGCTGGAGAAGGCCGATGGTTTTAAACATAGATGGATGTCGATATGTCTGAGGAAAGATTTAACCGCAAAGTGCGCACCGCGGAGAATTGCGAGAGGAACGAGCGCGACCTGGGTAGGGACGCCTTTTGAGGCCAGGTGCAGAGTTGGGAGACAAAAGGTCCTTCGACTGCCTTCGGCTTTCGCCTCACTTCGCTCAGGATGACAAATTGAAGGTGTTAGGTCTCAGGTGGTGGGTCTTAGGACAGCGGTAAAGAAACGAAATCAATCATACCGATGACAAATACAGCGATGGCAGATAAAGCGACGGCTGAAAAAGTAGTTACACACAAGGTGGCACCCGAGTCCGGAACCGCGGGAAAGCCTGCGGCAACGCCTGCTGAAAAAACCGGCGGCGCCGCGGACAAATTAACCGAAAATCGTCCGGTGCCGGCGCATGACAAGCGCAGGGCGCTGGGACGCGGGCTGGAGTCGTTGCTGGGTTCATTGCGAGCGGCGACGCATCCGGCGGCGAACGCCGCGGTAAGCACACCTACTCCCACAGCGGCAGCCGGGGCCACGACCGGGCCCGCACCCACAATGGCAGCTGCGGCCACCGCGACGGTGGCCGCGACGACTGCAGTTGGAGAAGGATCCGCGGGTGGCGCGGTGCGCGAAGTGGTTGGCGACATCCAGGCGGTGGCGGCGCGCCGGAAGCCGGACGATCATGAGGTGATCGATCTGCTGATCGACTTGATCGACGTGAACCCGCACCAGACGCGTACGTTCACGAACGACGAGCTCGAATCGCTGAAGGAATTGAGCGAGTCGGTCAAAGTGCAGGGTGTCATTCAACCGGTCACTGTTCGTCCGGGGAAAGATGGGCGGTTTTTCCTGATCACGGGCGAGCGACGCATGCGTGCGTCAACGCTGGCGGGCAAAACGACGATTCCGACGATCGTGCGCATCGTCTCGGAGCAGCAGGCCGCCGAGATGACGGTGATCGAGAATCTGCAACGGCGTGACCTGAATTGCGTTGATCTGGCGCGGGCATACATCATGCTGAGCCAGGACTTCGGGATGACGCAGGAACAGATCGGCAATCGTGTGGGCGTGGCGCGCGAAACGGTGTCGAATTACATGCGCCTCTCGAAGCTGCCTGAATTGGTGCAGGACTATTTGCAGGCGGGGAAGCTGGAGTTCAGCCACGCGCGACTGCTGTTGAACATTGTCGATCCAGCGCTGATGCTGAAGGTTGCGCACACGGCGGTGGACCGCGAGATGTCGGTGGATCAGTTGGAGCATTACATCGTTATCGACCAGGGAATTATTCTCGGGGAAAAAGCAAAGAAAGAAGGTAAGCCAGGCGGCGCGCGCTGGGTGGATCCGAATGTGAGAGCGGCGCAGCGGAAGCTGGAAGAGATCCTGGGAGTGCGCGTGAAGATCCGCGACCGCAAGGGCAAGGGGAAGATCACGCTGGAGTATTCGTCGCTGGAAGATTTTGATCGGGTGCTGGCGGTGTTGACGGGAGAAAACGGGTCTTAGGTGTCAGGTGTTGGGTATCAGGTGTTAGGTATCAGGTGTCAGGTCGTAGGGTTCGGGAAGTCGGCATTCCGTTTGGCCTGAAAAACGATCTGACGTTGCGCGTTTGCGGGTCACCTAGCGCGGCTAGTTCTGTTGCCCAAGGTTCTCGCGTCGCGACCTCCACAATTTCAATGAATGTAATTACGCACAAACGACCGTGGAATCAGACCCTTTCGCAAACAACGCGAAATGGGTGGGGCACCCGGCGATCGATCCTAAAAGCGGACGTTGGATATGCAGGTTTTATCGGAGCAGCGGCTAAAGGCGCCGTGGTTTCGTCAATCGTTACGGCGCGCCTAAAGGCGCGCCCTGATACGAAAACCACGCCGACATTCGATGTGACGGGATCTTATGGCTCGTTGCTGGGGATTCTTGCAACGGCGCGTGCGGTGGCGGCTGCCATGAATTTGTTGCTGCCGCGCTATCCTAAAAAATTCATCGAGGCGTAACAAAACCCTAAACAGAAACTCAGCAAAGCGAGCGCATCTCAATCCGCGAACAAACTCGCCCCGAATTTTTCGTATTGCCCACAATAATGCAGCCACTATGCAACCCTTCCTTCGCCGGCCAAAAAAGAACTCATTGGGACGGATTGTCGTTGCTTTACTCTCACTCGTATTGGTAGGTTGCAACACGACTCCAGTGTCGCGGAATGAACCGCAGCCGGCGAATGGCGCTCCAGTGATTGCATCGGATGCACAGAAACCATCGGCAGATTCACCGATGGAATTTCTGCTGACTTCAGCGGCTGCTGATTTCCATGCTCATCGTCCACCCGTCGTTACGCGGTTTCGCAATGTCCGGTTTGGGCACGTCATGACTCCCGCCGGAGACAAACAGTATCTGTTGTGCGGGGAATTTCTGCCGCAGCAGCAGGAAGGCAAAGCTCAGTGGACACCTTTCGTGACGATCAAGACATCGGGCTACGAACAATGGATTGAAGGTCAAGCTGCGACCTGGTGCCAAACTTCACGGGTCGTATGGGATCACGAAGGATATTTGTCGTCATCGTTGCAGAAGCGACACAACTCGTTGGACGAATAACGTACTCAACCGAGGTAGAAGCGAAACGAAACATCCGGCGGGGCTGGTGAAATCCCACAGTGAGCGAGGATCGACGATCACGAAGGAAAAAATCCCCACCCTAACGCAGAGAACGCGTTCAGGGCGGGGCACCCGCAGCGTGGTTGATTCAAGCGCTCGGTCGGGTGGCGCTGCGTTCGCGCTTTTCAAAAGCATCGAAATGTCGTGTTTCAAGATCGAGCTACTCGGTGCGCAGGATCAGTTGCGTTCCACCGTCCAGATGGATATTGCTCGTGTTGGAACTGACGAGTGAGCCCTGGTCCGAGCTACTCAGGGACAGCCCTTTCATCCCAATCACTCCTTTACTTTGTGGGTCGAGTGCCGGAGCCGCTGTCGCCTCGGAAGGAACAGTGCCCGCGGGCACATCTTGCGGGTTGCCGGTGGGGTAAGCGGATCCGTTCGGACGCGTGGAGCCGGGCGAGCCTCCGGGTGTGCCTCGCCAAGTGGGGTTATTGCCGGCGTGCATATCGGGCGGAGGCTGGCCCGGCACTTCATTTCCATTTTGCGGGAAGGGCACCTGTTTTATTGAGGGTCCGATGGCTTGCACGGTGGTTCGCAACGAAAGCTCGGATCCATTTTTCAGCGAAATATGATCGAACGCGATACCCACCGACGACTCCGGCGACTGCTTGCTTCGCGGCTTGGCTTCGGTCACGTGACCGGTAAGCTTGGAATCTCGGGGAACGACGATCTGACCGTGGGCCAGCAAGTCCATGGTGACTTTTGCCTCGATCTTATCGCCCGCCTTGACCTTCTTGGCGTCGATCGATTTCGAGAGTTCTGCGGGAATGGCCGTGCCCGGAGGGAGCAGGGCGTCGCTGCGGTCGGCCTGGGATGGAGAAGATGTGGCGGGTGCCTGCGATGCTGGAGTTGATGGTGGAGGCGATGTCTGCGACAGCGCTGGTGTTGCCGCGAAGGCAACTGCCACCAATAACGCGAGGGGAGGTCTGCGGATATTCATGGTCATTCCCCTTTATGGCCGATCGGCCTGGTTCGGATGGTTTGCAGTTCTTATCGTAGCGCAATCGGAGGGATGCATGGAGTTTGGTATTTTTGAAAAGGAGTAGTTCGCCGGGTCACTTCCGATCACTGCTAGTCGACCCCTGGTAGCGCGGGGAGAAAAGCGTTCGGCAAGTGCTATGATTTTTCGCCCCGAAGGATCGTTATGGGGCAGGCGGCGACGGAGCATTTCTCACCATTCTTCATCGTAAGCAACGTTGATCAGACGATTGGGTTTTATCGCGACAAGCTAAGCTTCGAGACAAGATTTCAGGAGCCGAAGCGCGATCCATTCTTCGCGATCATCGGCCGGGGTGGCGCACAGATATTTGTGAAGGCGGACCGGAGCGTGTCACCTCTACCGAATCCGAGGCGACATCCCTCAATGCGATGGGACGCTTACGTCTACGCTCCAGATCCGGATGCCCTGGCGGCTGAGTTTACAGGGCTGGGAGCAACGTTCAGCGTGCCACTGATGGACACTCACGACGGCTTGCGCGGATTCGAAGTGTCCGATCCCGACGGATACGTGATCTTCTTTGGCCGTCCGCGGTAAGTTGGGCGGACTTACAAAACCTGCCTGTGGTGCATCAATGGGAGGGTGACTTTTCCTGATCTTCCATATACTCACGGAGTCGTTTCACAAGATTGGCGACGCCGGTGTTGGTGCTCCAGCTTGTACCTACGTTCTTGGAGGCAGCCCAAATGATTTTCTTGGACGAAGGTTGCCACACGTCGAGGATGAAAAATGATTGCCCCACGTTGACGCTCCCCGTGACGCCGGGACTCATCACCGGAACCAATTTGGAGTCACCCTTTTCGTATACACGAATGACGATGTCGGCCTTCTTTACGTCTGATACCAGCGTGAAACGTCCCCATTTTTCGAGTTCCTTGCGACACGGCTCTTCGAAGGGCGTTTCGTCGACGAGTTCCTTCTTCAGGAAACCCTTGGTTTTGTAGTAACGGACATGACCGGAGAGGATGTAGACGTTCTTTGCTTGCAAGGGTGCCCGCGCGACATCCGGCTGCGGCGCCGCCTCCTGTGCGAAAGTTGCGCTGCAGGCCACCGTTACAATCATCCAAACCAACCACAAGATTCGCGACGGTTTCATGCTTCCTCGTGCACCGCAGGGTTTAGCCACGGCGAGGAATATCAGGCATTTCAGACTCGTGGAAGATTACAAAGGTCATTCGGAATGAGGAATCACGGTGGATTGTTGTTAAAAGACAGTTACACCAACAGAACCGCGGCCTACATCTCACGGGGTACAGTATAGCGAGCCGGTGCCGTCCCTCCGGGACTCGCATTTTTTCTGAAACGGTCCCAGGGCTTACGCCCTGGGCTAGTCTCTGCCGCCCTACGGGCTGGGCTGGTGGGCGGGGAGAACGTGGAAAACAAAGTTGGACGTGTTTGGCGCTCCGCGTTCGCGTGGTGTATTCAAACGTTCGTTCCTAAACGGACTCTTCGATATGCCGTCTATCGGACGGGGCGCCTGAAGGCGCCGTGGCTTCATCCTATCGTTACGGCGCGCCTAAAGGCGTGCCCTGATACGAAAACACGCTGTGCATGTGACGCGGAATCGCGCCTAACACAAAAAAATGACGCGGACTCCTAATTAGCGCAACAAACGCGTGAGGATGAGGCATCCGGCGTTTTTTGCCAACTGTGTTTAAGAACGCGCGCCGATCCGGGCGCGCCAGAATGCACGGTGCGGGTGAACCGCGTTTCGTAGACATTACTATGGAAGTTTCAAGGGGATGAATGCCAAGGTGCTTGACGCCTTCGCGACGATTTCTCTGCTGCCGTCCTGCTCGGTTTCGACCTTGGCCTCCACGAAAGCGAGTCTCTTTCCAGCGCGCAAGACATCGGCGCGACAGAAAAGCAAACGTCCAGTCGCGGGGCGCAGGAATGAAACTTGTTCTCGACGGTAATGACGTCTTGACCCTCCGGCGCCATGGTGGCAGCCGCGCCTCCGCATGTGTGGTCGGCGAGAGTCATCAGAACGCCGGCGTGGACCAATCCGTGTTGCTGTTCAAGCGACGGAGTGACATTGATTTGCGATTCACACCATCCGTCGCCAAAGGAGATGAGTTCGATTCCCAGCGAGTGGATGAATCGTGCGCGCTCGAAGATTTGCTTTACGAGGGTGTGATTGGTTTCGATCATGGCGCGGCTGCAATTGCTCCGTGTTTCCAAGCGCGCAATCCGCTTACGCAGATCCACGACGAGGCGCATTTCCATCGCAAATTATACGTTTGACCGATTGCATCAGACGATCCACGTTTTATCCGAGAAAATTCAGATCGGAGATGGGCGACAGAGTGACCTCTCGTGTGTTGCCTTTCCACGGAAGATCGTGAAGCATAGCGTTGCTGTGCCAGCTCGCGAGTGGAGATCCTGCCGATTTGGATTCGGCCAGGAGTGGGGCCATGAGTAACCAGGAGAACGAGGACCGGGAAGTTCGGGAGCGGATCGCCAGCTTGATCCAGGCGACCGAAGGCTCGCGGGTGACCGTCACGAACGAAGAACTGCAAACGCTCACGGCGGCGGCGAGCCGTCTCGATCAGATGTTGAAAGCGGCGGCGGATGCCGATGTGCAGGCTCTCAAAAATGCAGCCGCCCGGCTCGACCAGCTATTGTCAAAAATCGGCACCGGAAAAGACGTAAGCACTGACCTGAAGCGGCGAGGAGACGGGGAAGGTACCGATAAATCAGGTGAACTCTAGATTCGGGGAACATCCAGGGTCTCACCAGAAATCCGTTGGAAGATAAAATCCCCCTTCGCAAAGAACGCGATAGGGTGGGGCACCTCGCTATAGAGTGGGACAGCCTTTGTTCGTCACACTTGTGCGTTCATCACACTTGAAATCCCACGTTTCGAAAAGCGCGAAACGTGGGGTACCCTCAGTCTCCAACATCCAATACTAGGGACCGCGTGATCGTGCTTTACGCGAATGGCACATTACCGGAGATCCTTAATTCGCCACTTCACTTCGTCGTCGGCTTCAGGCCTGCGCCATCGAGCGCGGTCTGGATCGCCTTCCAGGTTTCTGCTTCGGGAAGATTTCCATCGATGTCGGCGATTTTGGCATTGGGGAAGTAGGCACCGATCGCGTCCATTTCGCGGTGGTAATCCTTGATTCGTTGTTCGATGATCTGCGGGCGGTCGCTCAGGTGCCCGGTCGTCTTAGCGCGCTCGCGGACTGTGTCGTCGGGCACCTGCAGTCGCAGCGCAATGAGGTTTAGTTTCAGGTCCGGAAACATGTGCGAGAGATCTTCGGCCTGAACGACCGTTGCAGGATAGCCGTCGAAAATAACTCCTCGACTGAGATCAGTAGTCTTCAGGCGCTCGCGCATGTAGCGACTCATCGCGGGGTCGTAGCGCATTTCGGGAAGTGTGACACCTTCTCCTCGCAGCCGGTTTAGCTCGGGTTCGTTGGCACGAATGAGATCTTCGATGGAAATGCTCGGAATTCGGTACGTGCGGGAGATCGAATCGGCAAAGGTGGTTTTCCCGCTGAGCGGCGGCCCGATCAAGATGACGAGTGGCGGATTGGATTGCGCAGGCGGAGGCGTCGTTTGTGAGTACATCATGCTGGCCAGCAGGAGCGAAACTGTGAGCAGGAAGCTTCTTGGCATGAAGGACCTCCACGGGGGGCAGGATTCAAATGTCGGTTAGTATGCCACGTCAGCGCCGAGACAATGAGATCGAGAAGCGAGCGTTTGATCAACGGTGGAAACTGACAGTTGTAATTAACACGCGTGCGGCGTTCGAGATGGGATCGCAGCGTGTGAGTGCGCTCGGAGCGAGTTCTGCCGAAAAGCAAACTGCCGTACCGGTCCCAACGAGAGTAAGTGTTTCCCTTATTACTGACGTAACCTCTTGCGTGCCTTTCCGCGCGGGGGCCCTCGGAATAGCGATTTAGAATCACCACATACGCGCCCAGCAACATTTACCCCTCAACTGGGGTTTGTACTCTCCAGCATGATCTCCCCGTTTCAAGGTAGACAATTTGTGCCCACGTTCCCTCGCATCGGTCTGGCCGCGCGATGTTCATCGTGAAGAAGCCAGGGATCACTGGGAAGGAGAAAACTTCAATGCGAAATATGCGATTTGTCTGGCTCGCGCTTCTCATCTTTATTATTCCCGTTTCATCTTTCGCGGGCGTGGTTATTTCTGTGAACATCGCCCCGCCCGTGCTGCCGGTTTATGAGCAGCCACCTTGTCCGGGTGACGGCTACATCTGGACGCCCGGGTACTGGGCGTACGGTCCCGAAGGCTACTACTGGGTGCCGGGCACTTGGGCCACACCGCCGACGGTGGGCTTGCTGTGGACGCCTGGCTACTGGGGATGGGGCAACGACGTATATGTGTGGCACGCGGGATATTGGGGACCGCACGTTGGCTTCTACGGCGGCGTGAATTATGGCTTCGGTTATTTTGGCGGCGGCTATGAAGGTGGCTTTTGGAGAGACCGCCACTTTTTCTACAACCGCACGGTGAACAACGTGACGATCACGAATGTTCACATCTACAACAAGACTGTCATCAATAACGTGACTGTGAACCGCGTCAGCTACAACGGCGGCCGCGGCGGCCTCGAAGCGCGCCCGACGCACGAACAGGAAATGTGGGGACGCGAACATCATTACGAAGCGACTCATATGCAGATGAACCATGAGCGCGATGCCGGCCACAATCGCGGATTTCTAGCCTCGGAGAACCACGGCCGTCCTGCGATCGCAGCGACTGCCCGCCCGGGAGAATTTCACGGCCCGAGAGTGATGCCAACTCGCGAAGAACGATCGCCGTTCAGCCGTCCGGAGACACGCCCGGTCCCGCGACCGGAAAATCGTGCGAACGACCATCCGATGCCGCGTGAGCAGATGCATGGCCACGCACCGCAGCCAAGCCACGACGGTGGCCGCGGCGGCTATCGTCCGGAGAACGCTCCACATGACAATGGGCACGGACATGACAACGGTCCACACGGCAATGGAAATCCGCATGAGAATGGACCCCATGGGAACGGAAATCCTCATGAGAACGGACCGCACAACGAGGGGCATTCCGATCGCGGGCACGAGCGGTAGGAAAATCTAGAAGGGCTGATGTGATTTGGGCTGGCGATGTGGCCAGCCCAAAAGTTTTGGTCGGCGGTCAGAGTGCAGATTAAGTACATGTGGGACCAACTCATTAAGCACATGCGGATCGACTGCGAACTGATGGTAAGGATTCTCGACTGCGTGCGCCAAACAGTTGTGCACGCGAAGGTCGACTATGTTCGTCGATCCCGCGTGCACACTGCCTCCTCGTGGGGTAAGGCTTATTGTTTGTCTGAGCGGTAGAAGAAGTAGTCGGCGGTGTACGGTACCAACTGCGTCTGTCCGGCGGTGCAGGCGGTTGTCGGAGCGGCTCCGCCCCGGGTGTTCAAGCGCTGTACGAACGTTACCTTCGCCAGCAGGTTTCCGCCGGTTGGGCCCTTCTGGTTTCCGATCGACTGGAGCAAGAGGCACGGAATCGCGCCATCATTCGCGCAGCTTGACGGGTCGGTGCCGGCGTCGATCGATCCCACCGCCTTCGCCCAAACCTTGCTGGTATCGAGCGAACTCTGCCAGGTCGCGTTGCCTCCGAGGGGAACCGGGTTCGGAGCGTTGATGTTCGGGTTTGTATCGATGCTCGCGAAATGAGTGATGATCTGCACGGGCTGGCCGAAGAGATCGGTGAAGAGCGTGGCTTCGGGACGCGGAGAGTTGATCGTCCACGAGGTTCCGCCTGTGCTGGTGGGCAGGCAGACATAACCTTGCGAGCCCAGAGCATGTCCGACCAGGAACGCCGTGTTGCCCGTTGGGGGCGTGATTTTGTCAGGAGTGGTTGGCGGTGTTACTTGCGCCGCCGCTTGAGTCACCGCGCCGAAAGCGCATGCGAGCACGAGAGCCACCGCGAGGGCCTTGAAATTCCGTTGCCCGCTTTCCGGTTGGCTGAGTGAAGCTGAAAGTCATTTCTCGATTCTCCGTTTCTTGATTCAGTCCGGCGATTCGTCTCGTTGACTCGAAACACGACGGACGCTGCTCGCCGCATCACCTCAGTCGCATCCAGGTTCGAATACGAGTAGCGAACAGCGTCCGTCTTTCGCTGAACAGTTGTTAATGGGCCTCATCGGCCTCACTCGACTTCACGGAATCGGGAGCGAATTTGCTTTTGGCTTGATGAAATTTTTCTTGGGAGTGGGATGCTATTCGGGATTCGTGCGCCAGAGCACGAGTTGGAACAATGGAACATGAGCGAGGACAGGCTGACCCTGATGGTCACGAGATCGCGATGTGGACGACCTATTGCCAGACGGGCTGGGCGAAATTTCGCGGAGAATCCAAAGGAGTGGGAGTCTGACTGAGATCGCGATCTTTCATTGCCGAGTGGCAAACCATGCAGGATCGCTGGGTGCGACTTCCTTCCTTCGAAACCAACGCGTAGGTGAGGCCGTGCACCGACCAGGTGACGACCTTGTAGCCTTCGAACATGGCGTAGTGGAAACTTACTTTCTCGAAGCTGAGCTGAGTGCCTCCGGAAGCGACCGCGACTGATTCGGGAATGATGACGAGGCTGACCGGGTCTGACTGCATCTGATACGCGATGTATGCGGCAGCCTTGCCGCCGACTCGCACGACGCGCGCGCCTTGCAGGTGGAAAGGCCGTTGTTCACCGGGGGCAGCGGGAGACGCTGGTACGGTCACCGCAAATTGTGTTTTCCCCTCAAACCAGTGATTCACCATCTGCTGGGAATCGGAGTGAACGTCGAGTGCGAGTCTGCCCTCGACATACTGTTTATGAGTATCAGCGGCGAGTTCGGCGAACTTCGGGACACTGAATCCGGCTGATGAGGAGGACATTCTCGAACCGATGATCGCCACAATCAGCAAGAGCGCAAACACAGGTCCAAGTGTCTGCCACTGCAAGAGCACTTGCCATGCGGGACGACGCTCCGCGCAGAACGGAGTTGTTTTCGCGCCAGTTTGGACCGTTGGGCGCGAGGGCGTCTTTAATTGGGCAAGGAATTGCTCTTCCTCAGGAGATGCGTCGTCAATCACGGACGTAGCGGCGCGGAGCCTTGGCCCGCAGTGTGCGCAGGTGGCGGCGTGCATGATCAATTGCTGCGCTCTTAGGTCTGGCCATAGTCCAGCAGCAACTTCGTGCCAGTCGACATCGCGATCGATGGGGCAGTCACCGGAAGGCGTGGCCTTGGAGACCGCCAGATCGGCAAGTTCACGTACAAGCCGCTGGTAGTCGGAGACTTTTGCCTTGCATGTAGAGCATGATTCCACGTGACGCATGGCCTCGTGCACGGAGGCCGGCGAGAGTCCGCGGGACTTGTGAGCCCGCGAATTCCAGGACACGAGCGCGTCAAGCTCGCGGTCGTCGAGGTGTTTATCCAGCGGACGTGCCATAATCAGTGGCCCCATATATACCAATTACGAGTTCGCGAGATAATTTGCTTTTGACTTCAGGCTCTTTCTTTTGAGAAGGCGACTTGGGCCCTACAATCTGTTCGCGAATGCACCGTTTCACCCGCTCAAGGACACTGGCCACACCCTTAGCTGTAAGCCGGAGGCTGGGTAGCGACGCGATTTCCTTGGTGCTCATGCCTTGCCGGAAATAGAGCCAGAAAATCGCACGGTCGCGTTCGCGGTCAGGGCCAGTCAAGGCCTGCTTCAGGAGGTCGTCGATCTCGCTCTGAATGATGGCTAAGCTAATTTTATCCTGACTCCCGTTTATCTCCTGGCCCGCTTCGGGATCCACATCCCAACTGGAGACGTGGGGTTGGTCCCCTCCCGATGATTGGCTGTGCCCGTGCCGGAAGTAGTCGTGTGTAGCGTTCGCAGCAGTTTTCTTCAGGTATCCCAAGATTGCTTCCGGATGCTGGATGGCGAATTCATGCAATAGGCGACAACTGTTTTCCCACAGTTTCAAGTAGGTCATCTGCACGAGGTCTTCGACCACTGAGCGCGAAACGTCGCCCCACAGCGATGCTGTCCGCATGATGGTGAGGCTGATGGGCCTTCCGACCCGCAAAACGAACTCCTGCCATGCTTCTTCGTCCGCGCCGCCGGCGCACAAGCAGACGATATCCTGCAAAGGCAAAGACGAATACCGCGTCGGCTTTGGAGTACTGGACATTTTTTGTT
>Ga0126371_10002100_pt1 | contig 17074 bp, 16 predicted proteins | sample PanSoiMetaPlot_4_FD_110145 | JGI IMG/M metagenome (GOLD analysis project Ga0126371, IMG submission 110145) | Tropical forest soil microbial communities from Panama - MetaG Plot_4 | ecosystem: Environmental > Terrestrial > Soil > Tropical forest > Bulk soil | place: Panama | collected 2016-02-17 | reverse complement strand
CGGCTGGATGTCTTGCCCGAGTCGGTCTTCGATTGCATCGTACTCACTCAGACGCTGCACCTGGTGTTCGACATGCGCGCAGGCATCGCGACGTTGCACCGGGCGCTGAAGCCGGGCGGCGTGCTGCTGCTGACGACACCGGGAATCAGCCAACTCGACCCCGGCGAATGGGGGCCGACGTGGTATTGGTCGCTCACCGGCCCCGCAGTCCGTCGTCTGCTGGAAGAACGGTTCTCGCCCGATACCCTGGCGCTCGAGACGCACGGCAACGTGTTCGCTGCAACCGCCTTCCTGTATGGCATCGCGGCCGAGGAACTCAACAAGCGCGATCTCGACGTCGATGACGCGCTTTACCCGCTTACCGTAGCGGCCCGCGCGGTTAAGACAAATGCTGCCTGAGGCCGTGGACTGCCATGCAAAGCGACCTGATCTACGACGTCGGGGCGCACAAAGGCGAAGACGCCGAGTTCTACCTGCTCAAGGGGTTTCGCGTTGTTGCGATAGAGGCCGTACCGGCGCTGTGCGACCACATCCGCACCCGGCTGGACTCCTACCTGAGGTCCGGACAGCTCACCCTCATTAATGCCGCCATTGCCGATACCGCAGGCCCGATCACATTCTTTATAAATCGAAAAGTCAGTGTGTACGGGACCACCTCTGAGAATTGGGCAAAGCGAAACGATCTGTTTGGCGCACCGTCCGACAAGGCGACCGTAAACGCAATCCGCTTTGCCGATGTGCTGGCTGCACACGGCATTCCGTATTATCTCAAAATCGATATCGAGGGCTCGGACCTCTTGTGTCTGCACGCCCTTAAATCATTCCCGTCCCGGCCGCAATTCGTGTCAATCGAATCGGCAACGGTCCGTTGGTCTGACGCTCTCGAGGAATTCTCCGCGTTGCGCGGCCTGGGTTATTCGAAGTTCAAGCTCGTTCAGCAGAGGAACGTAAGCGAACAGCGCTGCCCAAATCCGCCGGCTGAAGGCAGATATGTCGATCACCGATTCGAAAAAGGTTCGAGCGGGCTGTTCGGCAACGAGCTCCCGGGTGACTGGATGTCCGAACGAAAGGCATTGCACTCATATCGACTCAAATTTCTTCGCTACCGACTGCTCGGGGACGAGTCACTTCTGTGGCGATCGAGATATGGGCAACGTTTGTATAACCGATATGCTACGAGGTTGCTCAAGGTCGGTTGGTACGACACGCATGCCACGACATGACATCTGGAGCCCGTCGGCGATGCTTTCGATGTTACAGTCTTCGACACCGACTCTCACGAGATTGCAAAGAGGCCGTTGTCTATCGAGAAGATGTTGAATCCAGAATAGATGAAGTCGCGATCCAGGGCACTCACGCACTTCAGGAACGGACGTGAGACGGCCTTTCTGGGAAAGAGCTTGTCGTGAAGCTCGATGATTATGATACCGGTATTGCTGACCCACTCCGTGTTCCGGGAGAACAGCTCTTGTTCGGCTCCTTCAATGTTTATTTTCACCAGAAACGGGAACGCTGTGGAGTGGCAGAATTCCTCGTACAACGCATTGAGCGTCACGCAGGGAAGGCCCTCTTCGGAGTTCGTCCTCTCCGTCCGAAAGCCCCAGTGTCCCTCGCCGGGGTCCAGCACCCTTGCGCGTTGCGCTTCGGAAGAAAGGGCCGCCTGTACGCATCTCACGTTCAGCCCCTCGGTGTTCTTCGACAGCAAGCCGAAGTTGCCGCCTTCCGGCTCGATGGCGATCACCAAGGCGGTGGGAAACATGAGCGCGAGGAATGCGGTGGTGATCCCGATATGCGCTCCGGCATCGACAATGAGTGGGCGACGCCCTCGTTCGTGCTGTGCGCCCAGGAAGGTGCGGATCTCTGTCCACCGCTGTAGACGAGCCATGTTGAATACGTGCTGTCTGAACACATAGCGAATGACGTCAATGTCCGTGGTGCCTGGTCTGAAATTGAGCGTGTGGCGGATCCCCGGGGCTTCGACCGTCGCGCGGCCAAAGAATTTCTGCATGGAAGGGACGTCGTAGAGCCTCTTCAACATGAGGCATTCTGGAGTCCGCTCGCCGAGGACAGTACGCCTGAATTTGCGTTCGACGCGGCAGAGAAATGTAGGTTCAATCAGGCGCCTCGCCGTGAGGCTCGCGCAGTCGGCGAAATAATTCGTCGTTTGCAGGATTGGGGAGCTCAGGAGGAACCCCATTTCTTGTTCGCCGTCCCAAACCGCCTTGAACCTCATTCTTCAGCATGCGACGCGGCTTTGACGGGTACCGTTTCCGGCTCCCATGCCGCATTCAGGCCAGGGATCCCGTCGACACCGGGCACCCACGGGATACGGTTCTATCGCCGCACTGCGGGCGGATTTGGGCAGCCAGTCGACGGATACAGATGATAAACCCGTCAGCGTTGCTTACCTAAGATGATCGGCCGAGCCTTGTCGATCGCGATGGGCCGTGAAACCCGCAGATCACACGGGAACGTCGGCGAGTTGCTCAAGCCGGATGGGCGCACGAAGCGATGATCGACCAGTACTGATCGATCGCACTGCGGATCCCAAAATCCTGGGCCCGCTGCCTGCTGCGTTCCGAATAGGTCGCCCTGACGCTGCCTCGGCAGCCGATACGGATCGCCTCCGCAAGCAGGTCCACTGAATTCACTGGGACCAGGATTCCATATTCTGCGAGCGTTACCCCAGTGCATCGAGGTCCCATCGTTCCCGTCAAGATTTCCATGGGGCCCGTGTCGCAATCGGTAGCGACGACTGGACAGCCCAACGCCATGGCTTCGATCAGCGCATTCGGAAACCCTTCCAAATTCGAGGAGGAAACGAACAGGCACGCCGCCCCAATGATCGGATACGGGTTCTGCATATGGCCGGGCAGGATGACGCGCCCGCTCAGTCCGAGTCTCGAGACAAGCCTCTCAAGCTCAGGACGCTCATCTCCCTCGCCAATGATAACCAAGCTCTCGTCAACGTGCGATGAGTAATAAGATTCGATCAGCAGCCTGAAATTCTTGCTTGGCACCAGGCGGCCTGAGCTGACGATATATGGGCGCGGACCGCGTGTGCCGGGCGCCTCCAACGCTCTTTCACGGATTCTGTCGGTATTGATGGGATTATGGACTACGCGGATCTTTGCCTGGCTGACGCCAAAATTCTCCATCAAATCCTGTTTGACCCCCTCCGATACGGCGATAACTTGATCGGCATAAGGATAGGTGAAGCGCATAACCGTTTTGGTAATCATGGCATTCAGCCCTTTTCCGAAACGGGTGGTCGGATGGGTACGTTCGCTTATGATGCATGGATATTTGAGAACTTTTGATGAGAGTACGTTTGCACAATTTGATCGGTTCAGAAAGCTGACCGTTGCCGCAGGCGACAACTCTTTGAGCAGCCGACGGAGGCAAATTACGCTCCAAAAGAAACTGAAGTTGGCATTGATAACATGCTTCTGAACCCAGGGCGGCACTCGATGCTGCTCTTCTTCCATGTCGAGGAGCACAAGATGGACATCGTAGTCCCTGAGGTAGTCCTCGAGGTACTCCAGCATTTCGACCACCGCATGCTCTGCGCCACCAGAGGTCAGCGAGTTGATGACAAAGACTACGGTTCCGGCGCTTGAGCGCATCTCTCGCCCTTTCAGTGAATCCTTTCGGCCAACGCCGGCGCCGTACCGAGGGCGTCCGATTTTTGATTGTGTCGAAAGGCCACGACTTGGATTGCGATGTTCCTGCCCTCCCATATGACCGAGCGCGACTCCCGCCGATCTGACCACCGCGATCCGCCCGGATTGTGCGGTTGGCGAAGAAGGACCATAAAGCGGCGGGCGCAATGCTTCCGCCGCCGAGCAAATCTCATTCTGCAGAATTTGCGTGCAGCCGCCAAGCGGGCGCGCGCGCGGCGACACAGAAGTCCGCGCGAAACGCAGCAAGCCGAAGGCCGCTGCACGGCGAAGGAAATAGGCTCAGTCTCCGGAGCTGCGGCGAAACACCGCCACGCCGGATCGCGCGATGGCGATCCAGACCGGCGCGCCGATTGCCGACTGCGCCGGCGCCGGCGACAGCACTCGTAGCGTGGCGCCGCCAACCTCTACCTCGTAGTCGACGCTGGCGCCCTGAAACGCCGCGGACACGATCTTGCCCGGAATTGTCTCGGCATCACCGGCCGGCGCGGCCGCAGCGAGCGTCAGGCTCTCTGGCCGCAGCACCACGTCGACGGCCTCCCCTATGTCGCCCTCACCTGCCTGCGTCAGCGTCCGCCCGTTGCAATCGAGCGTCACGCGCACCTCGCCTTCGGGCGTGCGCGCCGCGACGCGACCCGCCAGCCGGTTGGCGGCGCCGAGGAACTGCGCGACGAACAGACTCTTCGGCCTGCCGTACACCTCGGCCGGCGCCCCCTCCTGGAGAATGCGCCCGCCGTTCATCACCGCGACGCGGTCGGCGAGCGACAGCGCCTCGACCTGGTCGTGGGTGACGAACAGCGCCGTGCAGCCGATCCGCCGGATCAGCGCCGCGAGCTCGCGGCGCATCGCCTCGCGCAGCCGCGCGTCGAGGTTCGACAGCGGCTCGTCGAGCAGGAGCAGGCGCGGCCGGCGGACAATCGCACGCGCGAGCGCGACCCGCTGCTGCTGCCCGCCGGAGAGGAGCGGTGCCGGGCGGCGCGCCATGTCCTGCATGCCGACGAGTGCGAGCACGTCCATGACACGCGCCGCGATCTCCGCCCTGCCCGGCCGGTCGCGCGCGACGCGCAGCGGATAGGCGACGTTCTCGAACACGTCGAGGTGCGGCCAGATCGCGTAGGACTGAAACACCATGCCGATGCGGCGCTCGTGCGTCGGCACGAAGATGCCGCGCGCCGCGTCGGAGACCATGGTGCCGCCGATCTCGACAGTGCCGCGGTCGGGCTGCTCGAGGCCCGCCACGCAGCGCAAGGCCGTCGTCTTGCCGCAGCCGCTCGGCCCGAGCAGCGCAAAGCATTGGGCATCCTCGACCGAGAAGTCGATGCCGTCGACCGCCTGCACCGAGCCGCCGTCGGCGAGCGCGAAGGACTTTGCGAGACCGGTGACCTTCAGCATGGGGTCATGCCAATGCGCGGGCCGTCAGGTACCGCCGCACCAAGACCACCACCGGCAGCACCACGACGATCACCAGGCAGGCGAGCGCGGCCGACGGCGCCGGCTGGCCGTACTGGAAGAGCTGCCACAGCAGGACGGAGAGCACGACATTGTCCTGGCTGTAGAGCACCAGCGGGATGGTGAACTCGCGCACGCCGACGATGAACAGCAGCACGAAGCCGGTGACCAGCGCGGGGCGCATCAGTGGGATCAGGATGCGCCGCTGGGTCGTGGCCCAGCGCGCGCCGGCGACGGCGGAGGCCTCCTCCAGCTCCCGGTGGATCTGCATCAGCCCCGCGCGCGCAAGCCGCGTCGTGGTGGCGAACCGGTACGAGTAGGCGAGCACCAGGATCCACACCGTGCCGTAGAGCCCGATCGGCAGCGACAGGTGCAGGATCATCACGCCGAGGCCGGCGATCACCGCCGGGATGCCGACCGAGAGCACGGACATCAGGTCGAGCGCATGGCGCCAGCGGCTGCGCGAGCGGGTGATGATCCAGCCGAGCAGCCCGCCGATGGCGGTGACGAGCGCGGCCGAGAGCGTCGCGACCGTGAGCGTGTTGACGAGGCCGGTCCAGAACGCGCGGTTGGCGAACAGCTGGCGATAGGCCTCGAGGCTGAAGGCGTCGCGCGTGGCGGCGAGCGGTGGCGTGTAGCCGAAGAAGCTGGTCCACAGCAGCACCGCGACCGGCAACGCGACCGCGATCGCGACGTAGAGCGCGACGAAGCAGAGCGCCGGGATGCGCCAGGCGCCGAGCCGCAGCCGGCGCTGGCGGAACGCCTTGCCGGTGACGGTGACATAGCGCTCCGAGCGGCGGATCATCCGGTTGTAGAGGGCGAGCAGCAGCACGCCGAACAGCACGAACGGCAGCGAGAGCGCCGCGGCGGCGCCGTAGTTGGGCAGGCTGCCGAGCGGGTTGAGCTCGAAATAGACCCGGTAGCTGAACACGCTGACCTTGGCGGGAAGGCCGATGATGAGCGGCAGCTCGAACTGCTCGGCAGTGATCAGCGTGATCAGCACGACCGGCGCGAGCAGCCCGGGCAGCAGCACCGGCAACGTGACGCGGCGGAACGTCTTGAGCGGTGTCGCGCCCGAGGCGGCGCTCGCCTCCTCGAGCGCCGGATCCATCGCGCGCAGCGCGGCGGCGAGCAGCAGGAACATGAACGGCGTGGAGGCGAGCGCCTGGCAGACGATGAGGCCGGGCATGCCGAAGATGTTGACCGGCCCCGGCCCGGCGGCGCCGGTCACGGCGCGGATGGCGAGATTGAGCCAGCCAGCGTTCGGCCCCATCAGGAAGATCCAGGCGATGGCGAGCACCGGCGTCGGCACCAGCAGCGGAAACAGGATCAGCGAGAACCACGCCTCGCGCCCCGGCAGGTCGGTCCGCTCGACCAGCCAGGCGAGCGCAAAGCCGATGCAGAACACCAGCACGACGGTGCCGGCGACGAACACCAAGGTGTCCGGGAGAATGCGCGAAAGAATCACGGGATCGTCGACGAGCGCGCCGACGTGCTCGAGCGTCCAGCGCGCGCCCGGCTCGAACGGCAGCAGGTCGGCCGGCCCGCGCAGCGCCGCGACCGTGAGCATCACCAGCGGCACGCCGATGAGATAGATGGCGCCCAGGACGCCCGCAGCCATGACGGGAACGGCGGTCCAGTCCGTGCGACCTGCGGCTGCTCGCACGGAGGTCAACGCGCCTGGCCGGTCAGGATCGCGGCGGCGCGGCCGAACAGTTTCTCGCGCGCCACCATGTTGTCGGCGCTGTCGAACACGACCTGCAGCTTGCCGGAATGGATCTTCCGCGCCAGCTCGTTGTCCGCCGTCGGCCCGTAGTCGGCCTGCCCGGTCACCGCGAGGCGGGCGCGCTTGCCGTCGGGCGAGGCAAGGAAGCCGGCGAGCAGGCGCGCCGCATTGGGATGCGGCGCGTCCTCCATCACGCTCGCGCCGAACTGGCCCATCACCACCGGCTCGGGCACCACCATGCCGATCGGCATGCCGTCGGCCGCGAAGCTGCGCACCTGCGAGTCGATCTCGCCGAACGCAAATATGCGCTCGCCCGACTGCAGCAGCGACTCGCGCGGCGCGCGCGTGAGCAGGATGTCGGAACGGTCACGCAAGCCGCGCGCAAAATCGAGCGCCTTGTCCTCACCCCAGGCGATGCCGAGCGCGCCGACGAGGCGCGGCAGCAGGAACGAGCTGCCGGTCGCCTTGCCCCTGAAGCGCTCGTCGACGGCGCCGGCCCAGTCGGTCGGCACATCCTCGGCCTTGGCCGCCTTGGTGTTGTAGGCGATGGCGTAGACGATGTTGCTGGTGAAGCCCATGCGGCCGTCGAAGCCGGTGTTGCGCGGGTCGACCTCGAACAGCGACCAGTCGTTCGCCACCAGCAGGTCGCGCTGCACGACCGGCAGGTGGCCGGTCATCGAATGCCAGAAGACGTCGACCTGATGGCGCCCGGCGCGCGCCTCGGCGATCGCCTTGACGGCGATGTCGTTGTCGCCGAGGAACTCGACCTCGATGCCGGGAAACATCTTGCCGAACGCCGCCGCGATCCAGTCGACCTCGCGCCGATGCGTACCCCAGATGATGACCTTGCCTTCGCGCCTGGCGGCCTGGTAGAGCGCGCGCACCTTCGGCGCGTCATTCCAGCCCGCCGCCGCGGCGTTCGCGGCGAGCCCGACGGCGAGCAGCGTCGCGCACGCGAGGATCTGCAGCAGGTGCCGGCGCATGGCGCTCATGCGCTTAAGACTTCGACGACCTTGCGGTCGGTCTTGTCCATCAGGAAATTGCCGGCCTCGAACACGACCGGCGGCGCGTGCGGATCGAAGCTCACGCCGGCCGGGTCGCGCCCGGCCGCGATCGCGTCGAGCTGGCGCTGCAGCAGCCGCCGCGCCATGGCGACGCCGGCGTCGCTGGTGGCGAGATTCTCGTCCGAATGGAACGTGATCGGCCCCTGCCCGACCTGCGCCTCGTAGTCGCCGGGAAATTTCTGGTGCTCCTCCTCGGTCAGCTCGGACCACAGCTTGCCGTTCATGCGCGAACGCTTCTTGCCGAGCTCGCCCTTCTCCTTGACGCGGCCGGCGACGTAGATGCGGAAATGGGTGTCGTCGATCGGCAGCGTCCAGCCGAGCGACTCGACCCGGCTGTACTGGGCGACGCGCGGATTGGGGACGACGCGCAGGGTCGGCAGCGCCGCCTCGGTGATGCGATAGTGCACGCGCCCGTCGTCGAGCTCGCGCAGCGACACGGTCTTTACGCTGATCGGCGTGAGGCCCCAGCGCACCTTCGGCATGATCCCCATCTGGGCGACGAACTGCACGCCGCTGAACGCGCCGTGCAGGATCGGGACGTGGAAGACGTCGGGGATGTTCTCCCAGTGCTGCAGCCAGTTGCACGGCACGATCACGCCGCCGCCGCTGCCGATGCTCGAGTCGTCGACCTCGATGGTCTCGCCGGGGTCGAGCGTCTCGAGGCAGTCGTAGCGCGGCAGCACCGGCTGCTTCGCCGGCGGCCCCATGTAGGCGAAGATCAGCCCGTAGCGCTCCGCGACCGGGTACCAGGGCTGGCGCACGCGGTCGCGGAGGCGGCCGCCGTCCGGCTCGCACGGCTGCTCGAGGCAATGGCCGTGCACGTCGAACAGCCAGCCGTGATAGCAGCAGCGGATGCCGCGCTCCTCGACCCGGCCGTAATAGAGCGTGGTGCCGCGGTGGCAGCAGCGCGCGGTGACGAGCCCGGGCCGCCCGGCGCCGTCGCGGAACAGGATGAGGTCCTCGCCGAGCGCGCGCACCGCCTTCGGCGTCGCGCCCGCGTCCGACGCGAGGCCGATCGGATGCCAGTAGCGCCGCAGCAGCTCGCCCATCGGCGTCCCGCGGCCGACCTCGGTCAGGTCGCGGTTGTAGGTCGAGGGCTTCTGATCGTAACCGCTGCCCGTGCCGACGTGCTCGCCCGCCATGCGTCCGCCTCCATATGTTTTGCCGGGGAGTGTATCGCGGCGCGGACGGCATTTGGAGTCGGCAGGCAGTGCGGGTTTCACATTGGTGCAGCGACGTATAGTCGTGGAAACCAGCGATCCAAGACTGTCAATGGAAAGCCAAGCCTGACCGGCGCACGTGGGTTGGCAGACGCAAGATAGCCGTCACGTACGAGCGTGTTGAGGACCGTGCGGGCCTGACGCGTCTCGTACCCCGTCAGCTCGGGGGCACGACCTCGGGGAAACTCTCCCGCAATGACCGCCTCACGCAACAGCGGCCAAGATCCTCTCGGCAGTCGTCTGGCGCGAACCTCTTCCGCACACCACACTTCGATGCGCCCGAGAAGCTCGGCCGGCTCAAGGAGCTTTTCCATGAAGGTAACTTGATCAACACAGGTCGCAAGAAAGAAACCGCAGAACTGCTCCAAGCCCGCTTCGGTGAGATTGCCGCGGCCATCCAAGTCGCCACGACGCGGCTCATCGGCTGCCATGAGCTTGGATTTGTACTCAGCGACGTTACGGGCAAGCCCGCGCGAGATCGACCAGATCTCCGATCCCACGCCGAGTTCGCACAGCCAGGCATGCGAGAACAGCCGCGCGACTCTGCCATTGCCGTCGAGGAATGGGTGAATCCACGCGAGGCGATGATGCGAGGCGGCCGCGGCAACGATTTTCTGCAGCTTCGAAATGCGGCTTGACCGGTAGCTCTCGATGAGACGCGCCAGGAAGGCGGGAAGGTCCTGCGGATCAGGGGGAATATGTCTTGCGACCCGCACATGTCGTCGGCGCAGTTCACCAGGGATCACCCGCAGCTTTTCGCCCGTCTCCGGGTTCTCGACCCACAGCAGATCGTCCGGCAGCCGTTCGCAGAAGGTCCGGTGTACCCACAGGATGAAGTCCATCGAGAGGGCAGGCGATGGCGCGTGCCCGTCGTCGATCATCCGCTGGACTTCGATGTGAGCCCGGGCCTCCAGCTGAAGATTGCGCCGCTGCCTGTCCTCAGCGAAGTCACCGGCCAATGCCCGATTGATATCGGCCGGCAGCGTGTTGTGGCCTTCGATCAGGTTCGAGTAGTAGCAGTTCATCGATCGCACGAGATCGCCGACGTTCGACCTCATGGCGGGATGGAGCCTGCCGCCCAACACACCGGCCTTGGCGATGAGATCGGTCGCCAAGTCGGCCAGAGCGTGCCGGTGATCGTCCGGCAGCATGGGTTCCATTGCCGAGACTGAAGCCATTTTTGCCGCTTTCATTGCCTGGTAATATATATTAAAAATAATGTTTTGTCTCCAATTCGTGATCAATATTTGCCGCATATTTTGCCGCTCGGTTGGCGGCTGGGTGTAGATGGGGGCGACGGCCCTAAATCCCCCCGGCGCTGCGCACCAGCATGTAGGCGGCGACCGCGAAGATCACGCAGGCGAACGCCACGTTGAGCGCGCCGCGCCTGTCGGCGAGGCGCTTCGCCAGCGCGGCGCCGGCGAGCCCGCCGACCACGCCACCGGCGAGGAAGACCGCCGCGAGCGCCCAATCGACGAATCCGGACACGGCGTAGTTCGCCGCCGATGTGAAACCGAACGCCGTGACACCGACGAGCGACGAGCCGATCGCATTGAGGATCGGCATCCCGGTCGCGAGCATCAGGCCCGGCACGATGAGAAAGCCGCCGCCGATGCCGAAGAAGCCGGACAGGAGGCCGGTGAAGAACCCGAGCACGAGCAGCTTGGGCAGGTTCTGGCGGCTCAGCTGAACCGCGTCGTCGCCGGCACTCCTGCGCCCGCGCAGCATGCTGGCGCCGACGACGAACATCAGCAGCGCGAACCCCACCAGCAGGCGCTGGCCGTCGACCATCTTGCTCAGGCTCGAGCCGGCGAACGCGCCGGCGACGCCGGCCGCCGCGAACACGGCGGCGCAATGCCATTTGACGGTGCCGCGGCGGGCATGCTGGACCAGGTTGGCGGCCGCCGTCGCCCCGACCGCGATCGCGCTGGTGCCGATCGCCACATGCGCGTCGGGCACGCCGACCAGGTAGAACATCAGCGGCACCGCCAGGATCGAGCCGCCGCCGCCGATCAGGCCGAGCGAGAACCCGACCAGCGAGCCGGACGCAAGACCGAGACCGATCGGCAGCGCGAGCATCCTCCCTCCCGGGCCAGCACTACACCGCGTGCGCCTTGCGGCCGCCGCGCTCGATCGAGACCGGCGCCTCGTCGCGCGCGATCAGGTACTTGGCGAGCTCCATGCAGCGCATCGCCAGCATGGCGGCGCCCTCGGAGAGCTCGGTCGACTTGCGCACGATCTCGACGTTGACCTCCATGTCCTCGTGCGACCAGCCGCGCGAATGCGCGATGTAGGGAAACTGCGGGAAGATGAAGCCGAGCTCGGCGAAGAAGCCGAGCATCTGCCCGGCCACCGCCTGGATGTTGTCCTGCCCGCCGACGATGATGAAGCCCGCGACCTTGTTGCGGATCAGCACGTTGTCGTTGATGGTGATGGCGTTCTGCACGCAGTTGAGCCGCTCCGCCATCTTGAAGTAGAGCGACGACGCCGCGCCCCAGCGGATCGGCGACGCGATGATGATCGCATCCGCCCAGTGCACGATCGTCTCGTACACCTGGTCCATCTCGTCCGCCGCATCCATCTGGGTGATCGAGCACGGCCAGGTGCAGGCATGCGCGGCCTTCGAGTAGTAGCCCTCGCAGGCGCGGAATTTCAGCGCGTTGAGGCACAGGAGCCTGGTCTCGGCGCCCTCGACCGAGGCGGCCTTGAGCGCGCAATCGAGCAGGTGATCGGAGCCGGAGAAGCGCGGATTGGCCGCGTCCATCGCGGTGGTCGAGATGCCGGCGACGCGCAGCGGGCCGGGCGCGCGCTTGACCTCGCGCGCGAGCGGATGCGGGTCATGCGGCTTCTTGGTGCGCCGGCTCGCATTGGCGAGGTCGACCAGCACGCGGCCGCTCTCGACCTTCACCGGATAGGCCGGGACGGCGTCCTCCTCGAAGCCGGGCTCGCCCTTGCCGGTCGCACGGTGGAATTTCCACTGATGCCACGGGCAGGTGACGTAATCGCCGTCGAGCCGGCCTTCGCCGAGCGGCCCGCCCACATGGTTGCAGGCGTTCGCCAGCGCGCCGAATTTTCCGTCGCGGAACGACAGCGCGATGTCGCGGTTCTGCACGTTGATGCGGCGCAGCGGCGTGGTCTTCAGCTCATCGGCGGCGCCGATATCGACCCAGTTCTCAGGCATGTCGCTGTTCTCCTCGTGGCATCACGCGACCAGGATCGCGGCCGGCGTGCCGGGCGCGAGCGGCGTCGGATCGACCTCGATCAGCCCATCCTGCACGCGGACCCGAAAGGTGGCGAGCTTCTCAGTGAACGGCGGCGGCGCGCAGCCGTCGGCGAGGCGATACTGGTAGCCGTGCCACGGACAGGTGATGCAGCCGTCGATGATGCGGCCTTCGCCGAGCGGGCCGTTCTGGTGCGCGCACAGATTGGTGACCGCGCCGACTTGCGCGCCGTCGCGAAACACCGCGATGCGCTCGCCGTCCGGCGCCGTGACGATGCGGGCGCCCTTGTCGGGAATCGAGGCGGGCGCGCCGACCGTGAGCCAACCCGCGGCCGCGGTCGGCCGGTCCGGCAGGTCCCCCTTGCGCTCGCGCCAGCCGGCGACGAGATGCAGCGCCGTGACCAGCCCGAGCGCGCCGAACAGCGCGAGCGGCACCAGCGGCGAGCGGTCGTCCTGCATGTGGCCGAGCGCGACGTGCATGATGACGAGGCCGTAGGCCGCATAGAGCGCCATGTGCAGGAACTTCCACACCCGCGGGGTGAGAAACATCAGCCAGAAATCGTGGCTGGTGGAGGCGAGCAGAAACAGGATCAGCAGTGCCGCGAGCCCGAGCGCCTTGAACGGGAAGCCGATGAACTTGAGATAGTCCGGCCACTTGGTGAGCTCGGCCGCGAGATTGGGCAGCGCGTTGAGCGAGACGTACCAGTCGAGCAGGAAGCCGAAATGCACGAGCGCCACCAGGAAGGTGAGCACGCCGAAATGGCGGCGGTTGTACAGCGCCTTGAGAAAGCGGCGGTCGAGCCGGGCGAGCGGGCCGATCGACAGGATGATGGTGAGCATGAGAAAGGCGCAGCTTCCGGTCGCGCGGATCCACAGGTCGATCTCGTCGGGCAAGGTCTTCGGCGGATCGCTGCGCCAGGCGATCAGCATGTAGCCGGCGATGTAGACGGCGACGCCGACGAGCAGGATCGCGTCGTAGATCAGCTTGTCCCGGTTCCACTGCACCGCGCGAAAGCCCACGCTCATGCGGGTTGCTCCAGCCGGGGCGTCGACACCGCCGCATGATCCGGCGGCGGCCGCAGCCACAGCGCCAGCAGAACGCCGAGCGCGACGAGCATGGCGAGGATCGGCCACACCGCGCGGTGCAGCGATCGGTGCGTGCGGGTCATGGCGGCCTCCGCGCTTTCCACCAGCGAACCAGGATGTACGGCCACAGGGCGAACGAGCCGGGCAGCAGGAGGATGCGCGCGCCGAGCGTCGCCGGCACCGGCGGATGCAGGACCTGCGCGAGGCCCGCCGACACGAAAGCGAGCGCCGTGACGACGCCCGCCACCGCGTAGAGCGCAAGGCCGTATAGGATCACGCTTGCCATGCTCGTGGGCTCCCGCCGACAGGTTCCATCAGAACGGGTTTCGAGTCGAGGTGCCGATATCCCTCAATGCAGGTAGTCGCCGGAATAGAGTCCGTCGAACGTCGCGAGCGCCTCCTTGGGATCGAGAAGCTTCGCCTCGATGCTCACACGCTGCGAATGATCGAGCCCGGCGACCGGGACCGCGATGTCGCGCGCATGCGCCTGCGCGACCACCGGCCATGCCGCGCTCAGCACCGCGGGATCCATCTTGCTGAAGCGCTTGCGCACGAGCTCCAGCGCCGCGTCGGGCTTCTCCAGGATGAATTTGTTGGCGGCGGCGAGCGCGCGCACCAGACGCGTGCACTTGTCGCGATTTTGCGCGCAGGTCTCCGGCTTGGTGTAGATGAGCCCGTAGGCGAACGGCAGCAGGTCGGGCGCGTCGACGGTGGCGCTGGCGAGCATCACGGCGCTGCCCTTGACCACGGACTGCGTGGTGAACGGCAGCGACGTCGCGTAGCCGTCGATCGCCTTGTTGTCGAGCGCCGGCAGCATGGCGGGCGGGTCCATCGGCGCGATGCGCACGTCCTTCTCGACGTCGAGGCCGGCGCGGCTCACGACGAAGCGTTCCCACGCGTGGATGATCGAGCCGACGCCCTGGATGCCGATGGTCTTGCCGGCCAGCACCTTGGCGCGCTCGGCCAGCGGCATCGTCGGCGTGATTTTGGCCGCGGCGGCGACGTCCTTGCGCAGCACGAGCTCGACCAGCGGCCGGTCGATCAGGTTGGCGATCGCGAGCATCCGCTGCCCCTTGGCGGCGGCGCGCAGAAAAACCGGCCCGGTGCCGATGGTGAAATCCGCGCTTCCCGCGATCACCGCATTGGGCGCGGCGACGCCGACCAGGAAGCGATGGCTGACCTTGAGACCTTCCTGCCTGTAGAGCCCGGCGTCCTCGGCGATGAAGGCGGACGCAAAGGTCAGCGTCTGCGCCGGCAGCGCGATGATGATGTCGAGGTCCTGGCCATGAGTTGCGGTGGGGCCGGTCCCAATCGCACCCGCGAGCGTGAGCGCCGCGACCGAACGGGGCCATTTGAACATCGCATCCTCCCGATCTATCGTTGCGCCAAGCCTAGTAGGAAGCGCAATGCGCGACAATTGCGTCCGTTTCACGCAAGGCGACGTGGAGGACAAGACGCATGCCGGGAGAGCGCCGGAACAACGCCGGCTCCGTTGCGCGACATCGGCTCGCGGCGTCGCTGCGCGCCCGCGGCGACCAGCTCGTTGTCCTCGTGGTCCTGATCGCGATCTGGCAGGCGCTGAGCGCGACGCTCGGGACATACTGGGTCGGCTCGCCATGGGGCGTCGCGACCCGCTTCGCGGCCGGCATCGCCGACGGCACGCTGCCCGGACAGGCCTCCTACACCGTCGTCGAGGCAGCTGTCGGCTTCACGCTCGGCGCCCTGCCGGCCATCGCCCTGCCCTTCTGGCTGCGCCGCGCGCCGGTTCTCTCCGCCATCCTCGACCCGTTCATGGTCGGCGGCTACGGCGCGCCGAAGCTCGCGCTCGCGCCGCTCTTCATCCTGTGGTTCGGCATCGGCATCGCGTCGAAGATCGCGCTGGTCGCGTTCACCGTCTTCTTCATCGTCTACTTCAGCGCGCAGGCCGGCGTGCGCACGCTCGACGCGCGGCTGGTGCAGATGGCGCAGGTGATGGGCGCGAGCGAGCGCCACGTGGCCCGCCACATCGTCTTTCCGGGCGCCGTGCCGCACGTCTTTGCCGGGCTGCGCATCGCCATGCCGTATTCGATCGGCGGTGCGGTGATCGCCGAGCTGATCTCGGCCAATCGCGGGCTTGGCTACCTGATCCAGCTCGGCGCCACCAATTTCGACACCACCGCAATCTTCGTCGCACTCGCCGCCACGACCTGCATCGTGCTGGCCGGCAATTGGAGCGTGAACGCGGTCGAGCGCAGGCTGCTGCGCTGGCGACCGGCCTCCGACCTCGCCCTGCAGGCGGGAAGCTGAGATGGGCGGGCCGCTGCTCGAGATCAAGCAGCTCGCCAAGCGCTTCGCCGAGCGCTCTGGACGCGACCCGCCCTGGGTGATCCGCGATCTGAGCTTCGCGGTCGCGGAAGGCGAGTTCCTCACCATCATCGGCCCGTCGGGCGCCGGCAAGACGACGCTGCTCAACATGATCGCGCAGATCGACACCGCGACCGGCGGCGAGGTGCGGTTCGGGTCCGAGACCGCGCCGATCGGCGATCCCAAGGCGCTCAGGCCCGGGCTCGCCTGCCGCATCGGCTACGTGACGCAGGACGATCATCTGCTGCCGTGGCGCACGACGCTGCAGAACGTGCTGTTTCCGCTCTCGGTCCAGGGGCGCCTGAACGCGGAGAACCGCGCGCGCGCCGAGATGCTGATCCGCACGGTGGGCCTGAGCGGGTTCGAGGATCACTATCCGCACGAGCTGTCGGGCGGTATGCGCAAGCGCGCCGCGCTGATCCGCACACTGGTCTACGATCCGCCCGTGATCCTCATGGATGAGCCGTTCGGCGCGCTCGATGCGCAGACCCGCACCCAGCTGCAGGCCGATCTGCTGCGGCTGTGGAACCTGGGGCGCAAGACCATCATCTTCGTGACCCACGACATCAGCGAGGCGATCGCGCTCGGCGATCGCACCCTGGTGCTGTCGCGGCCGCCGTCGCGCATCGCCGGCGAGCACGCGATCACGATCCCGCGGCCGCGCGACGTGCGCGACATCATGACCCATCCGGACTTCGCCGCGCTCTATCAGCGCATCAGGGCGCAGGTGCAATGAGCGCACAGGGCGGCACGATCAACGCGCGCGACGATGCGGCCCCGTGGTCGGGCCAGCGCGCCGTCGTGCTCGGCCGCGTCGCATTGGCGGCGCTGCTGCTCCTCGCCTGGAAGCTCGGCGCCGGCCTTGCCGGGCCGGTCTATGTGGCGGATCCGATCGACGTAATGCAGCGCATCGTCGCCGACACGCTGTCGGGGGAACTGATCCACCACACGCTGGTGACGCTGCGGCTCTCGGCGCTCGGATTTGCGCTCGGCTGCGGTTTCGGCATCGCGGTGCCGTTCGGTCTGCGTCGCCTGCCGCGGCTCACCGCCGCCGTCGAGCCCTGGATCATGGCGTCGGTCGGCATTCCGAAATACGCGCTGGTTCCGCTGTTCATCCTGTGGTTCGGCATCGACGACGCGCCAAAACTGTGGCTGGTCGGCCTCTTGGTGTTCTACGTCGTGTTCATCGCGGTGTTCGCCGGCATCCGCAGCGTGCCGCGCGGCCTGATCGACATGGCGCGCGTCGCCGGCGCCGGCGAGGCCGCGATCGCCCGCGAGGTGATCTG
>Ga0126371_10002099_pt1 | contig 17077 bp, 11 predicted proteins | sample PanSoiMetaPlot_4_FD_110145 | JGI IMG/M metagenome (GOLD analysis project Ga0126371, IMG submission 110145) | Tropical forest soil microbial communities from Panama - MetaG Plot_4 | ecosystem: Environmental > Terrestrial > Soil > Tropical forest > Bulk soil | place: Panama | collected 2016-02-17 | reverse complement strand
CGCGCGCTCACGACCAATCTCCAAGGCTTTTACACCGCGCCAAACCTGATCCCTGGCGATTATCAAGTCACCGCATCCGCCGCGGGCTTCGAGACCCAGGTGGCGCCGCTAACCATGCGGATCGGCGCCGAACAGGAGCTGAACTTCACGTTGCGCGTAGGGTCTGTCGACCAGAAACTGGAGGTGGCCGGACCGCCCAGCGGCATTGAGCTTGCCTCCTCTGAGTTGGGCGCCGTCGTCGAGCGCCAAACCATCCAGGAGTTGCCCCTGAATGGCCGAAGCTGGACCGATTTGGCGGCCCTCGAACCGGCCACGGCTCCCATCGAAACGCAGCTTTCTTACACCGCCGGCAACAGCCGCGGCAATCGCGGCTTCGGCGCGCAGGTGGCGATTTCTGGTGCACGTCCGCAGCAAAACAACTATCGGCTTGACGGCATCAGTATTAACGACTACTCCAACGGCGGTCCGGGGAGCGTGCTCGGAGGCAACCTCGGTGTGGACGCCGTCCAGGAATTCTCCCTGTTCACGGGCAACTATTCCGCCCAGTATGGAAAGGCCTCGGGTGGAGTGATCAACGCAATCACGCGCTCAGGCGGCAACGAATTCCACGGTGCGGCTTACGACTTCTTACGCAACAGCGCGCTCGATGCGCGCAACTTTTTCGATAAGACTTCTTCTCCGCCGCCATTCCGCCGGAATCAGTTCGGCGGATCGGCAGGCGGGCCGCTGGTCAAGGATAAGACGTTCGTATTCGCCGATTACGAAGGCATCCGCCAGTCGACGGGCGTCACAAATATCGTTACCGTGCCTTCGGCGGCCGCAAGGGCCGGCAATCTTTCCACAGGCAGCGTGACGGTCGATCCCGCGGTCGCGCGCTACTTGGGATTTTATCCGCTGCCCAACGCCGGGCTGCTCGGCAGCGGCGATACAGGCATCTTTAACTTCGTGGGTCAGCAGGTCGCCAACGAAGACTTCGTAACCACCCGAATCGATCAATACCTTACCGATCGCGACCGCCTCACCGGCAGCTACCGCCTCGATGACGCGCGGTTCACCACGCCCGATAGCCTGGACACCGAATTGGTGGGCAGTTCCACCCGCAACCAGACGGCATCCGTCGAGGAGAACCACGTGGTCAGCCCGGCTTCTCTCAACTCGTTCCGCTTCGGCATCAGCCGCGTGGTCGCGAATAACAACCAAAGCATCGAGCCGATCATCCCGCTGGCCGCCGATGTGTCGCTCGGCGCCGTGCCGGGGCGCACCGCGGCCAACGTATCAGTTCCCGGTCTGACAGGCTTTACCGGCGGCATCGGCGGGGCGGGTGCCTATTTCTATCACTACACGTCAATTCAGGCTTACGACGACTTCTTTCACACCCACGGCCGCCACTCTTTCAAGTTCGGGTTCGCATTGGAGAGAATGCGCGATAACATCCAGGCCATTGCGATGCCGAACGGAGCATTCGTTTTCGGTTCGCTGCCCGGCTTCCTCACCGATCAGCCGACTTCGTTTCAACTCGGCGCCGCGACCACGTCGACTCCTCGCGGTCTCCGCCAGACGCTCGTTGCCGGCTATTTCCAGGACGACTGGCGGGTACGCCCCAACCTCACCGTGAACCTCGGGCTGCGCTACGAGACGACCTCCGTGCAGACCGAAGTCAACGGCAAACTCGCCGTCCTACGGAACGTCGCGGACGCCACTCCCCACTTGGGCGATCCGTACTTCGACAACCCGACGCGCCGGAACTTCGAACCGCGCGTTGGCCTCTCCTGGGATCCCTTCGGCGACGGCCGGACGGCAGTGCGCGCAGGCTTCGGAATCTACGATGTCCTGCCCCTGCCCTACGAATTCCAGTTGCTCTCGGCCCTGTCCGCGCCGTTTTACGGGATCGGCAGCGTGACCAATCCTCCGGCCGGGACCTTCCCGACGGGCGCGACTCAGCTTCTTGGCCCGTCCTCGGCGGTCGAAGCCTATATCGAGCCGCATCCGCATCGAGATTACGTCATGCAGTGGACTTTCAACGTACAGCGCAACCTGACCCGCGATCTGACGGTGACTGCAGGTTATGCGGGCTCGCGCGGCGTTCATCAGCCGTTCCGCACCGACGACCTCAACGTGGTACTGCCCCAGAAGACGCCGGCCGGTTATCGGTGGCCGTCTCCAGCGGGTAGTGGCACGATCGTCAATCCCCACGCCGGACAGATCCGCGGCCTGTTCTGGGACGAGAACTCTTTCTACGACGCGCTCGAGATTCGCGTCGAGCAGCGTTTCCGCCACGGCGTCCAGGTTCAGGGCTCGTTTACCTGGAGCAAGAGTATCGATTCCGGATCGTCAACGCTGGTCGGCAACGCATTCTCCAATTCGATCGCCGGCCTGCCGTGGTACGACCTGAGCGTCGGCCGCGGCGTCTCGGACTTCAACGTTCCGCGTTCGGCCGTAATCAACGGAATCTGGGCGATGCCTTTCGCGAAATCATCGCGCGGAGTCGAACATGCCGTCCTCGCCGGATGGCAACTCGGCGGAATTTTCAAGGTAAGTGACGGCATCCCGTTCTCGCCGCAAATCGCCGGCGATCCACTCGGACAAAAGAGCACTGCCACTATCGACTTCCCTAACCGTTTGGCCGGGTCCGGATGCGGCTCGGCAGTCAATTCCGGAAATCCACTTCACTACATTCAAACGCAATGCTTCGCATTTCCGGTGCCGGCTACCCTTCTCGGCAACTCCGGGCGTAATATTCTCAGCGGACCGGGGCTAGTGAACACAGACCTTTCGCTGGAGAAGACCACGCCGATCCCTGGATTGTCCGAGCGATTCCGCGCGCAGTGGAGAGCTGAATTCTTCAACGCGCTCAATCGGGCCAATTTCCTTCCACCGCTCAACAACCTGAAACTGTTCGATGCCACCGGCCGTCCCGTGGCCAGTGCGGGGCTCCTGGACACGACCGCCACTCCGTCCCGCCAGATCCAGTTCGCGCTGAAGCTGCTTTGGTAACCGCCATGTCCCGAATGGAGCAGCGCCGAGTTCGCGCAACTCTTGCGGGCCTCCTGCTGCTCCTGGTGTCCCCTTGTGGTTTCGGGCGCGAGTCGGCATACAGCCGGCGCATTCATCTGCCCATCGAGGAAGGCAACGATCTTGCGTTTGTGCGCTTGCCGCTCGACAACGGATCCACCCATGCCACCGTATGGGCAATCACCAAGGACCGGCTGGGATTCCTCTGGTTCAGCACCAGTGATGGGTTGAAGCGCTTTGACGGCTACCGCTTCCGCGACGTTCGGCCGGAAGCGGGAAACCCATATAGCTTGAGCGGCCGCGAGGTGAAGCCTTTGTTCAACGACCGCTCCGGGAAACTGTGGGTGGCGTCCGATTTAAGTGCCGCGCGCTACGACCCGCTGACGGAGACTTTCACTTCGTTTTCGTCGAATCCGCTCGTCAAGGGGCCCATCCATCACATCTATCAGGATCGCGCCGGCATGATCTGGCTCACCACTCCGATTGGGCTGGTGCGCATGGATCCGGAAACCGGAAAAACCAGGCGCGAAGGCGAGAAGTTGACCAACGTTCTGCGATCAATTCTCGAAGACAAGGATGGGACCTTCTGGGTCTCGGCCAGGGAGAGCCTTGAGGTCTACGACCGGCAGACCGGCCGGGTCACCCGGCACATCCAGCTTCGCGATGGCGACGAGACCGAAAGATTCACAAACATCAGCGTGGACTTGCTCGAAGATCATGCCGGCGTGCTCTGGGTCGCCTCCGAACGCGATGGACTCGCCATGGTCGACCGGATGAACAACCGATTGGTCTATTACGCCCTCTCCCCGGAGGACGATCCAAACCTGGAACCGGGCGCGCGGGCCATCCTCGAAGACAAGCAGGGCGTACTTTGGGTCGGAACCAAGAGTGGGCTTTACCGCCTCGATCGTGATCGGACCAGGTTAGTCCGCTACCGGCACGATTACGACGATCCGGACAGTTTGAATTCCGACTACGTTTCTGCGTTGTATGAGGACGATGAAGGCGGTATGTGGGTGGGCGCCGACCGCGGAGGGATTGTCCGCTTTTCCCCGCACCCGGCGTTTCGCCGAGAGCGCGCGCGTTTTGGGGAGAAGCACGATGACGGCGCTGACTATGTAGCCTCCACTTACCAGGATCGGCAGGGAGACATATGGATGGGCGGAAAAGGTGTCCTGAACCGTATCGATGGCCATACCGGCCGTACCACTTCCTATGCTTTGGGAGGGCCGCGTGGCGGGTTTGCCAATGCCGATATCCTGGGGATCGTCGAGGACAGTGCGGGAAAGGTCTGGCTGGCCACTTGGGGTGGAGGCATCCATCGCTTCGATCCTCAAACCGGAGAATGGAAGGTCTACCGCCATAAGGCGGATGATACTTCCAGCCTGATTCAGGACTCGGTCTTCACTCTCTTTTTCGATCGCGACGGGCGCCTGTGGGCCGGAACCGAAAATGGCCTGGACGGGCTCGATCCCAAGACTGAGCGATTCGAGTACTACCGTGTTCCCGAGTTGGGCAACAACCGCGAGCGTTCGATTGCTCAGGACATCCATGGATCTTTGTGGCTGGCGACTTTGTACACAGGCGTACATCGCTTCGACCCCAAAACCGGGGCGTTCACCATTTACCGCCACTCGGAGGACCCTAGGAGCCTGAGTAACGACGCCGCGTCGTCTATCTGTGTCGATCACAACGGCACGGTCTGGGCCGGCACGGCCAACGGGTTGGACCGGTTTGACGAGGCCACAGGCAAGTTCACCACCTATACCGAGCGCGATGGCCTGGGCGGAATGAGCGTAACCGGCATTCAAGAAGACGAGCGGGGCAACCTCTGGATGACCACCAACCGCGGCCTGTCGCGCTTCGACCCTGCGAGCCACACCTTCCAGAATTACTATCGCGCCGACGGTATTCCCAGCGACGTCACTTCCATATGGAAGGGCCGGCAGGGGGAAATGTTCGTCGGCTCCTTTAACGGACTGATTCGATTCTCCCCGGACCATGTGATCACAACCCCGTTCGCGCCCCCGGTGCTGCTGACGGATTTTGAGCTGAACGACTTGTCTGCCGGAGTCGCCGCCAATTCTCCTCTGAGGCAGTCGATTGCTCTGACGCGGTCGCTCACACTCTCGTACCGGGAGCGCATCTTCGGCTTCGAATTCGCCGCCCTCAGCTACGCCAACCCCATGCAAACGCGCTACCGGTATATTCTCGAGAATTTCGAGACGAACTGGAACGACGCCGACGCCACACAGCGCAGCGTACGATTCACGGCGCTGGCCCCTGGGGATTATGTCTTCCGGGTACAGGCCCGCACCAATCGTGGAACGTGGAGCGGAAATGGCCCCTCGGTACGAATCCGGATCCTGCCGCCCTGGTGGGCCTCGTGGCAGTTCAAGCTGGCGTGCGCCCTGTCGGTATGCCTGGCGCTTTGGGCGGCCTACCGAATCCGCGTGCGGCAAATGGCGGGTCGGCTCAACCTCAGGTTTGAAGAGCGGCTCCAGGAGCGCTCGAGAATCGCGGGTGAGCTTCATGACACGCTCCTCCAGGGTTTCCTGAGCGCCTCCATGCAACTGGACGTCGCAGCCGATCTGGTTCCACCGGATTCGCCCGCAAGACCGCGATTGAATCACATTCTGCAATTGATGGCTCGCGTCACCGCGGAGGGGCGCAACGCGCTGCAGGGGTTGCGATCGCGATCCGAGGATTTGATGCGCCTGGACCAGGTGTTCGCCCAAATCCAGAATGAGTTCCCCGGCGGGCGGAACGAACCGCCGGTGGCCTTTCGCGTCGCCGTAGAGGGGAGGGGCAGGCCCCTTCATCCGGTATTTCGCGACGAAGTTTATCGCATCGGCCGCGAGGCGATCCTCAATGCATTTCGCCATTCGCGTGCGAAAAACATTGAAGTATTGATCGAATACTCCTCGTCACAGTTCCGGCTTATGATCGACGACGACGGCTGTGGTATCGATCCGCGGCTTATACAGGCCGGACGCGAGGGCCACTGGGGATTGCCAGGGATGCGCGAGCGGTCCGAAAGAATCGGCGCCCAGTTCCGGATTTGGAGCCGAAGTGAACGAGGCACCAGGGTGGAGCTTTCCATTCCAAGCCGCCTCGCGTTTCAGTCCCCGAAGCAGCGAAGCTGGGTGGTAAGCCTGATCGATTCCTGGCGGCGTAGCCTTGGGCAGGCGTGGAGAAGCCTGGTTTGGCCGCGAATCCATATCGAAAAGACGGTAGGTAAGGATGCCGGAGAACGGTGATTCGGTCGGATAGCTAGTCTGGCTAAACTGCCAATATCCAACAAACCGGCGCCCCCAGCCCTCACTAAGTAGTGGAGACATAAATATGCCTTCCACTTTTGGTCAAAAACTGCGAGGGCGGTTCGTCGCCATCGTCATTCTCTGCATGGCCGTCGGTCTGGTCTTCTTGCTTTCTTCCAACTGGACTACCTGGGCGGGAGAAGGCGAACAGCAGACGACCGACGACGCGTCTGTGCGTGCCGACGTAACTCCTCTAAGCACCAAGGCGGCGGGAATAGTCGCCTCCGTCGAGGTTTCTGATTATCAAGCGGTTAAGGCCGGCGACCTGCTGGTGCGGCTGCGCGACGAAGATTTTCGGGAGCAGGTGGAGCAGGCGGAGGCGGCGGTCCGTGCCTCCGAAAGCAGCCTGGTCAACAATCAGCGGCAAAAAGAGCTCCAGGATGCCCGGATACAGCAGGCGCAGACTGGCATCACGAGCGCCGAGGCGGAAATCTCCGCGGCGCAGGCCGGCATTATGGCCGCGAATTCCTCGATTGCGAACGCCGCGAGCGGGCTGACGGCTACCGATGCCGACGTGCTGCGGACCTTGCTTGAGCGAAAGCGCCAGGAGGCGCTGGTTGCAACCGAGTCAGCGACCCGGCAAAAGCTGGAGCAGGCGGTCGCAGACGAAGAGCGCTTCCGCGCGCAGCGTGCCAGCCGGCAGGCGGAGATCGACTCCGCGAAAGCACAGCTTGCCAGCCGCCAGGCCGATCTGGCCCGTGCGAACGCGCACCTCGAAAGTAGCGGTGCCGAGTTGGAAGCACAGCGCCGGCAGCGTTCTGTCCTGGATTCCCAGGAGATGGTGCTGCGCGCGGATCTCAAAGCCAAGCAAGCCTCCCTGGACTTGGCCCACACTAACCTCGGCTACACGCGGATTACCGCGCCGGAAGACGGCATCGTCGGCGAACGCAAGGTGCGCGCCGGGCAACTCGTCAGCCCGGGCACTCAGGTGGTCTCGCTCGTCCAACGGCAGGTCTGGGTGCAGGCGAATTACCGCGAGACGCAATTACGCAATATTCGCGAAGGTGACCGCGCCGAGATCCGCGTCGACGAGTTTCCGGGTCTAGTGGTAAAGGGACGAGTGGCACACATTTCCCCCGCCAGCGGATCGCAATTCGCGCTATTGCCCCCAGATAACGCTACCGGCAATTTCACCAAGGTGACGCAGCGCGTTCCCGTCAAGATCGCCCTCGATGAAAACGCAGAATCCCGAAAACTGCGGCCTGGCCTCTCAGTTATCGCCGCGGTCCGAACCGGAACCGCCGACCGATGACTGCAACCGCGGAGCACACGCTACGCCGCGGCCGGCCGCTCTGGTCTCAATCAAGGTCAGGGCGGCCCAACTCGATCGGTCGTCTTCTCTATGGAGAAATCTTAATGAACCGCCGTTTACTTCTCAGCCTCGTTTGGGTGCTTGTCCTGTGCCTCCTCGCCCTGTGTGTCCCGGAACGCGCCTCCGCAGCCGATCCGGTGAAGTTGACGCTCGCCGGGGCAGTCAAGATGGCCATCGCCCAGAACCACGAGCTGAAAGTCGCCCGGCTTAAAGTGACCGAAGACGAGCAGAAGAAGGCAGCCGAGAGAACGGGCTACTTCCCTGAAATCAAAAATCAATCAACGGTCGCCCGCACCACCGCCCAGGAGAACATCGGTATTCCTGCGGGCGCCTTTGGCCTGTTTCCTGACGGTAATCTTGTGCCGAATCGCAACGTCCTAATCAACCAGGGCAACCAAACATTTATCACCAGCGGGACGACGGCGTCTCAACCGCTCACTCCGTTGATTCGGATCCATGAGGCGAATCGCATTGCGAAATCTGAAATAGCCGCATCCCGCGACAACCTGAAGAACGCCGAGAACGAGATCGCGGTGAAGGTGCACCAGGCGTACTATGCCATCCTGATCGCCCATCTTCAAAAGCAGGCTGCGGAACAGGAACGGACCTATTCGAGGACGCTTTTGACCGAAAGCAACGAAGACGTCCAGAAGGGCAGCGCACTGAAAGTATCCGTGATCGAGAGCCAGGCCGGCCTGCTGCAAAGCGAACAAGACCTGCTGACGGTTGACCTGCGCATTTCGGACCTGCAATCCCAGCTGAACGACCTGCTCGGCCTGCCAATCGATACGCCGCTGGTGTTGAGCCCCGTGGAACCGGCTTTTCTCGACCAATCGCCGCGTTACGAAACGCTGCAGATGGCTTTGTCTGAGAATCCGCAGATCAGCGCCGCGAGTGAGGCGGTCCAACAGGCGAAAGCCGCTGTCACCGCCGCGAAATCCGCCTATATTCCCGACGTCTCGGTTTTTGCGCGTCAAAGCTATCAGAGCGGCGTTCCGTTCCTGGTCCACAACTTCGGCACTTTCGGCGCCACGCTCAATTATGACGTGTTCGACTTCGGCAAACGTCGCGCTGTGGTCCGCGAGCGCGAGGCGCAACTGGCGCAGGCCCAGGAGAACCTGGAGCGGATCAAAGACGCGGTGAGCGTGCAGATCGAGCAAAGCCTCAACAAAGTACAGCGAACCCAACAGATGCTCTACGTAGCCGGCGAAGTGGTCAAGCTTCGGCAAGAAAGCGAACGGCTCGCGGAAAACCAGCTGACCCAGGGTGTCGTCCTGGTCTCCACGCGGCGTCAGGCCACGGCGGCCAGCTACAAAGCGCAGGCAAATCTATTGCAGTCGCAGTTGGCTTACCTGCTGGCCCACGCCGAGCTCGAGCAAACCATTGGGCGGACGCCCGGGATGTAACAGGCGCGGAGGAAATGACATTTGACTGACGCATTCGAAATCGCGGGCCGGGTCAGCCTGTTCGGACTTCGGACCCTCCGCACCGCCTTTCGCGGGCCCGTCGAAGGCGGCCAGGTCGTGCGGTATCTCAGCGAGGTTGGCTCCAAATCTGTGTTGCTCGTGATCGCTGCCGGCCTCGCGCTCGGGGCCATCATGACTCTGCATACCCGCACTATGCTCGTGATGTTTGGCGCCAGTTCAATCATTCCGACGGTGCAGGCGTTTGCGTTCTTCCTCGAGATCGGCCCGCTGGTGACAGCGCTGCTGGTGGCGGGCCGTGTCGGCTCCTCGATTGGGGCCGTCCTGGCCGACATGCGGGCTACCGAACAGATCGACGCTATTGAAGCGCTTTCTATCGACTCGTTCAATTTTCTAGTCGTGCCCCGTATCATCGCCTGCACCCTGGCGCTTCCGCTCCTGACGTTGTTCATGGATTTCTCGGGGCTGGCGGGAGGTTTTCTGTCTGAGTTCGCCTCGTCCCGGCTCTCTCTTCAGCTTTATCTCTTTCGCGCGTTCACGCAGTTCCAGTGGTCGAACTTCTGGCCCCCGACGCTCAAAACCTGCGTCTTTGGTTTTGCCATCGGGACGGTCGCTTGCTTTTTCGGCTACACCACCAATGAAGGCGCGCAGGGCGTGGGCAAGGCCGCTACCCGAAGCGTCGTGGTGTCCTCCTTGCTGATAATCCTTCTGGATGTTCTGTTGATCAAGCTCATCTTCTTCGTATTTCCGGAGAGCGCTGTATGACGAACGGCCCAACGCCGGCGGTCGCTTTCGAGCAGGTTTCCAAGTCATTTGGTGCGAAACAGATTCTAAGCGATGTCTCGTGGAGCATTCCCGAGGGAGAGGCGCTGTGTATTCTGGGGCGCAGCGGCACCGGCAAAAGCGTAACCCTGAAACTCATCATGTCTCTGCTGAAACCGGAAAAAGGAAAAATCTGGATCGAAAAGGACGATCTCACGCAGTTGGAATGCTCGGAAGTCTCCAGGGTGCGCCGCAAGATGGGATTTCTCTTTCAGGATGCGGCGCTGTTCGATTCCCTGACGCTCTACGAGAACCTCATGCTGCCGCTGCAGCGCCTGACGAAAAAATCGCAAGAGGAGATCGATTTCGTCATTGACCAGGTTTTGAGTGAGGTGGGCTTAGATGGCGACAAGACAAAGATGCCGTCGGAGCTGTCGGGAGGGATGCGCAAACGGGCGGGGCTCGCGCGCGCTCTCGTGCTCGAACCCAGAATCCTGCTGGCCGATGAGCCGAGCAGCGGCCTGGACCGGATTACGGCTGCTGAGATCGACGAGCTGCTAATCCGGCAGAAGGCCGAACGTAAGACCACTTTGATCGTCGTCACGCACGACGTGCACGGCACTAAACGCGTGGCCGATCGGGTCGTGGTCCTCGACCGTGGAAAGGTGATTGCTGAAGGAGCGGTCCCGGAAATCGAGCACCACGAGAATGAGATTGCGCGCAAATTGATCTCGGAGTAGGGAGAATGCGAAAGAAAAATGTGAGTGTCGGGCTCTTTGTTCTTGCCGGCTTGTTGTTGTTTGGCGCCGGCCTGTATTTGATCGGCGACCGGCGCCAGGCGTTCGGTAATCACGTTGAGTACTACTCCGAGTTCCAAAATCTGGCGGGTCTGGCGAACGGTGCCACCGTTCGCGTCGGCGGTATGAGTGCGGGAGAAGTGCTGCATATTGAAGTTCCGGATTCTCCCCCGTCCCGTTTTCGCGTGAGATGGAGGATTGACGCCAGGCTGCGCGGGCTGGTGCGCGGTGATTCGGTCGCCACTATCGAGACCGAAGGAGTAGTCGGAGGAACCTACCTCGCCGTTCGTCCAGGCACCTCTCACACCCAACAGGCGGCGGCTTTGGCGACAGTTCCGAGCAAGGAGCCGGTCGAACTCTCCGAGCTGCTGACTCGCGGCACCGGTTTGCTCAACGACGCTCAGTCCATGTTGAAAGATGTAGGTGGCAAGCTGGGCGGCACGCTCGACCAGGTCACCACCACCATCGGCAACGTGAATGATATTGCCGTCGGCCTGAAGCAGGGGCGGGGCGCCGCTGGCATGCTTCTCCGCGATCAGGAATTCGCCAGTCACATCCGGCAGTCCGTCACCAGTGCTACTTCCAACGCCGATGAAATCTTAGCGGGCATAAAGGAGGGCCGTGGGGCGGCCGGCATGCTGCTTCGCGATGAAGCCGTCACCGGCGAGATTCGAGATTCCCTCAAGAATGTCCAGCAGGCCACGTCGGACCTCGGTCAAGCATCGCATCAGGTCGCGGCGCTGGTTGCCGAACTGAATTCGCAGCAGATTCCACAGAAAGCCGCTGTGGCCGTCGATAGCCTGAGTCAGAGCGCGCAGCAAGTCCATCAAATGATCTCGGAGATCAATCAGCCCGACCGGCAGGGCGTGACCGCCGGGACGAACATCCGGCAATCGCTCGAGAATGTGAATGCTGCCAGTCTGAACCTGGCTGACGATAGCGAGGCCCTCAAACACAATTTCCTGCTGCGCGGCTTCTTCCGGCGCCGGGGCTATTACAATCTCGACCACATTTCCGCAGAGCGATATCGCCAGGATGCCGCCTTCACCAGTCGCGCCAACTCTCGGGCCTGGCTGGCCGCCTCGGAGCTGTTTCAGGACGGCGCGAACGGGCAGGAAGAACTCTCTGTGGCGGGTAAGGCCTTGCTGGACGGCACGCTCACGGAAAACGGCGATGCCATATTCGAAAGTCCGATTGTCGTGGAAGGCTATTGCAGCGGCCGGTCTGCGGACCAGACGCGGCTTTCTCGCGCCCGGGCAATCCTGGTCCGCCAATACCTGCAGGCTCGCTTCCAGCTCGAATCGAGCAATCTGGGAATTGTGGCGCTGAGGAGCGTTCCGCCCAACGGGGCCGAGCACACGACCTGGGATGGAATTTGCATCGTGGTCCTGAAGAGAAAGTCAAAGTAGCCAGGAGCAGGGCCGGATCGGCCCGTAAGCGCGAACCCCCGCGCTCACGCGGCGGTGCTGAACAGCTTCCAACCTCGTTCCGAACCGTTGTGCAGCCGCGCCCGTGAGGGCGGGGGGCCCTGGCTGAGTTTCCACACAGCCACATTAGCGAACGGCGCCGCGGTTATGCCGCCCGCGGCATGACCTCGACAGCGCCCTTCGGTCTCGACGGGAACATGAGTACTTGCGCACTCCTGGCTTTCCGGTTTTCGCAAACCATGCAGAGGGGCGCCTCGTGAGGCGCAATCGCCGACGCCTCCAGCCGCTCTAATTTGGAACAGGCCGAGGCAAGCACGGCGTCTTTGTAAGGGCCGTCCGCCCACTGCTCTGCACAATGTAACCGATAGTGCTCGACTCGCACGAACTGCTTCAGCACCTCATTCACGCGATCCATTCGGTACCTCCCGAGATCGGCTCACAGGTGGCCGCACCGTTACCGCCTCCGGGTGCGGTGTTAACTGTTGCCGAACTCATGCTCTCACTATGAGCCATGGGCCCGCTGGGATCATCACGGCATCGAGGGGTTTTCGATTAACAGTCCCGTCGGAAGAGGGTGATACCACGCTTGAGGTATCACCGGGGGGTTGACCTGGAATGAACGTGCCGGGAAGGTAGCTCAACCACGATCCACGCTCATTCGCCCTTGGGAAACTCCACGCTTTGGGCCACGAACATGGTCACTTCGACCTTGCCGGATTCCGGCAGTTCCTTATATTGCGCCGGACCAGTAACGCCACGCACCTGGCTGCTGCGTAACGGCACATTTACGGTTCCCGCGCGAAGCGTCACGCTTTGCAAAGCGATCCCGTTCGGATCGTTTGAAGACTTGGCTGTTGGCTCTTCCGCCACCTTCCCCGACGCCACGTCGCCCGCGTGAGCCAGTATCTTTCCACCGAGAGTCAAGTCCTCCGCCAGAACAAACGTGACTGCGTGCCCGGCGGGGACTCCATGACCGTCAAGACCGTCGACGGCAATAAGCGGCACGGGACTGCCTTCCCGTAATAAGGGCGCCTTCTCCGCCGCCGGACCCTCCGGTGCATGGTGCGTCACTTTTTTCAGGAGGAACTCCTCGGCCAGGTTGAGGCCGATGAGCCCGGCGAAGTGAAACATCAAGGTTCTGCCCAGCAAAGTATACTGTGTCCTCGAACCCGGATAGTAGAGTTGTGAAATCTCGGCAGCGGCAATCGCCCCGCTCACGCCGGCATACGGCGGCTGCCACTTTCCGTTGTCACCCTTCACACGGAACGCGGACTCAATCGCATACCACGCCCGCTGTGCCTTAGTCCCGTGTCCGTTGTAGAAATATCGCGGATCCTGGTGGAACGCCGACTCCGCCAGTACGGACGTAATCATAAGATTGGTCGCTACGGTGCCATAAGCCGCGCCAAAACGCTTGCCGTATCCCTGCGAGCCTTGACCCCACTGATAGTAGCTGTTCATTGATTGCTGAATTCCCGATGTAATCGCCGTCGCAGCGAACGTGGCGGGGTCCACCAGGGTTCTCAAGCCAAGATGGAATTTTTGCTTCGACGATAGCGGCGCCGGGTTGCTCTCATAGCTGACGTAATAGTTCGGGATGACCCCCAGCACGCGCTGCTTCAGTTCGTGTTTCAGTTGCTCCTCCGCCACCTCCTGTTCCGACAGCCCGACCGTCACGGTCGTTACCTCCGGCGCCACCTGCAAGACGGCCATTAACGGGTTCCCTTCCGGATTAACCGAGGCCCGCACGTTCTCAGCCGTCCAGTCGGACAAGCCGGCGGCGGAAATCCTTACCCTGTAATTCCCGAGCGCCAGAGACGAGATCTTAAACGCACCCTCGACGTCGGTAGCGGTCATACTGCGGTTCCCATTGGCGCCTTCGACCGCCACCACGGCGCCGAATATGGGCGCGCCCGAAGAATCGCTGGCGGTCCCCTGAATCGAACCGGTATCCTGTGCCATTGCCCACTGTCCGGCAATTGACAAAAACACAAAAACCGCCAGGATTGTTCCTTTTATGAACAACAGACCGGCCCTTTTTGTTTGGTGACACTTCGCGGTTGCAGCAAAAGACACGTTATAAGCCCTCTCGTAGAATTAGAGGCGCAACAGGGGCGGAATGTTGGATGTGAGTTCGCCGATTCGCTGAGAGATAATTGAGTCACTATGAGCCCGGATTCAATCCGCATTCTCACGGTTGACGACCACAAAATGTTCCGTGAGGGGCTGGCCATGGTCCTGGCCACGCAGCCAGACATGAACCTGGTGGCGCAAGCCTCGAATGGACGGGAAGCCATCCAGCAGTTTCGCCAGCACCACCCGGACATTACCCTGATGGACTTGCAGATGCCCGAGATGAGCGGGCTGGAAGCGATGGTCGCCATTCGCAACGAGTTTCCCGACGCGAAGATCATTATCCTGACGACCTATGAGAATGAAGCCCAAAGCGCCATGAAACTTGGGGCCCAGGCCTATTTACTGAAGACGGAGTTGGACAGGCAGCTACTCAACACGATCCGGGCCGTCCAAGCAACGTCAGGGACAGACTAAACTGTCCCAAGGCGCCGTCCTTTGCGCCGCGTGGACAGGTTCTGTCCCGTGTCTTCCTCGTGTGCCGCCATGTCCGACCTCGCTTGCAACGCCATGCCGACCAACGACGCGATCATGATCGCAATATACAACTGCCCGACGAGCGCTTCGGTCATCGCCAGCGATCGCGCGGCCGGTTGGACGGGATACGCATCGCCGTATCCGACCGTGGTGAGTGTCATAAAGCTGAAGTAAATCAAATGCACCGGCTGGCGTCCGGGACTTTCGGTCATGCCGGCCACAAAATGAATGGCGTTGGGCACACACTGGATGAGGAGCTGGTAGGCGTATGCCCACGTGTACCCGATCAACAAATAGCCGGCAATCCCTCCCATTACCCGGTATCCAGTGACGGGACCCGGGCGGAATGTTTGTCTCACGGTCATCGACACCAGGATCGACAGGCAAACCAGCTTGAGCGCCGTTTCCAACACAGGGGATGTGGAGCGAGGGGTGAATTCTGCAATCACGCTGAATACGAATGTCGAGAGCGTTAAGACAACCACAAACCCGATAAAGATGCGGTGGCGGATGGTGGTGAAGGCGCCGGAGATCAGCGTGAGGGAAAAAAAGACGGACAGGGTCAGGCGTCCGGACGGCGACAGGGCAATCATTGGCAGCAGCACCGTGATGAGGATAAGGAGGGCGAGGAACGAGACCATCCCCTGGTCCTTGCCGAAGAATAATGATACGGGCCGCTTCACGGGCGGACGCTTCCTCCAGTGAAGAGAAGGCAAGCATTGGATTTGTTGGCGGCGAGTGAAACACTAGGACCAAGGAACCCGGCAGTGGACGAGGGCGTCCGCCCCGCGGTTTAGCCGCAAGAATTTTGGGCTCGCGGAGAGCATTGGTGTATATTGGTTGGATTATCGGAAACGTCGAATGGTGTATCCCCCCGCGCCGGCTGACGTTTGGCCCGCCACGGAAGCCGCAGCCAAAACGGCGCTCCACTCTCCCGAAGTGCTGACACGGCGCCGCCTCTTGTGGGGTGCAGGGAGTCTCCTGCTTAGCGCTTGCTCCGCACATCACCCGACCATTGAATTCACGCGCGTCCCACCTGCCGACAAAGGCGGCCCGGACGTGATGGATGTGATCGAGGGTTGCGTGCGGGGCGCCAAGCCGGGCCAGCAGATCGTCGTGTTCGCGCACGGGGAAGTTTGGTGGGCGGAGCCCCGGCTTGGCCGGCTGTTCACCCCCATTCAAGCAGATTCGAAATGGACGACCCCCACCCATCTCGGAACTGAGTACGCCGCCGTTCTGGTAGGCCCCGGGTATCAGCCGCCGTTCATCACCAATTCGCTTCCAGCAGAAGGAGGCAATGTAGCCGCGGTTAAAGTGGTTCCGGGAGTGAGCGTTACTCACCCGGTGCATCACACTCTGCAGTTCAGCGGCTACGAATGGAACGTTCGCGCATCACCTAGCGGCCGCGGCGGTTACAATCCGCACGATCCCGCCAACGCCTGGGTCGACACGAACGGCGCCCTGCACCTGCGCATTGAAGGAAAGCCAGGCAATTGGACCTGCGCGCAAGTGATCCTCACGCGGAGCCTGGGCTACGGAACCTATCGGTTGACGGTGCAGGACACATCCGATCTGGACCCCGCTGCCGTGTTAGCCATGTACACGCTGAGCGACGTCGGCGCCGCCGCCGCCGACCGGAACCCGCGAGAATGGGACGTGGAGATCAGCCAGTGGGGCGATCCTTCGGCGAAGAATGCGCGGTTTCTGGTTCAGCCCTCCTATCAAAATACCGTGCCTTTCCTGTCGCCGCGCGGCGTTTTGATTCATCAAATACGCTGGGAGTCCGCGAGCATTCAAATGACGACGTCGCGAGGAGGGCGGAGGGCAACCCAGCCTGTCGTCTTTGAGCATACCTTCGCCTCGGGGGTTCCGGCGCCCGGCGACGAGAAGTTCCGCATCGATTTCTACGACTTCCAGCGCGGACCCCAGCTCCTCCGGCGTGGATCCGAAATCGTCATCGAGAAATTCGAGTACCTTCCGTGAGCCGTGTGTTTAGCCGCGGCAAACTTTATCTCGCGCTGGCTGCCATTTGCGCGCATCCCGCAATGGCTCTGGATCCCAGTCGGGTCCAGTCGCAGTACGCCCACGACACCTGGGGAAGCGACAAGGGCTTGGCGGGAGGAGTTCACGCCATCACCCAGACCAGGGACGGTTACCTCTGGATCGGTACGGAAAAAGGCTTATTCCGGTTTGACGGCCTCAACTTCAGACTGATGGCCGACCAGAGCCCATCTCCCGTATCGATTGTGAATGTAATGGGACTCACGGTCACGGGACGGGGAGACCTGATGGTCAGGCTTCCGGAGCGAAACCTCCTTCGCTACTCTGAAGGAAAATTCGAGAACGCACTGTACTCACTAGTTCCAAGAGAACTGGCGGTGAGCGCGATGTGCCGCGGCAAGGACGGAGACAT
>Ga0126371_10002098_pt1 | contig 17087 bp, 14 predicted proteins | sample PanSoiMetaPlot_4_FD_110145 | JGI IMG/M metagenome (GOLD analysis project Ga0126371, IMG submission 110145) | Tropical forest soil microbial communities from Panama - MetaG Plot_4 | ecosystem: Environmental > Terrestrial > Soil > Tropical forest > Bulk soil | place: Panama | collected 2016-02-17 | reverse complement strand
TCGCCATGGTGTTCCAGAACTACGCGCTCTACCCGCACATGAGCGTCTACGACAACATGGCGTACGGTCTGCGCAACCGGAAGGCCGCCGAAGCCGAGATCGAGGAGCGCGTCGCCGAGGCGGCGCGAATGCTCGAGATCGAGCCGTTCCTCAAGCGCAAGCCGCGCGCGCTTTCGGGCGGCCAGCGCCAGCGCGTCGCCATGGGCCGCGCCATCGTGCGCCAGCCGCAGGTGTTTCTGTTCGACGAGCCGCTCTCCAACCTCGACGCCAAGCTGCGCGGCCAGATGCGCGTCGAGATCAAGGCGCTGCAGCGCCGCCTCGGCGTCACCTCGGTCTACGTGACGCACGACCAGCTCGAGGCGATGACGCTCGCCGACATGCTGGTGGTGATGAACGCCGGCAAGGTCGAGCAGGTGGGCGATCCGCTCCAGCTCTACGAGATGCCGGCGAGCCGCTTCGTCGCCCAGTTCATCGGCGCCCCGCCGATGAACATGATCGCGCTCGACCCGGCCGCCGGGCTGCCGTCCGGCATCGGCGGCCTGGAGACGCTGCCGCTCCCGCCGGGCGGCGCCCATCTCGGCATCCGTCCCGAGCATCTCGCGCTCGCGACCGACGGCGGCGTTCCGCCGGGCGGCATCCGGCTCGATCTTGCGGTCGTCGCCGTCGAGGCGGTCGGCGCCGAGACCTATGTGCACGGGCGCCTCGGCGGCGCGGGGCCGGCGATCACCTGTCGCGAGCCCGGCAAGGTGATGATCCCGGCCGGCGCGACGCGCGCCTTCACGGCCGTGCGCCGCGACCTGCACGTGTTCGACCTCAAGAGCGGGCAGCGGATCGCATTGTCCTGAGCATCACCGGAGGTGGAAGCACGCATGCCCTGGCCGGAGCCCGTCTCGCTGCACGGCGCGCACGCGAGCCTCGTGCCGCTCAGCCGCGACCACACCGCCGATCTCGACGAAGCCCTGCGCGACGGCGAGCTATGGCGGCTGTGGTACACATTCGTTCCGACGCCCGAGAAGCTCGTCGAGTTCATCGACAAGCGGCTCGCCGACCAGGCCAAGGGGATGCTCACCGCCTTCGCGGTGATCGACAAGGCGTCCGGCCGGGCGGTCGGGACGACCAACTATCTCAACGTCGAGCCCGAGCATCGCCGCGTAGAGATCGGCGGGACCTGGTATCGCCGCAGCGTGCAGCGCTCGCCGATCAACACCGAATGTAAGCTCATGCTGCTCCGATATGCGTTCGAGACGCTCGACTGCATCGCGGTCGAATTCCGTACCCACTTCTTCAATCACCAGAGCCGGCGCGGCATCGAGCGGCTGGGCGCCAAGCTCGACGGCATCCTGCGCAGCCATCAGCTCGCCCCCAACGGCTCGCTGCGCGACACCTGCGTCTACAGCATCATCGCGAGCGAATGGCCGGCCGTGAAGGCGCATCTGACGTTTCAGATGGAGAAGCCGCGACCTGGCGGCGCGGCCTGACGGTCTGCCCTCGCAGGCCGTTGCGCTTCAGGAACCCTGCTTTGCGGGTGGAGCCACCTGAACGCCGCGCAGCCCGGCGCGTTCGACGGCGCGTTGCACCAGTCCGGATGATTTCGCGCTCTCGATGAACTCGCTGAGATAGGCGAGGCGCCCGGCATGTCCCTTCGGCATTGCGATCGCGACCTGGTTGACGCCGAAGCGATCCGCGAGCACGCGCGAGCCGGGCAGACGCGCCTGGTCCTGCAACAGGTTCGTCCGCGGCTCGGCGCACACATCGGCCTGCCCGCTGCGCAAGAGATCGAACGCGCCCGCGACCGTTTCGGCACGCACGAGGGTCGCCTGCTTGATCTGGCGGCTGAGCAGGATGTCGACGAGGTCGCCGCGCGGCACCGCGATGCGGACGCCGGGCTTGTCGGCGTCGGGCACGCGATTGATCGCGGACGTCGCGGGCACCAGGAACGTGAGGTCGACCTCGAGATAGGCGGGCGAAAAATCGGCGTCGGCGGCGCGTGCCGGATCGATGCCGAGAAACGCGATGTCCCATGCATCCGTCTTCAGCCCGGCCATGATGGCGCCCGGCCGTGGAAACACCACCGGCACGAACTCGACACCGATGCGGTTGGCAAGCTCGCGCGCAAGGTCGACCCCGACGCCGCGCAGCTCGCCGGTGACCGCGTCCTTGGTCGCCATGACCGGCGCCGCGGCCAGCGCGACCCGGATGCGGCCCGCCTTCACGAGATCGGCCACGCGCGGATCGGGCGATGCGGATCGCGCGCTGGATAAGCCGAAAGTGGATGCAACCATTGCGGCGCCGATCGAAATCGCGGTCCGTCTGTTCATGGATCGTCCCCCGCCAGAAGAGCGGGCCATTATGCGCCGCTCGCGGCCGGCGCGAAATGGCGCATCGGAGAATTCACCGCCAGCCGCCGCCGCCGTTCACGAATACGGTGTCGGCGGTCATGAAGTTGCAGGCGTCCGAGCACATGAACAGCACGAGCTCGCCGATCTCGTCGGCCTCGCCGAAGCGCTTCATCGGGATGTCGTCGAGGAAGCGCTTGACCAGCTCGGGCGAGGTCTGCGCCGCATCCTGGAACGGCGTGCGGATCGGGCCGGGCGAGATCGACATGCAGCGGATGCCCTGGTTGGCGAACTCGCGCGCGACGCCGAGCGTCATCGAGTTCACGGCGCCCTTGGCGGCCGCATAGTGCACCGAGCTGCCGGGGCCGCCGCGCTTCGCCGCCATGCTGGCGACGTTCACGATCACGCCATGCCGGTTCGCCAGCATGTGCGGCAGCACCGCCTGCATGGCATAGAACGTGCCCCGGAGGTTGAGCGCGAAGGTCTTCTCGAGCAGATCGTCGTCGATATCGAGGAACTTCGACCGCCGCATCGCGGCGCCGGCCGAGTTGAACAGGAACTGCACGCTGCCGAAGGTCTCGATCGCGCGTTTGACCATGGCTTTGATCTGTTCGCGCGAGGTCACGTCGGTCTTGAGCACGAGCGTCTTGCCGGGCCCGTTGATCTGCGCCGCGGTCTCGCGCGCGCCCGCCTCGTTGATGTCGGCGCAGACCACGTTGGCGCCCTCGCGCCCGAAGATCGTCGCGGTGGCGCGCCCGATGCCGCTTGCCGCGCCCGTGATGATGATGGTCTTGCCGTGGAAGTAGTCGGGGGTCTTAGGCATGGCGCCTTCCATTCTCATTCGTCATGCCCGGGCATAGCCGTTCGAAGAACGGCGTCGCTTCGCTCGCCTATGTCCCGGGCATCTACGTCTTAGCGTTAGCGTATTGAAGCAAGACGTGGATAGCCGGGACAAGCCCGGCCATGACGTATTTATCTATTCAGCCGCACCCGCTCTTCGCTCCACATTGGCGATTCGCTCCGGCACGCCGAACTCCCGGCGGCACACCTCGGCGAGGGCCGCGACGCCGGCGCGGATCGCGTCGTGCGACGGATTGGCAAAGCAGAGCCGCAGGCGAGGCTTGCCGTAGGCCTTGTCGGTCGACCACTCGGGCCCTGGATTGAGCGCGACGCCGGCCGCAAGCGCGGCCTGGTAGAGTTTGAGCGTGTCCACGTTGTCGGGCAGCTTCACCCACAGGAAGATGCCTCCCCTCGGGTCCTCGAACTCGGCCGCGGTGCCGAACTGCTCGGCGAGCGCCTCCATCAGCGTATCGAGCTTCTTGCGCAAGCCGCGCGTGAGCGCCGGCACATGCGTCGCGAAGTGGCTGTTGCAGAACTCGGCCAGCACCATCTGCTCGAGCGCGCCCGAGCCGGCGTCGGTCTTGATCGCCAGCATGCGGGCGATCAGGTCCCACTCGGCGACGATGTAGCCGACGCGCAGCGCCGGCGCGACCGACTTCGAGAACGAGCCCACGTGGATCACGTCGCGCCGGTCCGACATGGCGTGCAGCGCGGGCGGGCGCCTGCCGTCCCAGATCAGGTCGGCGTAGCAGTCGTCCTCGAAGATCGGCACGCCATACTCCTGCGCGAGGCGCAGCAGCTCGTGGCGGCGCGCCTCCGGCAGGATCGTGCCGGTCGGGTTCTGTACGGTCGGGATCGTATAAATGTATTTCGGCCGGATATTTTTGCGTTTGAGATCGGCGAGCGCGGCCGCGAGCGCGTCCATGCGCATGCCGTCCTGGTCGAGCGGAATACCGACGGCATTCACGCCGAGCCTCGTGAGGCGGTTGAGCGCGCCCTGATAGCTCTCCTTCTCGATCAGCACGGTGTCGCCGCGGTTGAGCAGGATGCCGTTGACCAGGTCGAGCGCCTGCAGCGAGCCGGACGTGACCAGGATGTTGTCGGCCGTGCACGTGATCCCGGCATCGCGGCCGAGCTTGGCGACCAGGAACTCGCGCAGCGGCCAGTAGCCCTGCGGGCCGCTGTGCAGACCATACGTGGCGAGCGTCTTGCCCTCGCGGGTGAGCACCGCGGTCGCGGCCGCGGCCAGCGCCTCGACCGGCACATGATCGCCGTCATTGTGGCCGCCGACGAAATTGAACTTCGGGAAACCGTTCCACTTGACGGCAGGCGGCGGCAGGCCCGTGGCGAGGAGGGGGGCGAAGTCGAGGGACGCGGTGGTCATGCGGACGGTTCTCGGGTTGCGGCGCAGCGTGTCCGGCGCCGATCTGGGCTGCCAGCTTGCCAGATCGCGCCGATGCCGCAAGGGCTCACGAATCGTTTACGTCTTGCGGCCAGCATAGTTGGCCGACGGGGACTGCCGGCATGAAGATGTCCGAAACGCTTGCTCTGCAGAACGCGCGGAATCTCGCGCGCCTGCACAAGGCGCTGCCCGACATCTTTCCGGCGCCCGTGCTCACCCACGCGCTCGCACGGCGCTGGACCCCACCGATGCCGCGGCTTGCGGTCGACTCCTACTGGCGCATTCATCCGCTGCGGGCCGACCGGCTCGCCCGCGCGCTCGCCGCGAGGACCGGCGCGCCGAAAGGGTGGACTTGGCGGCTCGGCAGCAGAGGCGGGCGCGACAAGGGCTCTGCCAAGGGTTTGCCGACGAGCTTCCGCATGCCCGCCGCCCCCTATCGCGAGAAGAAGTTCCATCTCGGCCCTGGCTTCTGCTGCGTCTGCGGCCAGCCGGTCTACCGCTTCGGCTGGCACGCCGACCTGTGGGACGCAGGGCCGAACCGCAAGGCGCAGTGGCACACCGCCTGCGTCACGGCCTGGCGCCTGTGGGTCGCGCCCAGCGATTTCGTGAAAGTGCTGCGCCGCGTGCAGCAGCGCCGCTGCGCCCAGGGCGGCGGCCGCCTGTGGAAGACCGCAGAGGTCGACCATCACGTGCCGCTGTTCAAGGTGTGGCGCGAGCATCGCGACATGCCGTGGCCGCAGCTGCTCGCGTTCTGGGGCCTGCCCAACCTGCAGGTGATCAACCGCGACATCCACGTCGAGAAATGCGCCGACGAGGCGACTTGGCGGCGCCGCGCGGCGGAGGTTGCCGACGCGTGACGAGCGCGGTTATTTCCGCGCCTTCACCTGCGGATTGATCAGCCGCATCTCGCGGCCATGCTCGAACGCGACGATCTGCTCGAAGCATTCGCGGAAATAGAGCTCGAAATTGTCCCACTCGGCCCAGCCGAGATGCGGCGTGCACAGCACGTTGGGCATCTTCAGCAGCGGATGGTCGCCGTTGACCACCGGCTCCTCCTCGTAGACGTCGACAGCCGCGTAGCCGGGACGCCCCTTCTCGAGCGCGGCCACGAGCGCGTCCGGAGCGAAAAGCTCGGCGCGCGACGTGTTGACGATGAGCGCGGTCGGCTTCATGCGGGCGAGATCGTCAGGCCCGACGATGCCGCGCGTCTCCGCCGTGAGCCGCACGTGCAGCGAGAGCACGTCGGACGCTTCGAACAGCTCGGCCTTGCTCGCCGCGACGTCGTAGCCGGCGGCGCGCGCCTTCTCGGCCGTCTTGTCGCGGCCGAGGGTCAGCACCCGCATGCCCATGCCGCGCCCGGCTTCGGCCACCAGCGTGCCGATCGCGCCGAGGCCGAAAATGCCGAGCGTCGAGCCGCGCAGGCGGTGTGACAAGGTGCATGGCCACTCGCCGCGCTTCATCCGTTCCGCTTCGCGCGCGATGTTGCGCCGCGCCGCGACGATCAGCGCGAGCGTGAGCTCGGCCGGCGCCGCGGCCGAGTTGCTCTTGCCGTGCGAGACCGGGATGCCGAGCTCGGTGCAGGCGGCGAAATCGATGGTCGAGGCGTTGCGGCCGACAAGGGCGAGCAGCCGGAGCTTGGGCAGCTTCTCGACCAGCGCGCGCGAGAACTCGACCCGCTCGCGCACCGCCACGACCACGTCGGCGTCGGAGAGCCGCTCGACCAGGTGCGCGAACGACGCCGCCGGCGCGCGATAGCGCACCACCTCGTGATGGCGGATCAGGTCGAAGCAGGGGAGCTGGTCGACCATGTCCTGGTAGTCGTTCGGGATGACGATTTTCATGCGGGACTCTCTGGCGGCCGGGACGGCGAGTTGGCGCGATTGGCGCGCGGTCCTGATATCATGCCGAGCGTCGCGATGGACAGCCGATCATCCCGCGACCCAGGGGAGAAGGGCACACATGATCGAGCGCTATTCCGACCACGCCGCCAACGAGCGCACGTTTCTGGCCTGGGTGCGCACCGCGATCGCGATCATGGCATTCGGCTTCCTGGTGGAGAAGTTCGACCTGTTCGTCGCGATCGCGTCGCGCGAGATGGCCGACAAGCAGGCCGCCGCGCGCGCCGCGTCAGTCGGCGGGCAGACGCTCGCCAATATCGCGGGCCTCGCGCTGATCCTGCTCGGGGGCGCCACGCTGGTGCTGGCGATCGTGCGATTCCGCAAGACCGCCGCCGACATCGACAGCTCGGCGCGGCGGCAAGGCCCCGGCGAGCGCCTCGACATCACGCTCGGCGGCCTCCTGGTCCTGCTCGGCGCCGCGATGGCGGTCTATCTGGTCTATACGACGATGAGCAGATTCTAACTTACGCCATCAGCCGGCCGAGGCGAGGCGTCGGCGGCACGGCGCCGAGCCGGCCGCCGAGCCGCTTGAGGCAGCCCCACAGCACCGCCTGGTTGCTGTTCACCACCGGCTTGTCGAGCGCGCGCTCGATGTCCTCGATCGCCTCGATCTGGGTCGTGTTGGTGCAGCTCAGGAAGATGCCGTCGGCGTCGGCGCGATCATGCGCGCGGGCGAGCTCGAGCCAGCGTTGCGGCGTCACGGCCGCGAACTCGTGACCGTTGAGCTTGAGCGCCACGTCGTGGCGCACCGCGATGCCGTTCTCGGCGAGATAGCGGATGATGACGTCGTTGGACTGATAGGGGCTGAGCAGCACCACCGATTTGATGCCGAGCGCGCGCATCGCCTCGATCACCAGCGCACTGGTCGCGACCGTCTCGATGCCGGTCGCGTCGCGCACGATGGAGGCGAGGGTGCGCTCGCCGGCGAGCCCCTCGCGCATCGACGAATCGGTGCAGTGGTAGACGACGAGGTCAGGCCCGCTGTCGGCGAGCGCCGCCGCCGAGCGCGCGATCTCCTCCTTCATCTCCGCCGCCGGCTTGCGCCAGGGTCCGGTGATGCGCGCGCGGGCGACGTGAATCGCGAGGCCGATCGGCGCGAAGTGGTTGAACTGCGGCTCGCTCATGCGGTTGACCGACGGCACGATGAGCCCGACGCGGGCGCGCGCCTCGGGGAGGGCAGGGTGATGGGTTTGGGCTTCGGCGACGGCGTCCATGGCTCACCTCGATCGTTGCGGAATTCTGTCCCTGCAAGCTCCCGGGTCAAGCCCGAGGGGCCTCAGAAAAAATACAGGCGATTTACAATGGAGGTTCGACGTGGATTTCAACGCAACCTCTTGTCCAGACGAGAGAAAGACCGCCGGTGCAGGAACAATGGGGAACAATGGGAATAACAGTCGAATAACAATGAAAGAACAGTGCGCAGAACAATGGGAAACAATGGAGCTGCTCAACCGGAGGTTCTCCGGCGCGGTGGCAAAAAACCCGCCGTGAGCAGCGGCGGGCGGCAGTCACACGAAGAACAGACTAGAATTTATGCGATCGCCGATTTGAGCCGCGAAGGCAAGCAAATGCGTCCGTTATCCCCGCCAAAGTTGACGGCTCCGGGCACGCCAGAAGGGCAGCGCGTATCGCGCGCCCCGTGATGACGCCATCCTACTGCACCCGCAGCCCCGACGCCTTCGCGAGCGGCGCCCAATAGGCGAGCTCCTCGTGCAAGAACCTGTTCACGCCCGCGACGTCGAGGTCCATCGTCATCAGCGCCTGCCGGCGAAAGTACTGCTCGACCCGCGGCGCGTGCACCACCTGGCGCACCGCGGCGTTGAGCTTGGCGATGATCGGCGCCGGCAGCCCTTTCGGCGCCGTGAGCCAGAACCAGGTGCTGCCGTGGATCTGGGCAAAACCCTGCTCCGCGAAGGTCGGGATGTCCGGGAACGCCGGGTTGCGCGCCGTCGAGGTCAGCGCGATGCCCCTGAGCGTGCCGGCGCGCAGATACTGGCCGACCGTGAGCACGGTGGTGAGCGCGAGCGGCACGTGGTTGCCGAGCACGTCCGTGACGCTGCCGCCCGGCGAGGGGATGTGCTCGATGTGGATGCCGGCGACCCGGTTGAGCTCGAGAAGCAGCAGGTGGCCGAGCGAGCCGGGGCCGGGCGACGCGGAAGCGAGCGGTTTTTCGCGCGCAAGCCGGATCACGTCGTCGAGCGTGTGCGCGCCGAGCGCCGGGTTGGCGGCGAGCGCGTAGGTGTCGCCGGCGATCATCGCGATGTGGGTGAAATCGCCCATCGGGTCGTAGCCGATGTGGGGATTGATCGCCGGGCCGGTGAGATGCGGGCCGGAGCCGCCGATCAGCAGCGTGTAGCCGTCCGGCTCGGCGCGCGCCACCATGGCGGAGCCGATGCTGCCGCTGTTGCCGGGCCGGTTCTCGACATAGAAGCGCTGGTGGAAGACGTCGGTGAGCTCGGCCGCGACCAGCCGTCCGAGAATGTCCGCGCTGCCGCCGGCGCCGAACGCCACCACGATGCGCACCGGCCTGGCCGGCCACTCCTCGGCGCGCGCCGACGCGAGCATCAACAGGGCCAACGCAAGCGCGACGGCGGCTCTCAGGGCTGGCACTCACTCCCTCCGTGGGATCGGGCGGCGATGCGATGCGTTATCTCGTGGACGATAGCGCATGTTCCGGCGAAAGCCTGCCCCCGACTTGATCGGGGGGAGGCCGGTTCTCCGAAAAGAACATGCGCAAAGAGAGCCGGCGCGTCGCGTCGCGCAATGGCTCCATTCGCATTGAAGCGCCGCCGCGACTTCAATATGGTGCGGGTCGACGCGCGGGGGTACGAAGGGTCCGGACGAGCCGATGAGTGCAGCACGCAAAAGCAAGAAGAAAAGCGGTAGCTACGAGCTGTTCGTCTCGCTGGTCGAGGCGATCATCATCGCGGTCGTCATCCGCACCCTGCTGATCCAGCCGTTCAGCATCCCGTCCGGCTCGATGGAGCCGACGCTGCTGATCGGCGACTACCTGTTCGTCACCAAATACAGCTACGGCTACAGCCGCTACTCGATTCCGTTCGCGCCGCCGTTGTTCTCGGGGCGCATCTTCGGCGCGAGCCCCGAACGCGGCGACGTGGTGGTCTTTCGCCACAAGGACCCCAGAAACGGCGATCTCGACTTCATCAAGCGGCTGATCGGCCTGCCGGGCGACGTGATCCAGGTCAAGCAGGGGCTTCTCTACATCAACGACAAGCCGGTCAAGCGCGAGGCCGCCCCTGATTTCGTCGGCCAGGATCCGTGCCACTCGAACGTGTCCCGCTACACCCCGCCGGTTCGCGTCAAGCGCTGGCAGGAGACGCTGCCGAACGGCGTCAGCTATTACACGCTGCAGTGCCCGGCGCACCTCGGTTTCGGCGAGTTCGACGCCGAGAACACCGATCCCTACAAGGTGCCGGACGGCCACTACTTCATGATGGGCGACAACCGCAACAACTCCGAGGACAGCCGGTTTCCCGACGTCAGCTACGTCGCGTCCGACCTCCTGATCGGCCACGCGCGCATCATCTTCTTCTCGCTCGAGGGCGGCGGCCCGGCCTGGGCGGTGTGGAACTGGCCGTGGGACATCCGCTGGTCGCGGCTGTTCAGCATCATTCACTGAACTCTTCAATCATGCCGTGGTCATCGCCCGCGCAAGCGGGCGATCCAGTACGCCGCAGCGCTCCGGGGGCACTGTCGGCGTTTGACTCGAGAGGTCGTGGCTACTGGATTGCCCGCTTTCGCGGGCAATGACGCAGTACCGCGGAACAGGAACGCCAGTCTTACGGGTGCGCCGGTTGCGGCTCGCCGGGCTTCGGCGCCGGCTGCGGCTGCGCCGGTTGCTTCGGGCAGGGATTGGCGCCCGCGCCGTTGACGACACTTCCATTGGCGCTGGCGCGCGTGCCGCCGCATCCGTTCGCCTGCTCGAGCTGCGCGATCGCCGCCTTCAGCTGCGCGTCCTGGTCGGAGCCGATCAGATCGGCCTTGATCGGCGCCGAATGCGCCGCGGCGGGCGAGGCCTTGGCCGGACTTGGCACCTTTTGCGCGTCGTTCTTGGTCTGGCCGCCGAGCCGTCCCGGATTCTTGAACGCGCCGCTCAGCTCGTTCTCGCTCAGCAACAGCGCGCCGGCGACCTGCTGGTCCTTGGGCGCCTCGACCACGACGTCGGGCGTGATGCCTTCGCCCTGAATCGAGCGTCCGGCCGGCGTGTAGTAGAGCGCGGTGGTGAGCCGCAGCGCGCCGTGGCCGGAGAGCGGGATGACCGACTGCACCGAGCCCTTGCCGAAGCTCGGCGTACCCATGATGGTGGCGCGATGACGGTCCTGCAGGGCGCCCGAGACGATCTCGGAGGCCGACGCGGAGGCGCCGTTGATCAGCACCACGATCGGAACGCCGGGCAGGAGGTCGCCGCGCGCCGGCGCCGAATAGCTGTGGTCCTCGGTGCGCCGGCGGCCGCGGGTGCTGACCACGGTCCCGCCGTCGAGGAAGTTGCCGGAGATCGAGATCGCGGCCGAGAGCAGGCCGCCCGGGTTGTTGCGCAGGTCGATGACGAGCCCGCGCAGCTTGCCGCCGGCATCCTGCTTGAGCTTCTCGACCGCCTTCCTGAAGTCGTCGGCGGTTTCGCCGCCGAATTCGGTGACGCGCACGTAGCCGATCCCGTTCGGCTGCAGCTTCGCCTTGATCGAGGGTACCTCGATGATGGCGCGCGTGATCGCGACGTCGAACGGCGCCTTGGTGCCGCGCAGGATGGTGAGCTTCACGCTCGTGCCCGGCGTGCCGCGCAGGATGCGCACGATCTTCTGCAGGTCGATCCCGTGCGTGCTCTCGCCGTCGATCGCGACGATCAGGTCGCCGCCCGCGAGGCCGGCGCGCGAGGCCGGCGTGTCGTCGATCGGCGAGATGATCTTCGGCACGCCGTCCTGGGTCGAGATCTGGATGCCGAGGCCGCCGAAGCGCCCGTTGAGGTCGCTCTGCGACTCCTTGAACTCGGCCTCGTCCATGTAGTCCGAGTGCGGATCGAGCCGGGTGAGCATTCCCTTGAGCGCGTCGGTGGTCAGCTCGTCCGACGTGACCGTGTGGACGTAGTCGCGCTGCACGATCTCGATCACGCCGTTGATCAGGGCGAGATTGGCGACCGACGGACCCGCGCGGGTCGACGCGCCGATCGCGATCCCGGCGGCGCTCGCGGCAATGACCGCGGCCAGCACGCCGGCGACAAGGCTAACCGTCTTCTTCATGTATGCGACCTCACGGGCGTTCACGGGCGGGCCGGCACCGACATCGGCGCGACACTCGGCAACGATCGGGATAATGCCTCGACTCGGCCGTCCATGGTCCAAGTCCGCCCCAATATAGTGGTGCCATCCCCGCTGCGGCAATCCGCACGGGAGGGCTGCGGTTCCATCGAATTGCCTGAATTGCCCGAATTGACGGAGCCGCGCCCCGGTTTGCCGTCGGCGCCGGGGAGTGCACGCAAAGGTGATGGGACGGCTCGGCCGGCAGACGATCGCGAGGCGCTTCCGGCGGGGCGTTTCGCATCAAAGCATGATGCTCACCATGCTGCTGCCGCGGCTCGCGCGCTGACGCGGTCGACGTCCTCCGGCAGGAGGTAGCCTTCCTGCGCGAGCTTGATCGCGGCGGCGTGCACCTTGGCGGCATAATCGGCCGCGCCGTGGTAGCGCTCTTCCAGCGACAGGCGGCCGTCGCCATTCGCCTCGCGCTCGGCCTTGGTCCTGGCAAATGGCAGGTAGGCGCCGTCGAGATAGCAAAGCTCGCCGGCCCCGCCCGCGCTGGGGCTGCGCACCGACCAGCCCGTCATGGTCGCGGTCGGCACCGCGAGGTCGGGCAGCACGACGCCGGCGAGCTCGTTGCCGTCGCGGTCGACTTTCGGCACCAGCACGCCGTACCGGTCGGGCAGGGCGACCGGCAGCACCTTGTCGATGATGCCCCTGGCGAAGTCCGGTCCGTAGTCGAAGCGCGGCCGCGGGCTCGGCTCCTTGGCGAGGGTGAAGCCCGGAATAGGGACGCTCGGTCCGCTCATCGCGACCAGCGTTCCGTCGTCGATGCGCGGGTGCCGGCTCGGCGGCGGCGGAGCGCCGTCCTTCACCCAGCGGTCGAGCGCCGCGAGCGTCGCGCGCAGCAGCGGGCGGTAGTCGAGCGTGGTGTTCGACGGCATCGCGCACACGCCGACCGGCATGGTCTGGATCTCGACGTGCTGGGTGCCGGCGAAATGATAGATGCGCACATTGGCGGGCTCCGTGCCGTCATGCTGGCCGCTCGGATCGGTGACCAGCAGCGATCCGCCCGATTGCCAGTATTCGGTGCCGGTATCGGTGCTGATCACCTTCGGGCAGTTGTTGCGCGCGCTGCAGCGCGCGAGCAGGCCATCCTTGGCGCCGGTGAACGGGTCGGTCTGCGTCTCGTATGCGAACGGGAAGCTGATGTTCGGATAGAACATGAAGCCGTGCCCGATCTGCACCATGCGGTTGGGCTCGGCGAAGCGCTGGTTGAGGAAGAGCCGCGCGGTCGCGACGTGCGGGTTGATCCCGTCGAACACGATGCGGTTCGCCTCGTCCTCGTTGAAGCCCTGGTAGACGAAGTCGCGCAGATAGCGCCCGCTCTGCGAGGTGCCGTGCGCGAGCGCGCGCGTGATCGCGCTCTCGCCGTTGCGCGCGAGCGGATTGGGCGTGCCGGCGTCATCCTTCGCGGCATGGCGCAGGAAGGAGACGAGATCCCGCGTCGCCGCAAAACCGATGCCCGAGACCGGCGGGTTCGCCGCCTTGTAGACGAGCTGATAGATCGCGCCCATGCGGAACGCGGTCCCTTCCGGCTTGAGGCGGATGGTCTGCGCGTCGACGAACTCCCACTGGTCCGCCGGAATGACCGACGGCGCGTCGGCATTGCGCTCGCGCACCATGAGCGTCGCGGTCTCGCGCGCGACCGCCGGAAACGTCAGCCGCGCCTGCCTGGCGGCGGTGTCGTTGAACAGGAACTCGTCCCACACGGAGCCGACGATCGGGCCCGACCCGTTGGCGGCGGTCGGCACCTCGATGCGCAGGTTGTTGCTCGTGGCGGGCAGGCCCGCGATCCAGCCGCTCCACACAACCGAGAAGCCCTCGCGCATCAGGAATCCGTTGCCGGCCTGCGCCGGCGTCGCCGGGTCATTGCTCGGCGGCGCGCTGTTGAACTGGATGAGCGCGCGCTTGTTGCCGCGGTTGTTCACGTCGTAAAGCAGCGCGCCGTTGCCCTTGGCGAGATCGGCGGGCCGCAGGATGTAGAAGTCGGCCGAGTACTCGACCAGCCCATGGGTGTTGCGCGGCGCCTTGTCGAGATCGACGATCACGGCATCGAGCGGCGCCTTGGGATCGAGCTCGCCGTGAAAGCGGCCGATCACCTTCTGGTAGGCGCCGACCGCGCCGAAGGCCTCGCCGCCCGCGAAGGGCTCGGTACGCAGGATCTCGATCCTGGTGACGCGCGCCTGCGCGGATGATGCGGCGAGCGCCAGCGCGAGAGCGATGGTGAAGCGTGTCATCTGTCATGCCTCCCGAGTGTCGTGCCTGTCGACGGCGACGATGTTAACCCATCGCCTTTCTTGCCGATATCGGGTGAACCCCGTCACCCATGCCTGCCGGGCTCTGGCCTGCCGTGCTTGCGGCCCGCCCGCCGTTCCTCCATCCTCGCGGAACATGCATGCAGAATCCGTGACGGAGAGCTCGTCACCGGGCGGGGAAGGGACGCATGGCAGACAAGCAGGGCGCGATATCGTCCGGATCGGGCCGCGCGAGCGCGCGTCGCTGGCCGCTGCTGCGCTCGCTCGCGGGCTATCGCGGCGAATACCTGCCGCGCGATCTCGCGGCCGGGCTCACGCTTGCCGCCATCGCAATCCCGGAGCAGATGGCGACCGCGCGCCTGGGCGGATTCGAGTCGCAATACGGCCTGTTCGTCCTGATCGCCGGCGCGCTCGCCTTCGCGGTGTTCGGCGCCAGCCGTTTTCTCTCGTGCGGTGCCGACTCGACCATCACGCCGATCTTCCAGGGCGGCATCGTGATGAGCCTCGGGGTCGCCGCCACCTCGCCCGAATACTTCGCGCTGGCCGTCGTGCTTGCGCTGATGGTCGGCGTCATCCTGGTTCTCGCCGGCCTCTTCCGCCTCGGCTGGATCGCCGACCTGTTGTCCACCCCGGTGACCACCGGCTTCCTCGCCGGGATCGCGGTGCACATCCTGCTGTCGCAATTGCCGAGCGTGCTCGGCGTCGAGGCGCCCGAGGGCGGCGTGCTGTTGCAGCGGCTGGCGACGCTCGCGGGGGAGATCGGCGGCACCAATCCCTATACGCTCGTGATCGGCATCGGCGTGCTTGCGACCATCATCGTCGCGGAACGCATCGACGGCCGCATTCCGGGGGCGCTGATCGGCGTCGCGGCCGCGACCATCGCGGTGGCGGCGTTCGGGCTCGGGGACCATGTCAAGCCGATCCCCGAGATCAAGAGCGTTTCGCCGCACCTCGTGCTGCCGATGGTCAGCCTGTCCCACCTCATCGGGCTCGTGCCGCTTGCCCTCATCGTGGCGGTGACCGTGATGGTGCAGACCGCCGCGACCACGCGATCGTTTCCGCCGTCGCCCAACGATCCGCCGGACGTCGACCGCGACTTCATCGGCGTCGGCGCCGGCAGCGTGCTCGCGGGGCTGATCGGCGGCTTCGCGGTCAATGCCAGTCCGCCGCGCACCGCGATCGTCGCCGAAAGCGGCGGGCGCTCCCAGATCGCCGCCCTCGCGGCCGCCGCAATCACCGTGGTGCTGCTCGCCTTCGGCGCCGCGCTGCTGCACCGCGTGCCGCAGGCCGCGCTCGCCGGCGTGCTCCTGTTCGTCGCGCTGCGCATCTTCCGCGTCCGCCAGATGCTCGGCGTTCTGCGCCAGTCGCCGGCCGAGTTCCTGCTCATCGTCGCGACCGCCGCCACCATCGTGGTGCTGCCGATCGCGCAGGGCGTCGGCATCGGCATCGGGCTCTCGCTCCTGCACGGCATCTGGACCACGACGCAGGCCCGCATCGTCCTGTTCGAGCGCGTGCCCGGCACCACGATCTGGTGGCCGCAAAGCCCCCGCCACGAGGGCGAGGTCGAGCCCGGCGTCGTCGTCGCCGGCCTGCAGGCGCCGCTGTCGTTCCTCAATGCCTACCAATTCCGCGCGGACGCGCGCACGCTGCTGCAAGCGGCACCGGAAAAGCCGCGCCTGTTCGTGCTGGAAGCGACCGGCATCGTCGAGATCGATTTCACCGCCGCGCAGGTGCTGATCGGCTTCATCCGCGAATGCCACGACGACGGCGTGCCCTTCGCGATCGCACGGCTCGAGTCGGTGCGCGCGCAGGAGGCGCTCACGCGCTTCCACATCCATGAGGTGCTCGATCCCGATCGCATCTTCCGCAGCGTCGAGGAGGCGATCCGCGCGCTCACCCGCACCAAGGCGTGAGTGGATACCGCTTCGCCGGCAAGAACACGGGCCGAACGACTCGCGTGGAACCTGAACCACTGGCCGCGGGCGTGCGACGACTGGTCAAGGCGGCTCTCGCATGAGACGCCGGCCCCAAGCCACTTCGAAAAGGGTCGCACCATGACCAGAATCCAGCAACTGCTCGCCGGCTGCGCGATTTCGCTCGCGCTTCTCGGACCCGCGCTCGCCCTCAATCCGCAGCCGCTTCCGCCAGGCCGCTTTCTCCCGTATGTGCCGCGCACGGGCACGGGCGTGCCCGCCTTCCGTCTGGGACACCCGATTCGGCTGCCGCGCTGCCATGGCGTGCAGATCGGTGATCCGCGCACGCACCCGCCGGTCCGGGTCTGCAATTAGGCTGAACACCGCGGCCGCGACCTTTGCGAACCTTGCCGGCTCGCGTCAGGTGGGCAAAATTGCGTCCTGACCATTCCACGAGACCCGGGGGACGCCGTGACGCTTCGCCGCCGCCAATTTCTGCATCTTGCCGCCGGGACCGCGGCCCTCGCCACGGTGCCGCGCCTCGCCCGCGCGCAAGGATACCCCGCGCGCCCCGTCCACCTCGTCGTGCCGGTGGCGCCCGGGGGCGCGCTCGACATCCTGGCGCGGCTGATCGGCCAGTGGCTCGGCGAGCACATGAAGCAGACCTTCGTGATCGACAACCGGCCGGGCGCCGGCACCAATATCGGCGTCGGCGTGGTCGCGCACGCGACGGGCGACGGCTACACGCTGCTGCTCATTCCGCAGTCGGTGACCACCAACGCGACGCTCTATCCCAACCTCGACTTCAACTTCATCCGCGACATCGTGCCGATCGCCATGATCAGCCGCCTGCCGCTGGTGATGGAGATCAATCCGTCGATTCCGGCAAAGACCGTCGCGGAGTTCGTCGCCTATGTGAAAGCCCATCCCGGCAAGGTCAGCATGGCGTCGGGCGGCAGCGGCAGCGCCTCGCACGTGGGCGGCGAGTTCTTCAAGATGAAGACCGGCATCGACATGGTGCACGTGCCCTATCGCGGCGGCGCGCCGGCGCTGGTCGACCTGATCAGCGGGCAGGTGCAGGTGATGTTCAGCCCGCTGCCCGAATCGATCGGCGCCATCAAGGCCGGCAAG
>Ga0126371_10002096_pt1 | contig 17091 bp, 12 predicted proteins | sample PanSoiMetaPlot_4_FD_110145 | JGI IMG/M metagenome (GOLD analysis project Ga0126371, IMG submission 110145) | Tropical forest soil microbial communities from Panama - MetaG Plot_4 | ecosystem: Environmental > Terrestrial > Soil > Tropical forest > Bulk soil | place: Panama | collected 2016-02-17 | reverse complement strand
TTACTGGACTTTTTTGCACGGCTGGTGGCTCAACTTCAGCGTGCCCGCCGTGACGCTGGGGGCCAACGTATTGCTCGTTTCTCTTTATCGCTCGCTTTTTGAGGAACGCGAAAAGCGCCGCGTGCGCTCGGCCTTCGGCCAATACCTCAGCCCGGAAGTGGTTCGCAGACTGCTCGTGAATCCGCGCCTGGTCGAGCCAAAGAAAACGGAAATCACCGTGATGTTCAGCGATATTCGGGGCTTCACGACGATTTCGGAAAAACTGGACGCCCAGGAATTGGCGCTGTTTCTGAACCAGTACCTCTCCGACATGACCAGCCTGGTTTTCGATTACCACGGCACACTCGATAAATATATTGGCGACGCGGTCATGGCCTTCTGGGGCGCGCCGTTCGAAGAGCCGGGGCACGCCGCGAAAGCTTGCAAAGCCGCACTGAAGATGATGGACCGCGTCCGCGAGTTGCAAAAAAAGTGGGAGGCGGAAGGAAAGCCGCATCTCGATATCGGCATCGGCCTGAACACGGGCATGGCCAGCGTGGGCAACATGGGTTCGGCGCTGCGTTATGGGTATACCGCGCTCGGCGATGCCGTGAATCTTTCCTCGCGGCTCGAAGGGCTCAACAAAGACTACGGCACGCACATTATCGTCAATGAATCGACCTACGAAGCCGCAAAAGACAGCGGCTTACTCTTTCGCGCGCTCGATCTGATCCGCGTCAAGGGTAAGTTCCAGCCGGTCGCCATTTGGGAGCTCATCGGCAGCGTTGGTGCGGATACCGTGTATGGCACGCCCGAAGAGGTTCGCTCTCGCGTCGGGCTTTTCGAGCGCGCTCGCGCGCTCTACTGCCGGCGCCGCTGGCAAGCCGCGCAGGAGGCGTTCCAAGAAATCCTCGACAAGTTGCCGGACGACGGCCCTTCGCGAGCCTACTGGAAACGCTGCCAGGAATACCTTTTCGAAGAGCCGCCCTCTGCCTGGGACGGCGTCTTCACCATGACCCACAAATAGCAATCCTGTTTAGGATGTTCCGCCTCCCGCCAAATGAAATAGGGTTCAAGAGGTCCTGCTCGAAAGCGCAAGGGCGAGTCGTTAGGTGTGAGTGTGGCGGCAACATGACGATTTCAAGAGCGCCTCGTCTGGATGCTGACGCGAATCCGAGCCGAGCGAGGGCGCGGGACTACCTCCAGGAATGCGCTCGAGCGCTAGGGAAGTTCTGATGCTTGTCGTTCTCGTCGAGGCGCTTTTTCGACCCGGCAGCCCGCGGGGAGCAAACCACGGGCCAAATTGGATGGAGCCATCGGCGTGCCCTATGTCAGAATGGCGGCATCGAATCGCTTATCACCAGAAGTAGCGTCATTGGATCTTCTTCGGCCTAACGCCTTTAGAACACGGCTTCGATTCTAGGCGTTGGAGGGGTGGGAGAACGCCATTGGCAACCCTCCGGAGACGGCCGCTGGCCGCATCGCCAACGTCGACCCGGTTCGTACCCAAAACAGGACGCCGGGGAATCTAATAGCGAAAGGCAAGAGAACCCACCGTACCCGTCGTAAACGGGGGCGGCTCAGGCGAGCCGACGAGAGGAAAGAGAAGCAAGTTTATGTGGATTGTCCGATTAGCGCTGCGCAGGCCCTATACCTTCGTGGTGCTGGCGCTCGCCATCATTCTGCTGACCCCGCTCGTGCTGATGCGCACCGCCACGGACATTTTCCCGGAAATCAACATTCCGGTGGTGAGCATCGCCTGGACGTACGCGGGGCTCTCCCCGCTCGAGATGGAGCAGCGCGTCACCTCGACCATCGAACGCGGCGCGACGACCATGGTCACCGATATCGAGCACCTGGAATCGCAATCCCTTCCCGGCATGACCATCATCAAGCTCTTTTTTCACCCCGGAGCCAATATCGCCACAGCGCTGGCGCAAACGGCCGCAGCCACGGAAACCATGTTGAAGTGGCTTCCGCCGGGCGCGACGCCGCCTCTGGTGATCATTTACTCCGCTTCGACCGTTCCGGTGATCCAAATCGGACTCACCAGCGACAGCATGAGCGAGCAACAGCTGTTCGACGTCGGAACGACGTACCTTCGTCCGAAGTTGACGACCGTTTCCGGCGCGGCCATTCCCTGGCCGTACGGTGGCAAGCAGCGGTTCATCTCGGTGGACATCGATTCTGCGGCCTTGCAGGCCAAGGGCCTCTCGCCAGTCGATATCGTCAACGCCATGAACCAGCAGAACCTCATCCTGCCGACGGGAACCGCAAAGCTCGGGCAGCTCGAGTACAACGTGGAGATGAACGGGAGCCCCCGCACCGTGGCGGAGCTCAACGACCTTCCCGTCAAAACCATGAACGGCACCACGATTTATATGAAGGAAGTGGCTCACGTCCGCGACGGCTTCTCGCCGCAGACCAACATCGTGCGCGCCAATGGCCAGCGCGGCGTGATCATGAGTATTCTGAAGACCGGCGGCACTTCCACGCTAGAAGTGGTTTCCCGCATCAAAGAAATTCTGCAGTACTACTCCGGCGCCCTGCCAGAAGGCTTGCACCTTACGACTTTTTTCGATCAGTCGCTCTTTGTGCGCGCGGCCATTGAGGGCGTGATCCGTGAAGCGCTGATCGCTGCTTGCCTGACCGCGGTCATGATTCTGCTTTTCCTCGGGAACTGGAAGAGCACGCTGATCATCGCCATTTCCATTCCTTTATCCATCCTGGTAAGCGTCATCGCGCTGAGCGCTCTGGGAGAAACGATCAACATCATGACTCTGGGCGGCCTGGCGCTTGCCGTCGGCATCCTGGTTGACGACGCCACCGTGGAAATTGAAAACATTAACCGCAATCTGGCCATGGGCAAAGAGACCATGCAGGCCATCCTGGACGGCGCAGCGCAAATCGCCGTGCCTGCGTTTGTTTCAACGATTTGCATTTGCATCGTATTCATTCCGATGTTCTTCCTGTCCGGCGTCGCGAAATTCCTCTTCGTGCCGCTCGCCGAAGCGGTGATTTTCGCTATGCTCGCTTCGTATTTCTGGTCGCGAACCATCGTTCCTACCCTGGCGATGTATCTTCTTTCCTCGGAAGACGAATACCATGCCGAGGAGCATGTCGGCGAGGAAATGGGATTTTTCCGCCGCTACCAACAGGGCTTCGAGCGGCGCTTTGAGGCCTTGCGGGAGGGCTACCGGCGCGCGCTCGGGACCGCCCTCGATCACTCCTGGCTATTTACCGCGTGCTTTCTCGGCTTTTGCGTGCTGTCGGGCGCGCTGATTTTTGTGATTGGCCGAGATTATTTTCCAAGCGTCGACGCCGGCCAGATTCGCTTGCACATGCGCGCCCGCTCGGGGCTGCGCATCGAAGAGACCGCGAGGCTGGCGGACCAGGTGGAAACCACCATCAAGGAGATCATTCCCAAGAGGGACTTGCTCACCATTCTCGACAATATCGGCCTGCCGTACAGCAGCATCAATATGACCTACAGCAATTCGGGCACGATCGGCACATCCGACGCCGAGATTCTCCTGCAGTTGAAAAAGGACCGCGGAAGCTCCACCGAGAGCTACATCCGGGAACTTCGCGAAATGCTCCCGCAGCGGTTCCCCTCCACACAGTTTTTCTTTCAGCCGCCCGACATCGTCTCCCAGATCCTGAATTTCGGCATGCCCGCGCCCATCGACATCGAGGTCATGGGACAAAATCAGGTAGGCAACTATCAGATCGCGGAAAAGCTGGTGTCCCAGATCCAGCACGTCCCGGGAGCCGTGGACGTGCACGTTCAACAGGCCTTCAACGATCCCACCCTGCACATGGAGATTGACCGCACGCGCGCTCAGTCGGTCGGACTGCAGGCTCGGGACATCGCGCAGAACCTGCTGGTCTCGCTGAGTTCGAGCTTCCAAACTGCTCCGGTCCTGTGGATGGATCCAAAGAACGGCGCCACCTATCAAGTGGCGGTGCAAACGCCGCAATACCGAGTTGACTCGATGCAGGCGCTCGAGAACACCCCGGTGACGGGCGCGAGCGCGGCTGGCGCCGGCGACCCGCCTCAGATCCTCGGCAACCTGGTAAGCGTTTCTTCGGCCATGCGGCCTGCGGTGGTGTCCCACTACGACATCGAGCCGCTGATTAACGTTTACGCTTCGGTGGACGGGCGGGACCTCGGCGCGGTTTCCGATGAAATCGCGAAACGCGTCCACGACATCGAGAAGGAATTGCCACGAGGAAGCCACATCACCATTCGCGGCCAGGTACAAACGATGAAATATTCCTTCCAGGGTCTCGCGCTCGGGCTTCTTGGCGCCATCGTTTTGGCCTATCTCCTGATTGTCGTGAATTTCCAGTCGTGGCTCGATCCATTCATCATCATCACCGCCTTGCCCGGCGCTCTCGCGGGCATTTGCTGGATCCTGTTCTTCACGCATACGACCCTGAATGTGCCTTCGATGATTGGCGCGATCATGTGCATGGGCGTAGCCACCGCGAACAGCATTCTGGTGGTTTCTTTTGCCCGCGAGCAAATGGAGGAAGGAAAAACCGCCCAGCAAGCCGCCCTCGAAGCGGGATTTGTCCGCATTCGCCCGGTAATCATGACCGCGCTCGCGATGGTCATCGGCATGGTTCCTCTGGCTATCGGCCTCGGCGAAGGCGGGGAGCAGAATGCCCCTCTCGGCCGCGCGGTGATCGGCGGCTTGCTTTTTGCGACTTTCGCCACGCTGTTCTTTGTTCCTACAGTGTTTTCGATCATTCACGGGCGGCGGGAACGCCGAAGAGGTCTGGAAATAGCCGCCGCTCCCGTAATACCCTGATGGGTGTGCGGAGCGAACCCGGATTCGAAGGAAGAGGCAATTTGGAATCGACTACGGAGTTGAGATGAGTCCTCAAGAAGGCGGTCAGGCTCCCGCAAAGGGGAAGCTGTTTAAGGTGCTTACTGGCGGGGCGCTCCTGCTGGTGGTGTTGGGTGCATTTACGATGCTCCAGCGCCGTTCCGAATACCGCACGCTCGCGGAAGAAACCGAATCGCTGGCCATTCAAACGGTCGGAGTCATTCACCCCTCCCCGGAAACAGGCGAGGAGGATTTGGTTCTTCCCGGAACCATGGAAGCCTTCGTGGAATCTCCGATTTACGCGCGCACCAACGGCTACCTGAAAAAGTGGTATCACGACATCGGCAGCCGCGTTCAAAAAGGCGACCTGCTGGCAGACATCGACACTCCCGAAGTGGATCAGCAGCTCTCGCAGGCGCGCGCCGATCTCGCCACGGCCCAGGCCAATGCCCACCTTTCGGAAATTACCTCCTCCCGGTATACCGAACTATTGAAAACGGACGGTGTATCCAAGCAGGAAGTCGATAACGCCACCGGCGACCTTGCCGCCAAGCGCGCCATCGTGCAGTCGGCCGACGCCAACGTGCACCGCCTGGAGGAAATGAAATCCTTTCAGCGCATTTACGCTCCGTTTTCCGGAGTGATCACCCGCCGCAACGTGGACATCGGCACGTTGATCAACGCCGGAAACACCGGAGCCGCCGAGCAGCTGTTTTTCCTGGCCCAGACCAGCCCCTTGCGGGTTTATGTGCGTGTGCCGGAGATCTACGCGAACACCATTCATGCGGGCTTGGGAGCGTATCTCGAAGTCACGCAGCATCCGGGCAAAAAAATCGAAGGGAAGGTGGCGCGCACGGCGGAAGCGATCGACCTGGCCACGCGCACTCTGAACACGGAAGTGGATGTTCCCAACCGCGACGGCGCGCTGCTGCCCGGCGGCTACGCCCAGGTGCATCTGGAGGTCAAAGTAACCGGTTCGCGGTTGCAAGTGCCCGTGAACGCTTTGCTGTTCCGCTCCGAAGGACTTCGCGCGGTCGTCGTGGACGCCAATCACAAAATCCATCTGAAGCAGATCACCGTCGGGCGCGACTACGGCACGAGCCTCGAGGTCTTGCAGGGCCTCGACCCCAAGGACTGGATTGTCCTCAATCCGGAGGATTCCCTCGAAGAAGGCCAGGAAGTGCGCGTCAAGGAAATCGCCATGAATACCGCGACGGGCAGCCCGGCACCTGGCAAGCCCCAAACACCCGCACCGGGTTCCAGCAAACAATAATGATAAGGGTGAAGCATCTCGCGGCCCCGACTGCTGTAGCTGTCTTTCTATTCGTTGCCGGCTGTACCGTGGGGCCAAAGTACCAGCGGGCTTCCGCTCCGGTGCCCGCCAAGTGGGACGTCACCGAGCCATGGCGCGAGAGCGCACCGAGAGACCAGGTCGCCAAGGGCGAATGGTGGAGCGTGTTCCAGAACGACGAACTGTCCGCGCTCGCAAAAGAGGCTCTCGACGCGAACCAGACCATCAAAGTGGCAAGTGCGCGTCTCGAGCAGGCGCGCCAGACGGCCGCACTCGAAATAGCGACCGAGTTTCCGACACTTTCCACAGCGCCCAGCGCCGAGCGCCAGCGCCTCTCCGGGAATCGGCCGAGCAGCGGCAACGTTCGGATTACCGGAGCGGTATCGCAAAGCAACTTTACTCTTCCGTTTGTGACCAGCTATGAGGCGGATTTGTTTGGGCAGCGACGGCGCAGCATCGAAGCCTCGCGGGCCTCCTACCAGGCCTCTGCCGCCGGCCTCGAAAACGTGCGCCTGGTGATCACCTCGGAACTTGCCGGCGATTACTTCACGCTTCGCCAGCTCGATTCCGAGCTGAATATCTTGAATCGCACGGTCGATACGCTCCAAAAAGGCCTGCAATTGGTCGAGTCGCGCCACGTCGGCGGGCTGGCCTCGGGGCTGGACGTGGCCCAGGAAGAAACCCTGCTAAACACCACGAAAACGCAGGCCGTGTTACTCCAACAACAGCGCAAACAGGTTGAGGATGCCATGGCGGTGTTGCTCGGAAAACCTGCGCCTGATTTTCACCTCGCGTCGAAAGAATTGAACGCCGAGCCTCCGGCGCTCGATGCGGGATTGCCTTCCGATCTTCTCGAGCGCCGTCCGGACATCGCCGAGGCCGAGCGCCAGATGGCGGTGGCCAACGCGCAAGTCGGCATTGCGCGCTCGGCCTATTTTCCGTCGTTGAATCTTTTTGCAAACGGCGGATGGCAAGCGGCGGACGTCGCAAAACTTTTGAATGTCCAGAGCACCATCTGGGCCGTCGGAGCCGTCGCGGCCGAAGCCATCTTTACCGGGGGTTCGCGGCGCGCGCAAACACGATTCGCCCAAGCGGGTTACGATGCAAGCGTGGCTTCCTACCGCGACACGGTCCTGAACGCGTTCCGGGAGGTGCAGGACGACGTCACCGGGTTGCTGGTTCTCGACCAGGCTTTTCATTCGCAAGAAAAGGCGGTTGATTCTGCCCGCCGCACCGTGGATATCGCCACGAGCCGCTATGTGGGGGGCCTGGTCAGTTATCTCGATGTCGTAAACGCTCAGCAGAATCTATTGAATAACGAGCAAGAGCTGGCGGTAATCCGCGGCCAGCGCCTGGTGACCAGCGTTCTGCTGGTGAAGGCGCTTGGTGGCGGATGGGACGCTTCTAGCCTCGCGGCGGTGCAGGTCAAAATAAAGCTGAAAGATGTGGTTGCGCCCTGAAGAAACCTCGCTCAGGGATTGCCCGTGTCGTGCGGCGAGATGACGCGGCCCAATTCCGAGGAGCGACTCAGGCGATCAAACATCTGATACGCGGCATCGGAGATCTTCGTGATGGCATCTCCGCCATCGCGTTCGCGTTTCAAATAGGTGGTCATCACGCTAATCACGTAGGGCCGCTTGCCGGCAAAGACGATCCCGGAGTCGTTCCGCACGCCCTCGAGCTCGCCCGGTTTGTTCGCCACTTTCAGATCTTCGGGCAAGTTGCGCGGGAGGTAGCTTTCCTTGTGCACGCTAAGCAAATTGAAAAACTCCTCGGTCATCGGCTTGTTCAAAACCTTGCCGCGATAGAGATTTTCGAGCAGCAGCATCATTTCGCGCGGCGTCGCGACGTTCTCTCGTCCTTCGGCAGCTGCTTTCAGGTCCATCATCTTGCGCCGCAACCGCGTGTGCGTCAGCCCGAGTGAATCGAGCAGCGCGTTGACGTTTTCCATCCCAATGCGATCGATGATGACGTTGGTGGCCGAATTGTCGCTCACGGAAATCATCAGGCCCGCGACGTCGCGCAGCGTCAGGCGCGTCATCCCCGGCGTCAGCACTCCGGTGATCCCGCTTCCGCCCACCAGGTCCGCTTGCTCCAGCGTGTAAAAGTCCGTGAGCTTGACCTTGCCTTGTTGCGCCTGGCGGTAAAGCTCCGCCAGAACGGCAATCTTGATCGAACTGGCCGTGGGCATTACTTCGTCGGCATGTAGTAAGTACTTATGTCCGGTGGACAGATCCAAAATGGCCACGCCGATAACCCCGTCGAGATGGCGGTCCGCATCCTGGACGGTGGCCTCGAGTTTTTGCCAGAGTATTTCTTCTTTTTCCTGCCCGGTTTGCGCACGCGCCGCCGCGCACAAGCCGGCGGCAATTACGGCTAGGCCAATCCCTCGCAGCAACACGTTCACCTCCGCGTTCCGGATTATAAGGCCGGCGTAGAGAACGGTTTGAAGATTTGATGCGAAACCCTGGTTCTGCCTTTTGGACGTGCGGGATGCCATGACAGCGGCACGCATAAGGGCTCGGACCCAACGAACCGTCATTACGAACGTTGGGATTCCCACAACAAGCGCATTCATCCGGGCCGCGCTTATCCCTGCGGCCGGTACGAACATGTAAGAAAGGCTTTCTTAGCCCGCAGCATCGAGTATCGCATGCGCCGCGTGACCCGGTACGACAATTCCAAGGCCTCCTACGATCTCGAGAGAAACAGCTGAGGCATCGGTTCTGAGGCCCCTGCCGGCGGTCACTTCACCGGCGGGTTTCCTCGCGCGAGCATTTCCGGTATTCCCACGATGACCGGTTGCTTCGAAACGTGGCTGGGTTGTAGCAGAAAGGTGCCGAGGATGTTGACGGCAAATGCGGCGAGCCCCGCCAATTCGAGCAGCGCTGAGCCCGGGAGAACCGACCAGGCCCATGCCGCGTAACCTTGGTAGGCCAGCACTTCCGAGAAAACCCGCAACGTGCAGCCGACGCTCAAGAGCACCAAGGCCGCCAACATGAGCCTGGTACTCCAAAGCAAGCGCATCCCCGCAAATGCAGGCAAAATTCGCTGGCCAATCGACAGAACCATCACGGAGATGAAACCCACCGTGAGCGCATGGCGGGATGCGCCCCAGATCCCTCCCGAGGTGTCCCAAACCGATGCTCCGACTCCAAGCAAACTCGCCGCGAGGAGCCAGAGGTAAGCCGCTCGGACAAACACCGGGAAACTCACGTGCACGCCCTTCGTTTTTGCCGGCTGGTCGCCCGGCTCAAATACCCGGATAGCCGCAATCGCGAGCGCTGTGCCGAGCACAAAAAGCCACGTGGCCGCCCGAATCTGTCCGGTAATTGCCAGCAGGACGCCGCCGCAGTTGACCCCGAGCGCGCTAACCAGGACGCGGGTGCGCAGGGCCTTCAACCCCAGGAACACGCCGAGCCATTTGGCGCTGAATCCCCACACAAAAGGCACAAGAAATCCCCAGGCCATCAGCGCCACGTATCGTTCATCGAATCGGTGCGGAAATGCGGGGCTGTCTTGACGCAGCGAGACATAGAAACACCCCGCCAGATTCATTCCCACCACGGCCAGAAACCCGATGGTTGCGTACAGCACGGCCCACGCCCAGGGCTCAAGCCCATGCTTTGCCGGATTTTGCGGCCGATGGTCGGAAATTATGGGAAAGAAGATTAGGAACGCGGCCAATTCCAGAACAGCGGAAAGCGGCACGAGCAGGCGCCACTCCCACAGATACACTGTCGCGCTCCACCGCAGGGCGACGCCTAGGGTCCAAAGGGCCCAGCAAACCCACGCCGCCCGGATCGTTTGCGCGGCCTCGCCGCGTAACTTTGGAATCGAGTACAGTCCGATGCCTAGCAAAAAACTCCCGATCCACCCGAACACCTGAGCGTGCCCGTGCGCTTCGAGCCACGCCGGAGAAACGAGACCCGCGCTCTCCCGTCCGCTGATTGCGAGAAGGTTCCACACGCCCAGCAGCGTCCCGGGAAACAGCATGAAGATCAGTCCCGTGGTGACAAAAGCCATCAGCAAGCGCGATAGCGCCAGCTCGCGGGCGCGGGTCCTACGAAAAACTTCCTCGGCGGAATCTCTCGAATGGGGTTTGCTCGCGGGCCTTTCAGCACTTGCGGTTGTCGGGATGGATGTTGCCATGGCGCACTCTCATCTACGGCATTTTGGCTTCGAGTTCGACCGCCCGCGGAAACAGGATGTTGTTCTCGAGGTGCACATGCGCGTGCATGTCGGCTTCGAATTCTTCGAGGGACCGGTAAACCTCGCGATAGCTCTCGCATGCTTCCGCCGGCGGGTGATATCCGCTGCTGAGCCTGCGCATCCCGTCCAAGGCCTGGCCGGCTGAATCGTGCTCTTTCATCATCATCTCGACCGGACGGCGCACCGTCTGGAAGAACGGCGGCTCAAGCTGCTCCCGGCCTTCCGTCGCACGCTCGAGTTTCTCGATGTAAGGAAACAGGATCTGCTCTTCTTTCTGCATATGCGCGTACATTTCCTGCCCCAGCCCCAAGAATTCCTTTTCGATGGCAGCGAGCTCCGGGTGATTTTCTCCATGCCTGGCCTTCACCTTTGCAAGAAGGGCGGTTACACGCGGAACCGCCCCGCGGACGAACTTATGGTGTTTTTCAACGATGTGCTTGGTCAAATCCGCCAGCGGCGCCCCAGCCCAGTTGGCATCTTGCGGACCCACTTGTTGGCGGTTCTCCTGAAGCCGCCGCAAAATCTCTTCGGCCGATACCCCCATGTGCATGCAAGCCTCGTTTAGTGACTTCGCACCGCCGCAGCAGTAGTCCACCCCGACCTCCTCCAGAACTTTTTTCGCACCCGGGTTTGCCGCCGCAATGTCTCCTACTCTTGTCGTGGTTGTGAAATTCATGGCTGCCTCCCGCCTGCTCCCTAGTCTCGAGCGAGGCGCGTCACGCCGGCAGTGACTAAAGTCACTCCAGGAGAAATGCTCTTTTTGTTGAGAACATTCGAAGAAACTACTCTGGCGCGGTTAGTTCGCGCTTCAGTCCCCCGATATCCTTAACCACCAGCTTCCGGCCTTCCACTTCGAGGTATCCTTCGGCTTGCAGCCGGCCCAAATTTCGCGACACCAATTCCCGCACGGTGCCAAGCTCCGCAGCGAAGTCCTGGTGACTCTTCTTCAACTCGAGATGGATTCCATCTTTCGCGCGCGTGCCTTCGGCCTCCGCAAGCTGCAAAAGCAAAGCAATCAAGCGCTGCCTCACGGTGGTAAACGAGAGCTCCTCAATGATTCCCACCAGCCGCCGGAGTCGTCCCCCGACGACGGCAATCACTTTCAGCGCAACATCGGGATGCTCGCGGCAAAAATTCTGAAAATCCTTCCGCGAGATGAATAGCAGCTCCGCATCTTCGGAAGCCGCAGCCGCCGCTGGATAATTCCCGCCGTCAAATACCGGAAGCTCGGCAAACGAGCTCCCCGGTCCTTCGAGCGCCAGCACCTGTTCTCGGCCCGAGGCCGACAGTTTGAAAATACGCATCTTGCCCGACGCAACCAGGAACAAACCCGTGCAGGGATCTCCTTCACTGAACAGCAACTCGCCTCGCTCGAGGCGCCTCCGGCTCGTTCTCGCCGCCAGGGCCTGCACTTCCTCTTGGGTAAGACTTGCGAAGAGAAGGGTCTTGCGCAGCACCGCCTGAATGTTATCGATCATCCTTGCGAACCTGCCGGTGTTCCCAAAGTCTTACCGATTGTAGAGGAAAAGACGCTCGAGCGTGCGAAAGGAATCGAGAACCTTCGATCAGCGCACGCGGTCGAGAGCAATCATCGACGATTCCGCCGGAAACTTCTTGGACTGCCGCCGGCCTAAAGCTACCCAGGCACCTTCCTCGTTCGCTCGGACCTCCTTGGTGCTATGCTTCTCTCACCAGAGGGAAACAGCACCGTGCCCTCGTCAAGATCTTCAAAACGGATTTCACGCCGCTCGTTTTTGCAAGCGACCTCTGCGGCCGCCGGCGGCCTGGCCGGCGCTCGCTTGTGGCTTCCTGCCCTCGCCTCCCCGTCACCAAGCTTGCCTCCGCTGGCCCAATTCGGCTATGGCGACGTGTCGCTCTCGAGCGAGTTGCACGAAAAGCAGCTCCGGGAGACGCAAGCAGTGCTGATGAGTCTCAGCGAAGACAGCCTTCTCCAGCCTTTTCGGGAGATGGCCGGACAGCCCGCGCCTGGCGCGGGGTTGGGAGGCTGGTATGTCTACAATCCCAACTATGACTACCATACCTTCGACGCGGGCTTCGCGCCGGGAGCAACGTTTGGTCAATGGGTCTCCGCGCTCGCCCGCGGTTATGCCATAACCAAGTCGCCGGAAGTTCGCGAGAAAGTCCTGCGTTTAAATCGCCTCTATTCGAAGACCATCTCCGGGGATTTCTACGAGAAAAACCGTTTCCCGGCCTATTGTTACGACAAACTGGTTTGCGGGCTGATTGATTCCCACGAATTTGTCGCCGACCCGGAGGCCTTTTCCATCCTGGACCGCACCACCGACACGGCATTGCCGCACTTGCCCAAAGCGGCGGTCGAGCACGACACGGTCTGGCGCCCCGGCAAGGACGTCTCCTACACCTGGGACGAGTCCTACACCATCTCGGAGAATCTCTTCCTTGCTTACCAGCGGGGCGCGGGCGAACGCTACCGATCGCTAGCGATCCAGTATCTAGACGATGCTTATTACGATCCGCTAGCGGAGGGCCGCAACGTGCTCGCCGGTCGTCACGCGTATAGCTACGTCAATTCGCTCTCTTCGGCGATGCAGGCGTATTTCACGCTGGGCAGCGAAAAACACTTGCGCGCGGCAAAAAACGCCTTCGACATGCTCGCCGAGCAAAGCTTCTCAACCGGCGCCTGGGGACCGGACGAGAGCCTGCGCGCGCCAGGCAGCAAAGACCTTGCCTCGAGCCTCACCAACACCCACAGCAGCTTCGAAACGCCCTGCGGTTCCTACGCGCACTTCAAGCTGACGCGCTATCTCCTGCGCGTCACCCGCGACTCGCGCTACGGCGACAGCATGGAGCGGGTGATGTACAACACCATTCTGGGCGCCAAGCCGCTCCAGTCCGATGGGAAAGCGTTCTACTATTCCGATTACAACTTTGACGGCGGCAAGGTCTATTCCCCGCATCGCTGGCCCTGCTGCTCGGGCACCATTACGCAGGTCGCGGCGGACTACCGCATCAACAGCTATTTCCGCGACGAACAGGGCGTGTATGTGAATCTGTACATCCCGTCTACGCTGAAATGGGTGCAGAACGGAGCACCGGCTTCGCTCGCGCAGAGGAGCGCCTATCCCTTCGATTCGCTTATCGCCTTTGACGTAACGCTCGGCAAGCCCAGCGAGTTTTCCGTGGCCTTCCGCATTCCCGCCTGGGCCGAAGGCGCTTCGCTTGCCATCAACGGAAAACGCGATACGGGCCTGGTGGTCCCAGGGACTTTCGCCTCCATCCGCCGCGCATGGAAAACCGGCGACCGCTTGGAGCTCCATCTGCCTATGGCTTTACGGTTGGAGCCGATCGACGGCGGGCATCCGGACATCGCTGCCCTGCTCTCGGGCCCGCTCGTGCTGTTCCCCATCGGCGCACCACCGGCCAAGCTCACTCCCCGCGACCTCCTGTCGGCAAAGAACACCAGCCCTGGCAAATGGCAAATGGCCGCGGCCAACGGGCCTGTTGAGTTGCGGCCCTTCTTCTCCATCGAAGACGAGCGGTATTCCACTTATTTCAAGCTGCGCTAGTCTCCTGTAACAGTGGTTCGTAGCATAAGTTGGGCGGCTTGCGTGTCTGCGGTGCGCTGGGCGAAGCGGGCGATGCTGGCCAAGATTTGCTCAGCGCTTTTGGTCCACACAAAGGGCTTTGGATTGGCATTGTGCGTGTCAAGGAACTCATAAATGGCACGCTCCAACTCGCTCACGCTGCGGTGGACACCACGTCGAATCTGTTTCGTCGTAAGTTCCGCGAACCAACGTTCCACCTGGTTTAACCAGGATCCGTAAGTGGGTGTGAAGTGTACGTGAAAGCGTGGGCGTTTGGCGAACCAGGCACGGATGAGCGGCGTTTTGTGCGTGCCGTAATTGTCCATGACGATGTGCACCTCCCGGTCGGGCGGCACGCTGGCATCGATGCGATCCAGGAATTTGCGGAACTCCATCGAGCGGTGGCGGTGATGCGTTTCGCCCAGCACCTTGCCGCTCTTGACGTCCAGGGCCGCAAACAGAGAAGTGGTGCCATGGCGCTCATAGTCATGCGTACGCCGTTCCGCTTGACCTGGTCGCATCGGGAGCAGCGGCGCGGTGCGATCCAGCGCTTGAATCTGCGACTTCTCGTCCACGCACAGCACCACCGCGTGCTCCGGCGGGTTCATGTACAAGCCCACGATATCGCGCACTTTCGGCACCAGCAGCGGGTCCGGAGAAAGCTTGAAGCTCTCGCTGCGATGCGGCTGCAAGCCGAAAGCTTGCCAGATGCGGCTGATGGTCATGTGACTGTGCCCGGTGGCCTTGGCCATCTCGCGAGTGCTCCAATGCGTGGCCCCGCGCGGGGTGCTTTCCAGCGTGCGCACCACCACCTTCTCGACTTGCTCATCGGTGATCATGCGTGGCGCACCGGGCCGCGGCTCGTCGTACAGCCCCTCGAGACGGTCCTGCACGAACCGGTTGCGCCACTTGCAGACCGTTCCGGGGGTGACGTGCAGCTGGCGCGCCACCGTTTTGTTGTCGCTCCCACCGGCGCAAGTCAGCACGATCCGTGCACGACGCGCCAGCGCGGGTGCCGAGCGTGATCGGTGAGCCAGAGATGTCAATTCGCGTTCCTCGTCTGCATTCAATTTCAGAGTCGCCTTGGGCCGTCCTGTGCGCATGCTCCCTCCTTATACAGCAGTACGCACAGACCGCACTATTTATTTCACTTATTTCAGTTACATGAGACTAGCACCCGGGCTTTGCGGGTGGGTAATTGTGGACGTGCATCTCAAGCAAGCCGTGGCTTGGGGTGGATGCCAGCGCTCGAAGGTGTGTCGACGCTGACGGCGACCGGAGAAAACCCCGATGGGCTGGAGCGGGCTCCCGGATTCATGGCGGGGACATGGTGCAAAAAAATGACAGCGGTTACCCTGGCGGCCAGCGGAATTTTCTCCCACCCAGTAGATGCAGGTGCAGATGAAAAACCGACTGGCCGGCGCCTTCGCCGTTATTCAGCACCGTGCGGTAGCCTGCCAGGAGCTGGCGTTCCCGCGCCAGCTGGGCGGCCACCAGCTGCAGCTTTCCAAGCACCGCTTGATCCTCGGCGGCTGCGTCGGTCAACGATTCGAAATGCTTCCGCGGGCAAATCAGGATGTGCGTTGGCGCCTGCGGGCTGATGTCCTCGAAGGCGAACAGTTCGGGATCTTCATACACAATCTTCGACGGGATCTGCTTCGCTCCAATTCTGCAGAATAAACAACCCGTATTCATCGGATTCCTCCGGCCGGCGTTTCCGGATCCACACGCGTGACGAACGGCGTAAAACTCTCACGCAAACGCAATTGCTCGGCGAACTGCCGCGCCGCATCTTCGCCGGAGACTTTGCCCACGCGTACGCGATAGTAGGTTCCTTCGGGAGCGTCGTACTGCTGGATGAAAATCGGCGAATAGGTAGGGCTCAGGCGGTCGCGCAACCGCTCGGCGTTGCCGCGATCCCGGAACGCTCCCACTTGCACGGTAAAAAACCCCTCGGTGGGATCCACGTTGCCCAGGACTTCCACACGCACCGGCGCGACGCCAGGCCCCACGAGATCGATCTCCCGCGCCGCCGCCAGTGAAAGATCGATGATGCGATTCTCCACAAAGGGCCCCCGGTCGGTGATGCGCACCGTCGTGCTTTTTCCGTTATTTAAGTTGGTTACGCGCACCATGGTATCGAAAGGCAGCGTGCGGTGCGCCGCCGTGAGTTTATGCATGTCGTAGACTTCACCGTTTGAAGCGCGCCGCCCGTTAAACGGCTCGCCGTACCAGGAAGCGTTGCCCTGTTCGGTGTATCCGGCGGGAGCCGGCGCCGCTATCGGCTTATCGCGTCTCGCACGTGGAGTGGATGGCGTCTCGGGCACGTCCGTCGAGCGCTTCGCGGATTCTTCCTTTCCCGGTGGCGTGCTGGTAGGCTGCGTCGGTGGCCGACTCGCGACGGGCTTCCGCCCCGCGCATCCCGAGCCGATCAAGGCCAACAGGAACAAAGCTGTCGACAAGAAATAGAGAATTCCGCGCAGGCTCCGTGCCTTAAGAGCGCTTCGCCGTCCGGCCTTCGGTTGTCTGCGAGACCTCTTGCATGAATGCTTCAAAGGCCCGCCTGGATTCAGAATTTAGAGGATTTCTGGGCTTTCTCCGCATTGCGCGAGGCGATGCGTTCTTCAAGCCAGCTCGCCGCCTCGCCTAGCTTCTCGGCCACTTCCCGCAGGAATTGCGCCGTGCGCTTCTCCGTTTCGGGAGCGACGTCGTCTTTCACAAAAGTCTTCACGCGGGCCAGTTCTTCGTCCACGCGTCTCCCGAAGTCTTCCAAGTTGTGAATCCGCTTTAGCTTTGCCACTTCCTCGTCGATACGCTTGCCGAACTCTTCCAATCGGCCCATGGTGGCCCCCTGCCCGCGCCGCGACATTCTGCGCGATTTCTGTATTATAGAAACGGCCTTTTCGGGTCGCAAGGAGGACGGTTGCCCCTACCCTACCGTTGGCAGTGGCGATTGGAGCGATGGAAGAAAGCGTTCGGCGGGTTTTTCGGCGGCGAGCAGCAGCCCCGCCCAAAACTCTGTCCTGCTTGCGGAGCCCTCGTTGGCATCAACGCGACGAAGTGCCATGAGTGCGGCACGAGCCTGCGCTTTTCGCTCGCTGCCGTCAGCAAAAGCCTCTCGGGAATCTTCGGCGAGCACGAATCCCCGGTTACCACAGCTCTTTTGATCGCAAACGTCTTGATGTTCGGTGTCAGTTACCTCGCGCTC
>Ga0126371_10002094_pt1 | contig 17100 bp, 15 predicted proteins | sample PanSoiMetaPlot_4_FD_110145 | JGI IMG/M metagenome (GOLD analysis project Ga0126371, IMG submission 110145) | Tropical forest soil microbial communities from Panama - MetaG Plot_4 | ecosystem: Environmental > Terrestrial > Soil > Tropical forest > Bulk soil | place: Panama | collected 2016-02-17 | reverse complement strand
GGTCGGATTGGCGCCGATCACCATGATCACATCGGCCACGTCCACCGAATCGAAATCCTGCGTCCCGGCCGACGTTCCAAACGTGCTTTTGAGCCCGTAGCCCGTCGGCGAATGGCAGACCCGCGCGCACGTGTCGACGTTATTGTTGCCGAAGGCGGCCCGCACCATCTTCTGCACCAGGTACGTTTCTTCGTCGGTGCAGCGCGAAGAGGTGATGCCCCCGATCGAATCGCGCCCGTACTTCGCCTGAATGCGCTTGAACTCGCTGGCGGCGTGGTTGATCGCCTCTTCCCACGTCACTTCGCGCCACGGATCGGTGATCTTGGCGCGGATCATCGGCTTCAGAATGCGGTCTTTGTGCGTAGCGTAGCCCCACGCGAACCGACCCTTCACGCAGGAATGGCCGTGGTTGGCCTTGCCGTCCTTATAGGGCACCATGCGAACCACTTCGTTGCCGCGCAGTTCGGCTTTGAACGAGCAGCCGACGCCGCAGTACGCGCAGGTGGTGATCACGCTGCGGTCGCCCTGGCCTTTTTCGGTAACCGACTTCTCGATCAACGTCGCGGTGGGGCAGGCCTGGACGCACGCGCCGCACGAAACGCACTCGGAGTTCAGGAAGTCTGTGCCGCCCGCCGAAACCTTCGACGCGAAGCCGCGGCCTTCGATCGTCAGAGCGAATGTGCCCTGCACCTCCTCGCACGCCCGCACGCACCGAGAGCAGACGATGCACTTCGACGGTTCGAAACTGAAATATGGGTTCGACGTGTCCTTGCCTGGCTGAAGATGGTTCGCGCCCTCGTAGCCGTAGCGCACCTCGCGCAAACCGACCACGCCCGCCATGTCCTGCAGCTCGCAATTGCCGTTGGCCGAGCAGGTGAGGCAATCCAGCGGATGGTCGGAGATGTACAGCTCCATCATGCCCCGGCGCATGCGCGCCAGCTTCGAAGACTGTGTGCGCACCTTCATGCCGGGCTCGGCCGGCGTGGTGCACGAGGCGGGAGTCCCGCGCCGCCCTTCGATCTCGACCAGGCACAACCGGCAGGAACCGAACGCTTTCACGTTGTCGGTGGCGCACAGCTTGGGCACGGGAATGCCTGCCTCCACCGCCGCGCGCATGATCGACGTGCCCGCCGGAACCGTCACCGGCTTGCCGTCGACCTCCAGAGTGATCAGTGTTTCCGCCAGGCTGGCGGGTGTGCCGTAATCGATCTCTTGGATTAACGCCATGGGTGTGTCTCCTGGGCTCGATTGCCCACAGTTGCCGGCGGTACCGCCGGCTTGTCGAAATCTTCCGGGAAATGACGCACTGCGCTCAATACCGGATACGGGGTCAGGCCGCCCAACGCGCACAGCGAGCCATCCAGCATGAGCTCGCACAGTTCATCGAGCAACTGCAGGTTCGCCGTCCGATCCTGGTGTGCGATGATCTTGTCGATCACTTCCACTCCGCGCGTTGAGCCGATCCGGCAGGGCGTGCACTTGCCGCAGCTCTCGATGGCGCAAAATTCCATCGCGAAACGCGCCTGCTTCGCCAGGTCCACTGTATCGTCGAACACTACGATGCCGCCGTGCCCGAGCAGGCCTTTCTTGACCGTGAATTCTTCGTAATCGAGCGGCGTATCGAGCAGCGATTCGGGGAAATACGCGCCCAGCGGCCCGCCCACCTGCACCGCCCGAAACGGCCGGCCGGAGAACGTGCCGCCGCCGAAATCGTAAATCGCTTGCCGGAGCGTCAACCCGAACGCTTTCTCCACCAGCCCGCCGTGCTTGATGTTTCCCGAAAGCTGGATCGTGAGCGTGCCGCGCGAACGGCCCATCCCAAAATCGCGGTAGAAGGCGCCGCCCTTTTCCAGAATGATCGGCACCGTAGCGAGCGAAATCACGTTGTTGATGACCGTCGGCTTGCCGAAAAGCCCTTCGATGGCCGGCAGCGGCGGTTTCGGCCGGATCTGGCCCCGCTTGCCTTCCAGGCTCTCGAGCATCGAAGTTTCTTCGCCGCAGATGTATGCGCCGGCGCCCAGGCGAACATCGAGATCGAAGCGCTTGCCACTCCCGGCCACGTTCGCGCCCAGGTATCCGTTCTCGTACGCGAGAGCGATGGCCCGCTTCATGGTCCGAAACGCATGCGGGTATTCCGAGCGGATGTAAATGTAACCGCTGCTGGCTCCTGCCGCGAAGCCCGCGATCGTCATGCCCTCGATCAACACGAACGGATCGCCTTCCATGATCATCCGATCGGCGTAGGTGCCGCTGTCGCCCTCATCCGCGTTGCAGACGATGTACTTTTGCTCGCCGGGCGTGTTCAGAACCGTCCGCCACTTGATTCCGGTCGGAAAACCGGCGCCGCCGCGTCCGCGCAACCCGGATTGCGTCACTTCCTCGACGATCGCCGCGGGTGCCATTTTCAACGCCCGCTCAAGTCCCTTGTATCCGCCGTGAGCGATGTAGTCCGCGAGCGACAGGGGATCGGTGATTCCACAGCGCGCGAACGTCAGTCGTTCCTGGTTCTTCAGATACGGAATCTCCTCGGTTGCTCCGAGGCACAGGGGATGCGGTTTTCCTTCGTAAAAACCGGCGTCGAACAGGCCCGCCACCGCATCCGCGGTCACCGGACCGTATGCGATCCGGCCGCGCGGCGTTTCCACTTCCACCAGCGGCTCCAGCCAGAACATACCGCGGGAACCATTGCGAACCACCGTGAGATCCAGCCGCCGCGCCGTGATTTGTTCGGTGATCGCGCGCGCCACTGCTTCCGCGCCCACCGAAAGCGCCGCCGAGTCGCACGGAACGTAAATTTTGACGCTCACGAGTGCCTCCGCGCGCTATCGATCAGGAAATCGGCCACCTGCGGAGAAACCCTCCCGTACGGCCGGCCATCCAGCATCGCTGAAGGGGAAAGCGCGCAGTTGCCCAAACAATACACCGATTCTACGGTAAAGCTGCGGTCCGGCGTGGTTTCGCCGAGCTTCACGCCCAGCCGTTTTTCCACGTGGTTGACCAGCGATTCGCAGCCCATCGACTGGCATGCCTCCGCGCGGCAAATGCGAAGCACGTGCCGCCCCGGCGGGCTATGCCGGAAATCATGATAGAAGCTGACTACGCCGTGGACATCGGCCTTGGAAAGGTTGAGAGTCTCCGCGACCAGCGGAATCGCCTCTTCATGGATGGAGCCAAATTCATCCTGGAGTGCATGCAAAATCGGGAGCAGCGCGCCCGGCAGATGCTCCAGCTCCCGAATTCGGGAAAGAGCTCGCTCCAAATCCCAAGTTGACGTTTGGCCCATACGAGATATACCTTGCCGTTTGATCCTGACCGAGATCGGCTCCGGCGCGCCTCAGTAGTGCCGTCGGTGAGCCCGACCTGAGACAGAGCGAAATCCCTTCTCATTAGTGTACGCGATCCCGCCAGGCCTGGGGACCACCTCCTCCAGGTGCTGGAGGTTGGTACTTACCCCTAGCATGCCGCGCGGTACATGTATTCCCGGGTCCAGTGGACCCGGGCCGCGCCACGTTTGGCCAGCAGCACCTGATAGATACTGTTGAATCCGTCCTCGAAGCTGAGCGAAGAGGCCGCCAGCCAGATCCGCCAGGCCCGGAAGGTCGCTTCATCGACAAGTTGCAAGGCTTCGTCGCGGCGGGCGGTCAGGCGCTCCTCCCACAAGCGGCAGGTTCGGGCATAGTGCGGCCGCAGGCTTTCGACGTCCAGAACTTCGAATCCCGCCATCTCGGCTGCCCGAATCGTCTCGTGCAGCTGGATTAACTCGCCGCCGGGGAAAATGCGTCGGCGCACGAACAAGCTGGCCGCGTCATCCCCGACACCGTATGCCCGCTGGATGGCGTGGTTGAGGAACAATCCTCCCGGCTCAAGTAGCCCCGCAATCTTGCGGAAATAACCGGGCGCACGCACCTGGCCTACGTGCTCGAACATGCCGACAGAGGCGATTTTGTCGAACCGGCCGGAGAGCTCCCGGTAATCCTGCTCACGGATCTGCACATGACCTTGGGCCTGTGCCGAAGCGTGTTCATACTGCGCGCGGCTGATCGTACAGCCGAAGGCTTCGGCGCGGTAGTGGACGGCCGCGTGCGCCACCAGCGCGCCCCAGCCGCAGCCGATGTCCAGGAACCGGTCGCCCGGCTGCAGATCCAGCTTGCGGCAGATGTGATCGAGCTTGGCAACCTGGGCTTCTTCCAGCGTCGATTGCGCCGTGCCGAAGTAGGCGCAGGAATAGACCATGCGCGGGTCCAGAAACAAGCGGTAAAACTCGTTCGAGCGGTCGTAGTGAAACTGGATATTCCGCTGCGCTTGCGCCCTGGTCTGCAACAAGCAATCGCGCAGCGTGGCGCATCGCGCCAGCAGGCCAATCGAACGCCGCCGCCAGGAGCTTTGCGCGTCCCAGCCCTTGAACCGGATGGCGGCGCAGAGATCGCCCTCGAGCTCGAAATCACCGCGCAGGTACGCCATCGCGGCGGTATAGGGGTCAGTCGAGAGAATGCGTTCCAGGGCTGCTTCGTCGGGAACGCGAAATGTGAAGGCGGGGGGCGCTTCGCCACCGCTGTGCCGGGCTGTTCCGTTCTCAAAAACCGCTTGCCATGCGGGGCGAAGTGAACGGGCCGGCGCCTCGTTTACTTCAGTAGACATGGGGAGGTTACCTAATTTCACTAGTAGACCATAAAACCCCGCTGAGAGAATGGGGATGGAATGAAAGGCACACTGTTGCTGGCTGCCGGGCTCGCTCTCCAACTCAGCGCGCAACCCCCGAAACCCGCTGACACCCAGGCCGCCGCTCCCGCTGGAAAACCGGGCGCGCAGCGGGTCTTCATTCTGAAGTATGCCGATCCGTTGACCATGGCGGACATGCTGCGGGTGTTTGGCGTGATGGTGGTGGCTAATCCCGAGACGCACGCGGTGGCCGTGGCCACGACATTTCCCGATGTGCTGAACTCGGTGGACGATGCCATCAACCGACTCGATGTGCCCACATCCGCGCCGCAGAATATCGAGCTGACGGCGCATTACATCATCGGGGGCAATACCAATACTCCGCTGGGCACTCCGCTTCCGAAAGATCTGGAGAGCACGGCCACCGACCTCGCTGCTACGTCGGCGCTGAAGAATTTCCGGTTGCTCGACGCGCTGACGATTCGCATGCGCGCTGGACAGGGCGCCGACACGGCCGGATCGGCGGGCCAGGTAGCCACGGGATCGCCGGCAATCTTGACCGGCCTGCGGGTGCGGACAGCGACCGTCAGCCAGGACGGCGCCTCGGTTCGTATCGATCGCCTCAATGCCGGGGTGAAGCTGCCGGTAGCCGCGGGCGGCGGTCAGTACACCACGTTCGACCTGAATTTCAATGCCGACCTGGATGTGAAAGCTGGCCAGCGCATCGTCGCCGGCCGCGTCGGCATGGCGAAAGATCAGTCGCTTTTCGTGGTTCTGACGGCCCGCATCCTGAAGTAAGTTCAAAAACTCATACACGAATTTCCCGCCGGTTCCGTATTCTCTTACGTAGATGGAACCGCTGGCGCTGCTGCTCATCGCGGCCGGGATGGAGGGGCCCGAGGATTGGAGGAGCACGGCGGCCTCCGCCAAGGCCGGCGATCGAGCCGCCTTCGAGCGCCTGATGCGGCAGCATGAGCGCCTGGTTCTGGCGACGGCGCTGCGGCTGCTGGGCCATCTCGAGGATGCGCAAGACGCGGCGCAGGAGGTTTTTCTGAAGCTGCACCGGAATTGGGCGAAGGTGGAGGCGTCGGGGAACCTGGCGGGGTGGTTGTACCGGGTCACGGTGAACGTCTGTCACGACCAACGCCGCCAGAAGCGGGATTTGATTCCGGCCGAGGAGGCCGCGGAACTGGAAGCGCGTGGACCCGATCCGCAGCAGGCCCTTACCGACGCCGAGCGCCGGCGCGCGCTCGAAATCTGTCTGCGCCGGCTGCCGCCCAAAGAACGCGCGGCGCTCGTGCTGCGCGACCTGGAAGGTTTGACGACCGAGGAAGTGGCTGTGGCCTTAGGTTCGAGCGAGGCGACCGTGCGCTCACAAATCAGCAAGGCCCGTGTGAAGGTGAAGAAGTCTATGGCGCAATATTTCCGGAGGCCGGCATGAATTGCACAGGATGGGAAGAACGAATCGCGCTCCATGCCGAAGGCGACCTGCCCCAGCAGGAGCAGGCGGCGGCTGAGCAGCATCTCGTGGAATGCCCAGACTGCCGCGAATTCCTGAAAGAACTGAAGCAAAGCCTGGGGGCATTGCGCGCGGCGCATGCAGAGCCGCTCAAGGCCGCCGCATTCACGGTGGTGCGGGCTCGGGTACTCGCGCAGATCGGTCACGACCGCGGACGGGCCTGGCGGCTGGGATGGATTGGCGCGTTGGCGCTAACGGCTGCCGTTTTGGTCACGCTGTTTCTGCCGCGGCAGGTACCGCCGCCGAAGATGGTGGCGGCGCCGCCCGTTCAGCTTGCGATCGTGCCGCCTGCCCCCGTGATCTCACCGCTTGCCACACCGCTCCCGCGGCGGAAGAGACGGACAGCGCCGCGGCCCGAGCCGCTCGTCGTGAAACTCATTACCGACGACCCGGAAGTAGTCATCTACTGGATTACCAATTAGAAGGAGAGCGTATGAAATCGCTGGTGCTCGTATCGATCCTGCTGCTGGGGCCGCTGGCCGCGCAGGAACAGAAAAAGACCGAAGAGCCTAAGCCGCAGGTTCAAAGGATATTCATCCTGAAGTACGCCGATCCGACTAGAGTGAATCAAGTACTGGGTGTTTTTGGAGCGCGCACGTATGTGAATCCGGACTTGCACGCGCTGGCCGTGAGCGCCAGCCGGGAGATTATGCCGGCCATCGAAGATGCGATCAAGCGCCTGGACATACCCGCGGCGGGCATCCAGGACATTGAGCTGACCGCTTATTACCTGATCGGAGGCGACGCCGAAAGCATGCCGGGGGGCGCCCCGCCGAAAGAACTGGACAGCGTGATTACGCAACTGAAAAATTCCTTTCCGTTCAAAACATATCGCCTGCTGGACATGCTGGAGCTGCGCACCCGTCCCGGACGAAGCGCCGACACGTCCAGCAATCCCGGGCCGGTAGCACCAGGCTCGCCCTCTGCCGTGACTCAGCTCCACACCGGCTCTCTGACTCTGAGCGGGGACGGCTCCACCGTCAACGTGGAGGGCATGAAAGCCGGGATCCGTCTTCCCACTTCCACCGGCACATCCGGTCAGTGGACCTATATCGATCTCGGGCTGAGTGCCAATGTGGACATTAAAGAAGGTCAGAAAGTGGTGGTGGGTCGTCTCAGCGTCAACAAGGACCAAGCGTTGTTCCTAGTGCTCACCGCGCGCGTAGTGAATTGACCCGGCCCCGTTCCCCAAAAATTGGGACGCAAAATCAGGCAGACTGGGGCAGATTCCTTGTACGATCTCTTCTTGGAATTATGTCGAGCGAAGGGAACACCACACGATGCAGAGTAACCTTGCACATGGTTTCCAGCCTGGATGGCTTCATAGCGAAGAGGGATAACAGTGTCTCCTGGCTGGATGTCAACGGAAGTGTCTACGAAGCCGGAGTATCCATCTCGGAGGAAGAAGCCGCGGCCTTCGTCAAAGCCATCGACTGTTATGTGCTCGGTTCTCGCACCTACGAACACGCGCTGGAACTGGGCTGGCCGTATGGCGATACTCCGACCGTGGTGTTGACGGGCAGGAAATTGCTCTCGACGAGGAAGAGCGTCGAGTTCTATTCAGGTGATCTGAAGACACTCGTTGATGAGAAACTCGCGCCTCGATATCGATATGTCTGGCTCGTGGGCGGAGCGCTGGTATCGCAGCGTTTTCTCGAACTCAGCCTGGTGGACGAAATCAGTTTGACCATCGCTCCTGTGCTGTTGGGTGACGGTCTGCGGCTATTCGGTGGTTCCCCGATCGAGAAAAGGTGGGACTTAAAGAACGTGGTTGCGTACAAGAACGGCTTTGTGGAGTTATCGTACGCCGCCCCTGTGATCCGTCGCGTCACTTGTCAGTAGGGCACAAGCTGCTGGAAACCCACGCCCGGTACCTCGAACGTCTCGGTGCCCACCACGAGATCGCTGCCGGGTTTCCGCCAGAAGTAACGGCTCTGCGAACGGACATTCCAGGTTTCCCCGGTATCGGGATCAATCAGATCGGTGGTTTCGCGCCGCATGTTCGCATCCTTGCGCATCGCTTCCGCTTCTCGACTCCATCGACTCTCGAATGTCTTCCGGATGCCGTCTGAGAGCGCCGAATTCGTCTCGGCTACAATTTGCGAGACGTTGGCGGCCAGACCCTCCTGCATGCGAGCCCATTCCGGGTTGATCCGCGCGCTGCGGATCATATGCAGCGCGATCGCTTCTGCCAGAGGAGCTTGCGCCGGCGTGGCCGCATAACCGATTAAATGATCGACGTGCCAGATTCCTCCCTGCTGCGTTCCCAGCAATAAGGTTCCGGCCAGGTAATAGCCACGCCAGCGCTGGCCGTTTCGTAGACATTCAAAGCGGACTTCCCCCACATCGAGGCGCGCCACGCCGCCTGGCGGAGCCTGAGACTGGTACAGTTCGTTTACCGCTCGAGATAGATCCGTTCGGTCCCGTCGATTCACGATTGTCCCTTCCCGACAATCCGTCGCCGTCAGTACTCGGTCGCGCACATACTGCTCCGCGAATGGCGCGCCCGGCAGGTACCGCTGGACCATCATCCGAACGCCGTATCCTGGCGAGTACCAGGATCCCTCGGTAAAGCCGGCGAATGCGAGAGTCTGGCTCGGCAGGGTAAACGTCGGGATTTCTGCGTCGCCGGAGGTGATTCGAATCCCGCCGTCTGGCGAGGTCAGCTCTAACGCCGGCCGCGTATCCACTGCCGCAAAACGGAACAGGCCGCCGCGCGCGGACCAGCCTTTGGGCACCTCCACGGTGAAAGCCTTCTCCTTGGGATCTGTAAATGAGACAAAAACCATTGGCGGGGTATGGCTCACTACTGGAGCAACGGCGCCCATCGGGATGGTTTTCGATGCGGCCGGTGACGGAGGGTTGGAGCCCCCGCTGCCGGCCAGTGCGACCAACAGAAGTATCGGAATTTGGATCATGCGGACTTCCCTTATTGCCTATCGGCTGGCCTGCAATGACCGATTAGATCTTTAGGTACTCTGGACCACGGCCCTGCTCTTGCCGATTAGGGTGTGTGTCCGAGTTCGTGCTGGCTTTACTAATCGCCGCCATCGGCATCAATGCCTACCGCCGCGCGCGGCAGGAGGGAGAATGGTCCTGGCGCGAATTCGGAATTACAATCGCCGGCATAGCGCTAATTTTGACAGTAGTCTTGCCATGGGAATTGTTCCTGATGAACCTGGGGCCGGCTCACGCTTTGTTGGTCACGGTTCTAACCGTGATCCCGATCGCCGTTGGAGTGACTGTGCTGGCACGCCACCTGTCCAAACGGCGCAGGCTCCGAATGCAATCACCGCGCGACAAACTTTTCTGATTCCAAGGCGAAAACCGCCGACTACTTCACCTGTTCGTCTTTTTCGACTTTGCCGTCGCGGATGTGGATGATGCGGTGGGCGTGGAGGGCGATGTCGTGCTCGTGCTCACCAGCACGATCGTGTTGCCTTGCTGGTAGAGACGCTCGAACAGGCCCATGATTTCGTCGCCAGTGGCCGTGTCGAGGTTGCCGGTGGGCTCGTCGGCCAGCAGAAACGACGGGTTGTTCACTAACGCGCGATGGCCACGCGTTGGCGTCCTTGGCGGGCATGCCGGAATAGATCAACGGCGATGCCAAGCTATGCGCTATTCGTATCGCAAAGTCGCGAGCGGGTCCACCCGGGTCGCGCGCAATGCCGGCATGAGGCTCGCCACCAACGCGATGAACAAAAGGAACGCGGCTGCTATAACAAACGCGATTGGGTCGAGCGCGCTGATTCCGAACAGGACTCCCGAGAGAATCCGCGATACTGCTATGCAAGCCAAGATACCGATTGTCGCTCCCACAAACACCGGCCGCATCGTCTGATGCAAAACCATCGCCACGACTTCGCCCGCACCTGCGCCCAGCACCATTCGAATCCCGACTTCCCGGATGCGCCTGTTGACGGTATAGGAGACCACGCCGTAGACACCGATGGAGGCCAACAGCAGAGCCAATCCTCCAAGTGATCCCGACAACCCTGCGGCCAGACGGGCGATCGAGCGCCAGAACTCGAGATTGTCCTCCAGGCGATTCACGTTGGCCACCAGCTTCGGATCGAGATGGCGGATGGTTGCCAGTATCGCCGGAAGCATCGAACCGAAATGGCCTGAGCTTCGGACCAGCACTTGCACTCTTAGCTGGTCCTTTGGTCCCGCAGGAACGTACATGTAAACCGTCCCGGTCTCTCCGACTCGAGACACCTGCGCGTCCTTCGCGACTCCTATGATCGTCAGGTTCGACCTGTCATGTCTCGAGAAAGCCATGGTGATCGTTTTACCGATCGGATCCTCACCGGGCCAGAATCGCCGCGCCGTGGCCTCCGTGACGATAACCGCGTCCGGAGGACCCTCCATTTCCGTCCGAGTGAAAGTTCGGCCCTTCACGATCGGAATCCCGATTACCGAAAAGTACTCCGGCGAAACCGGATCGTAGTCGGTTCGATGCAGTTGAGCATCTCCGGGCAGGGTGAATATCGTTCCGAAACTTCCAGCGCTCAACGGAGGCACGCTGACTTGCGCGACTCCGCTCACTCCCGGCAGTGCTCCGATCTGGTCGAGAACCTGTCTCTGGAATGCGCCCGCTCGAGCATCGTCGTATCCCTGTCCGCGAAGGTCGAAGGAAACAACGCTGATGTTTCGAAATTGGAATCCGGGATCCACCGTCTGCGCGGCGTACAAACCGCGCAGCAGTAATCCTGCGGCGACCAGCAATACCATGCAGACCGCGATCTGCACTCCGACCAGTGCACTTCGCAGAAAGCCGCCAGATCGTCTGCCCGACCCCGCGCTGTCATCCTTTAAGCTCGCATGGAGATCCGGCCGCGACGACCACTGAATCGCTGGAGTCAGTCCGAAGAAGATGCCTGTCGCGAAGGTCAAGATAACCGCGAACACAAACACCCGTAAGTCGGGAGCGGCATTGATTGCGAGCGGAGGAATGCCCGCCGGCAAATGTCCAAGCACGTAAGTGGCAATGGTTTGGAATGACAGCAGCGAGAAGAAGGAGCCCAGCGCCCCGCCGGCCATCGCGATCACCAGGCTTTCCGTAAGGAATTGCCGGATCAATCGGCCGCGGCTCGCGCCTATGGACAGACGCACCGCGATTTCCTTCCTCCGGGATGCGGCACGCGCGAGCAGCAGATTGGCGACATTCGCGCACGCGATCAACAACACCATTCCGAATCCGATAAGAACCACCGTTGACCCGGCAACTACGGCACGGCGAAGTTGCGGATCGGACAGGGAACTGGCTCGCAAAACAGAAAGCGATGTGACGCGTCCGGGGTCCAACTGATCGATCCGGCTGGCGATCACCCCGAGGTCGGCGCGCACTTGTTCTATCGAAGCGGCTGGCTTTCTCCGGCCCACCAGGACCAGCCAGCTCAGATGAGTGTCGGTGAGCAAGCCATCAGACGAAACCAAAGGCTGGGTTGAGAGAGGAGCCCAAAACGTGGAACGCAGGGGTTCGGTGCCGTGAAATCCCGCGGCCGCCACGCCCGCCACCCGGAAAATGTGCCGATTCAGCTCGACGCTTCGGCCGATGATCGACGCATCCGACGAAAATACACTCGCCCACAGGTCGTGACTCAGAACGACCACGCCATCTGCTCCGGCGTTCTCACAATTGGAAGCGGTGAAGCCCTGCCCGATTGTTTGCCGTTGCCGCAACACGTCAAAGTAGTTGCACGACACAAATTCGCCGAGGATCTCACGAGGTTGTTCGCCTCCCAGAGTCACCGTCCAGAGGGGCGCGTAAGCCATAAGCCCCGAAAGAGTTTGATTGTTGCCTCGATAGTTGAGATACTCGCGCATCGAGAACATACTTCGAGCTCCGCGGGCGCTACGCATCGGCCCTCCGTGAAACTCCTGATGAATGCTGACTAACTCGTAAGGATCGCCGGCCGGTAATGGCCGGAGGGCTACACCATTGAAAACCGAGAAGATCCCTGTGTTGATGCCGACTCCGAGCCCAATTGCCACCACGACCACGGCGGTGAACCCAGGGTTGTGCAGAAGCCCGCGGACGGCGTAGCGAACGTCTGTCCATGCGGATGAAAACATAGGCATCCTCCTTTCTTCCTGTTGGCCAATCCATGTGCCGTGGCGCTTCTTGCGTCGATGCCATACAGCGCTCAGTGCCTCGCGCCAAATCCATCGCGTGTTGCTTTTATCACCCTCGCACCACTCTTCGGCGAGGTCGCCGAGCACCGCCTCGGATACGCGGAACAGATGCAGGAGCGCAACGATAGCGCGCGGAAGTTCACGAACCATGAGTCGCTCGAATGTCCAGGCCTTCCCACATCGCGGATAACGCCTCGCGGCTTTCTCGTAAAGCTTTCATCCCGAGGGGTTGCACTTTGAAGTAACGCCTGGATCGGCCCCCGCGTTCCGGAGTCGGATCGCTAAACCACGAAGTGATCCAGGATTTTTCTTCCAAACGGTCGAGGGTCCGATAGAGAGCTCCTACGGTCAGCGATCGCTTTGTGCGCTTCTCGATTTCGCGGCGAATCGGCACGCCGTAAGCCTCATCGCTCAGGCGCAGGATGGCCAGCAGAACGATTTGCTCGAACTCACCAAGATGCTCGCGGCCAGCCATATGTTCTGCATAATAGGACAACTATTGCGAACGGTCAAGGGGTTGTTGCGAGGACGGCCGGCGTTCTGAGCCAGGGCGCGGCCGCGATCTCCAAGTCCACATCCCGTAGCGCGCGTCACGGCCTGGCAAAATATTTCTGATTCCAATTACACCTATGGCTTACGGCCGAAAACGCCAACCTGCGACCGCGCTCCTGAAAACCCATGCGTGATAATCAGGGTAGGAGAAGCTCGATGCCACGCTACGAAGAATCCTGTTCGAGCGCTTGGCAAAGTCTCAGCCTCCCGCGTCAGCGCGGGGTTCTAAACCGGAGCGAAAGCGTTCGGATCGATCGTTCCGAAAAAATCTCCGGAACCCCTTTCCTTCCAACAAACGCTCTCCGGATTTCGGAACGATCGTTCCGGAAAAGGGCGAAAGGTGCTCGGGTCCGCTCGTGCGTCAGCGGCCGGCGTTACTTCACCTGTTCGTCTTTTTCGACTTTGCCGTCGCGGATGTGGATGATGCGGTGGGCGTGCAGAGCGATGTCGTGCTCGTGCGTCACCAGCACGATCGTGTTGCCTTGCTGGTAGAGACGCTCGAACAGGCCCATGATTTCGTTGCCGGTGGCCGTGTCCAGGTTGCCGGTGGGCTCGTCCGCCAGCAGGATCGATGGGTTGTTCACTAACGCGCGCGCGATGGCGACACGCTGGCGCTGGCCGCCGGAAAGCTCGTTCGGCTTGTGGTGCATGCGCTGCGCCAGGTCCACCGCCTGCATCGCGCCCTTGGCGCGCTCGATGCGCTCGTTGGCCGGCATGCCGGAATAGATGAGCGGCAGCTCCACGTTGTGCAGACTCGAGGCGCGCGGCAGCAGGTTGAAGGTTTGGAAGACGAAGCCGATTTCTTTGTTGCGGATGCGCGCCAGCTCGTCGTCGCTCATCTCGCTCACCAGGTTGCCGTTGATGTAATACTGGCCGCTGGTCGGTGTGTCGAGGCAGCCGATGAGGTTCATGAGCGTGGATTTGCCGGAGCCGGACGGGCCCATGATGGCGACGTACTCGCCGCGCTTGATTTCGATGTCGACACCGGACACCGCGTTGATCTCCTGGTCGCCCATGATGTAGGTCTTCCAGAGATTGTAGGTGCGGTTGACGATTCCCTGTTTTTTGAGCTGTTCGCCGCGCTCGATGAGTTCCCGTTCTGCTGTTGCCGCCATTCGGTCGGTTCTCGTTTCCTAAGTCTTGGTCTGTGCCTGATTCCGGTTATCGACTTTCACCTGGGCTTCGTTCTTGATGGTGCGGATCACCTGGTAGCTCCCCGTGATGATTTCATCGCCGGGTTGCAGCCCGCTCAACACCTCGATATCGGTTGTGCCGGTAATGCCGGTGTCCACCTTGTGAAATACCGCCTTGCCCTGGCTAACTACAAAAACGCCTTGAATTTCTTCCTTGAGGGCCTTATCGGTGACCGAATCGGACGCCGCCTGGGCGGCCCCGCGCTCCGGCTTCTTCACCAGGTCGCCCTTCTGCCGGACAGTGAGCGCCTGGATCGGAATGGTTAGGACGTTATTGCGTGTGGCGGTGGTTATCTTGGCGGTGCAAGAAAGTCCCGGGCGGATCTCCTCGGGAGCGTTGTCGACGGCCAGAACCACTTTGAAATCTTTGGCTTCCTGGCTGGACGTGTTGCTTTGGGAAGCGGCCACGCCTGTGGAGCGCAGAATGGCCGTATTGCCGATTTCGATGACGTGGCCTTTGAAGGTCTTGTTCGGGACGGCGTCGACGGCGATGTCGGCAACCTGATTGAGCCGGATGTTGACGATGTCGGTTTCGTCGACCTTCACCTCGGCGGTGATGAGCGACATGTCGGCGATGGTCATGATGGTGCTGGCGGCGGAGTTCTGGATGCCGGGCACGACGGTCTCGCCGACGCGCACCGAGAGGTTCGTCACCACGCCATCGAGCGGGGAATAAGCGTCATATTTTTGAAGGACATCGCTGAAGCGGGTGAGACTGGCCCGGACTTGGGCAACCTTCTTCTGCGTGGACGCCAACTGGGCGGCGGTCTGCTCGCGCTGTGCGTGTGCCTGGGCAAGGCGCGCGTCGGACTGGCGGACAAGCGCCAACTGAGACTGATAGGTGGCCTTCTTGAGGTCGTAGTCCTGGCCGGCCATCAGTTTATCTTTGTAGAGCGACTCGGCGCGGTCTAAGTCGGCTTTCATGCGCGCCAGGTCGGCCTTGTTCCGATCGATATCGGCTTGCGCGGTCGTAAGATTCTCGTCGGCTGCTTTGAGTCCCGCCTCGGCGGCGGCCGAATCGGCCTCGGCCGAACTTAAGGATGCCATCTGGGCCTGGACGTCCGCGGCCGGCTGGACATTTTCGATCCTCGCGAGCAGTTGGCCCTTCTTGACACGGTCGCCTTCCTTCACCGCGACTTGGGTGAGCTGACCCATGGCGTTGGCGCCTATGTTGATGTAATTCTTAGGTTTAATCTCGCCCGAGGCGGTCACCAGGCTGGTCAGATCCTGTTTGACAGTGCGCGCGGTCTGGACGGTGACAAGGCCTCGTTTGCTGTACACGGTGCTGGCGTAGATGCCGGCGCCGGCCAGAACTAGCGCCACGAGGACGATGGTGATCTTCCACTTTGGCTTCACGAGTCGGAATGCTCCCTGTTGGCTTTCAAACGGTATTAGACGACGCAGACGGGCCGGGAGTTCATTTCTAGTTTACAACGGCCTGAAATTGCCGGTTTTGGGATTCAGTGGAACGACGTTTGAAATTGCAAAGGATTAGCGGAAGTCGACCGAATCGGGCTGCGTGTTCTCGCATTGTGTCGTTTCGGTGACGCCGGAGGCGAGTTGCGCGCAGGCGTTGGAGACGGCGGCGCGAATGGCTTCCTGGCGGTTGGTGGCCGAGGCGGTTCGGCAATCGCGCTGGCCTTTGAAGGTGACGCAGACCTGGCAGCGGACCCGATCCTGGTTGAAAGTGGAGAAGACGATGGCGCCCAGCACCAGAACGCCGAACGCGATGGCCAACCAGACGGTTTTTTTCATGCGAAGAAATTTCCCATTTTGCGGAACTTAGCGTAGCGGTGCTCGACGAGTTCGGCGGGCGTCATTCCGGAAAGGTCCTTGAGGTAACGAGCCAGCTCGCGACGGAGACTTTCGGCGGCGGCATCGGGATCTTCGTGGGCGCCGGCCCCGGGTTCGCGGACGGTGCCGTCGATCAACCCGAAGCTCAGGAGATCTTCGGCGGTCAACCGCAACGCGGCGGCGGCCTGCTCGGCCTTGCCCGAATCGCGGTAAATGATGGCCGCGCAACTCTCCGGGGAGATCACGCTGTAGACGGCATTCTCGAGCATCAACACGACATTGCCGACGCCGAGCGCGAGAGCTCCACCGCTGCCGCCCTCGCCGATGCAGACACTGATGATCGGGATGGGCAGCCTTGCCATCTCGCGCAGGTTGCGCGCGATCGCTTCGGCCTGGCCGCGCTCTTCGGCGTCAATGCCGGGGTAGGCTCCGGGAGTATCGAGGAGCGTGACCACAGGCCGCTTGAACTTGGCGGCCAGCTGCATGGCGCGCAGGGCCTTGCGATAGCCCTCGGGCTTCGGCATGCCGAAATTGCGGATCAACTTCTGCTTGGTGTCGCGGCCTTTTTGTTCCGCCACCACGGCAACGGGGAAGCCGCCGAATTGAGCCAGGCCCGCGACGATGGCGGGATCGTCGCCGTACAGGCGGTCGCCGTGGATCTCCTGAAAATCCTCGAATATGCGCTCGATGTAATCAAGGGAGTGCGGCCGTTTGGGATGACGAGCCAACTGAACGCGCTGCCAGGCGGGGTGGGATTCGGCAGCGGCCGGCGCCGCGGGCGCGGCGTTTTCGTCGGTGTCCACTGACACATCTTAACAGTACGGTACCGGGCCGGAATCCGGGATGGCCGGTGCAGCCTTACGGGTACCTCAGTTTGTGAACAAACATCCGTATCCAAGCATGGTCTGGATGTTTCGGACCTTGCCAACTTACGGCAGCGGGGCGGACACTCGAAGAAGGAGGGGAGCAACAGCATGTGTGATTATTCTCTTATGGCCGTTCCCAACCGGCTCGCTCGGGAAGGGGAAGAATTGGTGGCCCACCGGTTTCCGACCGGATCCCTGGGTCTGGCGTCGCCGGCGGACCTGAAGCAGGCAACCGAACCGCGAGTGAAGTGCCGCAAAACGCTCTGGCGGCGCGTGGCGGAATTCTTTGATCCGCCGCGCACCGAGCCTGTCCCGGCCGTGTGCATCCCGCCGGGCGCGCGCCTGCAAATGCAAGACATTTCCGCGCGGATGCAGCAGG
>Ga0126371_10002093_pt1 | contig 17100 bp, 12 predicted proteins | sample PanSoiMetaPlot_4_FD_110145 | JGI IMG/M metagenome (GOLD analysis project Ga0126371, IMG submission 110145) | Tropical forest soil microbial communities from Panama - MetaG Plot_4 | ecosystem: Environmental > Terrestrial > Soil > Tropical forest > Bulk soil | place: Panama | collected 2016-02-17 | reverse complement strand
TGAAGCGGCGAGAATCGCGAGAATGAAGGGCTGGCTATAGGCCCTTCCGCGCGCCGAAGCTAAGAGAAAAACCCACTGTTCTCCGGGTCTCCCTGCCTCCGTGGCAGGTCTGACCTCCGGTCTGTTACCAACTTGCCAACTTCACATGCTCCAAACGGTTTATCATCAGTGCGCGGACGAATTTCTCAATGACCACTCACAGCCATGGCATCCAATCTCTCCCGCGCGCCTTCCTGGAATTCTGTCGCGAGCGCCAGCCGGATATGCTCGACACGCTCAAAGCCATGGTGCAGCTTGAATCGCCGAGCGACGACAAAGCCGCTCTCGACCGGCTGGGTGAGCACCTGGCCCGCGAGTTCTCCGATGCCGGCGGGCAGGTCACATTGCTCGCGCAGGAGAAAGCCGGCAACCACCTGAAAGCGGAGTTCCCCGGACGAAGCGGAGAAAACCACGGAGAGAAGCCGCTCCTGCTCCTCGGCCACTTCGATACCGTCTGGCCGCTCGGGTCGCTGGAAAGCATGCCGTTTCGAGTCGATCCGCGGAACGGGCGGGCCTATGGTCCCGGAGTTTACGACATGAAGGCCGGAATCACGATGATGCTCTTCGCGATGAAGACGCTCAAAAACTTCGGGCGCGAGCATCGGCCGGTGATTGTGCTGCTCGATAGCGACGAGGAAGTGGGCAGCGCCTCGGGCAGGCCGCTGGTGGAAAGCCATGCCAGCGAATGCGAAGCCGTGCTGGTGCTGGAGCCTTCGCAGGGAGCCGATGGCCATCTGAAGACCGCGCGCAAAGGCGTGGGAGATTTCATGGTCCGCGTGCACGGCAAGGCGTCGCATGCGGGAGTGGACTTCGAGAAAGGGCACAGCGCGGTCATCGAGCTGGCGCGTCAGATTACGGAAATCGCCAAGCTGGTGGATGGAAAACGCGGCATCACGGTGAATCCAGGTGTGATTCAGGGAGGCACGCGCAGCAACGTTGTGGCCGCAGAAGCCTGGGCGCATGTGGATGTGCGCATCGCGCGAGCGGCGGATGCGGCGGAGATCGAAAGCAGGTTCCGGTCGCTGCGGGCGTTCGATCCACACTGCAAGCTGGAGATCTCGGGGGGACTCAATCGTCCTCCGATGGAGCGCACCGAGGGCACGGCGCGGCTGTTCGCGGCAGCAGCGGAGCTGGGCGAGTCGCTGGATATGAAGCTGGGCGAAGCCGCGACCGGGGGCGGGTCAGACGGAAACTTTACATCCGCCCTCGGCATACCGACGCTCGATGGCCTGGGCGCAGTGGGCGAAGGAGCGCATGCCGCGCATGAGTCGATCGTGGTAGAGGAGCTGCCCAGGCGTACGGCGCTGCTCGCGGCCCTGATCCAAAGTCTCTGAAAGGCAAGGATTTGCAGGGGGCCCCAACGAGCGCTTTTTGGGGACATTTTTATTAGAGAAGTTAAGCCTTTCTCAGGAAAAAGGCCTTAAATATCAATGTTTCTTTGACTCCCGCGAGCCCCATGACCTACAATCTCTTGGAAAGTTAAGCTTTTAGCTTCTCTGAGAGACGACGGAACGCTTCATCGAGTAGCGGTTCCGGATGGAGTGAAAACATGTTTGGTGGAAAACTTGGCGTACCGGAGCTGCTGATCATTCTTGTCATCGCACTCATCTTCTTTGGCCCCAGCAAGCTGGGCGATCTGGGCAAGGGCCTGGGCGATGCCATCAAGAATTTCAAAGGCGCGATGAAGGAACACGAGCAGGAATCTTCGGCTCCTGCCCAGCCCGCAGAAAAAAAGTAGAAGTAAACGAGCGTGTCCTAACCGAGACCGCTTTCTCGGAGCAGTTCCAGAACCAACGGGATAGGCAATCCAACTACATTGGAATAATCCCCTTCGATGCGGTCGGCGAATTGCGCCGCACCACCCTGGATGGCGTATGCGCCGGCCTTGTCCATAGGCTCTCCCGTAGCCACGTAACGCTGAATCTCTTCTTCGCTGAGAGCCCGAAAAAAAACCTTCGTGGTTGATGAGCGCGTCTCCGCTCTGGAGTCCGGCAACACAAGGCTCACTGCTGTCGTGACCACATGCTCGCGACCTGAGAGCCGGCGCAGCATGCGCGCTGCGTCTCCGGCATCGTTGGGCTTACCCAGCACTTCGACCTCGATCACAACGATGGTGTCGGCGCCGAGGACGAACCGGTTTGGGAATCGCCGGGCGATGGCTTGCGCTTTTTCTCGCGCGAGGCGCAAAGCATATTCGATCGGTGCTTCTTCGGGCTTCTGGTCCTCGTTGATGTGAGCTGGATGAACCTCGACCTCTATCCCTGCATCGCGCAGCAATTGCTGCCGTCGCGGAGAGGCTGAAGCCAGGATTAACGGATCTCTCATTGGCTGATTGTGGCGTCGAGCGGCAAGCATCCTCGCAGCATTGCGCTCGCTTCTCACTTTACGTGACAACCGAGCTTCTGAGCAAAGCTGCCCAAGGCATGCTGGGCGCACAGCTTCGCCACCACAGCGTTTCGGCGAGCGCCAATGGCGGCCCAAAAACAGGCTGTGACTTCCACCTCTGGGCGCCTTCGGCCCAACAAGTCTTGTTGCGCCTGATCCAGCAGGGGCACACCTGCGACTTCGTGATGTCGCGCGACGCAGATGGCCATTTCACGCTCGAGGCGCAGGCAGCGCCCGTCGACAGGTATTTCTACATCGTCGATGAGGGCAAACCTGTTCCCGATCCGGTTTCGCGCCTGCTCCCCGAAGGCGTGCACGGACCGACGGAGATTGTCGATCCGCGAACATTTGCCTGGACCGACTCGGAATGGCGCGGATTGGGGCTTAAAGAAGCCATCATCTACGAGCTGCACATCGGGACGTTCACGCCGGACGGCACGCTGGACGCCGCGATGGAAAAGCTGCCATATCTGAAGAAGCTCGGGATCACGGCGATTGAGCTTATGCCTGTAGCAGCCTTTCCCGGCGTGCGTAACTGGGGATATGACGGAGTCTCGCTCTATTCCGTTCACGCCGCTTATGGGGGTCCGGAAGCTCTGCGGCGCTTCGTGGATGCCGCGCATGCTGCAGGATTGGCGGTAATTCTCGATGTGGTTTACAACCATCTCGGACCCGAAGGCAACTATTTGCGCCTGTTTGGACCGTATTTCACTGACAAGCACCAGACTCCGTGGGGCGAGGCGATCAACTACGATCAGCCCGGTTGCGAGGAAGTTCGCAGTTACGTGACGCAGAACGCGCTCTACTGGATTCGCGAATACCATCTCGATGGATTGCGCCTCGATGCCGTTCAGACCATCCAAGATGATTCGCCGATGCACATTCTGGCCGAGATCAAGGAAAAAGTGAGCGAACTGGCGGAGCAGCTCGGCCGCGAAGTTTGTGTGATCGCCGAGACCGACGAGAACGATGAGCAGATCGTGCGTCCGCTGGAGCGAGGCGGATACGGAATCGATGCGGTCTGGAGCGACGATTTTCACCACGCGATCCATGCGTTCTTCACCAGCGAACGTAGCGGCTACTATCAGGACTTTGGGCATCAGGAACAGATTGTGCGCGCGCTGAACGAGGGCTTTGTCTTTCAGGGAGAGCCATTCCTGTTTTGGGAAGGACGGCGTCGCGGGACCAGTTCGCGGCACATGCCGGCTGAAGCTCACGTGATCTGCATCCAGAACCACGATCAGGTGGGAAATCGCGCAATGGGTGACCGCCTTACGGCGCTTATCCCGCGTGGAGCCCGCATGCTTGCAGCAGCTCTAATGCTGCTTGCGCCGCAGACGCCTCTGCTCTTCATGGGCCAGGAATATGACGAAGTAAATCCGTTCCAGTTCTTCACAGACTTCAGCGATCCCGCGCTCAAAAAAGCTGTCACCGAAGGCAGAAGGCGAGAGTTCAAGGACTTCGATTTCAGCCAGGTTCCCGATCCGGAGGATCCAGCGACATTCGAGCGCTCGCGCCTGAATTGGCGGCTCACTCGGGGCGAGAACATCTTGCTTGCCTGGTACACGGCGCTGATTGAGCTGCGAAAAACTTACATCAGCAATTCCAGGCGCACTTCGAAGACAGAGATCGTCGATGGAGTGATCCGCATGCAGGTGCCGGACGAAGACCCGGTGGTGAAAGTCTTCGCCCGAATTGAAGGGACAGCAGAGCTTCCGCAGCCAGGCACGGAATGGGAACTATCTCTGGCGGAAGAGGCCGATGGGTATGCGATCGCTGTCTATGTCATATCCCGAGCGTAGCCGGGCCCCCGGAACCAGGGCTCCCGGATTGCGCCGATTTTTGCGCAATCTGGGATGGCGGTGCGCGCCCGGGGTTGAGCCTTCTGGGGTGGTCGTAGCGAGGGATCTCTCGCTTGCGCTCGAGATGAGAACATCTCAGCGCATTCCCACCTGTCCTTTTACCGAGTCAATCAGCTTTTTCGAATCCCAGCCAACGCCGTCTTTGAAAACCAGTTCCACGTTCTCGATGTCCTCAATCTTGTTCGATGGATCGCCCTTCACGAGTACGATGTCCGCCTGCTTGCCTGTTGCCAGCGATCCAATGCTCTTCTGCTCTCCCAGGAACTCGGCGCCGTTGAGCGTCGCGATCTTAATTGCCTCCAGCGGCGTGAATCCGGCTTCCACCAGCAGTTCCAGTTCTCGTTGATCGCCATAGCCGGCGATGATCCCTCCAATCCCTGTGGGGTCAAGTCCTGCCAGCAGCGTACCGCCGGCTTTCACGAAGGCTCGCTCGAATTCCATTTCTTTGGGAAACATTGCCGGCCACGGGCTCTCCTTGCGATCGGCCACGCGCTTGCGGTTGTTTTCGTAGGCTTTGCGCGCATCGTCGTTAAGCGCATCGAGAGCTTTCTGGGGGACATCGGGACGCGATGAAACAAACTGCTCAAACACCGGCAAAGTCGAAGTCACTGCGACGTGATGCGCGATCAGAGTTTTGATGGTCGTCTGAATTTCGGGACCATTTACATCTAGCTTCGCCGCGGCTGCGACCGCCTGATTGGGATTGGGACACACATCCGGCTGTTTACCAGGGAAAAACTCCGTATCCACCGTAAGCCCATGCTCCAGATCGTCGATGCCCAGCTCCGCCGCTTCACGGAATCCGATCGAGCACAGATGCCCGGTCAGCTTCAATCCGTGTTTGTGCGCAGCGTCAGCCGCGGCCTTGAGTTCATCGCGGGTGATCCAGTTATAAGCTTTGAACGAGCCTGCGCCCTCAGACGCCCAGTAATCGACTGTGCGTCGCGCATCGTCGGGTCCGGTGAGCTCGTGCATGTCGCGCGTGAATGCACCCTTCCCTTCCAGATATGGACCGGTCGCGTTGATCTTCGGCCCAATGAGCTTGCCTTCGTCGATCCCCTTCTTCGTCTCCAGGTCAAGATAAGGCTCGATGCTTCCCGTCGTGCGAATCGTTGTGACGCCGGTGGCAAGATACAGGCGAGGGAAACTGAATGGCATGTCGTGGTAGAGACCGCCCGCCACCGGATAAAAAAGGTGGTCGTGCATTCCCACCAGGCCCGGCAACGCGGAATAACCGCTGAAATCCATGCGATTTGCATCCGCCGGGACCTGGACAGAGCCCGTGTTGCCGATCGCTGTTATCTTGCCGCCGGTGATCAGGATCGTCTGCTCAGGTTTGGCCGGCGCTCCGGTGCCGTCAATCACGCGGACGTGCTCCAGCGCGATCACAGGTGATTGCACGCGAATGAAGTCCTTGACCTGCGGCTGACCCGGTTGCTGCGCTAGAGACACTGTGAAACCAAACACGATGAGCATTGCCGATATGAAGCGCATTTGCGTCCTCCGACACGAATACGGAAACCGTGCAGGATAGCGGCCCTGATGAAGTTCTGCAAGCTGAAAGCGAGTGGAATTATCCCAGCTGAAGGGTTTTCTCTTTCAGATCCTGTTGCGCCTGCGCCAGGTCCTCGGGCCGACCGAGATCTCGCCAATAATAGTCATCGGCCAGGAACGCCATGATCGGTTCGCCTTCCCCGGCGATGCGGAGGTAGCTGTCGATAATCGAAAAAGCGCCTTGCTCGTTCATCAGCTTTAACAGCCGGGGAGAAATCACATGCACTCCGCAAAAAGCGACGGCTTGTGGTTTGTCCTCCTCGCGGACGAGTTCATCATTCTCTCGTGGGCCTTTGCGACGCCCACAGAGTTGCTGGTGCTGGTCAAAAAGCAGGTACCGCGATGTTTGCCGGTTCTGGACTGCCAACGTAGCCAGCGCTCCGTTCTGACTGTGAGCGCGGATCATTGGTTGAAAATCGATCGTGCTGATGACATCGACGTTGTGCAGGATGAAAGGCTCTTCCCTATGGCTCGAATCTTCAAGAAAGAACCACGCTGCTTTTTTCAGGCCTCCGCCGGTATCGAGCAGATTTTCTTCATGGGAGATTTCAACCCGTTCCATCCCAAAATTCCGGTTGTTCTTGAGGCAATCAACGATCTGAGCGGGATGATAGTGGACATTGATGATCAGCTCGCTCACTCCGAATTCTCGCAGGCGCGCGATCGTGATCTCGAGCAGCGTTCGGCCGCCAACTTCCACCAGGGCCTTAGGGCGATCGTTGGTCAACGGCCGCAGTCTGGTGCCCAATCCTGCAGCAAGGATCATGGCCTTCATTTGCCCATCTTCTCCAGTTCCAGGTGCCGCACGATCGTCTGGACTCCGTTCTTCGTGCGCAAATGGCTCGCCAGTTGCTCAGCCAGATAAACCGAGCGATGCTGGCCGCCAGTGCACCCGAAGGAAACCATTAAATCAGTGAAACCCCGGCTCTGATAGTTGCCGACACTGGCATCGACCAGCGATTCCACATTGCGCAGAAACTCGCCCGCACTTTCCTGCCCAGCCAGATACTCAATTACGGGCGCGTCTCTGCCCGTCAAAGGCTTGAAACGTTCCTCTCGTCCGGGATTGGGAATGCCTCGCGCGTCAAACACGAAGCCGCCTCCGTTCCCTGTCTCGTCTTTGGGCGGACCTCCCCGGTGATAAGAAAAACTGTAGACTCTTACTACCAGCTTCTCTCCACGTGCTCCAAGCTGCTGACCTTCGGGGGCATCGGCTAAAAGGCTCCGGAGTTTTTCAGACTCAACCATGCCCTGAAGCGCCGCCGTCAGTGCGGGCAAGGCTACGGGCAGTTCAACGTTCTTCAGCAGCCAGCAGACATTTTTCAGGGCGAACGGAACGCTTTGCAGGAAATGTGGCTTGCGCTCATAAAATCCTCGAAAGCCATACGCGCCCAGCGCCTGCATAATTCGCACATACACAAACGCATAGTAGTGCTCCATGAAAGCTTCGCGCTTGAGTTCGATGAGGCCGCCAAGGCTCTCGAGGTAATGATTCAGCAGTTGCTCCCGCAACGCGCGCGGCAGATCTGCCTTGGCATCGTACAGAAGAGAGGCGATATCGTACTGCAATGCGCCTCTGCGCCCGCCCTGGTAATCGAGAAAAAATGGCCGGCCATCTCTCAGCATCACGTTGCGCGACTGGAAATCGCGATACAAGAAGTAGTCGCGCGAGGCCGTCAACAGGAACTTCGTCAATCTCCCGAAATCCTGTTCCAGGGCCTGCTCGCTGAACGGCACACCGGAAACCTTGAGGAAATAGTATTTGAAGTAATTCAAATCCCACGCGATGGATTGCCGATCGAAGCTGGCCCGCGGAAAGCAGACCTTGTAGTTGAGGTCCGTTCCCGCTTCCACCTGAAAACGCGGAAGGATCGCAGTCACCGTGCGATATGCGTCAACAACTCCCTGCGCGATCTCATCCCCTTTGCGGTTCGCCGACAAGAATTCAAAGAGGCTGGTGTCGCCGAGGTCTTCTTCCAGATAAGCGCCGTGAGCAAGATCTTCGCCATAGATCTCAGGGACGGGCAGACCGTGGCGGCGGAAGTGGCGTGAGAATTCCAGAAACGCGACGTTCTCTCCGCGAACGTCGTACAGCACTCCGATCGCACTCCGGTTTCGAGCGATCAGTCGCAGGATCGTTCGTCCTGATCCGCCAAGCTGCCCCTGCAGAGGCCGAACCGCCTCCGCGGGCGTATTGAATCGGCGCTCGAATAAATGTTTCAGGACATCGAGAGACATGGTTGCCAACGATTCATTCTAACGAACTTGCAGAACTGGATTCCTCGCTGCCGGCGATGCAAGCTGCAATCTGAGTACCCGCTAATGCACTTCGTCGCAGCCATGCGCCAACAGCGGGCGGACAGTCCCAAAGCCCTGTTCTGCGGATGCTAAAATGAACTCTACAGCCCATCAAGATGGACCGTTCGCACATCCGTAATTTTGCCATCATCGCCCATATTGATCATGGGAAATCTACACTATCCGACCGTCTTCTGGAGCTCACCGGCGCGCTTTCGCAACGTGAGATGCAGGAGCAGGTGCTGGATGCGATGGACCTGGAACGCGAACGTGGAATCACCATCAAGGCCCACGCAGTCCGCATGAAATATACCGCCCACGATGGGCAGGAGTACCAGCTTAATCTGATCGACACTCCGGGCCATGTCGATTTCTCTTACGAAGTCTCCCGTTCGCTGGCTTCCTGCGAAGGTGCCCTTCTTGTGGTCGACGCCTCCCAGGGCGTGGAGGCGCAAACACTCGCTAACGCCTATCTCGCCATCAACAACAGGCTCGAGATTATTCCCGTCATCAACAAGATTGACCTGCCCAGCGCCGAGATTCCGCGCGTGAAGGAAATGATCGAACAGACCGTCGGTCTCGATACCAAAGACGCCATGCTGGTTAGCGCCAAGACGGGATTGGGCGTGCCTGATGTGCTGGAGGCCATCGTGAAGCGCCTGCCTCCCCCGAAAGGCGATCCCGCGCACCAGCTGCAGGCATTGATTTTCGATTCCTGGTTTGATCCTTATCGCGGGGTCATCGTGCTGACGCGCGTTTTCAGCGGCACGCTTCGCCGGGGAATGAAAATCCGTTTATGGTCCAACGGAAAGACGTTCGACGTGGAGACCCTGGGCGTGCTCACTCCCAAGCCGGTGGAGATCGACGAGCTCTCAGCCGGCGAAGTCGGCTTCATGATCGCCAACATCAAGAACGTCGCAGACTCGAAAATTGGCGACACCATCACCGATGAGGAGCGGCCCGCCATCGAGCCGCTTCCCGGATTTCAGGAAATTAAACCGATGGTCTTCGCCGGGCTCTACACCGTCGACGCTCATGAACACACTGCGTTGCGTGAGGCACTGGAAAAATTACGCCTCAATGACTCTTCGTTCTTTTTCGAACCGGAGAGCTCGGCGGCCCTGGGATTCGGCTTTCGCTGCGGATTTCTCGGGCTTCTGCACATGGAGATCATCCAGGAGCGGCTGGAGCGCGAGTTTGGACTTGATCTGATCACCACCGCCCCGGGAGTTCGTTATCGCGTTACCAAAACAGACAACGAGAAGATCGAAGTTGACAATCCTTCCCGCTGGCCGGCGCAAAGCGAGATCGCGAAGGTGGAAGAGCCGGTAATTGTTGCAACCATCCTCACCAATGAGGAGTATGTCGGCGGCATTCTCAAGCTGGTGGAAGAGAAACGGGGGAAACAGAAAGGCTTTGAGTATGTCAGCGCTTCGCGCGTGATGTTGACCTACGAGCTGCCGCTGAACGAAATCGTGCTCGACTTTTATGATCGGCTCAAGACCATTTCTCGCGGCTATGCTTCGCTCGATTACCATCTCTCAGGATTCTGGGAATCTCCGATGGTAAAGCTCGATATCCTTGTTGCCGGCGACCCCGTTGATGCTCTCTCCATCATTGTGCATCGCGATTTTGCCTATGATCGCGGTCGCGCTCTTGCCGCAAAAATGAAGCAATTGATCCCGCGGCAGATGTTCGAAGTGGCGATCCAGGCTTCGATCGGCGCAAAAGTCATCGCCCGTGAAACTGTACCGGCGATGCGCAAAAACGTTTTGGCCAAGTGTTACGGCGGAGACATAACCCGAAAGCGCAAGCTCCTGGAGAAGCAAAAAGAGGGCAAGAAGCGCATGAAACGTATTGGCAAAGTGGACATCCCCCAGGAAGCATTTCTGGCCGTCTTAAAAGTCGGCGAAGGTGCATGATGCCGTGTGCTTTCAATACGTTGCTGAGGTGAAATGTGCAAATCGCTTGAACTACGGAACCAGAGTTCACCAGCTTTGGTGCAATGTTGCTGTCACTCAGGTAAACGCCCGTAACTAATTGATTATCAGGAGCTTACAACTTGCAGCAGCACTTGGGCAAAGAGCGTTAACTTACTGAAAAAGCGCCTGCTCCGCATAAACTCCTCCCCGAAATTCACAGTTTTTTCCACAATGGCGCGCGAAACCTTCCCTACTGTCCTGTTTTCTTGAAATTTACAAAGATAAAAGTCTCCACCTCTACCTTCTCGCCGTTCAGAATGTAAGGACGATACACCCACTGCTTCACCGCCTCGACCGCCGCGCCTGCCAGGAGCGGGTGCCCGCTGATCACGCTCAGGCTTTCAATGGTTCCCTCTTTAGAAATAATTGCATGCAGCTTCACCTCTCCGCTGATGCCGGATGCAGTCGCGATGTGGGGATAAACCGGATCGATTCGCTTCAGTAGCTCCGCTGGACGGGCAACGGAGACAGGCGGTTTCCGGCCGGAGCTCTCATGAGGAACACATCTGCGATTTCCGTCGGGCTTGCCTACAAGAGACTTAGGGAGCGCTGAGTCGCGGTCAAATTCGCTACCGATAACAGGGATATTCTGAATGGGCAGCTCGGCGTCGCGATAAACCACTTTGTCGCGGGTATTCACCAGGCGGACAATTGCACGCTGTCCGGCAGAAACACCCTTTGAATTTCCCGGCTGACCCTGTGGCTTGTGATCCACTACGTCTACGATCGTAATCGGTGGTTCAGCTTTAGGATGCGCTGCAATCGGTATCACCCCTGTAAAGAGTAACGGCACAATCACCACCGCGCTCAACCCGATTGCCTGCAGCGTGAAACCCGCTGCCATGGGCCAACCTGAAGGGCGGCGAAACGCTGGCGACGATTCCAGCAAGCTCTCTCTGAACATGATTCCCTCCTTGTGTACTGGAGGGATTTGACACCGGAGCAAATGGAGAATGTTCCGGTTTGGGAAAAATAAAAACCGCCCGGACGGAGCGGTTTTTTCGATTCGCAGGAACTATTACGGCTTCTTCGGTGTCGGAGCGGACGGAGCCGCCGGACGCGGAGCTGTTCCAGCCGCTTTGGGAGCAGGAGCCGCGACAGGATATTCCGCATTGTAGGCCTCCACCAGTTCTTTCTGCATACTGCTGGCCTCGCTGGCCCACAACACCGGCGTGTTTGGGTTGGATACGTCAAGAACCACTGCGTAGCCATTGGCTTTCCCGTATTTTTCCAGGACCTGCAACATCTTGGTCCCGATCCGGTTGACCATCTCCTGCGTAGCCTGCTGATAGTCGTTCTGAGCGTCTTCTGCGTTGCGCGTCAGCGCCTTTTGCTTCAGATCGATCGTCTTTAGGCGATTGTTCCGCTCCTCTTCGCTGAGTTTGTCGCTTTGCGCCTGAAACTGCTTCTTCAGGTTCTCCACTTCGTCATTGAGATTCTTCAGCTCGACCTGCTTCGGACTGAAGCGCGTCTGAAGGCCTTCAATCTCTTTCTTGCCCTCGTTGGTCGCCGCGATAGCTTCCTGGATATTTACGACGCCGATCTTCGTCGGCGGCGGACCACTGGGAGCCGGGCCAGCAGGCTGTTGAGCGGCCGCGCCGGCGGCCTGGGCTATGACTGCGGTGGAAAATAGTGTGCCCAGCACAAAGCTGAGGATCAGGATAACGATTTTTGAATTGCGAGACATTGGATTACGAGCTCCTTGACAATCTTGCTTTACCTGCGTGCAGCGGCAAATCACGGCTTTTTCGGCGCGGGTGCTGCCGGCGCCGCTGGCTTCGATGTGGCTGGTTTACGAGCTTGAGATCCCGCTGCCGGCGCTGCCGCAGCCGGCGCCTGGGCATTATAAGCCTCGATCAATTCCTTGGTGATGTCGGTCGTCTGGCTGGCCCAAAGCACCGAATTAGCCTGAGGGTTGGAGACATCGAGCACGACGCTGTACCCATTGGCTTTAGCATACTTATCGAGCACGCCAAGCATTTTGCCCCCGAGCCGGTTGAGCACTTCCTGCTCCGCCGCCTGCACCTCACCCTGGAAATCTTCATATTTACGCTTCAGGGTCTTTTCCCTGTCATTGATTTGTTTGGCTCGCGTATTGCGCTCGGTTTCGTTGAGCTTGTCGGCCGTAGCCTGCAAAGCTGCCTTGTCTTTCTCGAACGCCTCACCTTCGGCCTGAAGCTGGGTCGACGTCGAACCAAAACGCTGTTTCAGAGCGTCCGCCTCTTTCTTGCCTTCGTTCGTGCCCATAATGGCGTCTTGAATGCTGACGATCGCTACTTTGCTGGTCTTGGGCGCTGCTGCTGGACTGGACTGCGCGCCTGGATTGGACTGCGCGCCTGCAAATGTGGACGCTGCCAAAGCCGCACTTAATATCGCTGTCCGGATTGGGAAATTGTGATTCAAAAAGAAGGCTCCTTCGCGGGTGGTAAACAATTCGTCGCGGCTCGTTCTTCCATCGCAACGCACAACAATGAATGAGATTTTGCGGAAAAGACGAATTTTCCCTGATTATAAGTTGCCGAAATTGCAGCGTCAAACAAGGGGTTTCTCTTAATCCTTCCCTAGAAAGTCGTACTGATGGTGAACCGGAACGTTTTCTTCGGCTCCTGCAACTTGAAATTCGGCGCCACGGTGGCAATCGCCTGCTGGAAGCTGAAATCGCCGGCAGCTCCCGGCGGGAACATACTGCGAACAATGGGACTTGGAGATTTCACCAGCGTGTCCAGGGTAAGCGGGTTATAGGCGTAGTAGACGCGGAAAGGCTGCTGCACGATCGGCAACAGCACCTGTAACTCCAGCCCCGTAGACATGCGTGGAGCGTAATTGGTTCCCGGGACCGGCTTCAGGTTGCCGCTGAAGTTGATCGGGGCTCCGCCTGTGCATTGGAAATTCAAGCCGATTGCCGGACATCCGAAAACTGTGCTGTTGAGCTGGGTGAGCGCATCGGGCGCGATCTGCAGCTGCGAATCGACTGAAACAAAGTCCATTCCCGTATCGAGAAAGGGAGCGAGAGTTACCGGCCCTACGATATGGATGCGGTACTCCAGATTGCTGAAGATGCTGGTGTCTCCTCCGGGCAGAGTAATGTTGTTGACGGGTATCGGAACCTGGACCCCGCCTCGTCTTGGATTCGTGGGATCTACCGGGACTGGACTGCCGTCCGGGTTGGTGAGGCCAAAATTCTGCACGGTGCTCACAAACACGTAAGGCGAAACCGTGCGGATATCGAATCCCCGCAAGTCCTGTTCACCGCCCATGTAGAACCGCTGGAACGGCGGCGCCACAGTATTGCCGAATCCGTTGATGAAGCTCCCCTGAATACGGAATCCCAGAGAATGCCGGCTCGTTTTGGGAAGCGGAATCCACTGCTGATACAGCACAAGAGGGCGGTAAAACTTGACGTTGCCTCCCAGTCCCGCCACTTCCGTCGACAAAAAGATACTCCTGCCTCGATGCGGGCGGAGTGGGCTGTCGATCGTACTGAACGACCACGACGGGATGACGGAGCTGGTAATAATGCCGTCCAATGCATTGGGGCCGGAAATGTTGCGGAAGTTCAATGTCTGAAACAGATTGGCAGACGCATTACTGAAGGTCTTGATGCTCGTCCGGTCCAGAGAATACGTAAGCCCGACTCTCTTCGGCAATGTGCGGCCCAGCACGTAATTTAACGACGCGGTAAAGCCGGTGCTTGACTGGTTATAGTTCAAGAGCTGGTTCAGCACCGAAGACGGAAGATTGACCTGCTGGCCGGTGAGGATCGCCTGTTGTTGTGCCTGATCGAAATTGAACTTTCTGGCGTAGACAGTGAAACCCAGCGACAGCGGCCGGTCAAACATGTAGGGTTCAGTGAAACCGAACAGCAGGACCCGAGACAGGCTGCCTACGTTCGCCTGCACCGTCAGGGTTTCCCCAAGCCCGAGGAAATTGTTCGTCTCGTAATTGAGGCCGATGAACGATCCTTCCAGTCCGCTGACGCCTCCGGTCAGGCCAATGCTGTTCTTGCCTTTTTCTTTTACCTTAACGACGAGATCGACTGTCCCGTTCTGTTCGTCGAGCTTGCGCTCCGTATCGTCTTCCGCCTTCAGCTCATTGAAGTATCCCAGCTGGTTCAAGCGGAGGATACTGAGGTCCCATAGCCGCTGGTTGAACTTCTGGCCTTCCTGGATCAGAAGCTCGCGGCGAATCACGCGGTCGCGCGTCGTGGTATTGCCCTGAAACTCGATGCGACGCACGAAAAAGGCCTTGCCTTCCTCGACCTCGACGTTGAGAGCGATTGTCTTCTTCTCATTATCGATTGTGTTTGTGGGATTGGCCGTAAAGTTGATGAATCCCAATTCGCCGTATGCCTTACGCAGGTTTTCAATGCCTTTGCGCAGCTGATGAGTATCAAAAATTTCCCCGTCTTTGATCGGAAACAGGCTGCGAAGGAACGTATTGTTGGGAATCGCCTTGTTGCCCGAGAACGAGATCGACTTGAGCCTGTAGCGGTCGCCTTCCTCTAACTTGATCATGATGTCCATCGCCTTCCCCTCTTTCTTCTGGAAGATGGGCATATGGAACGTATGAGTTACATCACGAAGTTTGGTCTGAGGATCTTCAACCACGGCTGTGAAGTAGCCATGGGACTGCAGCGCGTCGCGGACCCGCTCCGCGTCTTCCTCAAGCTTGGAGGCGTCAAACGTCTTGGAGAACAAGTTCTCCAGGAAGATCGACTTTGGAACGCCGATAGGATGAAGGTTCTTCATCGCGGCCCGCAGTTCGCGGCTCGAAACGTGCTTATTTCCTTCGAACTCGATCTTCCCCACCTTCACTTTTGGACCTTCCTTGATATTGAAGGTTAAGCCAACGGAAGAAGGCGGAATCGGCTGTACCTGGACGTTGATGGTCGCGAACTGGCGTCCATGCTCGGCCAGCAGATCCTGCAACGCGACCTTCGCCTTGATGACCTTGGTCGGATCATAAGGACTATCGACCGTGAGAGGAATCTTCAGTTTCTTATAGCGATCCAGGATGTCGCTTTGCGTGACGGAGCTCTGGCCCTTGTAGTCGATGGTGCGGATCGTCGGCTTCTCGCGCACAAATATATGAATCCGCCAGCCTTTGGGCGACTCCTCTCGTTCAACGCGGACATCTTCAAAATAGCCGGTGTTCCATATCGAGCGGAGGTCTCGCTGCAGCGTCGCCTCGTCATAAACGTCCCCCACGCGCGTATAGACGTGGGACATGATGGTCTCTTTCGGGATGCGACGGTTCCCTTCGACCTCTATGTTTTCTATGATTTGGCCGGATTGCTGGGCAAGTAACTTTGGCGGGCTGAGCGCCATCAGAAAGGCAAGGGCCAGCGCCAAGGACCCCATCCGCGTGGCGCGCTTCAGACTGGATTCCTTATAAAACGGCAAGCTATGAGTACCCTCTGAGCACGAATTGGAAAATCCAGATTATACGGGAGTTACTGCCTGAAGCGCTACTTGAAGCGCGCCTCCGGAAATGCTAGTGGCTGCTGAGAGGTCTTTCGCTATGAATCGCCTCATTGAACCAGGCCTGCGGTCCCTGCTTTCGGCGTCATGCAAAACAACTCTCGTGGCAGCCGTGAACATCAAACCATGGGAATCCGCGCAATTTGAATGATCGACTCCAGTTTTCATCCCGGCCAAACAGCTCCATCCACCGGTCTTTACCGCATTTTCCATTACCAGCATCGCCTGCCTCATAACGCCGTGCTTCGTGAAGGCGATGTCTTTCCTGCTTGTCATCGTTGCGGTGAACGCGTGACCTTTCAGCTCGCCACCTCGGCTGAACCTGTTCTGCTTGATCCGGATTTCGAGCTTGAGCGAGCCTCTTAAGACTGAATCAGACCCAATCGCTTCCCTTGGACGGTCTACTCCCACAGAATCTTGAACGCTGGTCCGCAGGAACCTTGCAGGATTTTTCTGGTTTCCTTCTATCGGACATGCGAAACCGGTGGCGAACTTGGTTCCACCTCCACCAGACACGAATAAAACGTCGGGCCGGCCCCGATGTCGGTCAGCGTTTCCGAGGTAAGTGCGTTGATGCTCAGTCCATCCGGCGAAAGAGCCGCCCAGTTGAGCCTTGCCGCGACCACACCAGCCTGAACCGCCCCATTGATATGGGCACGCAACCTTACTTCGCCGCGATCGTTGAATATTCGCACCCAGCAGCCTTCCTCAATCCCTCGCGGCTGGGCGTCGGCGGCGCTGATCTCCAGCAGCTCCGGCGACTCCATTTTCTTTACGGACTCAATGTTGCAGAAGCTCGAGTTCAGGAAGTTATCTGCCTTTCGCGACAACAACTCCAGCGGGAACCGCTTGGAATTCCCGCCCAGGCGCGACTCCGTCGAAGCGACGAAAGAGGGCACCGGATCGAGCCCCTGTGCCGCCAGCGTCTCGTTGTACAGCTGTGCTTTGCCGTCGGGCGTAAAGAATCCGTTGGCAAATGGAAGAAAAGGTCCTTCGCCAAGATTGAGACGGACGTGCCCTTCGCTCTCCAGGCGCTCGCGTGTGATTCCGTTCATCCAGCCGCGTGGGTCGGTGACGTTCAACGCTGCGTCGATCATCTGGTCGGCAGTCTCGTCAAAGCAATCATCCTCGAAGCCCATGCGATACGCGAGTTCGCGAAATAGATCCGTATTGGACCTGGCTTCCCCCAGTGGTTCAACCGCCGGGCTGGAAAGCCCAAGGTAGGTGTGACCGTACGCCTTGTTAATGTCCTTGTGCTCCAAGAATGTGGTGGCCGGGAGTACGACGTCAGCGTAATTGGCGGTGTCGGTAAGAAACTGCTCGTGTACCACGGTGAAGAGATCAGGACGCAGGAATCCTCGGACAACGTCATTATGGTTGGGCGCCACCACGGCCGGGTTTGAGTTGTAGACAAAAACCGACTTTATCGGAGGATCTGCAAGCTGGTTCAGAGCCTTCCCCAGCTCAGACATATTCACCACGCGCGCTGCCCGGCCGAGC
>Ga0126371_10002092_pt1 | contig 17106 bp, 16 predicted proteins | sample PanSoiMetaPlot_4_FD_110145 | JGI IMG/M metagenome (GOLD analysis project Ga0126371, IMG submission 110145) | Tropical forest soil microbial communities from Panama - MetaG Plot_4 | ecosystem: Environmental > Terrestrial > Soil > Tropical forest > Bulk soil | place: Panama | collected 2016-02-17 | reverse complement strand
GATCTGTGGGCTGACGATCACTTCGTTACCATCCACGATCCCGGTCAACGGAATGTCTCTGCTGTGCGGCGTGGTGAAAATATAGAAAACGACAGAAATCGCGAACACAGCCGCGATGATCGCGAACGAACGCCAGCTCGCCTTCATCAGGACCTCGCTCCATGGGGTGCCATCGCATGATGCAGAAAATCGAGCAACGCCCGCTTTCGTGCCGCGACCGCTTCCGGCGCCAGAAGATCACGTCCTACTACCCGGCTCAAAATCGGCGCGGCGGCGAAATAAGAAGTGGTCATTTGCAGGGTCATCAGCGCCGTCTGGTCCGGATCTACACAACGAAATTCGCCTTTGGCGACGCCCTCCTCGACCATCCGCGCAAACTCCTCATGCAGCGGACGAAAGAATTCCTTCACCATCCAGTTGAACCCGCGGCCGGCTTCCATCGCCTGCCGCTGCACCAGACGCGGATAGTTGGGATGGGTGGCCAGAAAATCGAAATACCCGCTGACTCCTGCAAAGAACCGCTCGCGGGGAGGCATGTTCTTTTTCGGAGCGGAGAAGACGGCGGCGCGCAGTTGGCGAAGGAGATTTTCAAGAACAGCGCGGTGCAAGCGGCGCTTGTTGCCGAAGTAGTAGTAGAGCATGGCCTTGTTCGCATGCGCTGCCGTGGCAATTTCGTCCGTCCGCGCGCCGGCCAGCCCCTGCGCGGCAAAATGCTGTTCGGCTGCTGCGAGAATTCGCCGCGCTGTGGCCGGGTCTTCAACTTTTCTACGTCCGCGCGCCATGTTTATTTCAGACTCCAAGCCTGTTCATGTACTCCTCCGGATACCGCGCCCCCACCGCAACGCCGCGCGGAAACGCCTGATCGAGCCGGTTCCGATCGGAGGGTGTGAGTGTCACCTCCAGTGCGCCCAGGTTCTGATCGAGATAGGGTCGTCGCTTCGTTCCCGGGATGGGGACGATGTCTTCCCCTTGCGCCAGCACCCACGCCAGAGCCAGTTGGGCCGGTGTGCAATGCTTTTCCGCGGCGATTTCCTCGACGCGCTTCACCAGTGTCAAATTCCTTTGGAAGTTCTCGCCTTGGAAACGGGGTGAGGCGCGCCGAAAATCCTTCGGCCCAAAATCAGCGCTCTTGACCTGACCCGTTAGAATTCCGCGACCCAGCGGACTATAGGGGACCAGCCCAATTCCCAGCGAGCGGCAGGTGTCGAGAATTTCACCCTCCGGATCGCGCGTCCACAGCGAGTATTCGCTCTGCAACGCGGTGATGGGATAGGTGGCATGCGCACGCTGCATCGTCTTGGCTCCCGCCTCTGACAACCCGAGGTAGCGCACTTTCCCCTGCTCAATCAGCCGTGCCATCGCGCCAATCGTGTCCTCGATCGGCACGCTGGTATCCACACGATGGAGATAAAAAAGATCAATTGTCGAAACTCTCAGGCGCTTCAGGCTGGCCTCGCAGGCCTGCTGTACGTATTCCGGTTTCCCGTTCACCCCGAGAAAGCGCCCGTCCGGGTTGCGCATATTGCCGAATTTCGTTGCCACGATGACCTCGTTGCGCCGCTTCGCCAAAACTTGAGAAAGCAGCTCTTCGTTGGCCCCGCCGCCATACATATCGGCTGTATCGAGCATGGTGATGCCGCAATCGATGGCCTGGTGAATGGTGGCCAGTGATTCCCTATCATCTGGAGTTCCATAGGACTGCGACATTCCCATGCACCCAAGACCTAACGCAGACGTGACCAGCGAGCTCCTCCCCAAGCGGCGGTATTGCATGACACCCTCCCATACATTATTCAACTAACTGGTTAGTTTAATTAGTGAATGCCCTGCATGTCAAGGGGACAGGCCTTGAAGCCGGGTTCACACCCCGGACGATCGCGGTTGGCCTTAGGGCGGCGAAGCGGGCGCTCTTGCCGCCGGGCAGAGAGAACTACGCTTCGAGCGCGCCGCCAGCACCCTGGGGCAGCTCGATCGAATATTTCGTCCTCGCCTTTTGGCGATGCAGTTCCAAAGCAAGCTCGATCAGACGGTCGATTAACCTCGGATACGGCAGGCCCGACGCTTCCCACATCTTCGGATACATGCTGATCGTTGTGAAGCCGGGAATAGTGTTCAGCTCGTTAAGGAAAATTTTTCCCGTTTTCTTTTCGAGGAAAAAATCGCAGCGCGCCATTCCCGCCCCGTCGATCGCGCGAAAGGCTCGGATGGCATAGTCCTGAAGCCTGGCGACCTGCTTTTTCCCGAGCGGCGCGGGAATCAGCAGGCGAGTTCCCTGCTCCAGATACTTGGCCGCGTAATCGTAAAACTCTCGGTGGGGCAAAATCTCGCCGGGAACCGAGGCGCGCGCGTCGTCATTGCCAAGGACCGAGACTTCGATCTCGCGCGCAGTCACACAGCGCTCCACCATAACCTTCAGCGCGTATTCGGCCGCTAGATCGAGCGCTCCGCCAAGCTCCCTAGCCGTCTTTACGCGTGTCATGCCAACCGAAGACCCGAGCGTCGCCGGCTTCACGAACACGGGGAATTTGAATTTTTTCCTGATCGCTGCGATGACTTTCGAGCGCTTGCCTTCCCATTCCGATCTCTTCACGGCCAGGAACGGTACGATCGGCAAGCCCGCCTCAGCAAACAGCCTCTTCTGAAGATCCTTATCCATGCCTACCGCGGAGGCCAGGACACCACAGCCAACGTAGGGCAAGCCCGCCAGTTCAAGCAGGCCCTGTACGGTCCCATCCTCGCCAAACGTGCCGTGCAGAACGGGAAAGGCCACATCGACCGACACTATCGGATGTGCCGCCGATGGCGCCAAGGGCACTAGCCCGGCAGAAGTGGGATCGGGCGGCAGCAGGACGGGTTCACCCGATTGCAAAACCTCGGACAGCATTTTCTGGGCGCCCGTGCCGACCAGCCAGCGACCCTGTTTGGTGATTCCGATGGGCACGGCCTCATATTTTTGGGGATCGAGCGCCCGAATCACCGACGCTGCCGAGGCAAGGGAGACCTCGTGCTCTCCTGAACGCCCACCGAAAATGACGCCAACCCGCGGCCGCTTGTGTAAAGTCATGTTCAGTTCGCCTTGAGACGAACTTCATTTGTATGCCAGCCATCGCCGAATTGCGAGTCAAGCTGGCGGCTCCGATGCCCATTCAAACAACTCTTCCTGGGCCCAGAGGGTGCGGTGCTTCCAGATGGAGTTAGCACAACGGGGAATAGGACGACCTGCTAAGCCTTAACAAACTACCCCACGCCGTTGGGGAGTATCCGAGCTTACCCGATGTAGCACCCCAATCAGAGTGACCTGTTCGCGCCCTCGTTCTGGAGAAAGGGTGCGGCTCGGCGTATTCCATCTCCGGCCGCGCATGTAGTCGAGATGTAGTGGCCGCTCAGTCCGGATGGTCAGGCGGCGTTTTTCACAGATTCGTTCCACCCGTCGCGCCACTTGTGGAGATCTGTATCGGTCGCGTGTCTGAGAAAATTGCCTGTTGTGTTGTCGAAAACGTATGGCCGCTCGCCTTCAGGGATCAAGGTGCCGTAGGCCCGCCGCATGCCGGAACCGAGATAAAACCCCACGGAACGCTCGGCCGACCTGGCGTGACCGGTGTCTTTTCGGCAGGAGATTAGTATCTCGACCGGTCCCGGCACGGTGAGATTTGGCTGATTCTTGCGGACAGCCGCTTCATACTCGCTCTCAGAGACGGAACGGTTGTTTACGAAATGACAGCACTCCTTGAAGCAGAAACGCAGTTCGTCTGACATACTCGCCTCCCATGGTCTTCTCTATGCTGGGCCGGTAATCTTTCGCTTCCAATCCGCTGGCCTGGCGTCGAGCAGAACCGTGGACGGCGGCGGGCCTGAGCAAACCTGGGGCGCACTGGACTACGGGCCGGGGCTCGGCACGCTCAATCAGCGTGGGCCAGAGCATCTCGGGAAGAGTGGTAAAGATTGAATCGGCACCGCCGGGCAGACTGTGCCAAGCCCCAGCGGCTACCTCGCCTTCAAACTGCTCGGGATCCCATTGAGCGCGTCCCACGAAAACACGCAAATTGGAGGCCTGCTGCACATTTTCAGCCAGCGCAAGAATCACACCGGGATCGAACGTGACCCACACGTCTCCGAACACCTGGGTCGCCTTACCAGGAGGCATCTTCGAGCGAAAGATAGCGCTACGCGCTTCCACGCGGGCATCCACCGGTCCCCCAAAATACACCAGCGATTCATTGGCCTCTAACCCAGGAGAATCGGGAAAGAGATCGTGCACTTTGATCTTCGAAGGCTTGTTCACAATGAGCCCAACCAGCAACGACCTCTCTTTGATAGGCAACATCAACACGACCGATTCTTGAAACAACGGATCGCCAAGCCCCCGGCTGGCCACTAGAAATTGTCCCTGAGTTTTGGCAGGTTGAGGCTTGCCGTTCTCCGATTTGCCGCCTTGAGGTTTTTCACTCTGCGGGTTGTCGGCTGGAGGTCTATTGCCCTGGCCTTCTGGCCCAACGCCGCCCAAGGAGGTTAGCAAGGCGAAGAGCAAGGCCGCGAGTGCGGGAAACGAACGCATTTTCATCGCACGCCGGAAATGGCAGCGCGCATCCGCCATGATACCCCAGACTGCGAAGCAGGCGAGGTGAGTCAGAGGATTTTCTTGCCCAGGCCGGAGAGGATGAGCTCGACGCCGAGAGTAGCCGTCGTGTTGTGCACGTCGATTATCGGATTAATCTCCACCAGCTCGTAAGAAATCATCACGCGGCTGTCTGCGATCATTTCCAGCGCGAGATGCGCCTCACGGTAAGTGACACCACCGCGGACCGGCGTCCCGACGCCGGGGGCGTCGGACGGATCGATAAAATCCATATCCAAGCTGACGGCGATTCCGGCAGTGTCGTCTGTGGCGAATCGCAACGCCTCGGACATCACTTCGCGCATGCCACGCTCGTCGATATCGCGCATGGTGAAAACGTGCACGCCGGATTCTTTCGCGAAGCGGCGCTCTCTCGCATCGAGATCGCGGGTGCCGACCAGCGCGACCTGCCGGGGCTCGACCATCGGCTTAAGTCCGCTCAGATCGGTGAGCTCCGCCGGTCCACTGCCCATAATCGCCGCGAGCGGCATGCCGTGCACATTGCCGCTTGGCGACGATTCGGGCGTGTTCATGTCACCGTGCGCATCCAGCCAGATCACGCCAATGTGCTTGCCTTCTCTGTGGAAGTGCGCGGCCGCCCCGGCGACCGTGCCGACAGCGATCGAATGATCGCCGCCGAGAACGAGCGGCAGCATGTTTTCGTCTAGGGTCTTTTTGACCATCTCGGCGACGCTCTTGCAGGTCTGCGAAATTTCCTCTAAGTAACGGGCCTTCCTTTCGCCGTAGGGCTGTTCTTCGGCCTGCGGCACAGTGATGTTGCCGGCATCCTCGACCTGTCGGCCGAGCTGCTTCAGCCGCGATTGCAACCCGGCGACGCGCAGAGCTGACGGTCCCATGTCCACGCCGCGCCGGCTGGCCCCCAGGTCCATCGGTACGCCGATGATGCGGATTTTATCCGGCATGTGCGGTCAGCATGGTCATCCCCAGGTTTACGCTTGGCGCAATCTCAGCGCGCATGGGCGGAGGAGCAGGACCTGTTCTTCGACGTGCCCCGAATAAAGAGCTCCATCCACCGTTAAGGATAGACGCGATAGAGCATACGTGGAAAGGGGATGACCTCGCGGATGTGCTCGGTTCCGCAAATCCACGCGACGGTGCGTTCGAGGCCCAAACCAAATCCCGCGTGCGGAACGCTCCCGTAGCGCCGCAGATCGAGATACCACCGAAACGCTTCTTCCGGCAAATTGTGCTCGCGGATACGTTCCAGCAACGTTTGGTAGCTCGACTGGCGCTCGCCGCCTCCGATGATTTCGCCGCCACCCTCGGGCGCGATCATGTCGAAGCTGAGCGCCAGATCGGGATGGCTCGGGTCACGGGCCATGTAGAACGCCTTCATGGCCGCGGGATAGCGATGAATCACCACCGGCTTGTCGAAATCGCGGGAGATCAAAGTCTCCTCATCGCCGCCGAAGTCATCGCCCCATTTCGTCGGGTTGCCGACCCCTTGGAGAATTTTTACCCCTTCGTCGTAGCTGATGCGCGGAAAAGGCGGCACGATCTTTGCGAGTTTCGTGACGTCGCGGCCCAGTGTTTCGAGTTCCCGCGCACGGTTCTGGATGACGGATTGAACGATGGCGCTCACCAGCCCTTCACCGAGCTCGATCATGTCCTCCAGATGGCAATACGCCGCCTCGGGTTCGAGCATCCAGAATTCGGTCAGGTGGCGACGTGTCTTCGATTTTTCCGCGCGAAACGTGGGACCAAAGGTGTAAACCTTGCCGAGGGCGGCGGCCGTCGCCTCCACGTAAAGCTGCCCCGATTGTGTGAGATATGCCTTCTGCTCATCGATGTAGTTGACTTCAAAAAGCGTGGTGGTGCCTTCGCAAGCGGCAGGGGTAAAGATGGGGGCGTCAGTCAACGTGTAACCCTGGTCGTCCATGAAGTTGCGCGCCGCGCGAATGGCTTCGGCGCGTATGCGCAGGATAGAGGCCTGGCGAGGCGTGCGGATCCAGAGATGTCGATGATCGAGAAGAAAATCGACTCCGTGCTCCTTCCGTTGGACCGGATAAGGATCAGACTCGGGAACGCGTTGCACGATTTGAGCGGCCTGGAGTTGAATTTCATGTCCGCCCGGCGCGCGGGGCTCGGATTGAACTTTACCGGTGACGATGACGCTGGACTCCTGGGTGAGCCCTTTCAGCGCAGCGAAAGCTTCGGGAGACTCCCCTTGTGAGACCACTCCCTGAATCACGCCGGTTCCGTCACGAAAAATCGGGAAAAGAAGTTTGCCCGATTCACGCAAATTGTAGAGCCAGCCTTGGATGGTGACCACACGGCCGACGTGCTCGCCCACGCGTTCGATGGTGACGACGGGCGCGGGCGCCCGGACTTCCTGGCTCATGGCCCTCTGGGGAGCTTCGTTTGATTGGGTTGTCACGTATTGGCTGCGCCCACACCCCTTTCGTGGAAATGCTTGTCGAGCTTATCGAATGTGGCGCGAATCTGGTCAAGCGAGGGGGCGCCCGGCGAACGCTCTTTGAGTTCCAGGACGAATACCGGAGCTTCCCGAGCATTGGCGAGCGTGCTCAGAGCCGCGTTCCAGTCGATGGTCCCGTCGAAGGGGAGAAGGTGCTCGTCTTTTTCGCCATGGTTGTCATGGAGGTGCACCGTGACGATCCGCTCGCGCATGAACTCCAGGCCCGCGGCAACGCCGCCGCCGATGTGCGCGTGTCCGATATCGAAGCAGAAGCGCAGATCGACTAGGCGAGTCTGTTTAACGAATTGCGCGAGCGATTCCGGAGAGCCGAATTCGTGTGGCGTATTTTCGATGGCGATCGTGACGCCGCGCTGCTTGGCGAAGAGCACAAGATGCTCGAGCGAGCTGAAAGCTGCGTCGAGGGTCCGCGGATCGATGGGCTGGCGAGTCGCCGCCATGTGTTGAATGAGGTAGCGAAAGGGAACCGCCTCGGCGACTTCCACGGCGCGCTTCACTTCGTCCACGGCGTCTACACGCCGGATGCGTTCTGGATCAGAAATCGAAATCGGGACGCCGCTGCTGCGGCCTATTCCCGACCCACGTTCGGTAGGAGCATGAAGGGACTGCAGCTTCAGCCCGTATTCATCAAGGCCGCTACGAAATTCCCTGACCGTCTGTGGAGAGGCATAGCCGAAATGCTCCGAGCCGCAAAAAACCTCGATGGCCTGAACGCTCGCCGACGAAATCGACGCTAGCAGCTCGGACAACAGCGGCTGGTTTACATACCTGTAGGTGGAGAGAATGCGTTGCATGCAAGCCTCGTCGGTATCGGTGCAAACACCTATCCTCGGCGGAAAGCAGCTTCGCGTCAATACCCGCAAATAGACCGAGCGAACTAGTGCGCGAAGTAGTTGAGGACGACGAGCGCCGCGATTGCTCCTACCAGCACAGTAAAAAGCAGCCAGCGCGGGAGACTTCGCTGTCGTCGCCGAGAGAAACGTGAACGCCGACTGGCCCGGTGCCGGTGACCGGAGTGCCCTCCGGACCTGCCGCCCGGCGGCGGTCCGATGGGAGAATCTCGACCCTCATTCTCGCTTCCCAAACTCATTGCACCTGCCGCTATGATACCGAGCGTCCGCTGAACTGGGAAGCTGTAAGCAATACCAACACCAAATTCTTCAGGCGGAGAAGGCGGAAGGCCATGGCTGATCTGCTGATATTTCTCGGCCCCTCAGGCTCAGGCGGCGGCGGAGAGAAATTCGAGTTTGAAAGACGATGGAACCAGACCGATAGCCGCGCCTCGTGAGAGTAACTCGTGGACGGCGCGCCGGCCTTTCTCGCCATAGTCCAAAGTCCAATGATTCACATACATGCCGATAAACTTATCGGCCAGTTCCGGATCCATATCACGCGCGAACTGGAGCGCGTATTGAACGGCGGCCTCGCGATGGTCGAGCGCGTACGTCACACTCTCTCGAATGATCCGCGCAACCTGAAGACCCATTTCCGGGCCGAGACTCCGCAAAACGGCATTGGCCCCGAGGGGAAGAGGTAGGTCGGTTAACTCCTGCCACCAGTGCCCCAGATCCACGACGCGGTGCAGGCCCATGCCTGAGAATAGCAATTGCCCCTCGTGAATGAGCAGGCCAGCCTCGACTTCCCTGGCCTGGACGGCGCCAAGAATCTTGTCGAAGGGCATGGTGATCGTTTCCACTTTGGGTTCAAACAGCTTCAGTGCCAGATAGGAAGTAGTCAGCGTGCCAGGAATGGCGATTTTGCGGCCGGCGAGATCGCCCTTTTTGATCGGATGCGAGGAGACCAGAATAGGGCCATAACCCTCGCCGAAGCTCGCACCACAATCAACAAGGGCGTAATTGTCGGCGACGAACGAATAGCCGTAGAAACTCAGGGCAGTAACTTCATACTTCGATTCGCGCGCGGCATGATTGAGCGATTCGATATCGGCAAGGATGTGCTCGAACTTTACGCCAGGAAGCCGGACCTTTCCCGTTGCCAGCGCGTAAAACATGAATGCATCGTCGCTGTCTGGCGAATGCGCTAGGCGCAGGAGGGTTGGCTTGGATGTCGCGGCTGGTGTCGACATGTCGGTACCGTCCTGCTCGCTTCGGAAACGCGCCTGATCGTCGAACCGGCCACGCTTGCAGCCAATCAGCTGCACGCTGCTTTACTTTTCGCAAGCGAGCTGGGCGATCGGTGAGCGCAATTCCTGCGTGAGAGCGCGTCAAAAAGCGATTAAGGATACCATACTGGCTCGCAGCAGGTATAGAAGGAGCGGCACCGCCGGCTTCGCGCGAAATCACTTGCAAAGTCACGCGTCTGTGGATGGCGCGGCTCGAGTCCGGTAGAATGCCGCGGGAGATATCGATGCCTTCCTTTGGCAGTGTGGATTTCCTCGAATTCGATTCGCTGCTGAGCGACGAAGAAAAGCTGGCGCGAAAAACGGCCCGCCAATTCGTGGACGAAAAAGTCCTGCCTATCATCGTCCGCCATGACCGCGAAGGAACCTTTCCGATCGAGCTGGTGCCGGAAATGGCGCAGCTAGGGTTCTTCGGAGCCAACCTCAAGGGATACGGCTGCGCGGAAATGTCAAATGTGGAGTACGGAGTCGTGACGCAGGAGCTTGAACGCGGCGACTCAGGCCTGCGAAGCTTTGTTTCGGTGCAGTCTGCGCTGGTGATGTATCCAATTCACGCATTCGGCTCGGACGCGCAGAAACAAACGTGGCTGCCGCTGCTGCAACAAGGCAAAGCGATTGGCTGCTTTGGCCTCACCGAACCTCAATTTGGCTCGAATCCCGGGGCCATGCTGACGCGCGCTGTGAAAAAAGGCGACAGTTACATCCTGGACGGCGAAAAGATGTGGATCACCAACGGCACCATCGCCGATGTGGCCCTTATTTGGGCCAAAGGCGAGGACGAGAAAGTTCGCGGGTTTCTGGTCGAGAAAGGTACTCCCGGATTCAAAGCCTGGACCATTCACGGCAAACAGTCGCTGCGTGCCTCGATCACGGCAGGCCTCTCCATGGCCGCTTGCAAGATTCCAGCGGTCAATTTGTTGCCCGGCGTCGAGGGCTTGCGCGGGCCGCTTTCCTGCTTGAACCAGGCGCGCTATGGCATCGGCTGGGGCGCCATAGGGGCCGCCATGGCTTGCTATGACACCGCGCTGACCTACGCCAAACAACGGAAACAGTTCGACAACCGGCCGATCGCATCCCACCAGCTCGTTCAGGAAAAATTGGTTTGGATGATCACCGAGATCACCAAGGCCCAGCTCTTGGCGCTGCAGGTTGGCCGGCTGAAGGATCAGGGTCGCGTGCACGCGACGCACATTTCGATGCTGAAGATGAATAATGTCTGGATGGCGCGCGAAATCGCGAGAATGGCGCGCGAAATTCTGGGTGCAAACGGAATCGTCGATGATACCTGCGTAATGCGCCACATGAACAACCTCGAATCCGTCTACACCTACGAGGGCACGCACGACATTCACAAGCTGATCATCGGCGAGCGCATTACCGGGTTTTCAGCATTCGTGTGATGGCGTCGCTTCTGCCGTCTTTTCACTTATTCGAGTGCGCAGCATATCGGCTCTGCATTAGAATGCGCAGCGCCGTTTTACGGGCTCAAAAGCACGGCTCGGGGGTGCGTCCATGGAACAGGAATTAAGCCTTGAATATTTGCGCGTTGTGGAGCGGGCTGCTATCGCTTGCGCGCGCACGATGGGACTTGGCGATCGTCACAAGTCGGATCAGGTCGCCGTCGAAGCCATGCGCGGCGAGATGGACACAGTCGGCATGGACGGTACGATCGTCATCGGAGAAGGCGAACGAGACAAGGCGCCCATGCTGTATATCGGCGAAAAAGTCGGCTTGGCTTCTCACGATCGCCACCATCAGTATCCCGCGGTGGACATCGCTGTCGATCCGCTGGAAGGCACAAATCTCTGCGCCACCGGCGAGCCAAGTGCCATAACCGTTCTGGCCGCGAGTGAACATGGCGGCCTGCTCCATGCGCCCGACCTGTACATGGAGAAGATCATCGTTGGCCCGCTGTGCAAAGGAGCTGTCGACCTCGATGCCCCTCCGGAAAAAAACCTCAGGGCCATTGCCAGGCGACTGGACCGTAAAGTCGAAGATTTAGTGGTGACCGTGCTCGATCGGCCACGGCACGAAAAACTGATCGCCGATATTCGCAGGACCGGCGCACGCATTCGGCTGATTCCCGATGGCGATTTATCGGCAGGAATCAGTGTCGCCGTTTCGGACATGGGCGTTCACGCCGTCATGGGAATCGGCGGCGCGCCGGAAGGAGTCTTAACTGCGGCAGCCCTGAAATGTCTGAATGGTGAGATTCTTGCTCGGCTGGTTATATCGACAAAGGAGCATCGAGAGCGGGTTGCGAAAATGGGTATCAAGGATCATAAGCGCATCTATAACACAACCGATTTGGCACCAGGACGAAAGGTCATTTTCGCCTGTACAGGAGTTACGCCGGGCGGTCTGCTGCGGGGGGTCCGCTTTTTCGGCGGTGGAATCAGGACTCACTCGCTCATCATGACTTATGATGATCGCCAGGTTCGCTTCATCGATTCCGTACACATCGAAAAGGGCGTGCGGGACGTGCGGATCCGCCTCTATTAATTGCAATTCAGCCTGCCAAAATCACCGTTACTCCCCGACAGGCCTGGTCGCAATCGGCGCGGCGTTAACCAAACACAAGGCTGCGAATGTGCAGACGCCAGGCTGGTCCCTACCTGCGCCCATACGGGCTAGCGATGAAATCATGCCTTTCGCCGACTGGCGGACTCAGCCCCACCGAAGGTGGCGTTTTGTGCCGAGGGGCCGATCTCGTCGGTCAGAACGCGCTCTTGTTTACTTTAGTTTGGGTCTTTGCGGAAATAGAGGGGTTGCGATTCTCGATATCTGGTTATCGCCTGGAGGGAAGGAAGTGCGGCGCCGGCCCGCGCTCGAGTGCTGGGCCGGCCCGCTGCGCTGGCGCTTCGGTCGGCGGAGGATGCCGACGCGATGAGACTAGCGGTGGAGGGCCGCGACGTGCCCGCCACCGGCATGAGTCGTCCTGCGGGGCACGTTGTGCGGTATGCGTTCGGGCGGCTGCGACGCGAGCGGACGCACCTGCTGGCTCGTGCTCACGTGATCGCTAATCGCTTGCAGCCGTTTCAGAATACCCTGCCACTGCGCCCAATCGAGCTGTCGCAAATACGGCCGAAGACCCTGAATGAACGGGTCCTCCAGCACCGTTTCACCGTTCGATTCCGGTACGAAAAAGCGGTTCAGGCCAACGCCCAACGCCTCGGCGATTTTTTCCAGCGTTCCTAGGCTGGGGGTCATCTGGCCACTTTCGATCCGGGAGAGGTACGAACGGGAAACGCGAGAGCGGGCTTGCAGCTGGCTCTGCGTCATGCCGCGGGATTCCCGCAATTGGCGGATCCGCTGGCCGATATTCTCGACAGTCTCGCGGTTAGGCCAATTCTCGAACAGTTGACGGTCGTCACCGGGTAGGTCTTGCGGCGACGGAGTCGGGATGACAAACGTGACTTTGGGTGGCAACAGACGCAAGCAGCGCCGGCAGTTGCCTGTGCGTGTACGGTATTGAACTAATCCGCAAACCTGACAGCGGATTACTTCGCGATCGAGTTCCATGTTCGTAGCTAAGCCATCTTTTTCCGCCACCGGTTTCTCCTCGCAGACTATTCCCGGCGATGCGAAAGGGGAGGAACGTCAACAACTAGGGAAGGCAGGAACTGGCGCGCGCACATTGTCCACACCGTGCCAATGCTTGTCAAGCCCTAATTGTTTCAACTTGAGACGGATGATTGTAGTGTGGACGTCAGGCGAAGTTCAAATACCAAATCAAATTGATGGTTCCAAAATGACACCTCTTGTCTGCTGCCATCGGACGTCGGTCGAAGGCCATAATATGGCGACAGATTTTTGCACGCCCAACCATTTCGGCGTCCGGTATACTATTCGCTTCGCTAATTGAGGAACTTATCCGCAACCCGGGGGAAATTCTTTATTGATGGGTGTCAAGTGGATTGCAATTCTAGCTGTGTGCGTAACGGCGTGTTTCCTTCCGTCCGAGTTTTCTGCAGCAGCCAATCAAAACAAACCGAACTGGAACGTTCAGAATGTGCTTCGACAATTGGATGAGCAGGCTCGGGATTTTCGCAGCCTTTCGGCAGACGTCGAGCGAACGAAAGTAACCATCGTCGTCAACGATCGTTCCACGGAAGACGGAACTATCCTCGTTCGCGGCGACAAAATGCTGCTGGACATGAAGACGCCAGATGCGCGCACAGTTCTGCGAAATGGAGACAATCTTTACATCTATACTCCCGGACTGAAGCGCGTCGAAGAGTACAACCTGGGCAAGAATCGAAGCCTGGTGGATCAGTTTTTGCTTTTGGGGTTTGGAACGGGAGGCAAGGAACTTGAAAAGGCTTATTTGGTCGCCGTGCTCCGAGAAGAAAAGCTGGAGGACAAGAAAACCGTTGAGCTCGAATTGACGCCAAAGGCCCAACAAGTCCGCGATCAAATCGCCAAAATTGAGATTTGGCTGGATGAGACGACTTGGCTTCCCGTGCAGCAGCAATTCGTGGAAGCGGGCTCGGGCGATTATTCGATCGTCCGCTATTCCAAGGTAGTCCGCAACCCCAACATTTCCGATGCAGATTTCAAGCCGCACTGGCCTAAGGGCACCGCAAAGGTGCGTCCGCAGGGCTGAGCGGCAGCCTAGGAGGTTCCCTTTCCGTTTTGTCTGGCTTCGCGCTCAAGCAGCTTGTGTTTGCGGCTGATCCCCCAGCGGTAGCCCGCCTCATGCCCATCTTCACGAATCACTCGATGGCAGGGAACCACAATCGAGGTCGGATTGGTGGCGCAAGCGCGGGCCACAGCGCGAATCGCCTTCGGTCGGCCAATCGCACGTGCCACCTCGCTGTAGGTCCAAGTGGCTCCGTAGGGAATGCGCCGCAGCTCTTCCCAAACTCGCCGCTGAAAGGCGGTCGCTTGAACGTCGGTTGGCAAGTCTAGATCAGGCTCCTGACCGCGCAGATGCGCCAGAATCCTCTCGACCCATTGGCCAAGGCTCCGCCCCTTCGAGTCTCCGCGACGCGCAGGCTCGGCTACCAACGTGGCGCGGGGATACTCCCTCCGCAGCTCGGACTTGAGAGCCATGTCCGATTGGCCAAGATAAACCGCACTAACCCCCCGATGGGTCGCCCCGGCCAAGAGCCGGCCCAACGGCGACTCGACGATGGCGTAGTGAATCTCCATTCCTTCCCCGCCCCGTCCGTAGGCTGCTGGGGTCATTCCTAAATGACCGGGTGCCCTCTCATAGAGACGGCTCGATGAACCATACCCCGCTTCGTAGAGTGCGGTTGTCACGTTATCTCCTTTCTTTAGGCGGGATTTCAGCTGCCTCATGCGTTTTGAGTCAGCATACTGTCGCGGCGTGATTCCCATAACGCGGCGAAAGGCTCGCTCCAGCTGGTGCGGGCTCATACCGGCTCGATCCCCTAGCGAAGCGAGCGTCAGGCTGCCGCCTGCGCCTTCCTCGGAATCAGCAAAAATGCGCCGATCGATCTCGCGGCACACGCTTGCGACGGCCTCGATTCTGCTATCGGGAAGCGGCGCCGCCCGGGGTCGACAGCGTCGACATGGGCGAAAGCCCCTTTGCTCAGCGGCTTCCGGTAGGGGGAAGAATAAGACATGCTCGCGGCGGGGCCTGCGAGAGGGGCACGAGGGGCGGCAATAAATGCCTGTAGAGCGAACAGCATAGACGAAACGCCCATCCGCGCTTTGATCGCGCATCTGAACCGCCTGCCAGCGGCTTTCTTTTTCGAACGTCTTAGGGGGTGTTGAGCCCCCGCTTGCATTTCCGAGCATTGTTCTAAATTCTCCCTCCAACCCTGGCTAACGTGCTCAGACTAGGCTAGTTTGAAATGCCTGACTATCCGATTCTAGCGGCAAATTTCGCCGGCGGCTGACAGCCTTCGCGGATGCGATCAGCCGGGTTATCGCGCTAGGGCTCATGTTCCCGTGGGTTACATGATACGGCACTTTTCGCTCTTCCTTCGTTGACGGGGTGCCCGGCCTAACGCATATTTCTGTGACCAACTTGGGGTTAACTGTCGGCGTCACTTGGGGGCAGTGTCATGGGAGCGATTCCAGAGCGTGATGGCCGTAGCTTCGTTACTCCGATTCGAGAACCTGAAAAGCGAACCCAAACAATCACGGCCATCTCCGGGAAGCCAGGACCGCGGCGCTTTACACGCGTTCCTACCCACGCGATCGGCGTAGCCGAGGAGCGGCGCCGGTATCCGCGTGCGTCGCTGTGCCTGCCACTGCGGCTGACGAGAATCGGCGGCCAAGAAGAGGCAACGCCGATCACGCTGGTCACCCGCAACATCAGCTCGAGCGGCGTGTATTTCCTCGCCCCGCGCGAAATCGCCATTGGCACCGCGATCGAACTGCAGGTCGCTCTTATTGAGCGCCCCCTGGGATTTGGAAGCGTGCAGATGTGCACCGCAGCGCACATCGTGCGCTCAGAGGAAACCAGCACGCCCGGCTGGCGAGCCTATGCAGCGAGCTTTGACGATTTCGCGCTCGAGCGCGATGATCACGTCCCGCGTCGCTTCGCCGTGCTCTGACCGGCGACCTAAGCCATTATCGTTCCCCAAGAAAACCGTAGGTAGGCGCCGTGGTACGATCCGTCTTGTGCCGCGGCGTCCCTTTTCAGCGCGCGTCGTCCTGTTTGACTGGGACGGCACCCTGCTCGATTCCTATGCAGCCGATGTTCGCGCCTATCTGGCGATGTTTCACGCCCTCGACCTTGACTGGGGACTTGCAGAACTCCAACGTTTCTATCGCCCCGATTGGTATCAAGTTTATCGGGCGGCACGCATACCGCGCTCACAATGGCAGCGCGCGAATCGGCTATGGCGACGAGCCTACAGCCGAGAGCGGCCATCGCTCCTGCCTGGTGCGCGAGCCGTCATCCGCCGACTTGGCCGTCGCTTCAAACTGGGCATCGTGACCAGCGGAAGCTGCGGGCGCGTTCGCCCGCAACTATACAAACTCGGCCTTCGACCACAATTCGCCACTTGCATCTGCAGCGAAGACGTATCGCTCCGGAAGCCGCATCCCGCAGCGCTGAAACTAGCCCTTCAGCGCCTGCGCAGCAAACCAGAGGATGCCGTTTACGTCGGTGACACTGCCGAAGACATCGAAATGGCTCGTCGCGCCGGCGTCCGGGCCATCGGCGTTTTCGGCCCCTTCCCCACCCAAGCAAGCATGCGTGCGGCGAGGCCCGATCTGTTGCTCCAGTCGATTCGCGACTTGCCCCCGTATTTGCGGTACGCAGGCTAACCAACACAGGTTACTTGGGCGAGGGTGGCTGACTGGAATCGGCAGGCTCGGGTGGGACTTGGGTCGCGCCAGTTGTGTTCAACTTGAAATCGGTGTCGCGGACTACAAGCCTCAGGTGCAACTCCGAATCGCTGCCCCCGGTGTAATCATCCGAACTCGTGTAGGTGGGAAGCCAATACTTATCTTGAAAGTTTTCGCGATACGTTTCAAACGTCGAAAATGGCAAATCCGAGGCATTTCCCGCCACCTCACTCACAAATTTGCCGTAGGTCTCGACAATGGCCAGATCGTGGTCGTCCACATAGATCACGCCGTTGAACAACCGCTGTCCCCGCTTCAGCACCTTCGGCTTCACCTGAAAAATGTACGTATTCAACTCATCCAGCTTCTGTTGCCCGGCGTACAGAAAATCGTAGTTGGCGATGCGGTCCGAAGTCAGAAAAAATAGAGGCAAATTGAGTATCGGCCTTACGTCCTCAGACGTATAGCTGGTCAGCTTCAGCGAGGATTGAATTGGCTTGGACATGCGCCAATATCGCTGGCCGTCGGCCTGGACATGCGATTCGCCCGTCAGCGTAATCTTTCCGCCGGGGTCCGACAGTTCCTCAATACGAATCGTCTGCGTGAAACTGTACTGGTCGTACACTT
>Ga0126371_10002091_pt1 | contig 17113 bp, 26 predicted proteins | sample PanSoiMetaPlot_4_FD_110145 | JGI IMG/M metagenome (GOLD analysis project Ga0126371, IMG submission 110145) | Tropical forest soil microbial communities from Panama - MetaG Plot_4 | ecosystem: Environmental > Terrestrial > Soil > Tropical forest > Bulk soil | place: Panama | collected 2016-02-17 | reverse complement strand
TCTACATCTTCTTCGGGGTTGAAGTAGGAGTCGATGCGATGATGCTGGTTGCAAAGGCAATCCCTGTCATATTCACCACAGGTGTCGCAGTATCGATGAGTAACCTTGGACAGGCTTATCATCGTCTCCCCTGTGGCCTTGTCCTTCCACACTTTAGCCTTGCATAGCATATTCTATACGCTAGTATCATTGCTCAAGTGATGGCTGTATTTATAGATTTGATAGAAAGTGAGGTTGGATATCACAGGATACCCTACAGAGTTGTACAGTCTTCTATACGTTAAGGGTTGAACGGGGTATATCGCTCATCACGCAAGTCGTTCCACCACACAGGGCCTCTTGGTACTTTACATATGGCTTGTATGGGATAACCACCTGTGAACGCCGCTAGGGCACAGAGTTGCTTTACTTCATAGTCTTTGAGCTTGGCACGCTTGCCCTTCTTGCACTGGATAAACAAGACTTTGGATAGTGCCCTCCACCTTGGGTATGACAACACTGGATATCGTTTGATAGCGACGAGGTCGTAGCAACCTTTTGAAGCGTAGGACCTATGAACGTGATAGCCTGCTCGCTCTAGTAGCCTCTTGCAGCGGTATTCAAAACCACGACCACTGAGGTAGTTTTTGTTGCCTCTCGGAGCTTTGGCCTTTATTCTGCTGCTGCTGCTGCGTCTCCTTACACGAGTGGTTGTACGAGGAGAAGAAAGGGTGAGAGCAGCGTCCAGCTCTCGTGCTGCCTGCAAAGCTGTCTCTAGGATGGTCATAGATTATTCCACATTTGGAACACTGGTGTAGACATTCTTCAAATTTCGACCCTTTGTCTTGCAAATTTTTTAGAACTTGTGCCATGTGCTTCCACTAATCCAGCAGCGCTAGAGGACTCATCGCTTAAATCCACTTCAAACATCGCCACGAAGGAGCCGGAGGCATCACACTGTACCGTCTGGTGGTCTTGCAGCACTTGAGGGTGCTCTTCTATCTCGTCATAGCCATAGACTACCAGTCTAATCCTCACATAGACATTCTCATGTGGACGGAAGCCGTAGCCATGTACCCACGGTAGCTCTACAAGCAAGTCTGCCTGTCTATCAGCAAATGGGTCATGGTAGTGACTGTGTGGTGGTCTCCTTAGCATGCCGTGTTGTTCAAGCTCGGCATCCTCGTGTGATGGATAATGATGATGTTCGTGAGCATTTACAGGACGGGCTATTGCATACCGAGTTCGTGTTTGTTGCTGGTATTGATGGTGGTGATGCGGTGTGGCAGTTGGCGTACTGGTCGTTGTTCCTGGTGGCCATGCCCCTTGTCTGGTTACCCCAGATATCCAATCGCGTATACTGCTGGAAGTGGGGATGGTTCCTGTCTGCCATGGGTCTGTCCATGTCCTCGTCGTCGGCATTGTTGTTGTTGCTGGTGGTGCTTGCATTGATGGGATTGTAGGTATTGTAATTCCTCCTGCTGATATCTGCTGCTGTAGTGCTTTCTGAAAACCAGTGGGGTCGGTAACTGGGGAGGGGAGACTACTACTACTACTACTAGATGTATCTATCTGTGACTGAGTAGGAACCTTGATAGTTGTGCCGGGTATAGTTGTGGGTGCTGTCACGGTTGTCGGTGGTGGGGGAGTTGCTACTGGTGTTGTCGTTGTCGTTGTTCCACCACCAGTAGCTTTTTGTTTCATAGTCGTCGTTGGTGGTGTCGGAGCATCGCTGGCGACTTGCTTTGGTGATGCTGCTCCAATCTGTGGCAAGTTACCAAGGCTAGGTAAAGAGCCTCCAAAAGATTGTGGACCCAAAATTCCTGGAAAACCGGAAGTAAGAGAGGACATGCCACCACCTCCCATGCCTCCAAACATCCCACCTGGCATACCAAGACCCATTGCAGCTGCCATTGTGCTAGGGTTGATACTTGTTGGACCGGCTCCTCCTCCAGCCTGGATTACATTTGGCCTATTGCCGCCGGCAAAGCCTGCTGGTCGTCTCAGTTGCATGCTAGGAAGCAATATCGTTGATAAAACTCCGTAGACCATATCTGCCCTACTTAGTTAGCAGGGCTTTATAGCACCCAACTAGAGGGGGGGCAATGACAAAAGAGGAGTATACCTTTGTGTTAAAGCAGCCCCAAACAAATGCAGCAAATATACGTGCGGCAGCACACGATGTAGCATCAAAACCAATACAGGAACGACAGTATTGGAGTCGTGAGGACTTTGGTCCACCACTCAAACCACAACTAGACAAGTTCCATGAGACGGTAGACGACTACTATTCCGCAGTTACCAAGCAGGACCAGCGTAGTGGTATCATTGTTGTCGAGGCAGACCAGAAGAAGATAGAAAAGCTCTTCCATTGGAATAGTGAAAAACAAGAGTACGAGATTCCAGACGAACTTAGGACCGTCGTCCAGTCGGTGCATGGGCCAAGGCAGACAGTCACATTCAGGCATCATCTCAATCAACATGACGAAGGTGGTGCTGCCGCTGCTCGCGGTTCTTCAGTTTATGCTAATCAGCTCGAGTCATACTACGGGATGCCATCGTCACAGGCAAAAGGCGTAGGGCAAACCATCGGCATTATCGAACTCGGCGGAGGATTTACCCAGAGCGACCTATCGTCTTATTGGTCAAAAGCCGGCATATCAGCTCCTCTTCCTACAGTGACAGCAGTATCTGTGGCTGGCGGCGTCAATGCTCCAGGCAAAGACCAAGGGAGCGATGGCGAAGTGGCTTTAGATATTCAGATAGCAGCTACGATAGCACCAGCAGCCAAGATTGTAGTGTATTTTGCTCCCAACACAGAGAGTGGGTTTGTCCAGGCCATCAACGCGGCAGTTCATGATACTACCAATAGTGTTGATATCGTCTCAATATCGTGGGGAGGGCCTGAGAAGTTCTGGTCTACTGGAGGCTTGCAATCGTTGAATGGCGCATGCCAAGCCGCTTCCTTGCTAGGTGTCACAGTGCTGGCAGCATCCGGTGATAATGGCGCAAGCGACGGAGAGATGGGACTTAATTGCGACTTTCCAGCTTCCTCGCCCTGGGTCTTGGCATGTGGGGGTACTAACCTTGCTCTGTCAACACAACAGGAAACAGCATGGACTCCTAACTCTGGTGGTGGTGTCAGTAGCTTTTTCCCAAAACCCGACTATCAGAAGAATGCCGCCGTCCCAGTCACTCCATCCAACTCTCCGGTCACGGGCTATGCAGGGCGAGGGGTTCCTGATATTGCAGCAAATGGCGACCCTAGCACAGGTTATATCGTATTCTTTGATGGCAGACTCTACAATGGCATAGGCGGCACATCATGCGTCAGTCCTTTGTGGAGTGGATACCTAGCCCTTGTCAACGAGATTAATAAGAAAAATGCCGGGTTTATTAACCCCATCCTCTACCAGAACCCGAGTGCATTGAAGGCCATCACCAGCGGGAACAACGGCTACTACAGATGCGGTCCTGGATGGAATGCTGTAACAGGGCTTGGTGTCCCAACGCCACAACTAACAACACTTCTGACGTCAGGTAGCACAGGAGGAGGTGGAGGAGGTGGTACAGGAGGCGGTACTGGTAGTTTTAGCGTAGCCCCACAAAGCCTGACAACCAGCCAAGGCACTTCACTCAACATAACACTAACAGCAAATGTCAACGCAGGCCAGACAATCGGCACATTCAACGTGAACGACCCAGTCAATGGCTCTATCGCTGTTCCAGGCCAGGCAAACTCTCCAACCTCTATAGTCGTTATCTACACTCCAAACGCAGGATTCACAGGCACAGATAGTTTCACATACTCGGCAAAGGACACTGCTGGCAACACTTCAAATACAGCCACGGTAACCATAGCTGTGAAACCTATGTCTACAACTGGGTTACAAGTCCAACTCAATACATCAACTGATGGCAAAACCTGGAAGACAGTCTGGCAAGGGAGTGTTGCATCATAGTCATAAACACAGTAGACCTCAAACAATGCGTCCTCTGCAATGACAAGGTCAACGCCAACTGGATTGACCAGGATGGCGTCTGCGCCTATTGCAAGATGAACCGGATTGGAGCCGCCTTAAGCGACAAGAAGAAATGAACTACGAAGGACAGACTACCATGACGTCCGAGAAGGATGGTGATACCCACAAACAGACTGACTGTGCAGTCTGCACTATGTTGCTAGAAAACTACTTTATCGAGCCAGATGTCGTATACCATATGTGGCAATTGCATGAGATAATCTCAAGTGATAATGACTGATGGTAGCCGGACGTTGTGACATCTGTGATGACTGGCTTGATGGTGAGGGCTTTCGAGTCAACGTGGCAGAGATGATTGGAATGTATGGGCAGGGCAAGAACATCAACATGGAGACATGTTCGAAGTGCGGCACCTCCATCATGCTCAACATTGAAAACAGACTAGCAAGACGGGGTAAACGTTGAATGAAGACTGATTGTACGCCTGGATGGAAAGAACTGGAGGAGATAGTACATGAAGTAACTAGATTGACTAGGACAACTAGGGAGACATTTCATAATCTCAGCGATTGTATCATGACCTTGGGCATAGAGGTTGCACTCCTGAAAGCGAGGGTAAAGAAGCTAGAAGATGCTCAAATGCGATAGATGTGGCAAGCAACTATACTATAGTGCTATGCCAGGCACACAACTTCTGTGCCTAGATTGTAAGAACAAAACTCATCAAGAAGATATGGAGAGTGGTGAGCCCCATCCGGGCAATAACTGGTAGATGTAAAATTTGTGGACTACCCTTGTATGGGCGTCTGAAGAGATGTAACTACTGCGAGGCCCAGCGGCTGATGGATAATATCATGGCCAAAGGGCAGAACAAGAAGAAGCGTGTGTAGAACCCAGACCAGCACTATGATTATTATCACTATTATCAAAATCCAGACAAGCCAGTTGATTGCGTTAGCGGCTGGTGGAGCTGTCATATCAGACCGGCTGTGACAAGTGTTGAACGGAGGGATGTGGATGCATGGCTGCAGATGGATGGAGTGCTACGCGTCTTGGAGGTATTGGTGGTGGACCAGGTGGTGGAGTAGCACCTTTTTTGAGGTGCATCAAAACTACGACAGCGCCTATTCCTATAGCGCCTACAATTCCCCAAAAGAGCCAGCTACGTTTCTTCGCCAAAGCGAAAAACGCCTATCTAGGTGCCTGCTCTTGTGCCTGATTCTGCTGCTACCTTGAACCCTATGACGTTGACAGTTGTACCGGCATCGATTGCGCCTGCTACACCCAACTGAGCGGTCACTGTATCGCCGTTCCTAGATGTCGCAGTAAGCCAGAGGGGTACGACTTGGGCTTGTGTCCCAGCAGTGTTTGTTGCTGAGGCAGGTACTCTAGCATTGACCGTTGTGTTAGTTGCGCCAATGTTCAAAACGAGTGGTACGGCCTGTGCAACAATGTTAGTGGCAGCAAAGCTCTGGATAAGAAACTCGGCAGATACTGTGATGTACTCGTCGTCACTCACATCGAGAGTAAAAGTCTTGATGGTCTGTGGTGCTGTTAGAGTATTGTTTGACGGACTCACAGCCGTGCCAGGTGTCATATCGAGATAGATAATACGATATCCCAATCTTAATCGCAAGCCATCTAGAGAACAGGCTTTTAAGCGGGAAACTATCTACCTACGTGCCAGACCTAGTGCCACTCATACCGCAGATAAGAACACTTGTTGTTTGGATTGTTGTGTTGGCATCTGGAGTTAGACCACCGGCTATCTGTATCGTGACTGTATCACCGTTCCTAGAGACAGCAGCAAACTGCACTCCATATTGTATGGCGTTTGTCTGGTTGAGCGTCTTCATGGGGATGGTCTGAGTCTGCGCCCCGATGTTGGTTAGGAGGTTGACAGTCTGAGCTGCTGCACCTGCGACAGTATTTACCATAACATCTGCCAATACAAGGATATACTCGTCGTCTGAAACATCCAGATTGTATGTCTTCATGGTTTGAGGTAGAGTAGATGCAGCTGGACTAACTGCAGGGGTGCTTGCGACCATGTCAACGAAGATACAGCGAAAACCCATATTCGCAAGCCATCTAGACTGCACGCTTAAAAGCACGCAATACTTTTGCTGGATATGCAAGTTCGACCGCTCTTTTGTAGCCCCAGTCCTAGGGACATCCCAGAGGTCAAGCGGGCCATGTGGGATATACCATATGACAAGCTCTATGCCAAATACTATTTGGAGGGGGATGCCTATCGTCTATTGCAAGAGTATTTCCTAGACCATACAGACTACAACTACATGGTCATTGCTCCAGATGATTTGGTCCTCAACAAGGAGGGCGTCGACCTTTTGATAAAGGACATAGAGCAGTTTGAATATCCAGCATTGGCTGGTATCTGCAACTTTTCATATCATGATAGGACTCGTTACGCATGTGGTCCCAGCATCAACGGGGGGCCTACATCCCACAGCCTCGAGTCTCTAAAACAAGAGGTTGCCAAGAATGGACCTATAATCAGGGTGGGCATGGAGGCCTTTTCATGCCTCTTTATCAAAAGAGAAATCCTAGAGGAGCACTATCCAGGCCTCATAAAGCCCATGCCCATCTCCTCGTTTGACTGGGGTTTCTCCCATGCCTGTCATTGGAAGAATATTCCAATACGTGTGGATACAAGGGCCCAGTTTCTGCATCTGGCCAATAGGGCTGGAAAGGAGGGCATAGTCTTTGAGAACTTTTTCCGAGGCATTAAGCTACCGCAAATGATATTTGAGCCGGCTGATGGCTCTATGATTGTGAAAGTCAGACAAGAGGATAGAGTGGCGGTGCTTCCAATGTGAGTTGGGGTTGGAGAGAGAAATCGGAAGGGTGGAAGGGGAGTTCACCGGGTTCACCAACGCGCAAAGAATTCGAGGAGCTCCAAGGGCAGCTAGCCAATCTAGAGATGGGCAAGGGTAAAGCGGCTCAAGCTATTGCAGAAGTTATGGCTCTACGACAGGAGCTTATTGAGGTTGAGCATGCACTCAATGAGAGACTTGATGCCATAGAGAAGGCGATAAAGAAAGAAGAATGACAGCCACAGTCGAGTGTGACCGCTGCTCCACAAAGTATACCCTGGTGCCAGACACCCATGTCGTCAACACATTCTTGGAGCTTATGACCATCCCTTGGTATACCTTCCCAAGGTCGATGTATGACCCCACAAACCGTCGAGGCATTTCGACACGAGTATGGACACTCTACAAGGGCAAAGATTACTGCCCATCGTGCTGGCAAGGCTACCAAGACTACAAGAGACAGCAGGAGAACAAAGAAGACGTTGACTACATGCTAGAGAAGAAGAGGCAGGAGGAGCAGCAACAGAAGGAAGCAGAGGAGCATGACCGATGGCAACACTTGCAAACATACGACTATGAAAAATATCTAGAAAGGGTAGCGCCGGATGTGCATCCGCCTGCTGCTGAGGAGGAGAACAAAGAAAAAGACAAGAGTAGCGGGATGCCAATAAACCCACCACCACCACCACCGACAGCAACTCCGGTATTCAATGCGACTGGGGGTTACACAACATCAAAAACAATGACAGCTGCGGCAAGCAACTTTGATGGGAGATATTCTAGCATGACTCATGCAGACTCAGAAAAACCACTTCCCAATCCTTCAGGTGATATGTTCCCTAAAACCACAAAACCAAAATGGAAGCAAGTTCTCAGGTTGGCCTAATGACCAAGAAGAGGAGGCTCTGGTGTCCCAAGTGCGACTATCCAATCGAGACTTTTTGGCATTATTGCACTAGGTGTGGTGCCAAGCTAGACGATTGAGCTAGGGGAGTTTGGCGTTGAACGAGCTCTCTAGGACTATCTTGAGACAACGCTCACACAAGTCAAACTGTTTTTCATGCTCCTCCGCGTCTTCACCACTTGTCCATTCGAAAGTAGCTGTAATATCCCATCTCTTTTCTGGGGTCTCTATCGTTTCAATCATCTGATGACATTTATCACAGAATCTACCCACTAGCTTTTGTTACCTCCACTGTTTGTACGGTGCCAGCATTTGCTATGGCAATTGCCATGCGGGCCGTCGTCTTTATAGTTTGGGTCGTAGCTTTTGCCGTTCATTGATGGGGGTCCGCCGTTAAAGGAGGAGTGGTGACCGCCGCTACCACTATGTCTACTACCATAGCCATGAAAGCCATGGTAACTATAGCCGTGATAGCCGCCGCCACCGTGTCTACCGTAGCTGCCGCCACCGCCGCCATACATGCCACCACCACCAGGACCACCACCATACATCATACCGCCGCCACCGCCACCGGGTCCGCCTCCTCCGCCACCGCTACATGAACTACCTCCCGAAGAGGAGCCACCTCCCGACGGGCAAGTTGGGTTGGGTGGAGCCGGTGGGGTTCCAGAGGTAGTATTTTGCGGTTTTGGGGGTGGAGGGGGGAGTTTTGTTGCATTGGTTGTTGTGGTTGTTGTTGTAGTCTTGAGACTTGCAACCTTGTTACCCAGGTTGTTAATTTGGGCCTGCATTGCTAGCTGTGACTTGAGCAATAGTTGGATGGCTGTGTTGTTTAGTGTCTGTTGTATTATTGGTGCTGGGGTTGGGGCTTGGGCTGCTATGATTGGTGCTTGCTGAGGAACGACTTGCTGTTGCTGTTGTAGTTGCTGTTGGTATGGTATTGGGATTCTAATGGCTGGGGGAGTCACTGTGACGTTGTATGTTTTAGTGATGTTGTAGCTTGGGGGTTGATAGAGTCGTGTTAGTTGAGTTGGTTGCTGCTGGCTTCCCTGCAAGGCAAGCATGCAGTTTGGCTGAGTAAAAGGGCATGGCTGTGCTGCACCTCCTGATGCTGGTTGTTGCACCGGCGATGGTGCTGGGGGCAATGTCTGTTGCTGCGCTTGTGCTAAAGACAACAAAGGCACTGAAACAAATGATGCTATCATTGTCACTAACAAGAAGATAAGAACCTTCATGCCCCACTTCCTGAGTCGGTGTACTTAGCCATTTTCTGCTTCTGCTTTCATAGCCGTTGTTCACTATCTAGGATATGAACTTCAACCTGACTATAGTCGTCATTATCTTGGTGGCTGTAGACATTATGTTTGCTGGCGCCAACTCCATAGTCATACGCCAGAACGCTGACTATGCCAAGAAGGCGGTCGAAGACCTTCTCAAGAGCATGCAGCGCCTCTTGTCCAACAACTACCTCATTACGAGCAACAACGCTCTATTGCTGAACAACCAGAACGCCACAATCTTGCAAAATGGTATCCTCTACGATATAGTGCATCGCCAAATCAACCAGATACACAATGAGACACAGAAAGCCCTCAAGCTGTTAGAACTGAACAACATAGAGATTGACCATCTTGTTAACATATCAAATACCCAAAGCAAAGGAATGAACCTCATACAAATGTACTCAGCAGGAGGAATCCAATATCACAAGGTGCAAGCGCAAGACCACAAGCTCATGATGGCACAGTTGCAAAAGCTAAACCAAGCCTTTGGTATCCTCACACAAGGACTTACGAACTTGAACACCACCACCACATCTAGTACCACTCCAACTCCAGCTCCAGCACCGCATCCGTCATCAGGGGAGTCTGACAAATTCCCATACGCGGACCCATTACACTATTGTGCCTCTAACCCGGCTGCGCAATACTGCATACATCGCCATCCCCGCTAAGCTAGACTATTCAACCTGACTGAGCTTGAGCTAGGATGACTGAATACACAATAGTGACGGCCTTTCTGGTCGGCATGGCAAGTTTTCTCTCGCCTTGTATCTTGCCTGTCGTGCCGGGCTTTATAAGTAGTCTGGCCGGGACAATCGACCCGAAAGAAATCGACAAGTCAAAGAGGGCTATATTCCTAAGTACTCTCTATTTCGTGCTTGGATTCGCTCTAGTGTTTGCCCTGGTGGGAACTCTGATATCTTGCCTTTGTACAGCCCAATCGGCACTTGGCGTTCAGATAAAGCACTGGATCTCCTACCTCGGCGGCTTTGTGATTGTGGGCTTTGGGATTTTTCTGATTCTGACTGCTTGGATTCCGCGCCTGAACTTCCAGACACAAACCCAAGAGCGTATCCGTGGAAAAATAACCCGAGCTCATGCATCATACGTCTCAAGCTGGGTGATTGGAGCCACGTTTGCTGCTGGCTGGACACCATGCGTAGGACCTCTCTTAGGCTCTGTTCTTGCTCTCGCTGCGACGCAACCCGCCGCCGCCTATAACTCTTTGTTGGCATACAGCCTAGGTCTGGGCATCCCCTTTATACTCATCGCATGCTTCTTCACACAACTCACGCCAGTGCTGCGCAAGATTTCAAAATACACGAAGCACTTTGACCTCGTTATGGGGGGTATTCTGATTGCAGTAGGCATTATATTCCTGTTGAATCAATTCCTATGACCATATCGATGGACGCTCCGACTGATGTTCACCATAGGCGTATCCACTTTGGAGGAAAGAGATTCATCCTAGACTGGAACCCACGTACTGGTATATGCTCACAGTGTGGTATACGAGTTGGAAGGGTTTGGAGAACAAGCATGCATCATGCCAAGGGCTACTTTTGGATTTTCCCTTGGTTTGGAATGGAGGAGCTTTGCGATTCATGTCATGGTAAACAAAGACCTCCACACGCACCATGTCAGATATGTGGCAAGTCCAAAAGCAGGCTTTGGTATGGTTCTCTCTGCCGTTCATGCTGGCACAAAGACCACTATCAAAAGAACAAGGAGCACATACTAACGAAGGCCAAACAATGGAGATGGACGAATATAGAGAAAAGGTTGGCCTATGAAAAGAAGTATAGAGAAAGAAAAAAGATATGAAGCTTCGAAACCTCTTCCGTCCCTACATCTTCATAGGCGTAGGCTCTATCGTCTTTATTCTAGCCACGGGCGTCTACTTCAACTGGCCACATGAACATGCCCAAGCTATAAGCCAACTAGCACCCGAGTTTGTACGCATCTCTGGATACATCAATACTCCAAATGGCCAACCGGTAACGCTAGCGCAACAGCATGGCTCTGTCACCCTGCTCCACTTTTTTAGGATAGGCTGCCAAGAGTGCCAGGCTGATATGCCGTTCATAAACAAGATGTTTTCGAAATATGGTCCCTATGGTCTCAAGATGATTGGAGTGCATTCAGCCGAGTTTGACTATGAGCAGAAGCAGGGCAATGTCGAGACATTTGTAAACCAATACGCCATCAAATTCCCGGTGGTGTTAGACCAGACGCAAGCCACATTCAAGATGTACAACGACATGGCATGGCCCAAGGATGTCATAGTCGACCGCAACGGATACATCGCATACAACCACATTGGTGCAGGCTCTGAATACGACCGCGAGATGGCTATCAGGACAGCCATGGCACAGAACGCAACCAACTCCCCCACCACCCAGCGCTAGGTAGCAAATACTGACTGCCAGAAAGGGCTCCGGCCCCTTGTGCTTGCATTCAAGGTATATACATGTTTTTAGCTGCACAATGGACAATTTAGTGAAAAACCCTGCTCAGTGCAGCAAAATGATGTAAAATCCCACCGACCTCATGGGGGTCCGAAAAACTGAGTGTGGCTGGCTGGCTGGCTGGCTGACGAGCTTCAGCAGATAAATAGGATGTCTGGACTCGGCTTTTATCCTCCAGGCCTAGACGAACTACGCGATGTACGTAGACTATGAAATAGAGAACTTCTGCAGCACGTGTGAGATATGGATGCGAAAGGATGTGAACAGATGTCCTGATTGTCACCGTTTGGTAAGGATGGGGAGTCATCATAACATGACACGGCATAAAAGGCGCATCTAGATATTGTACTCGTGTTATCCCATAGACTGGCAATTGTCATCATAGCGCTCGGCATTACGCTAGGCGGTCTTGGGCTAACATTATTTTTGGTTGGCTCGCCCTTCTATCCGAAAATATGCGCCCTACAGCAGGCAGCCAATGCAAACCAGTCAACGGACCAATCATGCGTGTATTTCCCGGGGCAGTCCTACTATTATAACGGTATTTTGCAACTCTATGCTTTCAACCAGACAGGGCATAGGTGGGGTCTTGAGCTTAATCCGGAGCAACTCCCATACAACTCAGGGACAACAGTAGTCCCAACATCACAGGGCTGGTGGGTGAACCAGGGTCCAGACCAAGCCCGTATTCGCAATGAAGTCTCTACGCCTAACTTTGCTCACAACCGTCCCAACCTTGGGACAGGTCCACCACCCTACGACCAAGGTTTGTGGAGAAAGCTAGGGTATATGGACAAACCAGACGACTACAAAAATATCGAAGCATCTGGACTTTATTACATTCCACCCTACTGCTCCAAGGCAGCCGGGACCTGCGGCCCCATGGCCGTGGACATGGTCATGAGGGGTGGGGTTCAGCAGTCCGGCACGCCTTACAATTGCCAGGCTCCAAGCTATCATGTAGCTTTTGCATGGAGTGGTGATGACCAAGGTGCCCGTCTTGAGAGAGACATAGACCATGCTGGAGGTCCTACGGGAGGACCTAGAGGCTATTGCAAACCTTGCATAAATGGCAAAGAGCTTAGTGGAGGCGCAGGCATTCCCACGATAGAGCCAGGACAACCCTTCGGGTTGAAGACCGTTCTATACAACAACGCCGAGAATACCAAGGTTCACATAGATGTCTATCTGGATACAACGGGCGTTGGAAATCATTGGCAACTCCTCTGGAGCTATATAGACCAAGGTGGAGACCCACGCATCGACTCAGTCCGTGCCCCGTCTCAGTGCGCCGGTGCAGACCCCAATCTCCCGGTCACATGGGGAGGACCTGTTGGTACCTCCTTCCGTATCAATGCTCAAGGCGTCCAGTTCCGTCAGCTCACAGTCCAAGAGATGCAGCCCCCGATTTGGCATTAAATCGCGGTTGGCTCGGTTATCCTGTGTGGCATTGACTTCAGTCAGAGCTGCAAACTGAGCGTAGTCTTTATAGCATACCCCAGTGCCATCTAGGGTATGCAAGCAGGAGAATACCAAGGCAAGGACTACGACTATACAGAAGGCGACGAGTTCGCCGAAGAGTGGAAGATAAGCAAAGACCCAAACGACCTCATGTGCAAGACAGAGTATGACAAAATCAAAGACCCGGGACTACGTGCTCTGCTAAAACGGGCCCTGGATGGTGAAATATTCGAAGACACAATCAATCCAAAGAATGAACGTCCACTTGAGGCTGGGACTGTGCCATACAAGAACTTCTATTTTTCGATAAAGTATCACAAAGACATGGGTACGAGTGTATTCCAAAACACTCTTTACACAAGGACAGAGTCGCTCCATCGCAAGAATCAACAAAAGATGGCCGAGCTTTACAAGAAAAAGCCGTCGATGTTTGCAGACCCACATTATCAACCAGACTTTAACCCGGAGCGAGCAGTTGGCTCCCCGGAGTTCAAGGACTTTGCATCGGGCAAGACAGACGAGTTTCCCACTGAGGAGAAGAAGCGGGAGGAGCGACGGGAGGACTATATCTCTGACGAAGACAAGGAGCTCATGAAGAGGGATGTGATAGAGCTTCGTGTGACGGCACCAAGATACAGGTATTGTAAGCGTGAGATACAACGCTGGTTGGACCGGGGCTATGAAGAAATGAGTAGGATATCCCTTGGCAGTGGATACGAGGTCAGACTGAAAAAGAAGGAACCATCATAGTGGATATGGGCAAACCCCCAGTCCAATCCAAACCGTTTGATATCTGGGCAATTCATATGTGCCGCGAATGTGAAAAGTATTTCAGGATTAGTGAGATTGTCAGGATGCATGAGCTTTTACCTGGCAACGACCATTGGACCGACTATCTGATGTGCAAGCTGTGCTACAACGCCGAGGTAGCCCTTGACCACCAGCCCCAAATATCGTTTGTTAACGAAGACGAAGGTGCATGAATGTTCTGATTGATTGAGTCACAATGCTTTTTTGGGATAGGCAAGTAACGCAAGTGAGTATGCAAAACAAAGCAATCGCGATTGCTGCTATCATAGCAGTATCAGCAGTATTTGCAGCTACACCATTTGTGATGGCCCACGATGCACAAGCCTTCTTCGGTAGAGGAGGCTTCTTCCATAGGGGCTTTGGCTTTGGTCACGGTTTCGGTTTCGGTCGCGGATTTGGCGGCTGGGGCGGAGGCTGGGGCGGCTGGGGCGGCTGGGGCGGTGGCTGTGGCGGCGGATGTGGCTGCGGCGGCTGGGGCTGGTAAGTAGCTTCAACCAACAAACTTCTCTTTTTTTATAACTCGTTTTGTCTAGCACGTTTTGAAAACTTGAATATATCGTCAGATAGTTTTGGGTGCTCGCGCCTAAACGAGGCCACCTGGAGCCAGAGAGAGAGCACGGCACAGACAACAATCACGGACATAACGACATACCAAAAGATGTCGGGAATCATGGAGTGGATACCATCTATGGACATTCAATAGAACACAACCTCCATAGCCGCTACCCATCATATCTAGATTCTTTTTGCGTCTAGGTTTCTCTTTTGCTTGCACATGCGAGAGAACCTCCTGACTCTGCGACGGCAGCATGGACAAAGTAGTATGGACTTGGCAACCCAACGGTTGCAAATCTTGCAGAAGTTTGCCTCGGTGTATACAGGCGTTACATACTCAAAATGCTCGCACTTGCCACGGCACATGTTGGTATAGAGGCTTCTGCCGTCGGCACCAAAGTTTTTTCGCTCGTATTTACCCATCCTCCAACCCCTGGCACTCCTCGCATTGACATGTCTCCACTTCGACATTGGTATCGATAGCGGGGTCATAAGCGCGCCACTCGGGCTCTGGAGGATATTTGACTCCGGGGATTCGCTCCCATCTATCCGAGTCCAAATACAAGGGGACGGTTCGCAGGTTTGTGACGCAGATACAATCGGCCGAATGCCTCGCTGACTCTCGCTCGTCCTTCACGATGGTCTTGCAACATATACAGCGCCTTGGGAATGGCACAGGCCGTGGGTCGTAAAAGCGGTCCCAGTTAGTCCAGGGACTGATTCGCTCTTTCATTTTTTGCCAAGCACCCTTGAACAGTCCTCGCAATTGCCTATTGTTTGATGCAAATCTTCTAGGTGGGACAAGAGCTCGCGCTTTGTCAGCAATGGTTTGCCCTCCTTGAGTCTACGGCATATATCACATTCTATTCGTTGCTCCACTTCCCCATGCTCTCATCCCAATGTTTCCAGTGAAAGCAGCAAGGACACCTCAATATCTTTTTGTGACAATGATAACACGACGCCTCCTGCAAGGCTTCTTTTGTATCGCATTGGCTACAACCATATTGTTGTTCTACCATCAGTGCCCAACGATATGGATATCTCCGTCTTCTATCTTGAGCTCTATGTTGGTTGTCCCATCTCGTGGGCTTCTCTTGTCGAACGCAAACACCAGAGTGTCATCAGGTATCATTCTAACGAATTGTCTGAGCGTCTTGGCGTCCATCTGTAGACGGTGAGCATACTGTTTTTGCCACACTACTTTGAGCTTGTTGCCTGTACCAGCGCAATATTGACATGGCTCCAGGGATGCGCAGTCCACAACTTTGTCAGTCATATGTTCTCACCAGAGTCGCGGAGTATCCTATTACAAGAACGTTGTAGCTCGTCTGCCTTGGCAAGCAGTCTGTCTAGCTTTTGCTCTAACAGTCTCAAGGTTTCTGTCACCGGGTCTGGCCCTTGTTGTTGGAGAGGAGGCATGCCACTCTGTTTCAAGAGGTCTTCAGACTGCTTCATGATATGCTTCATGAGGTCTTGCATGGGTTGAGGAGATAGCTCGCGCGCATTCTCCTGCTCTATGTATTTCAAAAGCTGGGCATGTAACATCGCTAGCTTTTGCTCTACCATCTTGAGGCGCTCTTCAAAATCCGGAGGAGGAGGGTCTTGTCCTGCTGTCATCCACTTGCTCTCTAGTGTCACAACCCGTGGTATTATTTCGTTTTGCTCACTCTGCAACTTTTGTATCCTATGTATGAGAGAGCTGTTGTTTTCTATGTTGGTACATACATCATTGAAGTAACTAGCCTGTTCCTCTAGTCCCTTGGCTCTCCCCTCTAGCCATGTGATTCGTTCGTCTAGCTTGTCCAGTCGCTCTATCAAGAGTTTGTTGTTGGCTACCATCGCCTCATTTACAAGTTTCACAAGGCCTGCACCCGTTGTTATGTGGTCGGACTCGAGCTTCTTTACTCTAGGAATCAGGTCCTCGTGTATCAAATGGTGGGCTCTCGTAAGCCCCTCTAGCCGCTGTATCTTGGATATGAGTGATGCTTCGTTCTCTATGTTGAGGCAAATGCTCATCTCATGCGCTAGGCTCTTCACCCGATTATCCAACCCTGAGATGTCTTCGGCCCTGGCCTTGTTCCCATCCTTCATATTTTCTTCCAAGTGCTCGTACCAGTTCTTGGTTCCATCCTCCAGCGTTGTCAACCACTTCTCCAACTCTTTGTATTTGTCCTCCAACTCTTTGAACTGGTGAAACTTGACGTTCTCGTTGAGCATCTCGCCTGTGATGTTCTTGGCCTCCATGAAGTTGCCCTCCGCTGTCGTCATCCTGCCCAGGAGCTCTTTGATTTTAGCATCGGCATCAACACAGTAGCATTTCCACAGCTTCTTCCATTCTTCTAGTTTGGCTAGGCGCTCTGCAATATCTCGATTGACCTTCTCAGCTAGGTGTATCTGCTCCTGTCTGAATTGAAAAATATCTTGCTTGAGCTGGTCTAGTTGCCCGGCTCCTGGTATCAGCTTCTCTATCTGCTCTTTGGCCGCTTGTTGCCAGGCATGCCAACCGTCTACCATTCCTTCTAGACGCTCAAGATGTTTGCCTGTGGCTGTTTGATTCTTGGAGCAGACGTCAGAAACCATGTCAATGTGGTTGCACTCCTTCTCAATCTTCCTCTCTAGGTCAGCCTGTAACTGCACCCAGCGGTCCTCGTATTTGTTCAGACGTGCAATCTCTCTGGCTACGGTAGTCTCTGGGACACGGATGTCTTCTTCCACCTTTAGGAATCTCTCGTCGACACGGTCATACAGACGTGTGACCCTGTCATAGAGCTCCTTGGTATCTGGTAGCTTTCGATTGACATACTCATTGAGAGTATCAAACCTCTTCTTGAGC
>Ga0126371_10002090_pt1 | contig 17114 bp, 15 predicted proteins | sample PanSoiMetaPlot_4_FD_110145 | JGI IMG/M metagenome (GOLD analysis project Ga0126371, IMG submission 110145) | Tropical forest soil microbial communities from Panama - MetaG Plot_4 | ecosystem: Environmental > Terrestrial > Soil > Tropical forest > Bulk soil | place: Panama | collected 2016-02-17 | reverse complement strand
TTCGGCCACCAGTTCGCCATTTGATACAAATTCTGCAGCCGCGGATTCCTCTCCTCTTCCCCGGGAAACATCGCCGCGATCTTCTGCAAACGATCAACCGCTTTGCTCTGCAAGGAGTACTGCAGAAAAATCTCAGTCTGTACAATCAGGTCGTCGAGAGCCTGCACCTTGCGGCCCTCTTCGGTCGCTGCCGGCGGCACATCCACTTCCTGTGTCGATCCCAGTTTCTTTGGGGCGGTGTTCGTCGTTTGGATATTTGCGCCGCGCGCCATGCGCCCGGCCACACGCTTCAGGAAGTTTTCGTCCGCACGCCCTTTCAGGCGCTCCAGCCGCTCCTGATTGCGATAGTCATACGCATCAATGTCCACCAGGCGGTCCAGCACCTCGCAGGCTTTCGGAAACAACCCGGAATTGAAATTCGCATCGAACAGCCTAATCAGCACTTCGAAATATTGCGACTCGCGGTTCAACTCGTTATAAAGAGCGGCCCAAAACTCGAGAATCGGAATGGATTCCGGGTGTTTTGCGCCCAGCGCCTCCACCTGTGTGGTGAATTGCACTGACTTCTTGTCGGCAAACATGCGGCGTTTGAGGATTTGCAGAATCTCAACACCCTTTGCGTCCTGGTCGGCGTTGGCATACGCGTCAGCAAGGTCGAAAAGCCGCGTAATCCCTTCGTTTTTCTCGAGCAGCAATTTCTCCAGAATCGCGCGCGCCCGGTCGAGTTCACCGGACTGCAGCAGCGCATCGGCGAACGTATCCAGGAACGTCACATCGCTTTCGTTTGGCGCAAACGGCTCGAGCAGCTTGGCCGCCTCGCCGGCCTCTCCGTTGCGCAACTTGGCTTCCGCATACAGCAGCGCAACGCTACGTTCTTGTGGCGCCAGCACATATGCTCGCGCAAGAAGTTTCAAAGCGTCCCGAGCGGCGCCCGACGCTGTAGCCAGCTGGGCGGATCGCAGAAATGCGCGCGCCGACAACGCATTCTTGCCAAGCTGCGAAGCAATCTCCGCTACTTTCATTTGCCGCGAGAGATTCTCCGGATCAAGCTGCGCGGTGCGCTCCCAGCAAAACAGCGCGTCTTCTCCGCGCCCTGCCTCGGAAAACATCTCCGCTGACTTGCTGTACTGCTCGATGGCCTCTTCCGCGCGATTCTGCTTCTGCAACAGGAACGCGTAGCGCGCTATGCGCTCGGGAGACTGCGGTACCAGAGCGGTGCGTAGAAACCGGTTGTAAATCGCAAGCGCCTTGGTTTCGTCTTTAGGATCGATCAGCAGGTCGAACAGGTGCCCGTAATAAACCGCGGCGCGCTCGGGCTGTTCAATGCGCGTGTAGAGATCTCCGAGCGCTTGCGATGCTTCCAAATGTTGCGGGGCACCGTCAAGCACCGCGAGATACGCCTCGATGGCGTCCTCGAAGCGATTCTTCTCGAGATACTTCTTCGCGCGCTCCAGCTGCTTGCTGACGTCTGCGGCCATCAATCCTTTGCCTTTGGTTGCGTGCTGGGTAGCGTTCACCGCCTCAAGGGAGAGAGCAGCGGCGCCGTTCTCACTATATACCCGCACACCAACGCGGCCAAAAGCGGAGTGGAGAGGCGTTGGGCAATCGGACAAGGGGCTTTGCGGGGGCTGATGCCGCAAGGCCGCTACTCGGATACAACCTGGGCCAAGAACATTAATATTGGTGCGGTTCGGACCACTGATCGGGGACTTACGCCTTTAGAGGAAGCGCCTTAAGCAGATTTTCCATCGGCGCGTTGTCGCCAGTGTATTCGCTCAGATGCACGAACAGGTCTTTGTTGCCAGGACCGAAGACAAAACTTGCGCCCAACTGAAAGGGATCCTTGCCGAGTTTGTGCTGGCGATGACCGGCAGCCCGCGCGCGAGCGCGCGCCGAAAAATTTTCGCGCCGGAACAGTCCAAAGAAGCTGGTTTTACGAAGTTCAATGGCGCGATAGGCCAAGCGTCCCGCATCAACTAGCAAGGGAAACGTAATGCCGGTCTCATCGTGGAACATTCGAGCGTAGTGCATGTCGCCCAGACCAACCGCCGCAAGGTTCACACCTCGCTTGCGGAATTCCTGCTCGTGTTCGCGCAACTGCGCAACATGCTCGCGGCAGAAAATTCACCCGTAGTGCCGCAGAAATACGATCACCGCGGGAACGCTGGCCCATAAATCTCCGAGGCGCACTTGCCGCTCGTCGGTATCCGGTAAAAGGATATCCGCCAATCGGGAACTCAAGGTCTGTGCCATGGGCATTGATTGTCCGGCCTCCGCAGAGTGGTGTCAATCGCAGGGGACCCCGCTATCGGGCCAGATCGACCAAGCTTCAAAGCGCATTCGCTTTCAGGTGTACATCAAGCGTCAGGCCATCGGGCCACGGCTGCGTGACAAAATTCAGCGGGACAGGGCGTTAAGCTCAATAACATCAGCATCGCCGTCGTCTGCACCGCGAGGGGACAAATGCCGTGCCGACGATCTGGGGGCGTCGTTCGCGGATACACCGGGCAAAGGAGAGCGTCACATGGATCTATTTACCGTCAAGCCGGGGACACGCGCAATTACCCAAGATGATCGCCGCCCGGGCTCGCACGGTAACCAAGTCGATAGGTAGGCCTCAGGCGGACTCCTCTCGGGGTTTCTTCCCAACCACCTTGCGGTACTCTTGAATGTCATGTTGCGGAAGCTTCTCTTGGCGCTTTGCGCAGTGGCGGTTCTTTGCGGAGTTGCCCTGGTGGGCGCAAAGTCTCTGGTCATGCGCGCATCCCGCGGCAATCTTTATACCGACGCTTTCACGATTCCCCATCGGCGGGTCGCCCTGGTTCTCGGCTGTCCCAAGCGCACACCGGGCGGCTGGTCCAATCCCTTTTTCGAAAACCGCATGGCCGCCGCGGCTGAGCTTTATCACAAACGGAAGATCGATTTTCTCGTTGTCAGTGGTGACAATCATACCCAAGGCTACGACGAACCCACTGACATGAAGGAAGCGCTGGCACAAAGGGGAGTGCCCATCGAGCGCATTTATCTTGACTATGCCGGCTTCCGTACGCTCGATTCCGTCGTGCGCGTAAAGGAAATTTTCCTCCAGGATAAAATCACCATCGTTTCGCAACGCTTCCACAATGAACGCGCGATCTTTTTAGCCCGCCATCACGGAATTGACGCGATCGGCTTCGATGCGCCCGACGTTGTACCCGAATACGCACTCAAAACGCTGCTTCGCGAGCAGTTCGCCCGAGTCAAGGCCGCTCTCGATGTCTATCTTTTCCATACCAAGCCTCACTTTTTGGGCCGGAGAATTGCCGTCGGTTATCCGCACGCAGTCCTGGATCCGAAGGAGGCCAATCAACTCGCCGAAATGATGTGCGCGCAACTCCCGAATCTCGGCACTTTGAATCAGAATCTGGAAGCGGAGGCTTCCGGCGCGGCCGATCCCCGTTTGGAGCCCGACTCAAACCAGATCACTCGTACGGCGCTCTATGACGACACCTTCGACGCACTGTTCCGGCTCGGCCGCTACTCCGCTCCCTGCCTAGTGAATCACCTTACTGATACCCGCTGGATGCCGGACCCGCGCGCCGAACCCCTGCTGGGCGTCCCCTTGGCCGGCGATGTCGCCTACATGGTGCTTGGCCAGAAAGGCGTGCCCGATCTGCTGCCCGGCCTAGCGCACAAGAAACAGATGCGCATGGATGAATATTTCCTCTGGCCGGGCTTCGCTGACCGGCGCAAACAATTGCAGAATGCCGTGCGGGCCTGGTTACATGGACACCCTGACTGTTGCGGTGGTTCGACGATCGATTTGCGGGCGGCCCCGGCGCAGCCGATCTTACGTATGAGGACAGATCAGATCGCCGCAAGCCGTGAAAAATTTGCACGCTTGCGGCCGGGGATGAGCCGTGGGGAGGTTCGCGCCATCGTGGGAAAACCCGACGCGGTCGAAGCGGGGGCAGGCGTTCGAGCCCTATTCGGAGAGGGGCCCGGAGAAGACCCGGACCTTTTTGGAACTGAGTCCGACGACCATAATGGGATTCTCGGCGCCATTTATTTTGTCGAGCGATGGGCCGACGAAATCTCGCGTCGCGATCCGCTACGCGACCGCTATGTGATCCTCTATTTCTCTCGCCGAGGCAACTTCATCCGAATGTTCTCCAACATCGCCAGCATTCCACCGATATTTCCACGAAACGCATCGGAATGGCAAAAACTCCTGCTGGGAGGGGTCGCGAACAGCGACAAAGCGGGCGACGGCTCCCCTGAGAAATGGGGTGGCAGTTGACAGGAAGAGTTGCCGTCAAGGCAGGGGCGGGGAAGCATTGGGCCATTCGGTGACTCCATAACGGCCGTCAGCCTGTAGTTCGAGAGCCGGTGCGTAAAGCCCTCGATACTCGCGCCGCCACCACATGTGCGTCGCACGCTTGCTGGCCAAATCCGTCATCCAGTATTGCCACAGCACGGCGCGCACCTGCTTCGGCGGCCCGTCTAAAAACGGATTGGCAGCAAACAACGCAAGGACGTCAGGATCGCTAACCAGCAGCAATTCCTCGGTGCGCAAGACCCACGGGTTGTCGCGCCAGTAGTCGAGCGACGCGAACCACATGTTCCAGTCGAAGCGCGGCTGGTAAGGCGCGTAAATGCGCGGCGCCTCGGCAGGATTTTGTGGCTTATTGCGAAAAGGATAAGACGTCCAGTTCACCCCATCATTCGATCCCTGGAATTCGATTTCATAGCGCTTCCACGTCATGCGGCCAAACAACCCATAGTGATCGGCAATGCGAAGTGGCTCAAGAATCGTCACCGGGCCCTCTGGTAAGGCCATGCTCGGCGCTAGCGGGCTGAGAATGAGAAAGACGTTTACATACAGCATCCAGGCCAGCACAAACCCACTAGCCCAAAAACCAACAACGGACCCGATTTCACGCAGTCGCAAAGCCCACGAAGCAGGTTTGGCCTGCTCTGGCTGCGGCGACGCCGGAACCTCCTCGCCCGGCAAGTCCGAATACGAAACCGTATGCAGGTCCAATTCAACGAGCTCTTCCCTGCTTTCCTCCTTCGACGATTGTTCAAAACGCGCACGCACGGCGGAGCTCCATCGGGAAGGCGTGAAATGCAGCAGAATTTGATCGTCGAGCAGCAACAAGCCCAGCGCGAGAACCAGATAGTTCAGGAAAGCGTAGTTCGCTGTGAGAATGATACCAATTTGCAAACTGGTCACGATGAAAAAACAGATGATCCGGAAGCGGTGCGGGAGAAAAACCATCCAGACGAGCAATAGCTCGACCGCCAAGGTGAGCAACGCCGTTGCCGCGTGAAACCGGTGCGGGAGTTGTTGTGCGTACCAGCCGATCCAGGTGGGCAGCGGGCCGTTCTGGTAGTACTCGTCCATAGCGGTGAGGTCGCGCCACGACGGGTCTCCGCCGAAATACTTGGCCACGCCGGATTCGAAATAGATCGAGAACCAAATCAGGCGTAGTAACCACAAGCTTGCTCGCGAGGCAGGTTCCTTCTCTCCCCAGCCAGGGCGCAGGCCGCCCGGCGCAAAAAAGAAGCCGACGAAGCCCGCTGAGAGCAGCATCCCGTCAGACTGATAGCCAGAAAATTCCTGTGCTGCCGAAACAAACGACAGAAACAGTGCGAAACAAAGCACCAGCATGAAGCGCGGCCAGACGTTCATCACAAGTAGAATTGCCGCGATCATCCCAACCCAACAGAGCGCCAGAAGCGCGCGGTCGCCGGCGCTGAGCCACAGCAAGGTCGGCGCATACCAGTAGCGCGAATGGCGGGTGAGCTCGGCGACTTGCTTCAGGTACACCCCGGCCGGCGCGATTCCATCGGGTCCCAACAGTCCGCGAATCTGAAATACCAGCGAGTAAAACGCGGAGAAATAGATGAACCCGAGAGCGCGCAGAAAGAGCCATCGCGGAATCAGATAGCCTGGCGGCCCTGCTGGGCCCGGGCCCGCAAACCACGCCAGAATTCGCGGTCTCCAGGAGTTCATTGCAGAGATGATAGCGCGGGTCACGCCAACCGCGGAGGGCTTCCGGGACGTTAACCTGCGGTAACGAATTCACGTCGGCAGCCGCATCATTTGCCAGAAGAATCCTTCGGGAGATGAACAGAGCAGCTTCGATCCGCGCACGCTTCGTGGTTCCAGCGGTAACGGTTGCGCGCAACCCAATGGTAAATCCTCGCGCCGATCTGGCGAAAGCCTGGCAGCAACAGAAGCCACGCCAGCATATTCCATCCGGGCAGAAGCATCCCTATTCGTGCCCAAGCCTCCACACCACTCCACACGCGCCCGCGGCCGTTCACCGCCTGCATCGAGCGCAGCGCAACTTCGCGGTCGACTTGTGGGAAGCGCGAGGTCACAACCGGATCGCGCGCATCGAGAAACTCAATGCGGCGATCGGCATCAAATCGCTGTGCCCGCGACACGCTCGCGCGGCACAGGCTGCACGCCCCGTCGTAGAGAACCGTAAGTTCGCTCATATCGAGAACCCTTGGCTCGACTCCTATTAGATTCACTAACGGCGGTACAGGCAACAATCTCTTGTCCTGTCACCCAAGCTGACGCGTGTCCCCAGTTATGGCAAACTAGATGTTTACGCGGCACGCTTTCGCGCACAGTGAGCAGCGCTCATCTGGCAGCCAGGCCCGCCGGCGAACTCTCAGGAACACCTTCGGGAACAATCCTGGCAGTTACGGACTCGAATGGACCCAAAGTTCATACGCAACTTCTGCATCATCGCGCACATTGATCACGGCAAATCCACGCTAGCCGATCGTTTGCTCGAAATGACCGGTGCGCTTTCCGAGCGAGAGATGCATGAACAAGTGCTCGACTCCATGGACCTGGAGCGCGAGCGCGGCATCACCATAAAGGCAAAGAGCATCCGTTTGCACTACCAGGCGAAGGACGGCAACACCTATCGCCTCAACCTCATTGATACGCCCGGGCACGTGGATTTTTCCTACGAAGTTTCTCGCGCGCTTTCCGCTTGCGAGGGCGCGCTGCTGGTGGTGGACGCCAGCCAGGGCGTGGAGGCGCAAACCGTCGCCAACACTTTTCTCGCCGCGGGGCACAACCTCACCATCATTCCGGTGATCAACAAGATCGATTTGCCCGCCGCGCAGCCGGACTATGTGAAAGAGCAGATTGAAAGCGTGCTGGCGATTCCCGCTGACGACGCGCTGATGATCAGCGCAAAAAGCGGCATCGGCGTTGAAGACGTTCTCGAGGCTGTGGTGCATCGCATCCCTCCGCCAAAGGGCAGCGCGGAAAGCCCTCTGCAGGCGCTGGTTTTCGACTCCTGGTTCGACATCTACCGTGGAGCGGTGGTGTTGGTTCGCGTGATGGAAGGCCGCGTCACTAAGCACGTGAAAATCCGTCTGCTGGCCACCGACGAAGTCTACGAGGTCGAGCAGCTTGGCACGCTGACGCCGAAGCCGGTGGCGTTGGATGAATTGGAAGCCGGCGATGTCGGCTTCATTGTCGCCAATATCAAACGCGTTGCCGACGCGAAGATGGGCGACACTGTCACCGAGGCGGCGCGCCCCGCTCCCGCATTGCCGGGTTTTGAAGCCATCAAGCCAATGGTCTTCGCGGGCATTTTTCCCGTACTCGCCGATGAATACGAGCCTTTGCGCGATGCGCTCGGAAAGCTCCAGCTCAATGACGCGGCCTTTTTCTACGAACCAGAGAACTCCGTGGCGCTCGGCTTCGGCTTTCGCTGCGGGTTCCTCGGATTGTTGCACCTGGAAATCGTTCAAGAACGCCTCGAACGCGAATTCGGCCTCAACCTGATTACCACCGCGCCCAGCGTGCGATACCGCATCACACGCGTGACCGGGGAAGTCGTCGAAGTCGACAGCCCTGCCAAGTTTCCCACCCCCGGTGACATCGAAAAGATCGAAGAACCCATCATCAAGGCCATGATCATCACCAACGACGAATCGGTTGGCGGCCTACTGCAGCTCTGCCAGGATAAGCGCGGCATCCAGAAAAACTTCGAGTATCTCTCACCCACGCGCGTCATGCTCACCTACGAGTTGCCGCTCAATGAAATCGTTCTCGACTTCTACGATCGCTTGAAAAGCGTTTCGCGGGGCTACGCGTCGCTCGACTATCACCTCGACGGTTACAAGGAATCCGACCTGGTGAAATTGGACATTCTGGTGGGGGGCGAGGCGGTAGACGCGCTGGCCCTGATCATTCACCGTGAATTCTCGGTTGAACGCGGCCGGGAACTCGTCAGCCGCCTACGCAAATTAATACCGCGCCAAATGTTCGAAGTGCCCATCCAGGCGGCCATCGGCAGCCGCATTATCGCGCGCGAGACCGTTTCCGCTATCCGCAAAAACGTGCTCGCGAAATGCTACGGCGGCGACATCACTCGCAAACGCAAGCTTCTCGAAAAACAAAAAGAAGGCAAACGGCGCATGAAGCGCGTCGGCCAGGTGGACATCCCCCAGGAAGCCTTCCTCGCGGTTCTCAAAGTCGACGGCGGCGACGAAGAATAGTTCTTATTCTTTCTTCTTAACTTCCGAAATGACACGCCCGCGTCGAAGTTGGAGGGTAAGGTTGTGCCCGATTTGGACTTCTGCGGCATCGGTGATGATCTTGCCGGCAGCGTCGGTCGCGATAGCATAGCCGCGCTCGAGGACCTTCAGCGGACTGCGTTCCTGCAGTTGCAGCGAGAGACGCTCCCAGCCCTCGCGCTTCTGCCGCATCAGGCGCTCTTCGCGCACGAACAGTTCCTGCGTCAATTTTTGCATCCGCAAGCCCAGCACGCCGATCTTCGCACGGAAATCGAACGATGCCACGCTTAGTCGCGCGCTGTTCAGCCGCTTGCGCGAGCTGTCCAGGCGTGTGCGCAGCCCCGTAGCCAGGCGTGACGTCAATTCATCAGCGCGTTGCCGCTGTTGTCGCAGCAAATCCAGCGGACGCCGGAAGCCGCGCCGCCCAGCCAGCGCATGCACGCGCCTGGACAATTCCAGCAAACGGTAGCGCATGGAGCCTTCCAGCCTGGCCCGCAAATCGGCGACGTGTTTGTCGAACTCACGCCGCGTCTGCAGTACCAGCTCTGCAGCCGCCGACGGCGTGGATGCGCGCACGTCGGCCACAAAATCGGCAATCGTGAAATCTGTCTCGTGCCCCACGCCCGAAATCACCGGAATCACCACAGCAGCAATGGCCCTCGCCACAACCTCCTCATTGAATGACCACAAATCTTCCAGCGATCCCCCGCCGCGCACCAGCAACAGCACGTCCACTGCCAGCTTCTTGTTGAAATACTCGAGAGCGCGAACAATCTCTTCGGCTGACCCCTCACCCTGCACCCGTACGGGATACAAGGTCAGGTGCACGTTGGGGAAACGCCGTTTAAGGATGCGCACCACGTCGCGCACCGCCGCGCCGGTTGGCGACGTGATCAGCCCGATGCGGCTCGGCAGCAGCGGCAGCGCCTTCTTGCGCCCCGCGTCGAACAGTCCCTCAGCCTCCAGCCGCTTCTTCAACTGCTCAAAGGCCAGCTGGAGTGCCCCGCGTCCCGCCGGCTCGATCGACTCCACATAGATCTGATATTCGCCGCGCGCCTCATACACGCTCACCGACCCACGCACAGTCATCTGGATGCCATCCTCTGGACGAAACTTCATCCCGCGCTGCTGTTGCTTGAACAGCACGCAGCGCACCTGCGCCCGCTCGTCTTTCAGCGTGAAATAGTAATGCCCCGAAGACGCTGCGCGGCAATTCGAAATCTCACCCTGCACTAACACGTCGGTGAAGTTCTTCGCCAGAAGATCGCGGATCCGCGCCGTCAGATCGCTGACGCTATAAATCCGCCGCTCCGGCTGCAAATTAAAGGTCAGCTGTGCCATATCGCGTAGCACCCGGTTTCACCGGCCCGCTTGCTACTCCTGTCCCTCGTCGCCCATTTGCATACTGAGATAGCGCTCATAGCCGAGTTCCTTGATCTGATGAATCTGTGCTTCCAGCCAGTCCACGTGGTCTTCCTCATCCTTCAGCAGTGTGACAAATAGATCCCGCGACCCGTTGTCCTTCTCGGCCACAGCCACCTGAATCGCGGCGTTGTAGGCTTTCACCGCCGCCAGTTCAAGGTCCAGATCGCTCTGGATCATTTCCTGTACGTTTTTCCCAACGGTCAGCTCCAGCGGCTTCATGCTCGGGGTACCGTCGAGGAACAGGATGCGCTCCATGAGCGCCTCAGCGTGTTTCATCTCTCCGATCGACTGCTTCTTGATATACTCCGACAATTTCTCGTAGCCCCAGTTTTCGCACATCTCCGCATGCAGGAAGTACTGATTGATGGCGGTGAGCTCCTCTTGCAAAGTCTTGTTCAATTCGGCGATGACCTTGGATGAACCTTTCATGACGGAACGCCTCCATGCGAAGCCGAGTCTAGCGCACGCCCAGCAAGAGCCACAAGGACAGCTTCGAACAACCGGAGGTGAGTCGGCTTACCGGCGGAAACGCGACAAAAGCCAGAATAGCAAACTGAGAATCACACTTAGCAGAATGCTGGTGGTCAGCGGAAAATAAAAAGTTGTGTGTTCACCTTTGTGAACAATGTCCCCCGGCAAGCGGCCGAGACGAAACGGCAGTTTCCCACCGAAAAAGAGGAGCGCGCCCGCCAGCACCAACAACCCGCCCAGCACTAGCAACGTTCGGCCCAGTTCGCGCAGCGAATCCATCACACCGCGCCGATTCGCTTGATCAGATCGTTTTGTTCGGCAACCGATTCTGCGCCAATCGTGAATGCGTCGAGGGTTCCCAATCCTAACGCAAAGCGCAGCGCCTCATCTTGCCTAGACCGCATCGCACCCTGGCCGAGGATTTTCATGCCGACGATGCCCTTTCCCGCCGCTCGCATCTCGCGAATCACGGAGGTCACCGCTTCGGGGCTCGCGTCCATTTCCGCCCCGATCGGGTTGATGCGCACAAGGTCCACTTCCACCCACGGAGACTTCGCCGCCGCGCGCAGCGCCTCAATGGAATGGCACGAGCAGCCATGTGCACGAATAACGCCTTTCTGTTTGGCCTCCTCCAGGACGTCCATCGCGCTGCGGTATTTCGTCGTCCACTCGCCGTCAGTGACGCAATGCATCAGCATGATGTCAATGTGCTCGACGTTGAGCTCGCGACGAAAGCGATCCAGATCCGCGCGCATGCCTTCCGCGTCGCGCGCCCACGACTTTGTCAACACCGTCACCTTGGTACGGTCTACGTGCTTCAGGGCTTCGGCGACATGGGGGTGGCTGCCGTAAGAATCCGCAGCATCGAAGAAACGCAGACCGTTGTCATAGCCATTGAGCAGCAACCGCGATAGACCGTCAATGCCCAACGCCGTCTGGTGCGAATGATGCCCGGAACCAACGGTTCCCGTGCCCATCGCGAGCCGCGACGTCTTGATCCCGGTCTGGCCTATCGTGACCGTGTCCGACGCGGCAAACTTCTGTGCCATTTCCGGCAAGAGCGCCAACCGTCCAGCCAACGTTTTTGGAGACAGCCACGCGGCGGCCGAGACCCTGGCCGCGTTTGTCAGGAAATGACGACGGGACTCTGATAGGCAGGACATACAAACCTCCAACCGGGAGGGGGTATAATGCAGTCGCCCCTATTATGAATAGACGCGCCCAAAAGGAAAAGGAATAGAGAGCGTAAAAATGAACTCCGGCCCTTCGACCGGCCACGGTAAATCCTTTTGCCGAAATCCCTAGATCAATTCAAGGCCAGAGAAAAAATACCCGATCTCGAATGCCGCCGTTTCCGGCGCATCCGAACCGTGCGTGCAGTTATTCCCGATACTTGTGCCCAGATCGTGCCGGATGGTGCCCGGCGCGGCCTTCTTCGGATCGGTGGCACCCATTGTGTCACGCCATTTGGAAATCGCCCCCTCAGCTTCGAGCACCATCGCAAAAATCTTGCCCGAACTCATGAAATCGGTGAGTTCGCCAAAAAAAGACCGTTCCTTGTGCACCGCGTAAAATCCTCCGGCCTCCTCTTTTGTCAAACGCATGGACTTGATCGCCACAATCTTGAATCCAGCCTCATCAATCCGCGTCAGAATTTCACCCTGAAGCCCACGGCCTACGGCGTCCGGCTTGATAATTGCAAACGTTCTTTCGATCGCCACAAATCGCTCCTAAGAATAAATTGAGTCAATAAAATCTAGCTCCGGCTTTTATACCGGCTTCGCCCGCAAGTCGTTACTTCAAAGCCGCAGCTACGGTCGCGCCCAAATCAGCAGGAGTCTCGACGGTGTGGATTCCTGCGGCATTCATGGCCGCGTATTTATCCTTCGCCGTTCCCTGCCCCCCGCTGATGATCGCCCCGGCGTGGCCCATGCGGCGTCCCGGGGGTGCCGTCTGCCCGGCGATAAACCCGACCACCGGTTTCTTCACGCGGGCTTTGATCCATTCAGCAGCACGCTCTTCCGCGTTGCCGCCAATTTCGCCGATCAGAATGATGGCGTGGGTGTCTGGATCGTCATTGAACATCTTGATCGCATCCAAGAATGGCGTACCAATGATTGGATCGCCCCCGATGCCGATGCAGGTCGACTGCCCGATACCCAACTGCGTCAACTGATGCACCGCCTCATAGGTCAGCGTGCCACTGCGGCTCACCACACCCACGTTTCCCGGCTTGTGAATGCGCCCGGGCATGATGCCGATCTTGCACTTCCCCGGCGAAATGATCCCCGGGCAGTTCGGGCCGATCAGTCGGGTCTTCGACTTGCTGATCACCTCCGCCACGCGCACCATGTCGAGCACCGGAATGCCTTCCGTGATGCAAACCGCCAGCGCCAACTGCGCGTCAATAGCTTCCAAGATCGCGTCGGCCGCATACGGCGGGGGAACAAAGATCACCGAAGCATCGGCGCCGGTAGCCTTCACCGCCTCAGCCACGGTGTTGAACACCGGTCGCTCCAGATGTTTCGTCCCACCCTTGCCCGGCGTCACGCCACCAACGACGTTGGTTCCATATTCGATCATTTGCTGGGCGTGAAACGTTCCCTCACGCCCCGTAAAGCCCTGCACCAAGACGCGCGTTTTTTCATTCACCAGCACGCTCATCGCGCACCTCCCGCCAGGGCGACGACCTTTTGTGCCCCATCTTTCATCCCGTCGGCGATCGTGAAATTCAGTCCGCTTTCTCGCAAGATCTGTTGTCCTCGTTCCACGTTGGTCCCTTCCATGCGTACCACCACCGGCACTTTTACATCCAAGTCCTTCGCCGCCGCGACAACACCCGTCGCAAGGACGTCGCAGCGCAAGATTCCGCCAAAAATATTGATGAACACGGCTCGCACGCCTGGATCGCTCAGCAAAATGCGGAAGGCATTCTTCACCTGTTCCGCTGAAGCGCCACCTCCCACGTCCAGGAAGTTGGCTGGAGATCCACCTGCATACTTAATAATGTCCATAGTGGCCATCGCCAGGCCCGCGCCATTCACCATGCAGGCTACCGTGCCGTCCAGCTTGATATAGTTCAACCCGTACTTGGATGCTTCCACTTCCAGTGGGTCCTCTTCGTCCAGGTCGCGTAGTTCGCGCAAGTCCTTGTGACGGAATAATCCGTTGTCGTCAAAGGTCATCTTCGCGTCAAGAGCCACCAGCTTCCCGTCACCTGTCACTACGCAAGGATTGATCTCCATCAGGGAGGCATCGGTATCGAGAAATGCCCGATATAGCGCCTGTAAAAACGGCGTGGCCACTGCCGACAACTCACCCGAAAGCCCTAAACCAAATGCGATCTTCCGCGCTTGGTACGGTTGCAATCCCACGGCCGGGTGAATGGGTTCGCGCAGAATCGCGCCGGGATTTGCCTTGGCGACCTCTTCGATCTCCATACCGCCCGAGGCGCTGGCCATGAATACCGGCCGCCCTGTCTCGCGGTCCACCAACAAGCCCAGGTAAAGTTCCCGTTTGATGTCTAGTCCTTCCTCGATCAATAAGCGGCGCACCACGCGCCCCTGTGGACCGGTTTGCGGCGTCACCAGAGTCATGCCCAGGATGTGCGAAGCGTGCTCCGCCGCTTCATCCGCCGAGCGCGCCAATTTCACGCCACCCGCCTTGCCGCGGCCGCCCGCATGGATCTGTGCCTTCACAACCACGACCGGCGACTTCAGCCGCTGCGCGGCTTCCCGCGCCTCTTCTTTGGTGAACGCCACCTCTCCGCGCGGCGTGGTTACCCCGTAGCGCGCAAGGATGGCTTTGGCTTGATATTCGTGGATCTTCATTTGGGTTCTGCCTTTGTTTGGGCGGCGCCGGTTCTACCGGAACCGACATCTTGTGCGACGATGGGACGGTGCACCGATGTTAGAATTGGGGCTTCGCAAACAGGTTAGTTTACTTGACTCGCCCACCTCGGGCAAGGCGACGTAGATCTTCGGGACTTGCATGAAAAATGATGCCCACTTGCTTATCGAACGGACCGAGGAAGGTCGCGCCTTGTCGCGCGCGGAGGCGGAAACGTTTATGGGCGAACTGCTCTCCGGGCGTATCGCTACACCGGAGATTGTGCGCATGCTGCTGGCGCTCAACCAGCGCCCCATCAGCGTGGCGGAGTTGACTGGTTTTGCGTATGTTATGCGCAAACACGCCGCGCCGGTGTTCCTGCCCGATGAGTCGCGCCCCACGGGTATGGTGGATACATGCGGCACCGGCGGCGATGCCAGCGGTACATTCAACATATCGACGGCGGCGGCGATTGTCGCTTCGGCAGGCGGTGCGCGTGTAGCCAAGCACGGTAATCGCGCGTCGAGTTCCCGGAGCGGATCGGCGGATGTCCTCGAAGCTCTTGGCGTGAACATTGACCTCCCGTTAGTGGCCGCGGGTCGCGCAGTCCGCGAATTTGGGCTAGGTTTCCTCTATGCTCCCGTCGCGCACTCCGCCGCGCGCCACGCCGCACCCGCCCGCCGCGAGATCGGCAAGCGAACCGTCTTCAATCTCCTCGGGCCGCTCACCAATCCCGCGGGCGCCGAAGCGCAGGTTCTCGGCGTCTTCTCCGCCGAAATGCTGGATACGGTCGCTGCCACACTCGCCGAGCTCGGCACGCGCCGGGCCTTCGTGATGCACGGTGCAGGAGGTCTCGACGAAATTTCCCTGGCCGGGGAAACACTTGTCGCCGAAGTCCGCAACGGCAGGGTACGCCGCTTCGCCGTCACGCCCGAAGAATTCGGCGTCGCCCGCGCGCCTATCGAAGCGCTCTCCGGGGGCAGCCCCCAGAAAAACGCACAACTTATTCGTTCGCTCCTCGAAGCTGAAGCAGGTCCGCGCCTTGACATCGTCCTCGTCAACGCAGCGGCGGCCCTGGTCGTCGCCGGCGTCGCCGACGACTTCCGCGCCGCTACCACCCTTGCCAGACGTGCCATTACCTCCCGCGCCGCAAGTGAAAAGCTCGACCAGCTGAAAAAATTTTCCCACCGCCACGCAAAGGCGAAGGAAAGAAGCAGCGATGGAGGAAAGTAACGTTGCAAGGCGCGTGCTCGGCTACAACGCCAGAAAATTCTGCAACAATTGCTTCCCCGACTCGGTCAACACCGACTCTGGGTGAAACTGCACCCCCGCCAATTTGTACCGCCGGTGCTGCAAGCCCATGATTACGCCGTCGTCAGTTTCCGCCGTAATCTCGAGCTCCCGCGGCAATGACTTCTTCTCCACAATCAAAGAGTGATACCGCGTGGCTGTAAAGGGATTCGCCAGATCCGCAAACACGCCTTTTCCGTTGTGCCGGATTTGGCTTGTCTTTCCATGAAACAATTTCGGCGCGCGTACAATCTTCCCGCCATAGGCCGCGCCAATCGCCTGGTGCCCTAAACACACGCCGAGAATCGGAAACTTCCCCGCAAGCGTTTGGATTAGCTCCACCGAAATGCCCGCCTGCTGCGGCGTGCAAGGCCCCGGGGAAATCACGATGCGTTCCGGCTTCCGCTGCGCAATCTGCCCAACGCTAATGCGGTCGTTGCGGTGCACTTCCACCTGGCATCCCAGCTCGCCCAGATATTGGGCCAGGTTGTAGGTGAACGAATCGTAGTTGTCGAGTAGCAGAATCACGGCTTGCCCTTCCCTTTCCCGACTGCGCCCTGCGCCGCTTCCAGCGCCCGTAATAACGCTTTCGATTTGTTCACCGACTCATTGAACTCGCCCTGCGGCGTTGAATCAGCCACAATGCCACCACCCGCCTGAATGTGCGCCACACCATTCTTGATAACCATCGTGCGCAGCGCGATGCACGAATCGAGGTTTCCCGCAAAGTCGAGATACAGAATTCCGCCGGCATAAATCCCGCGCCGCGTTTTTTCCAGTTCCTCGATGATCTCCATCGCACGCACTTTCGGAGCTCCGGAAACCGTGCCCGCCGGAAAACACGCCATCAGTGCGTCGAAACAATCCACATCTTCCCGCAACCGCCCGCGCAAGCTCGAAACCAGGTGCATCACATGGGAATAGCGCTCCACGGTAAGCAACTTCTCCGGCCGCACCGTGCCGTACTCGCAGACGCGCCCCAGGTCGTTGCGTCCCAGGTCCACCAGCATGATGTGTTCCGCGCGCTCCTTCTCGCTAGCGAGCATTTCCCGCTCCAGCCGGTGGTCCTCGGCCTCATCCTTCCCGCGCCAACGGGTTCCCGCGATCGGGCGGTAAAATACGTCTCGCCCCTGCACCTTCACCAGCATCTCCGGCGAACTGCCGACTACGCTGACATCGTTGAGTTGTAGATAGAAAAGGTACGGCGAGGGGTTCAACGCGCGCAGCTCGCGGTAAATGGAAAATGGGGCAACTTTCGTTTTGGCCGAAAAACGCTGCCCTAGTACGACCTGAAAAATGTCGCCTTCGCGAATGTACCGCTTGGCCTTCTTGACCATGGCCAGGTACTCGCGACGGTTCACATTGGAGGTAACCTTGAGCGCCCGTGGCTTTCCCTTGCGAGGCTTCCGCGGTTTCTCGCCTGCCGCGGGCTCTTCAAGGATCGCGCGTGTCCGCCCGATCTGTTTCACGGCCGCCTCGTATTTCGAGCGTAGGCTCCCTGGCCCATCGGTGAACACGTTACGCACAACCCAGAGGCGGTGCTGAACGTGGTCGAAGGCCAG
>Ga0126371_10002089_pt1 | contig 17135 bp, 20 predicted proteins | sample PanSoiMetaPlot_4_FD_110145 | JGI IMG/M metagenome (GOLD analysis project Ga0126371, IMG submission 110145) | Tropical forest soil microbial communities from Panama - MetaG Plot_4 | ecosystem: Environmental > Terrestrial > Soil > Tropical forest > Bulk soil | place: Panama | collected 2016-02-17 | reverse complement strand
GCAGTTGTACGGCTACACGCCGACACTGGGCGCGAACGGTCAGCCGATCGCACCCGGTGGTGACGCCACCACGCTTGCCAGCCAACTGCAGCAGGCCAACCTCTCAGGCATGTACCAGGGCGCGCCCACCGAGGCCGCGCGCGAATTCAATCTGACCAATGCGCTACAGCAGGGCCAGCTGGGCCAGCAGTACCTGTCGACCGCGGCGCAACTGCAGGGTCCGCAGAACACGTTTCAGCTCTCGAACTACCTGCGCGGGGCACAGGGCAATCCGAACGTGCCGGTGTATCTGCAAGCCTTGCAGAACAACATGGGCCTGCCGTCGTTCCAGGCCACGGGCAGCACCGCGCCGACGCCGCAGTCCGCGACCGGGCTCACCTCACAGATGGGCTACGGCGTCGATCAGAACGGCAATCCGACGGGTGCCTCGAGCGCCACGCCGGGCTGGGACTACAACTCGACGTTGAACAGCATCAACAGCATCGCCCAGCGCGGCGCGCAGGCGCTCGCGCCTGGCTCGCTCGAAAAGCTCAGCCCCGACGAGCTGTCAGCGTTTGGCTCGGGCCTCGGCGCCGCCGGCTACAGCCTGCCGAGCTTCATGCAGCAGTACAACGCCAGTCGCGTGGGGCAGCAGGCACCGGTCACCCAGACCAGTCTGGCGTAGCGCGTGCCGACGGGCATCTGGCTCGACGACGACACCTTCCGTCAGAGCGCGGGGCAGATGTGGCTGCAACAGCAGCACCAGCAGTTGCAGGCGCAGGTCCAGGCTGGCCAGAACTGGGCCTCGCAGCAAATCCAGAACCTGCAGGATCAGGCGCGCGCCCAGGTGCAGGCCATCGCGCAACCCGCGGCACCGGCACCGACGCCCACGCCTCCGCCAGCGCCCGCGCCACTGCCGGACATTTCGGCAGCGCCGCCGCCCACGCCGCCGGCGCCGCCACCGTCGCCGGTCACCGCGCCGCCACCAGCGGCACCCACCGAGCCGCAGCCCGAGCCGGCGCCACCCACGCCGCCGCAGGCGCCGACGCCGGACATGCTGCAGGCCGGCCAGGACTGGGCGTCCCAGCAGCTCCAGAATCTGCAAGCCGCACCGGCGCCCGTAGCGACGCCACAGCCCACGCCGGCCGCGCAACCTGCTGGCGGGCCACTGCCAGCGCCAGCGCCGTCAGTGGGGGTGCCCAGCACGGCTTCGGGCCCACCGGCGCCCATCGCCCAGCCCGGCGCGCCGCCGGCCGGCATCGGCCAGGGCAAAGACGCGTTCGTGTCGTCGCTCGGTAGCGTCGCCCAGCAGGCATCAGCGCAGACCGGCATCGATCCCAACGTGTACCTGGCGATCGCTGCCAACGAGACCGGCTGGGGGCGTTCACAGACGGCCCAGCAGCAGAACAACCTGTTTTCCATCCAGGGCAGTGGCGCCAATGGCTCACGCTGGGCCGGGTACGACAGTCCACAGGCCGCCTTCGATGCGTTCAACAACCTCATCTCGAGTGCACCGCGCTATGCCCAGGCGTGGGCTGATCGTGCGAATCCAGGGCAGTTCATCAATGACCTGCGCAATGCCGGCTACGTGGTCGACGAGCCGGGCTTTCCGGCGCAGGGCTGGGTCAACCAGGTCAACTCGATCTACAGCGACCTCAAGAGCACCGCCGCCAGCGCCGCCCAGGGCGCGCAACAGGCCGTTGGCAACGTCGCGCAGGGCGCGCAACAGGCCGTTGGTGGCGCAGTCCAGGCCGTCCAGGGTGCTGGCGCTGCGCTGTTGCAGGCCCCGTCTGGTAACCGGGCTGATGCGACGCTGAGTGCACCGAATGCCCAGAGCACGCAGGGCGGACCAAGCGGTCAACAGTGGTTGCAGATTGCTGAAGACCAACTCAGCAAGCCGTACATCTGGGGCAGTAAAGGTGGTCGCTCCGACTTCAGCCAGGATCCGGCCGGTTTCGACTGCTCGGGCTTTGTCAGCTACGTAATGAAGACTGGATTCGGCGTCGACCTGCCTGCTTTCACGGGCACGGCGTACCAGCAGACCCGCGCGTTAGGCCAGGGCGAGCAGCCCCGACCAGGCGACGTGGTGTTCTACAACATGGATTCGGGCGACCCACACGAGCAGCACATCGCGCTGTACATCGGCGATGGCAAGATCATTCAGGCCGGCGGCACGCGCGAGGATGTGAACATCGCGAGTGCCAACCAACCGGTCGGTTCGGCGCCTGAGTACCGGCGCCCGACGGCACTCGATAACCCGCGTGGGAATGATCTAGCCCAGAACATCGTCGGCAATGTCGCCCAAACGGCGACCCCTGCCCCCGGTGGTGGGCCGACGTACATGTCGGCCATGCAGCCGGCTACCTCAGGCCCACCCACCGGGTCGACGAACAACCTGCTCGATCCGTGGAACCTGGGCGGCGTCTCGAGCGCTCTGGGAAGCAAGGTCCAGGACGTGCTGGGCGCAGTACAGAACGTCGGCGGTGGCCTCAGCATGAGTGGTCTGCAGCCCGCACTGGGCAGCCTCGGAGGCGGACTGCCGGATATCACCGGCACCCTCAGCCCACCCTCGCCGGGCACGCCTCTGGCGCGCGTCGTTGGCGGCACGCCCATCGGCACCCTGTCGCCGACCGACCAGGCGCAGGCGCTGATGCAGTGGAACCAGCAGTACGAGCAGGCGCGCACGGCGGCCATCGAAGGCCTGACGGGCAACACGCCACTGCTGAGCGGACTGGCCAACGTGGTGACCGATCCCGAGCAGGCGCTGGCGCTCGCCGGCGGCGGTGCGCTGGGCGAAGCGTTGCTGCCAGGCGCGGGCCTGTTGCCCGGTATCGGACGGCAAGCGCTCACCGGCGCCCTCGCCGGTGGCGTCTACGGTGCTGGCCAGCTGAGCGCCTCGCCGTCCGACATCCTCGGCAATGCCGCTGCAGGCGCCGCACTCGGTGGCGCGGGCGGTGGCGTTGCCGCGTTGCCGGGCGCGCTGCGCGGGCTCGCGATACCTGAGGCGACGCAGGCCGCCACGGATCTGTTGTCGGCCGCGCCCGAGACGCAATTCAGTCCGCGCGGGATCGCGATTGACCCGCTCACGGGTCAGGAGATGGTGCCGCCCGGTATGGCGCCGGTGACCAACAACCTGACACGCGCGATGGCGGCCAATCCGGACGCGACGCAGTTCATGCGCACGGCCGGCAACGACTTCGTGCCCATCGTGCCCCAGGCGCCGATGCAAGGCAGCGATCTGTTGACCGGCTTGCAGAACATGGTCGGTTCGCGGCAGCAGGACCTGGCCGACACGCTGCAGCAGCTCACGGATACCGTCAATCAGGCCAACGCTGCGCAGCCACAGTCAGAGGTTCAGGCCGCACTGCAAGGCCAGGTCGACGGACTGCGGAGTCGGCTGCAGGACCTGCTCACCAGTCGCCAGGCCACCGGGGGAGACCTCACGCAGCCACCGGGCGGTGCCCAGCTCGGCCAGATCAACGCGGCGTTTGCCCGCGCGCTCGGCGGTGGTGCCCTCGGCGGCCTCACCGCGTACCAGACCACCGATCCCAATGACCCGAACCGCTGGCTCAAGGTCGCCGGCGCGACCGGCGCCGGCGCGCTCGCCGCGGGGCCTGGCATCGACGCGGCGATGACCGGCCAGCTCGGGCGCATCATCCAGTCGGCGCGCGTCGGCGCCCTGGCTGGCGGCATCCCCACGCTGACGCACATCGCCCTGAATACGCCCGTCCAGACCGCGCTGAAATTTGCTTCGGACGTGCCCGCCGACGTGCTGACCGGTCGTGTTGCCACACCCTTCGCCGAAGCCTACGGCGGCTTGCAGGGCTTTCGCGCGTGGGCGCTGGATGCCGCCAATCAGTTGCAGCAAGCGGGTCCGCTCGCGCGAAGCATGGGAGCCACGTCCGTGCTGAGCGGCCCCGGCGCGCTCGAGACGGGCCTGACGGGCCTGGTGGGTGTGCACGGGCCACTGCAAAACCTGGCCGGTTCGATGGGCCGCTACATGGACCTGTACCGCGGCGCGGCGAATGCGGCGACCGACGCGCTTGGCCGTACCGCACAGGGCAGTGGCGCGTGGCGTGCCCAGGTCGCGAGTCTGCTGGCGAATCCGACGCAAGACATGCTCAACTCAGCCACCGCTGCGCAGCAACGCGCATCGCTCACCACGCCGCTTGGCACCACCGGCGCGGCCGTGTCCCGACTGGTCCAGGACGCGCCGCTGGCGCGCTTCATGCTGCCGATCTGGCAGAAGGGCTACTCAATCGCCACACAGGGCGTGGAAATGACGCCGCTCGGCTGGGCCGGCACGGCGCTGGACGTCGGCCGCGGGCTCGCCGGCACGGGGCCGTACGCCGGCGGCAACTGGGGTGGAACCGGAGCGGCGGGCGCGGTCACGCCGCTGGCCCAGCGCGTGCGCAACGCCACCATCGGCCTGGGCCTGATGTATGAGGGCTACACGCAGGCCGGGCAAACCTCGCCCGAAGGGTTGCCGGTCATCACGGGCGAGGGCCCGTCCGATCCCAAGGAGCAGCAAGCGCTGCGCGACATGGGCTGGCAACCGGACTCGACGCTGATCGGAGGTCGCTATGTCGATAACCACTTGCTCGGTCCCGTGGGTATGGCGCTGGGCTGGGGTGCGAATGCGTATGAGGCGACCCACCCGTATGGCCTGCAGGCGGGCGGTGTGCAGCTGGTCCAACCATCCCAGCCAGGCGAAACGCCCGGTTACCAGCGACTGGTCGCGACTCCGCAGGGCCAGCGCGCGCCGAACACGCTCGACGTGCTCGGCGACATCGTGGCGCGCGAAGGCCGCTTCTTCAACAACGAGACGTTCCTGAGCTCGCTCGGTTCCACGCTCAACCTGATCGGCTCCGGCGTCCAGCAGGGCCAGGTGCCGGCGCGCGAGACGGCCAACGTGCTCTCGTCGCTCATTCCCCAGGGCGCGCTGCTGTCGAACGTCGCCTCGACGACCGACCCCTACACGCGCGTGGCCCAGGGCGCGACCCCGCTCGAGCAGGTGCAGCGCTCGCTGGAGTCGCGTCTGCCAGGCGCGCGCGAAAGCCTCCCGCCGCGGCTCACGGCCACGGGCGAGCCCATGCCCAACCCCCAGCAGGGCGCAGGCCTGCTCATTCCACGCAGCAACGTCGTCAATGCCAATCCCATCCTGCAGGCCATGGCCCAGGCGGGTGTCACGCCCGGCGCTGCGCCGCCCAGCGTGCCGTACGGACCGAACGGCGAGATTCGCCTGACGCCGGACGAGCAGCAGGCCTGGGCGACGTACCGCGGCCAAATCGTGCAGCAGGGCGCCGGGTCACTCGTCAACTCGCCACGCTGGGCACAACTGCCGCCCAGAGGCCAGCAGAACGCGCTCGACAGCGTCAATCGCGCCGCGGACTCCGCCGCGAGCCGCATGGTGCTGCGCGACATCGTGCAGACACCGGGCTACCAGCAGCGCGTCATCGGCACCAACGCGCTCGCGCCGGTCTACAGCTACGCACCCGTCACCAATCCGCAGCAGCAACTGCTGCAGCAGTTGCAACAGCAGGCGCTGCTGCAGTCGCTCAACAGTGGCCAGAGTGGCCTGCAGTCACTCATCGCCGCGAACCAGGCCGCGCTCGCGTACGGTCGCGCCCAGCAGTCGGCCGCCTAGCGATGCATGGCGTAGAGCGAGCTGGCCCCGGTGGCGATGGCCGCGGCGAGAAACAGCACGCCCAGAGGCCACGCGTTGATCGCCCACATCACGCCGGCGCCGAAGCCGAAGATCGTGCAAAACACGGCGACGGCGAGGACATGGCTATCGGCCTTAGTCACGATGGGCGATCATGGCCGCCTGATTGGCGGCGATCAACTGCTGCAGCGCTGGGTCGGGCTGGTTGAGTTGATTCATTTGCTGGACCAGCAGGGCCGTTTGCTGAGCCTGAGCGGCTTGCTGGGCGGCGGCGATCGTCGCGTTGGAACTGTCGATACTGGCCTGCGTGGCGGCTGAGCGAATCGCCGCCGTCTGGGCCTGCTGCGCCTGAGCCTGCGTCGCGCTCGAGTCGCGGATGCCCTGGCCGATGAAGAACCCCGCGCCGGCGATAGCGAGGGCCAGAATAACGAGGCTCACGGCCAGGGATGATTGGCTACGCTGTTGTTGCATCGGAAACTTACCTTTCTGGTGCCATACGCCCGGTCGCGGTGCCAACTGGCGACGCGGGCGTTTTGTGTGCCCGCGACTATAGCCGGCGGGCGTCAAGAAACTGCTAACGCCGTGTTGACGTACAGTAACGGCGTCTGAGTCTTTTTTCACGCACATGCAGCCACAGACGCCGTCGCCAGAGCCAGGCGCACCTGCACCCACGGGGCCGGAACCTGAGCCCCAGGTCGCGATCGCGCTCGGGCCGGATCCGTCGATCTACCCCGAGCATCTGCGCGCACCTGAGCCAGTCGCACCCCCCGCGGAGGCACCGGAACCTGACGAGGCGAACGCACCCGACGAGCCGTCACCAGGCGCTGGAACCGCGGAACCAACAGCCTCAGCCACTCAGGGTGAGGCAACAGGTGAGACGCGGGGCACCCGCCGACGAGCGGCCGAGGATGCGTACCAGCGGGGTCTCAGCGAAGGCCGCGCCGCCCTCGAGCGCGAACAGGCCCAGCGCCAGCAGCAGGATCAGTTCCAGCAGACGCAGCGCGAAGCCAACTCACGCGTCGAGCAGTTGTTCAACGACCTGTCCAGTCCGGATTACGCCACCCAGGACCGCGCCCGCCAGGGCATCCTGCAGCTGTATCAGGGCAATCGTCAGGCCGCGACGCTGATGGCGGCGACTCGCCAGCAGGTCCTGCAGGAAATGGCCGCCGACTTCGGCAAGCTCAAAGATCTCGACGGTCTCGCCCAGGACGACTATCAGCAGTTGTTCGAGGCGCCGTCGGCCGCCGAGCTCGCCAAACGGGCCATGGCCATCGGCGCTCGAGGCAAGGACGAGCACATCGCCCGTCTCGAGGCCGAGCTGCAGGGGTTGCGCGGCCGGCTCGTCGGCTCGCGCGCCACGCCGGAGGCGCACAACGGGGCCAGCGCTGACCTGTCCGGCAGCATCTCGATTGAGGACTATCTGGCCATGTCGCCGAAGGAAGCCCGCAAGCTCAGCTCAGCGCAGATCGACGCGCTGACCTCGCAGCTCGCCGTGGCCGCCGAACGCAATGGCCGCAGCGTCTAGGTTTTTTCCACTAGCTAGCTAGCGGGCTTCTGCGAACTTCAGAAGAAGCCCTCTGATATGAGGGTGCATAGCGACTCATGCCGTCAGTAACAATTACCACTTCAGCTGTCTACATTGATCAGGTCTGGAGTCCCGAACTCAATCGCGCCATCCAGTACGACGTCGTCCTCGCTGCGCTGTTCGACGACAAAAGCGCGCTCGTCGACCAGCACGCCAACACCATCAACCTGCCGTCGCGCCACAACCTGACCGCGAATGCCAAGGCGGCTGGCACGCCGCTCACGCCGCAGGCCATCACGGAAACCTCGCAGCAATTCGTGCTGCCGATGACCAATGGCCATCGCGCCATTGCCCAGCAAATCGAAGACATCGCTGAGATTCAGTCGCGCTATGACATTCGCGCTGAGACGACGATCGCCGGTGCGTATGCCCTCGCGCGGCAGATGGACGTGGACGCCGCCGGGCTGTTCAACGCAGCGACCAACCAGGTGGGCACCGCCGGCGCCGAGCTCACCGACGACAACCTGATCGCCGGTCGCACCATCCTGCGCAACAACGCCGCGCCGCGGCCGTGGTACATCGCCGTCAGTCCGGCGACCTACTCCGGTTTTCTCAAACTGGAGAAGTTCACCAACATGTTATATGTCGGCCAGGACGAGGCCGGCACCGCCGTCGAAGAGGCCAGGGTCGGCAAGATCTACGGTGCCGACGTGTACGAGTCGCAGCTGCTGGCCGGCACCGCGCCGAACAGCGTAGGCGCGTACTGGTCGAAGACGCACTACTTCAAAGCGTTGCAGCGCCAGCCGACCACGCACACGTGGTACTCGCCGCTCGATCTGAGCTGGATCGTCAGCATGGACTGCATCTACGGCATGTTCGAGCGACTGGAGGCTGACGAAGCGGCCGCGGCGACGACCAACTCGAGTGACTGGGCCGTCAGGCTGAACGCCGTCAAGTAGTCGCCGTGAGCGAGTCGTTCCAGGGCCAGGCGTACACGCCGTGGACCACGACCAGTCTGGCCATCAAACCACGCGCTGGCCGCGTGGCCAAGGTCCTCGTCAATGGCACGGTGACGGCTGGCAATCTGACCATCTACGACAATCCGAGTGCGGCCAGCGGACCCATCGTCTGGGTCTCGCCCGCGACGCCCGCGGCCGGCTCGATCCTGCCGATCGACATGCCCTGCCAAAACGGCATCTACCTGCAGGTGCCCGGCACCGGCAGCGGCATCATCATCTGGTCCTGAGCCATGCGCGAAACCTTCAGTGGGCAGAGCAGCATGGCCCTCGGGGCCAATCAGGTGGTCAAGAATCGGCCCGGCCGGCTGTGCAAGGTGTGCATCACCAGCGTCGCGGCGCAGTTCGTGGTCACCGACAACAACAGCATCCCCGGTGGTCAGATCGTGTACTCCTCGGGCAGCCAGAGCCAGGGCACGGTGCTCGACCTGGGCATTCCCTGCCGCACGGGCATCGCGATCCAGTTCGTGAACGGCACCTACACCGTGAGCTACAGCTGATGGTCCGCATCATCACGCGGCCAACGCTCGAGCCCCAGGCGTATGCCGTGCGCTTTCACGTCCGCGTGCCGGCTCGCGCGAGTCGGGACCTGTTCGAGTCGCTGCTCGCCTGGTCCCTGGACCGCATGATCACGCAGCTGGAAACACAGGGCTGGAGCTTCGTGCGCCTGAGCGAGCGTCCGCCACGCGGACCGCTGCCCGTGGTGCCTGTCAAAGGTTTTCCCAAACGCCCGGCGGGCGGCAACAAGCACACGCCGCTGGGTCGGAGAGAACATGACGACGCGCTGGGGCGGGTCAGCACGCTGCCACCCGTGACCACCTTCGAGGCCCACCTGCTGACGGACGAGGTCGACTGGGAATACTCGGCGATCTTTTCGAGACCCGCCATTGCGACCGAATACGTTGCACCCGAGAACGGAGAGGCTGAGCCGCTATGGCTGAGACGCTAACCACCGACGCCCCGAACGCGGTCATCGTCGACCAGGGGCTGCTGTACTTTCGTACGCCGAGCGGCGAGGTGTACGCCGCGGACTCCGCCGACGGCGAGGTGATGAAGAAAGTCCGCCGCGGCATCACGCCGCTGTTTGAATACGGGCAGTTCGGCTCGAGCGCGTACTACATGGACCACCCGTTCGAGCCGCTGTTCCAGGCCGGCGGCGCGTCGGCGATGGCCCGCGCGCAGATCGTCGAGCTGGGCTACCACTTGCGGCCGCCGCTGGTGCCGACCTGCGGCCAGCACGTCGGCCAGTCCAAAGAGCACCTGATGCACGCTGGCAATCCAGGCGGGCGCAACGCGCGCGAGCGAGGCTGCTGGAATGGCGCCCAGGCGGTGCACTTCCCGCAACTCGAGGGCGTCGCCATCGAAGCCGTGCCCGAGTGCGAGTACTGCGGCCGCGACGACTTCGCGACCACGATCAGTCTGCGCCAGCACCAGAGCGTGATGCACAGCGACCGACGCCAGCAGGTCGAGCTCGCCGATGGCATCGTCGCCGGGCTGATGCGCAGCGGCACCTTGCCGGGCGGCTCCGGCTCGGCGGCCGAGATCGCCGCGGCGGTCGTCATCGCCTTGCGCCAGCTCGAGCGCCCCGCCGTGCCCGACCCGGCGCCGATTCCGGATGACGACGACGATGACGACGAACCCGCGCCGGCGCCCGAACCTGAACCGACACCCGCACCCGAACCGGAACCCGAGCCCACACCCGCGCCGACCTCTCGGCGCCGCTAACGACAGGAGGCTTTCCCCTCATGCCAGGCACCCGTGCACAAGCCAAGAACGTCGTCGACAACGTCTGCGGCTATTCCAACGCGGCGGTCACCGCCGCCCAGATCCTCAACGAATACGTCTCGACCGTCTACGGCCGACTCACCGGTATCAAATTCCTGGCGGTCACCGCCGGCAGCGGTGCCGGTAACACCGTCGGCGACGTGCTCAAGAATGGCACCAGCATCTGGGCGACCGCGGCGAACCGCCCGACGCTCGCCGCGGCGTCGACCGGCGAATTCAACAATGCCATCGGCGACGCGGGCAGCGTCGCGATCAAACCCGGCGACCGCATCACGCTGCAGATCAACACCATTCCGGCCACCACCGGGCACGCGCGCGTCGCCGCCACGGCCAGCATCGAGGGCAATGCCTGATTCGCTCGCTACCTACCGTCGGCGGCTCGCCGAGGCGGCCGGCTACAACGTGCAGGTCACGGCTACTGCGGGCTCGGCGCGCAGCGATCAGGTGATCTGTACTGCGTTCCAGTCCACCGAGCTCGAGGCGACGTTCTTTGGCAACACGTGGCTGTACGAGCCGAGCGGCCTCAATGCTGGCCAGTGCCGCCGCATCCAGTACACCGCCGGCCTGGACCCCAGCAGCGGCACCATCACCCTCGAGCGCGGCCTGTCGAACATGACGCCGATCGACACCCCGCTCGAGATCTACGGGCGTCTGCCGCCGGTCAAGTACGAGGGTCGCCTGGGGCTGAACGACCTGGTCAACCGCACCCTGGCCGAGTGCTGGACGGTCCAGAAACTGCCGCTCGCGGGCGTGCAGGACCAGCGCCTGTACCCGCTCGGCGCCAGCTTCCCGTGGCTGCAGGCCGAGGACCAGCTGGTCGAGGTCTACTACCGCGGCGCGGGCACCGACCCGAACGCGTCTGACGAGTTGATGATCAACTGGCGCTGGGTGCCCGGTGGCGACAACCCGTCGGTGGAAATCGCCCAGCCGCTCGGCACGGGCGACACGCTGCTGCTGCAGGCCTACGTGCCGCTGTCGTGGTGGATCGACACCGGCGCGGGCTTCGGCCTGGCGAGCGTCGAGGGCCTGCAGCAAGAGACCGACCAGGCCATCATGCCGCTGCTGGGCATGGAGATCGTCGGTAACGCGTGGGTGTACGGCGAGCTCGCCAAGTGGGGGTTGCCCGACGACCAGGCGAACTACCGCTCACTTCGCGCCCAGGCCCGCGCCGCAGCCAACCAGTGGAAACGCCTGACGCTGCAGCATCCGCAAGTGCGAAAGCAGCACTGGCCAGCGGTGCTGACCGTCCGCAGTCGCGACAACTACGGGTATGGCTACACGGTGCTGACGCCGGGCTGATCGGATCGGATAGATGCCGTATCCGCTGCGCGAAAGCATCAGCCTCAACGGCCAGGACCTGACGCTCTTCCAGTTCTCGGCGCCTGGCCGCCGTGGTGCTGGCGGCCAGGGTACTGTCGCCAACGACCAGGAATCCAATATTGTCCAGGTCAGCGGCGAGCCGATCGACGTCTCCGAAGAGCCGCTGGTGATGGACACCTTTCACCTCGGCTTCGGCTACTCGTGGCGTTTGCTGACCGGCACCTACGCCTACGCCGAGAACGCCGATTGTCGCTTTCCGCGGCTGGTGCTGCCGGGTCCCGAGGTCACGGTGCAGAACATCGCCGGCACCAGCGCGCCGCGCTGTGGTCAGGACTACAACGGCGACTTCTATTTTGGCGCTGGTGGCCAGATCTGGCGTGTGCCGGGTGGCACCGGCACACCGGTGGTCGACTTCACGCTGCCCGCCGGCCAGGTCGCGTGGTCGATGGACACCTTCATCGGCAACATGTACGTCGGTGTCTCGACCGGTCAGTCGAGTATGGCCGCGCCGGGCCCGCTGCTGCGTAACGCGGCGGGCACGTGGACCGGCGGTGGGCCAAACCGAAAGGCCATCGCCCACGCCTGGTATCAGGCGCAGGCCTCGGGCACCTTCGGCGCCTGGCAATTGATCGGCTCGGACTCGGCCTCTTCGGTCAGCAACGCGGCGACGGATCCGATGACCGCTGGCAACTGGGGTGCGACGATCAGCGTCGGCGACACGACCTACGGCATCAATAGCCTGGTCAGCGACCAGGGCCACATCTATGTGGCCAAGACCAACGGGTTGCACGACGTCGACGGCTCGACCGGCTTCACGCCCAATCTGATGCCGTTCTACGAGGCGGCGATCGACGACGAAAACGGCGTCAGCTCGATTTGCGCCAACGGCAGCATCTACGTCAACGACATCGCCGGGTTGTTCCGCATGGATGTGTCCGGTGGCTCGACGACCGGCAGGATCACCACGGTCACGCCCGGGCACGGGCTGCCGAACGAGACGCCGATTCGCGGCAAGATCACCGCGATGACCTCGTACGGGCCGTGGATTATCGCCGCGGTCTACAACGGCACCGATTCGTACATCATGTGGGGCCGCGACATCATGCAGGGTGACGCGGGCACCTCGCCGTTTGGCTACGGCGCCGGCTACGGGCCCAGCCCCTCGGCGATCGGGCCCAATCCGATGCTGTGGCACGGTGCGCTGATCAGTCTGCCCAACCAGATCTGCCGCATGCTGTCGATCAGCGGGCTGACGTCGCCGCCACGATTGTGGCTGGGCACCTACAACACGCTCACGAGTACCGCCTCGGTGCAGTGGTGCATCATTCCGCGTACCGAGAACCCGATGCAGGACATCGAGTGCACCTTCGCCACTGACTGGGAGGTGCACATCCCTGGTCAGGACTGGACGCACCCGGTGACGACCAAGGACCTGCTGCAGATCGACGTGCAGGCGGACGGGCTGAATTCGACGTCGACGATCGATTTCGCGGTCGCCGCGGACGACGGCTCGTTGCAGGACTTTGGCACGGCCGACGTCTCGCCGCAGTGCAGCGTGGTCGGCGCCGACGACTTCTTTGGGCGACGGCTGGCGATTTGCATGGACGGCCACAACCCGTCGTATGCGCCGATCGCGGTGCGCGCCATCATGCTGCGCGCCCAGCTGCGCCCGGCCTTGCGCCGCGTCAGGACGTACGACGTGCTGCTCGGCGAGGGCAACGAGGACCGCATGGGCGGCCGCGACATCACCCGTCCGCTGAACGAGTACCGCAAGCTCGAGCCGCTGCAGTGGGGTGGACGCGTCAAGTTGCGCGACGAGTTCGGCGAGGGTTGGGACGTGCTGGTGCTGCCGCCGATTCAGCGCAAGGTCATCTTCCTGCGCGGGGAAAGCGGCAAGGGCACGGGCGAGCCGGTGATCGTGGCCACGCTGCAGTTGAAACTGCTGGGCGAGGATCCGCCGGTGTCGATTACCTACCCGCCGGTGCGGTGGGACGACGGCGTGTCCGAGTGGGATACCGACAAGTACTGGAGCGCACCATGAGCTTTGTTCGCATCAATCCGGGCGACCTGATCCAGGCGGTCAACGTCAATCAGATCATCGACGCACTGACCGGCGCGGTCGGCAAGGGCGTGGCGATGGCCATGACCGCGCTGAACGACCAGACCAACTACGCGCTGACGGTCCAGAACCAGGATGCGACCAACTCGCGGGCGCTGCTCGTGCTCAACAGCGCTGGCACGATGATGGAGCGCATCGACGCGACGGGGATCAGTTTCGGGACGCCGCTGAACCTGGCCAACAACTCGGTGCAGGGTGCCGCGCTCGTCGATGCGGGCGTGCCGAACGCAAAGCTCGGCCCCGACGTCGCCAGGGCCAATCTGCTGGTCAACGGTGGGTTTGAACAGTGGCAGCGCGGCAACGGGCCGTTCACCAACGTGAGCAGCACCTACGGTCCAGACCGATGGGGAATTGGAGCCGCAGGAACCGACACGCTTTCGATCAGTCGAAATACGGCGAACGTTGACGGAAGCAGTCTGTCGTGTGCAGCGTGTACGTTGACGCTTGGGACGGGAGCCGGCGGCTCGAATATTTCGCAGATGTTCCGGCAGGCCGATGGTCAGGCCATTGCTGGTGTCACGGTCACGGCGTCAGTGCGAGTTCAAACCAGCGTGGCGAACGCCGTGCGCATTGGCATCTATAACGGTACAGCCTGGACGTACAGCGGGTTCCACAGTGGGAACGGGGCGTATCAGACGCTGAGCGTCACCGCGACACCAGGCTTTATTGCGACACCGATGCAGCTCTCAGTTTTCTTTGCAGCGAGCGGCACCCACTATGTGGACAACGCCAATCTGGTGGTCGGCTCGCAGCCAGCCAACTACGTGCCGCTGCACCCGGCGGACGACCTCGCGCGGTGTTTGCGGTACTACCAACGTTGGGATCTGGCAAAAGGTGGCTCTGGAACGCCCTGGGTCTCCGTGGGCATGTCGGGCTCAACCACTCAACACTATTTGCTGTTGACATATCAGGCCCAATCAGCAGTGACGCCCACGCTTACTACGGCAGCGACGCTGCAACTCACGAATGGTTCAGCAAATGCCAATGTAGCGGGCGCGAGTCTCGCAGGAAGTGGGGTGAACTCAGCAACGTTGTCCATCCAGACAACCGCTTTCAACTCAACTGGAATGCCAGTTGCACTGCAATTGGCATCCGGTGGCTACCTGGCTGTAGAGGCCAACCCATGAGTGTCTACGTCATCGACTTTTCGATCACCCCCTGGGTGGTCATCCACGACGATGCACCGGGTGGCGGGCACGAGGGCACCGTCGATCCGGCCACGATTGTCCACACGAAAACACTGGATGGCACCGACGACCATAACTTTCTCATCATCGTCTGCCCGGTGTGCCAGGCAGCCAGCACCCACCCGGTGGCCGGCGGCGCGCAGCCGCAGAGCGTGCAGCAGTTGTTTGTCACTCACGCGCAGACCAGCGGCTGCCCCTGCGGTCAGGTCGCAGCAGACGATCCCGACGCGCTCGGCGAGTCGCACATTCGCTTGCTGGTCAATCGTATGGATGGCCCCGGGAGGTGGCAGCTTGGATGAGCGAAGAAGAGTTCCAGTTCAAGGTGGTCTACGTCGACCCTGGTGACGGGCTGATCGTGGGCATGGAGCCGTCTGGCGGTGCCGTCGGCAGCAAGCACAAGGTTGCGGTGCTGTTCGACCCCAACGAGTACGCCGTGCTGATGCGCACTGACCCCGCGTACCTCAGTGCGGACAAGAACCACGTGCTGGCGGCGCCCGACCACTAACCACCCATGACGCTCAAGACCCAGGTGGTTGGCCTGCTGCAGTTCGCCCAGGGCGACGACGTGCAAACCTACCTGCAGCGCTGGCTCGCGCAGAGCATGCGCATGACCGACCGTCTGTTCGATCCGGTCGCCGGCCACAACCACAATGGCTCGGGCAGCAACGGGCCGATCGTCAGCGGCGGGGGTGGGGTAACGATGCAGTGGCGTGGCGCGTGGACGACGCCCGCGGCGTACGCCAAGAACGACGGCGTGAGCTACCAGGGCTCGAGCTATATCTGCCTGAACAACACCACCAACAACGTGCCGCCACCCTCAGATCCGACCAACTGGGGCGTGCTGGCCCAGGGTGGTGCCGCGGGCGCGCAGGGTCCGCCTGGCGCCACGGGCGCCACTGGACCGCAGGGGGCGACTGGCGCCCAGGGACCAGCCGGCGCGACCGGTCCGACGGGCTTGCCCGGTATCAACTGGCGCGGCAACTGGCAGACGTCGCCGACCACGTATCTGCAGAACGACGCGGTCTTCTATCAGGGCTCGTCGTGGATCGCGGTCACGAGCAACGTCGCTACGCCACCGCCAGGCGCGGGCTCGTGGGAGTATCTGGCTCAGCAAGGTGCGACGGGTCCGACGGGTCCCACCGGTGCCACGGGACCTCAGGGCGCGACCGGACCTCAGGGTCCGACGGGTGCTACTGGGCCACAGGGCCCAGCTGGCACCAACACGTGGGGATCACCCTAGGAGGAACACCATGACCGATCAATTCAGTGTGGGACCAGGCGTCGCCCAGGCGATCGCCGACAACAACGACGAGGCCAGGTCCGACGAGCGCTACATCATCCTCGACGAGGGGCACCGCGTGAGCCTGACGTTCGGACGGGACGCGCAGTACTTCTATTACGAGGAGGATAACCGGGTCAACCGGTCTCCCTTTCGGTGACGCTGATTCGCCTGCACCACCCCTCGAGCTCGGCTTCGACCCGTGGACGGACCAGCCATCGCAATACTACGACTGGACCTGCTCGGCGTGCAGCCTCGACTGGCTGAAGCGCGCGCTGGGGCTGGTGATCGCCTCGGACATCTACACGAGTCGTGAGTCAACGGTGTACGAGATCGGCTACCCGCAGAACATCAACCCGCAGTACGGGCTGATGAACGCCGATGGTTCAGCTCTGCGCGCGGTGCTGAACGACTACGGCGTGGCCACCGATCAGGGCTGGCTCGACTTCGACACCGCCTACAACATCGCCAGCCAGACGCCGGGCATGTGCTCGGGCGCGAGTTGGTACCACTGGGTTGGCATCCGCGGCGTGCAGGGTGACACGATCTGGGTCGCAAATTCAGCGCCGGGCTACAAATCCGTCTGGAGCAACCTGTCGCGGTCAGACTGGCAACGATTGGGCGGGTTCTCGGTGGTCTGGCTGGTCTGATGGGTGAGCGTCTACCCGGACGTGCTGTTGTTCCTGGCCGACTGGCTGGGCAACCACGGCTTGCCGACCATCGCCGGGTTTGTGGGTGGCGTCGCCGGAGCTGAAGCCCGAGCACGATGGGTCGCGCGATCATCGGCTCGAGCTCGTCAGGACGATCACCAGCGCGATCATCGCCATTGTGCTGATCGGGGCGATGACGTGGATCGTGATCAGCCCGTCGACTGACGAGGTGGGCAAGGCAGCGCTGGTGGTGGTCGCCTCAGCCGTGGGCTTTCTGTTCGGGCGAGAGACGAAGTAATGCGCGTGGCCCTGCTGGCCGCGCTAGCAGGGTTCGTCGCGGGTGCACTGCTGCCGCTGTTTACCAACGAGTGGACGTGGACGCAAGCAGCACAGCAGGCCTGCGCGGCGGCGTTCAGCTCGCACTAATAGTTCTTATCGCTACCAAGAGATGCGTTGAGGGCCTTGCATAGCGGGTATTGGCATTTGAGCATGCTGCGCTCGTGCTCCGTGACGCGACCGACGACTACCTCGCTGCCGTTATTCCTCTGGTGCTCAGCCATGATCTCGCGCCGCAGCAGTTCAACCTCAGCACGGAGTTCATCATGCGTCG
>Ga0126371_10002088_pt1 | contig 17138 bp, 29 predicted proteins | sample PanSoiMetaPlot_4_FD_110145 | JGI IMG/M metagenome (GOLD analysis project Ga0126371, IMG submission 110145) | Tropical forest soil microbial communities from Panama - MetaG Plot_4 | ecosystem: Environmental > Terrestrial > Soil > Tropical forest > Bulk soil | place: Panama | collected 2016-02-17 | reverse complement strand
GCATCGAAATGTCCCTGAAGGACCGCAACGAAGCACTGGCCGCTTTCCGCAACGCGCAGAAGCTGGCCGCCAAGGCCGACCGCGCGAAGTACGCGCGCAAGCACCCGACCCCCGCACCCGTCGACCCCCGCAGCCTGACCGCTGCTGGCCGGGCGCTGATCCGGGCGGAGGTGGCAGCATGAGCCAGAACGCACTCCGCCCGCTGCCGCTGCTGAACGACAACTACACCCCGCCGCGTCCCTGGACGTGCCAGACGCCCGCCGAGCACAACTGCCACGGCGAGATCGTCGGCGCCATCGGCGCCTACCCGGTGTGCCGTAACGGCATGGCCGCAGAGCGCGACCGGCTGGAAGCCGAGCAGGCCCGCCAGAACGCGCTGCTGGCCGATCCCGCCTTCCGGGCGCAGATCGAGCGCGAGGCCCGTATCGAGGCCGCCTTTGAACGGAGGTTCGCATAGCCGACGAGATCGAACACATCCCCGGCCAAATGGACATCTACGAGTGCATCGAGGTCGCTGAGCACAACCTGGACGGCAAACGTCCGACCGAGAAATCCGACCGGTCGGACAAGCCGCCCGTTCGCAAGACGCTCACCGTGGCCGAAGCTGTCCAGCGGATGCTGAAGAAGAAAGGCAATCCCACATGACGTTTCAAGGCGAAGTCGAAGGCGTACCGCTGATGATGGACCTGACCCCGGCGCAGAAGCTGCGTGCCGTCCAGGCGTACAAGGATCTGCGCGAAGGCAGGATCGAGATGCCGCCGTTGCGCTGCCATAAGTGCGCCGGTCGAGCGGTCGAGAATCAGCACCCGCCGAACACGCTGACCTGCGTGTCCTGCGGAGCGCTTACCATGCGCGCAGAAGCACACCTGCGCAGGCGTCAAGAGGTCGCGCGGCTGATTTTCGAGATTGGTCGGGGCGAGGGCCGGGTCAATGTCCGACGTAGAGCTGTACCGCATCGAAAGCCTGGAGATCGGTGATGGTGAGTACACGCCTGTCCAGTCGCGCGCGCTCGACTCATTCGCCCAACGCTGTCCCGACGCTGTCGTGACCGGCTGGCTGTACGAGCAGCACGCGCCGCTGATCGTCAACCGCGCCAACGGCGACTGGCTGACGATCACCCAATCGGGCCACACGCGCGTGATCGCTAGAGGCGAGTTCGCAGGGCCATGAGGGTTGTCGCTACGGCGGCCGCCGACTCATCCGGCACCTACCGGATCACCCAACCTGTCGACGCGCTTGCTCACTGGCTCAACCTGGACATCGAGGTCGTGCCGCAGAAGGTCGGCTTCCCGGTCGTGGTCAACGCGGACGGGCAGTTCGTGAGCGTCGACATTGACGCCGACGTACTCGTGCTCCAGCGCCCGATGTTCTGGATCATGCCCGACCTGATCGACTACGTGCAGGCCAGAGGCGTGGCGGTCGTGATCGAGCTGGACGACGACTTCCACACGGCGCACCCGCAGAACACCGCGTTCCAGGCTCACCACCCCCGGCACAACAAGCACTCAAACTGGCAGCACCTGGGCGAGTGCATCAAACGCGCCGACCTGGTGACGGTGAGCACCGACCAGCTCGCCAGACGCTACGGCTCACACGGCCGTGTCGTGGTGCTCCGCAACTACATTCACGGCTCATGGCTGGCGCTGCCGAGAACGTCGAACGGTGCGACGATCGGCTGGGCGGGCACGACGGTCAACCATCCCGTCGACCTGCAAGCCGCCAGAGGCGGTGTCGGAATGGCGCTCGATGACCATCCCGGCTGGCAGTTCATGTGCGCTGGCGGCGAAGGACACGCGGCCGAGATTTGCAAGCAGCTTGAGGTCGACCCGGCACGGTTCGTCGGTACCGCATGGCGCGAGCTGGAGCTACACCGTCTGGTGGTGAGCCAGTTCGACATCGGGATCGCGCCGCTTCAGGACACGGTGTTCAACGCCGCCAAGTCGTGGCTCAAAGGGTTGGAATACGCGGCTCTCGGCATCCCGTTCGTGGCCAGCGACCTGCCTGAGTATGAGCTGCTGTGGCGCCGGTTCGATGTCGGCGAGATAGCAGCGGCGAAGTCGAAGGTCTGGCGCCGGTCGTGCAACCGGCTGATGGACTTCGATGAGCGCCACCATCTCGGTCAGACGTACCGCGAGCAGGTCGAGAGGTTTTTGACGATCGAGCGCAACGCCTGGCGCTGGCCAGAAGCGTGGGAGCGCGCGATCCTGAATCGGAGGATCAGTGCATCAAAGCGTGATGTCGTGGGTGCAGCAACAGGTTGCTGAGCGCGATCTGGCAAACGTGCCGACGCTGGAGGTCGGCTCGTTCAACGTCAACGGCTCTGTGAGGCCGTTCTTCAAGGGCAGCTACGTCGGCATTGACATGCGTCCCGGTCCTGGCGTCGATCAGGTGCTCAACGCCCACGACCTGGGAATGGTGAGCAACCGCTTTCTGTGCATCGTGTGCTGCGAGATGCTGGAGCACGACACGGAGCCGTGGACTTCGATCTGCGAGATGGCGAAGGTCGCAGGCGACGGTTGCATTCTGCTGGTCACCTGTCGCGGCTTCGATCACAGAGGCTCGTTCCCGTTGCACGACTTCCCGGATGACGTGTGGCGGTTCACGGCGATCGGCCTGCGGTCGCTGCTTGAGCACGGCGGCTGGGAAGTGATTTCGGTCGAGCCGGACCCGACCGATCCCGGGGTCTTTGCCGTAGGCTGCATCCGCTGAGCCGGGTACGTCCTGCATGCGTTGATCCACAGCGCCTGTCCCGGCTCAGTACCTGGCCTGATGTCGGATGGTTCGACTCCTGGCCAAGTAGTGTCTGCTACGCTCGCAACATGGCAATCCTCAAGGAGGCTCGATGAGTATGAGCAACGGGGCAACCCCCGACGACGACGTGATTCAGGTGCTGGTGACAAAACGCGATGGTGCCAACGACGAGCTACAGCGGCTCATGGACCAGGCGCACACACAGGCCGAGCTGGTGAAGCGATATGAGCGCGCGATCCGCGTGCTGACCGGCGAAACGCCGAAGCCGTCAAAACCAGCGTCGAAACCGGCGACGAAGACGAAGCTGTCACAGGAGCGCGTCGAGGCGATCAAAACGGCGGTGCTGGAGTACGCGCAGGAGAACGACGAGTTCCGCCAGGTCGACATTCGCGGCGTCGTTGACGAGTCGCTGGCGAAGTCGACGGTCATGGCGCTGGCATTCGAGATCCTGCGCCAGGATGGCGTCATCCGGCTGGCGCGTCGTGAGGGCAACAACAAGTGGTTCCGGCTCACAAGCGAGATGCTGAATGTCAGCTAACGGGCTGCACGACTACACCCTCAACGGGATCTCAGACCTGGAGCTGCTGGCCGTGATAGACGACCTGGCTGACGGCGATGGCTGGGCGGCGAACTACGACATCAGGGTCCAGTTAGGCGAGAAGCCGGAACGCGGCGACCGCTCAGGGATCGGTCCACGGATCGCGTGGATGACGCGGTACGGCTGGCTGGAGCGCGACGACGGCGGGCTTCACAGACTGACCGCGATCGGCCACGTCCTGCTGGAGAAGCCGAAACTGTCCGAAGCGTTCAGCAAATACCTGCACGCGCTCAATCCGGCGCAGCGCCTGATCGTCACCAGCGAGATCGCGAGCGCAGGTGGCGCCGCCGAGATTCAGAAAGCGATGCAACGCCAGTGGCAGAGGTCCAGTCGTTGAGCGATGATGCGTGGCCGTGGGCGACAACACCACCAGCGTCAGCCGCGTCGAAGTGGTCGACAAGCTCAAACGCCTGAACGAGCTGGAGCGCGAAGTCCCGATTCTGCGGCAGGCGCTTGAGCACATCGCCGACGCGCCCGGCTCAGGATCGTGGGGCATCATCGCTGACCGCGCGCTGCGCGAAGCGCTCAGGCCGCGATGATGGACGGCAACGGCCACGACAGGATCGACCCGGAACTGACGGTGCTCTACGAACCGGACCGGTTCCATGACATGCCGCGCTGGGCGCCGTGGGAATGGATGGTCTACGAGTTTGAGCACGGCCTGGCGAGTCCCAACGCTCCGCGACCTCAGGTCTATCCGAAACCCAAGCTCTGATGCCGACGCCGACTGAGCCGATCAAACCGCGCACGCCAGGCGAGACGCGCGCCTACATGGAGGGCCAGCTTGCGGCGCTCAAACTCGCTGAAGCGAAAGGCGTCGGATACGCGCGTTGGATCATCGAGGGCGCGCAGAAGATGATGGCCGACGCCGCCGACCCAAGCTCTATTAAGTAAGACGCTGACCCGCTCAGTTCGCGTAAGCGACGACGATCGAGATCGACTCACGAAAATCGTTCTGCATGAGGTTCACCTGCAACGTATGCGGTCGGCTCTCAGACGAGCGCTACTGCGAAGCCCACAGACGCACGCCGAGCAAGGGCTGGTCCCAGCGAGATCGAAATTCTCAAAAGGCGTTCAGGAAAGCAATACTTGCCCGAGATGTGGTTTGCAGCATCTGCGGATCGGCTCATGACCTGCGTGCATGCCACTACCCGAAGCCACTGAGGTCGTACGCAGATGGCGATCCTGCTGCGTACGACCCGGCGAACGGTGTGCTGCTGTGCGCACGCTGTGACCGTCTACGAGATCGCTACGCCAGGTAGGACCCACAACACCACCCACAGCACCGCCTAGCAGCCATCCTCAGCCACAGGGGGACCCAGAGCACAAAGGAATGGGTACCAGGCCCAAAGGATGGTGGAGTGGCCCAGAGGGGCTGAGGTCAACGCTGAGGGCATGGCCAGTTGATAGGGGGGGTATCTCAAACTTCAGCGCGACCAGTGGGACCACCCGTCAGGCTTGGCGCGGAAACAGAGCCAAGCCGGAATCTGCTGGTCGAGCGGCTGGCGTCTGTGACGAAGACGTTCATAAGACTTCTGGACAAGTGGCCAAGAGGTGCTATGTTGGGAGTATGGCAATCCACCCCACACGAAGCGAGGACAAAATGGACCCCAAGACGCAAGGCCACACTGACGCGGTCGCCGGAACCTGGAAGCGCGCACGCGAGCTTTACCCCGACAACGCCGCTGACCGGCGGGCCTACTGGAAGGGCTACGGCGAGGGCCAGCGCGAATGCGAAGGCGGCAACGTGCCGGAAGCCGACGCGCGGCGGATCGCAGCGACTCGCCGCCAGCGGGCGAAGATGGCGGAGGGCCGCCGTCGCAGCGAATACGCGAAGGGCAACCTGAGCGTCGAGCGGGTCGCCGACTACACCCGGTGGCTGAAGTCCGGCAGCCGGATGGTCGACCTGGGCCGCCTGCGGCTGGGCATCCCGACTGACCACGACTACGCGATCGCGCGCGAACGCGGCGCAGTCGCATAAACCACGAGGCAGGATGAGGCGGCTGGAGGGCCGCCTTTCCTGCCTTCTGCGTGAGCACGTCCGACCAGCGCGATAGTCTCCGCCGACGTGACGACGGAGACAAAGCGCTGGCAATCCCGGATCGTGGGTCACGGTGAGGAGGCGCCCGACCAGCTACTCGCGAATCCGGCGAACTGGCGGGTTCATCCGAGGCGCCAGCAGAAGGCGCTGGAGCAGGCGCTGGACAAGGTCGGCTGGGTCACCAGCGTGATCGTCAACCAGGTGACGGGCCACGTCGTGGACGGCCACCTTCGTGTCGGCCTGGCGATCTCTCAGGGAGAGCCTTCGATCCCGGTCGACTACGTCGAGCTGTCACCGGATGAGGAGGCGCTGGTCCTGGCGTCCCTGGACCCGATCAGCTCGCTGGCGATCGCCGACCAGGCCAGCCTGACCAGTCTGCTCAGCGAGCTGGACATCGGCGAGGAGCTTGACCGTCTGCTGCGCGACACCGCCGGGATCAAGGACGGCGCGATGAAGGAGCCGACGCAGGAGCAGATCGACCAGCGACAGGACGAGCTGGACTCCGCCTTCAGCGGCAACGAGGAGCGGACCGAAGAAGTCACGTGCCCGGACTGCGGCGCGACCTTCGCGGTCCAGCTCTAGGCTTCTTGGCCAAATGTAGGAGTCGTGTAAGAGTGGCCAAGTAATCTTCGCGGCCGTGCTATGTTGTTTGTATGGCAATCCACCCCACACCCTACAGCGGGACTCCCGCTAGAGAGGAGGCCACAATGGCCACCAGCATCCCCACCTTTTGCCCCGTGTGCGGCGACACCGTTGAGTGGTGCCGCGACTTCGCGGACGAGGTCCGCAAGATGGAGGCCGCGCGGGACGCGGCCATCGTGGCCGCCAAGGCCAAGCCGGTCCGCAAGCCGCGCAAGCGCGTGAGCAAGGCGCAGGCGATGGTCGACTTCGGCATCGCCGACAGCATCGCCGAGGCGCGGGCGATGATGCGTGACATGGGGGAGGCGGCATGACCCCGTGCGAGCAGGAGTGCGGCCAGCTTGCGGTCGTGTACGCGGTCGATCCCCATCCCGGCGGATGGGGCGGCCGCTACTGCGAGAGCTGCGCGAAGGCGCTGCGCTTCCAGGTCGTTGACCGGCTCGACATCCCGCGCGGGGTGCCGAAGCCGTGAACACCCGGAGCTTGAACGAGCACCACGACAGCCGGGCGGAGGCCATAGCCTCCGCCCGTGAGTTCATCGAGGCCAACAAGTGGCAGTTCGCCCGCTCCCAGAGGTTCTTGCCGCACGAGTACAACCTGCGGAAGTGGCACGAAGACGACGCCGCCTTCTTGGCGATGGTTGAGCTGATCCGTGGGCATGGCGAGTGGCAGCCGTTCGGCAAAAAGCGGATCGTCTGCTACTTCGTGGTCGACGGCTGGCGCTACTGGACGATGAGGACTCAGGACGACGACATCGAGGCGTGGGCGATCGAGACGACGATCATCAACCGCGCCGAGGTCGATGACGACGGGCGGCCGAAGTACGGGCCGAAGTGGCTCACCGGGCGCGACCCGGAGCCACCCGCCTGCTGCGCCCTGGGCGAGGCGACCGGCGGCGCCTACCACGGCAAGTTCTGCGACCGCGACCAGCTCCGCCTGGACGTTGACGCAGCCTAGCCTGGACCCGGCGCTCACCGAGCGCGAGCGCGCGGCGCTCCTGTCGCTGGCCGGAGAACACGTCCTGGAATTCGGGACCGGCGGCTCAACGATCATGCTGCTGCACCACGGCCACCATGTGACCTCTGTGGAGAGCGACGGCATGTGGGTCCGCCGGGTGCTCAAGCAGGCCGGAGAGTTCGAGGATCGGCTTGACATGCGCTACGTCGACATCGGCCCGATCGGTCAGTACGGCGCACCGAGGCGCGCTGATGCGGGCTGGCGCTGGCCGGATTACTGGAGCGCAGGCGATGACACGATGCCCGATCTCGTGTTCGTGGACGGTCGCTTCAGGGTGGCGTGCGCGCTGAACGCGGCGCTGCATTGGGATGTGCCGATCGCCGTCCACGACTTCTCGCGGCGCCGAGGGTACTGGTCGCTGGAGGCGCATCTACAGCGCGCGGCGCAGGCGGGCAGCCTGGCGGTCTTCCGGCGACGGCCGGACACCGAGAACGAGGCGTTGGCGCTGGCGCTGGCTCACTACGCGGCCGACTTCCGCTGACGAAGACCTCTCTAAGACGTGGCCATCCAACCGGGTGTGCGGGCTATGCTTCGAGTAAGGCAATCCACACCGAAGGAGGTGAAAGATGGACGATGCAATTCGCTATGCCCGCGCGTATGCGCGGTGGCAGACGGGCGAGCGCTCGCGGGCGCCTCTCGGCTACAACTACGGCGTCGATTACCCGACCGCCAAAGCTGTGCGTGACTTGATTGACGACGTGATCGACCTGTCGGGCGGCAAGGCATGCTTTGAGCGCGATGACGTACGTCGCACGGAGCGCACCCCGGCGCGGCTGCGGGCTATCCGTGCGGCCTATGAGCAGCGCGGACTGGCCGCCGTTTGATGTTCCGAGCTGGACCGAGAGGCGGGCCTTCGGGTCCGCCTTTTCGCGGTTCTCGGTGAGCTAGGCTCCGGCCGTGTACTTCATCCGCACGACTCCCTGGCATCAGGAGCGTTACGGGTGGGCGCACGAGCTGCAAGAGGCCCTGAGCGGCGCCGAGCTGGTCGAGGACGGCCGACCTGAGGTGGACCGTGCCAAGGACCCGACCGGCTATGAGGGTCTGCTGGAGGCCCTGAGACGCTGTGAGGCAGCGGGCGGCGGTTGGTCGATCGAGGACGATGCCGAACTCACCTCCCGGTTCGAGCAGAAAGCCGCCTGGGCCGTCCAGTGCCATCCCGGCGTGATCCTTCAGGGCTACTCCACCGAGCGCGCTGACGTGGCTCACGGCGAGCGCTGGCGGACGAAATGGGGGTCAAACCTGTGCGTCTACTACCCGGGGAGTGTTGCGGGCGAGATTTTGGCCTTCAGCGACTCCTGGGACCGTCAAATCGGCCTCAATGGGCAGAAAACCGCCAAAACGCACCTCCAGGGCGCCGATCCGCTGATTCAGGGCTTCCTGAGGGCGACGGAGGGCCGTTACTGGCAGATCGTGCCTTCACTGGCCAACCACCGGGCCAACTTCTCGGTCAGGCTGCACCGGAAGTACGCTGAGCGCCGATCGCCGACCTTCGTGCCGTGAAAAGCATCATCCGGACCGTTCCGTGGGAATTGGAGCGCCTGAGGTGGGCGGAGGGCCTTGCTGAGGAGCTGCCGCAGGCCGAACTGGTCCTGGACCGGCATCACTCGGCGTACGACACGATGCTCAGGGCGCTGCTGTTGCAGGGTGACGAGGGCGCCTGGCACTTCGAGGACGACGCGATCCTCACGAGCCGCTGGGAAGTCAAAGCTGAGTGGGAGCGATCGCAACATCCGGACCGTGTGATACAGGGCTTCTCCCGGCTGAAGGCCGACGCCGAGGTGGGCAGCCGCTGGATGGCAGGCCGGACGTTCTACTACTGCATCTGCTTCTGGGTGCCGGGTGCGATGGCGAGGCCGCTGCACGACCACCTGAAGGCGTGGTGGGACGAGCGCGGGCACGACGAGGAGGCGTTTGACTACGCGATGCAGACGTTCATCCACCGCTACTGGCTGGTGGTGCCGTCGCTGGTTCAGCATCGGGAGGCGAAGTCGATGATCGGCGGGCCTGGACGCCATCCGCACCGCCAGAGCCGCACCTTCGTGGCCTGAAGTCGGACAATGCCGCATCTGGCCAAGAAGGACGTGAAGCCGTACTGGACCGGCGAGGGCGTCAAGGTGTTCCGAGGTCCGACCGTGCTGGAGATGGCCAAACGGCGGCTGGCGTGGCTGATGGACGAGTTCCCGTGGTTCTGGATCGCCGTGAGCGGCGGCAAGGACTCCACCGTCCTGTTTCATCTCGCGCTGGAGGTCGCGAGAGCCAAGGACCGGCTGCCGCTCAACGTGTTCTGGATTGACCAGGAAGCCGAATGGCAAGGAACCGTAGACACGATCGAGCAGTGGATGTCGCACCCGGACGTGAACCCGATCTGGCTCCAGGTCCCGTTCCGGATCTTCAACGCCACCAGCCGCACCGATCACTGGCTGGACGCCTGGGCGCCCGGCAAGACCTGGATGCGGCCGCACCACCCGCTGGCGCTCACCGAGAACGCGTACGGGACCGACCGCTTTCACAGGCTGTTCGAGGGCGCGCTGCGTCACCACTCCGGCGACCAGAAAGCGTGCTCGATCTCGGCGGTGCGCTGCGAGGAGGCGAGGACCCGGACGATGGGCTTGACGACGTACGCGACGTACAAGTGGATCACCTGGGGATCGGTGATGAGCAAGGAGCGCGAGCAGTACACGTTCTACCCGCTGTACGACTGGACGCTGAAGGACGTGTGGCACTACATCGAGTCAAACGACCTGCCGTACAACCCCGTGTATGACCTGATGTACCAGGCGCGCGTGCCGATCCACAAGATGCGGATCTCGAACCTCCACCACGAGACGGCGGTGTGGCAACTGTTCTTCCTCCAGGAGGTCGAGCCGGACACCTACGCCGCTCTGGTCGAGCGCGTCGGCGGGATCGACATGGCCGGGAAGATGGGCTGGGATGACTACTTCCCGCGTTCGCTGCCCTGGATGTTCGACTCCTGGCGCGAGTACCGCGACCATCTGCTGGAGACGGTGGTCGGGCCGGAGTACCAGGCCGGGATGGCGCACGTCTTTGAACTGGCAGACGCTCGCACACCGCCCGGACGTTATGCCGATTGGTTGCACAAGGCCGAGGTCAAATGCATCCTCACGAACGATTGGGAGGGCGCGAAACTTGAGCACATCATCCGAAACCAGGGCTTCATGGACGCCCAATGGGAGTACATGGCAGGAGAAGGTCAACCGGCACCCCGTAAGCCACGTCAAATGGGTGCCGCTGGACCGGGTGAAGGCGAACGACTGGAACCCGAATCGGACGGCGCCGCGTGAGCTTTATCTACTGGCTGTCTCTGTCCGGGCGGACGGCTTCACCCAACCCGTGGTCACCGTGCGGGACGGCGACGGCTGGGTGGTCGTTGATGGCTTCCATCGCTGGCGTGTGGCCGTTGAGTACGCCGATATACGGGAGTCGACCGCTGACATGCTGCCGATCGTGGAGCTGGTCGGCCGGACCACGAACGACCTCATGGCTTCCACCGTCCGCCACAACCGGGCGCGCGGCAAACATCAGGTGGCCGGGATGGGGCAGCTCGTGTTTGAGCTGCTGTCGGGTGGCTGGACCGACGAGGAGGTCTGCCGTGAGCTGGGGATGGAAGCGGACGAGGTGATCCGGCTCAAGCACGTCACCGGCTTCTCGAAGCTGTTCAAGGACGTGGAGTACCGCCGCGCCTGGGAGACGAAGCGGATGGGCCGGATCAGGCGCGCGTACATGGACGAGCACCCCGACCAGGCGCCGATTTGAACGTGCCGCCGCCGCACCGGCTGTCGGTCTGCTCGATCGAGGACGCGCCGACCGCGCTGCGGCTCAGCGCGCACCAGAAGGCCGATGTGCTCTACGCCGACCCGCCGTGGGATGACGCGCACATGGCGACGTTCGCGAACCTCGCCCGGCGGCAAACCGGCGTGAAGGTCGAGCCGCTGCGCTGGGAGGTGTTCATGCTGAGCCTGGTGACGATCGCGTCGTCCTACGTCGACGGCTGGGTGTTCATCGAGATGGGTCGCCAGCACGCCGAGCGGACCGCCGAGCTGATGCGGCAGGAGCTGGAGGACGTAGCGATTCACTCCACCTCCTACGGCCGTGGGCGGCCCTGTAGGCTGATTTCAGCGCATTGCAGGCCAGGCGTCGCGGGCGGGTATGAATTGCCGCCAGACGCCCGCTACGGCGGCCTGAGGCAGGTTGAGGGCGTGCTTGCTTCCGTGTGCCGCCAGCGCAGCATCGTCTTGGACCCCTGTTGCGGCAATGGCCTCACGGCGAGCGCGGCGATCCGGCTGGGCCTCACGTTCTACGGCTGTGAACTGAACGGCGCCAGGGCGCGCAAGGCCGCTCAGGCACTGACGAAGAAGTGACGAAGAACTTGGAAAATCTCTGGACAAACTCCGCAGGGGATGCCATACTGTCGGTATAAGGACATAGGAGCACAAGGCAAGTGCTCGGCAGGGACAGGAGCCTGAGCCGTCGTTAGCGCGAAGTACCACCCGCGAGGGGCGCAAGGCAACACCGGCTAACCCGCCCGCCGGGGAAACCCACCGAACACGAGCCGCCGCATCCGAAACCCTTATCCACCCGGACGGTGATCCGGGGCCGATGGTCCTACTGGCGAAGTGGACCCGGGTCCAGCGGCACCCGGCGCACAGCAAAAGCCGCTGATACGACGGACACGGACCACGGTCCGGGCCAAAGGCCAGAAACCCGGCGGCTTATGTCCAGCAGGACGGGCTAACCCCTACATCGCCCGACCAAAGTGGGGAGTGAGTCGCGGGCAAAGGCGGCTGGTAGGGCCGCCCTCCGCGCAAAGTTTTGGAGCTGGCCGCCGCAGGCGCCGCCCACACGAGAGTACCCCCGGTCGGGGAGAGAAACCCCCCGGCGAAGCTGGAGGGCCGCAGTAGCGAGTAGATCCGACCTGATCGCTGGGTCGGTACTGACGGAACAAACCTCCACGGACTGGCTAACCGATTGTCGGGTCGACGGACCTGAGTAAGCAGGCCAGCGGGGGGAAACTTCCAGAAAGGCCCGGAGAGATCCGGGCCTTTCGCGCTTCAGCGGTTCGCGGAGCCGATGATGATCGCGCAGACCAGAACCGCGACGATGACCGCGACTTCGATCCCCTCGATGAGGTGAAGCATCAGTCGTCCCGGTCCAGCGACTGAATGTGCCAGTCCTCCAGGTTGATCCGCCCCTGGTTCTCCTGGTAGGCGACCCAGACGCCCATCGCCATCGCGACGGCCGCGTCGATCGGCTCACCGGAGCGCGGCTTGTCAATCCGCCAGCGCTTGCCGTGAAACGTCGGCCTGGCGGACGCCGCCAGGACGTGCGCGGTGATGTCTTCCTGATCGTCGTGGTGCAGTAGGTGCTGAGCGATCAGCTCGCCCATCAGCATTGACGAGAACTCCATCGGCGTCCCCTGGCCGTGGTCGATCACGTCAAGGCCGTAGTCCTCCTCCATCTCCTCAGCGATCAAACCGCCGCCCATGTTCCGGTCGAAGACAACGCGCAGGTCCGGCCACAGCTCCTTCATCGAGACGATCACGTCGATCGCGTTGCGAATCCGGCGCTTCGTGCCGCGCCGGTCCTCCGAGGACAGGATTACGCCGTGCGCCGTGGTCACGATGTCGGTGAACTCCGACACCCACACCGGAATGATCGCTGTGGAGGACCAGTTCACCCCGGTGTCGAGCGCGACCACGACGCCCCTGGCGTCACGCGGAATCACCTGCCCGGGCACCGCGCACTGACTCCAGTTGTACCGGCTGAACGCCGACTGGTATTGCACGACCCACTGGTTGGCGTGCTGCCGCTGGAAGACCCACGGTTCCGACGAGCTGGCCTTCCACGAGCGGCGCAGGTTCTGCTTGATGATGAAGCTGGCCGGGTTCGCCTTCAGCACCTCCTCCAGGTAGACATCCAGCTCCTGCGGCGTGGCGTCCGCCTGAGGCGGTTCGATCTTTTCCGGGACGGCGTACTGGTGCATCACCAGGTCGCCTTCGGCGTCCTCCGCGCGGGTGTAGTAGAAGTCCGGCTTCGGCCGCGCCACTTGGCCAGCTAAAGCACGCTTCTCCATTCGGCCAAGAGGGCTGTCGAGCACATCCCCGGCGGTCGTGACGTGAACGATCCGCACCCGGTGGCGGCCGACCGTCCGCTTCTGCACCTTCGACGTGAGCGTGCGGACGGCGGCGCCGTTGTCCTCATGGCGGTGCAGCTCCTCCACGACGATCAACGACGGTGTTTCGCCTTCCTGGCTGGTGCCGCCCTGAGCCTTGCGCTGGCCTGCCGAGGACACGAGGATCACGCCCTGCACGTCCTCCGCGATCATCGACTTGATCCGGCCCATGCCGTACTCCTGCGGCACCCACCACTCTCGCAGCGTCCGGTTCTGGGAGACGAACCACGACGCCGCCCTCAGCGTGTGCTTGCCGTGGCCGCCGTACCCGCCGAGGATGATGACGCGCGGGTTGATCCGCACGAACGTGCCGTGGTGCAGGCACAACGCCCCGAGCAGCGTGCTCTTGCCCATCCCGGTCGGCCATTCCCACAGATGCTCAAGCGCACCGTGGTTGAAGTAGTCGTCCAGCGCCTCAAGCTGGTACTCCTCCAGCCTGAACGGCGCCAGCGTGTCCTGGAGGCGCAGCGCGAAGCAGAACTTCTCGAAGTGCTCCAGGCAGTCCTTCTCCGGCGCCCGTTCGGGCTGCCTAGAGGCCCGGGAGGTCGTCCGCTGTCGTGGGCGGCGCATCGGGCACCTCAATCGGCAGAGTCGGACCCCAACGGTCCGGATGCACGCGCTCAAGCAGCCACGCCGCCGCGCGCCACGAGGTCTTCCCGGCTTCCGAGATCCGGGCGACCTGGATGGCTTCGCCTTCAGCCATCGCTTCGGCGATCTCGGCGTTCAGCTTGACGAAGCCGGATTTGCGCTGGGTCGAGAGCCGCTGCCATTCGGCCACGTCGTCAATGTCGACTCCGGCGAGCCGCGCGGAGGTGTCGAGCGGGAGGCCGCCGCGCAGGAACCGCAAGAGGGTCTTGCGGCGATCTGGCGTCATCGGCGTCATTGACGAAGGACATCATAAGAACACTGGACAAACGCGTTGAACGCGCTATATTGGAGGTATGGCAATCCACCCCAACACCGAAGGAAACGAAATGCAAACTGGTGCTACCGAATACGAGAGCGGCATGGACCGGCCCGTCCGCGACATGCTCCTAAACCGTGTCGTCGCGTTTATGCTCGATGAGTACTTCGCCGACGTTGATCCGGCCTCCTCGATTTACGACCTTACGGTCCGCGAGTTGGTCCAGGAAGTGCAGGCCCGGAAGGCGGCCCGGCGATGAGCACGCTTAGCCCCAACGCTCCGAAGTACGTCCAGGACCTTGAGCTTCGCGCCCGCAAGGCCGAAGCCGCGCTGGCCGGATATGAGGAGGGCCTGGCCTGGCTGCGGACCTACCTGCACAGCGACAAATTCGGACCGCTGGCAGCGGGCAAGAACCCGTATGTGAATGTGGACGACGTGCTTGGCCGCCTGTCCGACGCGACGGGCCTGAGCCTGGAGTACGAAGCCGCCGAGAAGTAAGACTTGCCGGGCATGGGCACCCGGCGCAAGGTGTGTCCAGGGGTGGACACGCCAGAGGGTTGAGCGCGGCCGGAAACGGCTGCGCTCCCTTCGCCTCTGCGTGAGTTACGCTTCCGGGCGTGGAGAGTCCGGCGGAGCGCGAGCAGCGCATCCAGCGGCTAGATGCCGCGAGGGCCGGACGACACGCGCAGGGCACCGTCTGGCCAACGCCGGACGACGCCGGGACGGGAGTGATCCCGGTCCAGGTCGGTCCGGGTCGCGGCGATCTGCGCTACTCGGCTGGGTTTGTCCCCACTTTCCCGACCGCTCTGGGCCTGATCGGGCATCGGGCGGTGTCCTTCGCGCGCATCTTCCAGAGCCAGCCGTGGGTCGCGGCCGCTGTGATGCGGATGCTCACCTGGGCGGTCCGGGTGCCGCTGAAGACCTATCAGCGTGGCTCTGACGATCCGAACGACCGCCAGCGCGTGCGGAGCGGGGATCACCCGATCGCGACGATGCTGGAGAACCCGTGGCCGGGCGGGACGGCGGCGCAGCTCATCATGAACCTGCTGGGGCCGATCCTGGTCCACGGCAACAGCGTCTCGGTGGTCAACGACTCTAACCGCTCTGGCGCGATCACGCTGACCCCGAAGGACTGGCGTTTCACGCGGCCGCTGATGCCGTGGCGAGCCAGTCTGGAGGGATTCCAGTTTGACGTTGACACCCCGGTCTTTATGAGCGAGGAGTCGATCGACAAGGTTCTGCACCTCGCCTGGTGGTCGCCGATCGGCCCGATCGGCACCTCACCGCTGATGCAGTTGGGAACGAGCATCCAGATCGAGGACGCGGCGCAGCGCTACCAGCGCTCAGTGTTCGTCCACGGCGGCCGACCGCCCTCAGCGATCGTTGCGCAAGAGTCGTTCCTGGGCATCAAGCCGGAGGAGCGGCGCGCGATCATGGCTCAGCTCCGGCTGGACATCGACCAGCTCTACGGCGGCCCGGAGAATATGGGCAAGCCAGCGCTGCTTCCTCCGGGTCTGGATTGGAAGCCGATCGGCGGCACGGCGGTAGAGGCGGCGCTGGTCGAGCAGCGCAAGCTGAGCCGCGAGGAGGTCGCGGCGGTCTACCTGATCCCGCCGCCGCTGATGGGCATCCTGGACCGCGCCACGTACGCCAACATCGGCGTTCAGCGTGAGATGACGTACACCGACTGCCTGGGGCCGCCGCTGATCCTGCTGGAGCAGTGCATCAACGCGCAGATCGTGCGCGACCTGTTGCAGGAGGACGACATCTTCGTTGAGTTCGACTTCGGCGGCGTCCTGCGCGGCGACAGGCTTCAGGAGATCGACGCGCTGCGGGATGCGATCGCGACCGCGCTGCTCTCGCCGAACGAGGGCCGCGCTGTCCTGAACCTGCCTCAGGTTGACGTTCCGGCGATGGACGAGTACTGGATGCCGACCAACAACCTCTCGCCGATGAGCCTGGCGGCGGAGGGCGGAGCCGCGCCAGCGCAGCCGGAGACGGCGACACCGGAGCCGGGCGGACAGCCGGGCCAGCCGCCTTCTCAGTTCGAGACGGAGCCGGAGCAGGCGCCCGCTCCGCCTCAGAAGGGCGAGTTGATCGTGGTCGAGGGCGGCCGCCAGTATCACCTCACCCCGGCCTGAGAATCCGACCGGTCGGACGCGCCTCTCGGCCAAAAGTAAGTAGTTCGTAAAAGTGGCCAAGTAGGCTTGCCTTCAGCGCGGGGTGCGCTATATTGGAGGTATGGCAATCCACCCCAACCCGAGGAGCTAAGCAAATGCCACGACCCACCCCACGCCCGGCCGCTGAGCACGGCTACTTGCGGCGCACGTCCGCCGGAGACGCCGAGGGCAATTTCGACGTGCTGGACCTGAACCGGACCAAGATCGGCGAGATCCTGGACATGCACGAGAACAAGGACATCGGCTTTGACCCGGAGTGCGGCACGATTTACCGGCTAGTTGGCAAATATTGGGCCAAGTTCCAGGGGTTGCACGTTGGAGAGTTCGCGACCGTCCGCGAGGCTGCCATAGCGATATGGCAAATGAGCCAGGACCAGGCCGCCGCGATCCGGTCGTAGATCGAGGATTCGGCTAACGGGTGCGCCCTCCGGGGCGCACCTTCCAATTCTGGCCAAGAAGGTGGTATAAGCCGGATTCAGCGTGCCAGCCACCCCACACCATGACACCGATGTAGTCGGCGGAGCGTGGGACGCGGGCGCCGAGACGGGCAAGATCCCGTCCAACGCCAGCGCGTCGACCCTCTCGCAGATGTATGCCTGGAAGGACCCGCAGGGAGATCCGACCAACAAGGGGTCCTACAAGCTCCCTCACCACAAAGGCGGGGCAACCATCGGGCCAGCCGTCGCGAGCGGCGTGAGGGCCGCTCTGTCGCGTGTGGGGCAGGAGAAAACGCAGATCCCGGACTCCGACGTGTCGGCGGTTCGGGGCAATCTCCTCAAGCATCTGGCGAAGTACAACAAGAAGTCCGAGACGAGCAG
>Ga0126371_10002087_pt1 | contig 17138 bp, 13 predicted proteins | sample PanSoiMetaPlot_4_FD_110145 | JGI IMG/M metagenome (GOLD analysis project Ga0126371, IMG submission 110145) | Tropical forest soil microbial communities from Panama - MetaG Plot_4 | ecosystem: Environmental > Terrestrial > Soil > Tropical forest > Bulk soil | place: Panama | collected 2016-02-17 | reverse complement strand
GACCCTGCACGGGCACGGCGTTTTCTTGGCAAGAAATCGGCGATTCCAGTGGCTACGGTCAACGCGCGGAACTTGCGCGCAATCGTCAAGACGGCCAAGGGCTGCCAGTTGATCGTTAATGCCTCGGCTTCGGTTTTCAACGAGATTGTGCTGCGGGCGGCGCTTCGCTTGCGGGCGCACTATGTAGATCTCAGCTCGCACTTGACGAAAAACCCCTTCAAGCCAGAGCAGTTGCGATACGAGGGCAGGTTCGCGGAAAAGCACCGTATTGCGCTGATCAACACCGGCGCGGCACCAGGCCTGACCAACCTTCTTGTAAGGCGCGCCGCCGACCTGCTCGACGAAGTGCATTCGGTCTACATCCGCTTGTATGAGAGCAGCGAGAGCCGTGACCCCATCTCGCAATGGTCGCCGGAGGTTTCCTTCGACGAGGCCACCTCCCATCCTCGGATTTACCGGCACAAGAAGTATCGCTTGGCGAAGCGATTTTCGGAGCTCGAGAAGTTCCGGTTCCCTGAACCTATCGGTATAGCGACCGTGGTACTTGCCGCGCAAGACGAGGTTGCAACGTTGCCCCAGTTCATTCCCTTGCGAGAACTGGACGTAAAGATCGGCGGAAATGAATTCGACCGGCTGCGCCGCTGGCACAAGCAAGGAAAACTCTCGAAATCGCGGGGGATTTCCCGGCGACATTTCCCGGAGACGTCCTCCCCAAAAAAGATTGCCGCGCTAATCCGCCGCGGGGTCCTGCAGAACGCCCGGTTTGCCGCTTCGGTGATTGTGACGGGAATCAAACGAGGAGCGAAGGATGATCAGCACCTTTCTATTCGCAGCGATGCGATGTTTCCGACGCTCTATCAGATCCGGCGACAAGGCCGGATCACAACGCCGGTAGCCTACGCCACGGCCCATGCGGCGGCCATGTTCATCAAGTTCTTTCCAGACCAGGGCGAGGGCATCTATCCACCCGAAGCGTTGCCCTCCGAAGTACGACGCGCAATCCTGGCTGGAGTCAAGAAACACGGAGTAAAGGTTACGCACAAAGTTACACCCCTCAAGCCTCACGAGGACGAGGACGAATGATTCTAGATTCATCTTCTAGCAGCAGCGGTTGGGGCGGGAGTATTTGCGGTTCAATTGTTCGACATAGAATTCCGCTGCAGAAAGCGGTTGTTGGCTTTTCTGCCGTTGTGCGCGCGCGAGGTAGGTCTCGTAGGCAGAATCGCCGCTCCATTGACGCAGTCCACGCCAGAAATCTCTCAACATATTTTGAACTCGTTCCGGAAGCGCCCCCATCAATCGCCCTCCGCCCACTGTGTGGCAACATACGGCGTTTCCTTTAGCACTGGCTCGCGACTACGATTGAGGATCGCATACCACTGCGCCAGCGCTTCCACTAAAAGAACCAGGATCATCCCCGCCAAGACTGCGGTAACCACTGCATCCAAACGCAGGTTAAAGATGATTCGCTCGGTATCCGAAATCTTGGCCGCGGCAATTCTGCCAGCAGCCATTTGCGCGGCCATAGCGTTGGCCTGCGCCAGGAAACCGATGCGGGCGTTGGAGCTGAAGATCTTTTGGTAGCTGGCGGTCATGGTCACGGTGACAAGCCAGGCCATCGGCAGCAACGTGACCCAAATCCATCTGGCCTTGCCCATCTTCAGCAGGATTGTGGTGGCCACAACCAGAGCAACGGCTGCGAGCAGTTGGTTGGAAATTCCAAACAGAGGCCAAAGCGAGTTAATCCCACCGAGTGGATCGATTACGCCTTGATAGAGGAAGTAGCCCCAAGCAGCGACGATGATGGCGCTCGAGAGCAGGATGCTGGGCATCCAGTTCATGCGGCCCAGCGGCTTCCAAACGCGGCCGCCGAGTTCCTGAATCATAAAACGTCCGACACGCGTTCCCGCATCGAGAACCGTCAGGATAAACAGCGCTTCGAACATAATGGCGAAGTGATACCAGATGCTGAGGAGGCGGTCGCCGCCGATGGTGTTCGAAAAGATCTGCGCCATGCCCACAGCCAGCGACGGAGCCCCGCCGGCGCGGTTCAGGAGCGTCTGTTCACCGACGGCGTGCGCCAGACCCGTCATGGTGTCTGCCGAAAGCGGAAAGCCCCAACTGGAGATCGTTGCAGCAGCAGCTTCGGGCGTGGCGCCCACGATCTGCGCGGGGCTGTTGATCGCGAAATAGATGCCGGGCGTCATGGCGCAGGCGGCGACCATGGCCATCACACCGACGAAGGATTCCAGAAGCATAGCCCCGTAGCCGATGAACCGGGCGTGGCCCTCCCGCTGGATCATTTTCGGCGTGGTGCCACTCGAAATGAGTGAATGGAAACCGCTGATGGCGCCGCACGCGATGGTGATGAAGCAAAAAGGGAAGATTTTGCCGGCAAAGACAGGGCCGCTGCCGTCTACAAAGCGTGTGAGTGACGGCATGAGCACTGGTGGACGTACGATCAGAATGCCCGCCGCGAGCGAAAAGATGGCACCGGCCTTGATGAAGGCGCTCAAGTAATCACGCGGCGCTAGCAGCAGCCAGACGGGCAACGCGGAGGCCGCGAAACCATAGGCGATGATGGCGAACGCCAAGGGCACGCCCCCGGCAGTGAAGATCCTCGACCATGTGGGAGAATCAGCGACCCACTGGCCTGCGACAACGGCGAAAAGAACGAGAACGACGCCCACGAAAGAAGCTTCCAGGACGCGCCCCGGCCGAAAATAGCGAAGATAGACGCCAAGAAGAAGTGCAATGGGAATGGTCATCGCGAGGGTAAACGTTGCCCACGGCGAGCTTTTCAGTGCATTGACCACGACCAGAGCGACGACACCCAAAAGTATGATCATGATGGCCAGCACGGCGAGTTGCGCAAGGAAGCCGCCACGCTTGCTGACCTCGTCGCGAGCCATTTCTCCGAGCGTTTTTCCGTCTCGGCGAATGGAACAGAACAAGATGACGAAATCCTGCACGCAGCCGGCAAAAGCCGCACCGGCAATCAGCCACAATGTCCCCGGCAAGTATCCAAATTGCGCGGCCAGTGTTGGGCCGACGAGCGGGCCGGGCCCGGCGATGGCCGCGAAATGATGGCCGAAGAGCACCCATTTGTTGGTCGGGACGAAATCGCGACCGTCATCCCGGCGCTCGGCGGGCGTGGCGCGAGTGTTGTCCAAAACGAGAATCTTCGCCGCGATGAAAGCGGAGTACACCCGATAGACGACCAGGTAAAAGCAGGCCGCCGCCAGTACAAACCAAGTGGCGTTGATTGGCTCTCCACGATGAAAGGCAATCACAGAAAGAGCCGCGGCGCCGAGCGCGGCAATGGCCATCCAGACGAAAATGCTCAGAAGTCGTTTCACGCTTGTTCCTTGCTTTTTGACGCAGTCATGGAATGCTCGTAAATTTCAACAAGGGATAGACCTCGCGAAAAACTTTCAACAATTCGACGGCAAAGCCGGACTTGGTGGCGGCACTGGGCTTCATCTTGCGACGAACGATCCAACCCTGGATTTTCTTCCAGTCTTCCGGTCGCACGGGCCAACCTTCGTGCTTCGTCCAGTTCCCTTTTTCGGTGGTGTACCAATAGCTGTCGTATTTCCGGGCGAGGCGGCGTTTTTGTTCCGTGACCCATTTGGGTTTGCCGACAATGCGGGGTTCGGCAATGAGCGCCAGCGAGGATTCCTTGCGCTTTGAGCCGGAATAGACTCGAAAGCCGGCGGTCACCGTATCGGTCGAGATGCCCATGTAAAGCTGGCCGCTTTCCCGGTCGCCGGGGAGCGGCTGTTGGAACTTCAGATACATTTGCGTTTTGTAAGGCGTCTTGTCTTTGGCAAAACGAATGTCGCGATTGATGCGCGAGAAATTGGCGCCGGTGCGGCCGGTGGTATCGAAGCGATCGTCGAGTTCAAGGACAGGAGAGGTCATTTGTTCGAGCAGGCGGCGAAAGGGTTCGACTACTGCGGATCGATAGCGCTGGCGGTTGGCATCCATCCAGACCTTCTTGTTGTTCCTGCCGAGGTCGCGAAAAAAACGGAAGGTTTCGGTGGTGAAGAGAGGTTTAGGCGCAGTCATAAGGATTCCTCAATTTTGTGTGCGGGCATCAGACTACACCATTCCCAATCAGCGTCAATTGCACTATTCTCGTTGCGCGCCAAACCACGAAAATGGTTGGATGCACGTTTGACGAACAGGGGAACTTCATGATTTTTCGCCACATTCGCCCGGTTTTGTTCGCGGCCATGTGCGTTGCCTATGCAAACTCCCGGTCCGCGGCTGACGAGACGAAAGCACCGGCCAAGACCTCGCCTTGGAAGCCCGAGGACATTATTTATGGGGAAGCGATCGGCATGTTCCGAATTTCGCCCGACGGCCAGTGGGTCGCTTGGACGAAATCGTTCGGCGACAAAGAGAAGGACGGCATGGCTTCGAACCTGTATCTTTCGAGCCTGACGAGTGACAAGGAGATCCAACTCACGCGAGGTACAGACACGGTCTCCGGCATCAGTTGGTCACCGGATAGCGAGTGGATCGCCTTTCTGAGCAGCAAGGGGCGGCCCCAGGCGAAGCCCGACACGGCGGGCACGCAGATCTGGCTGATCAATGCCCATGGTGGTGAAGCCTACGCGTTGACCGAACTGGCGCGAGCGCCGCAACGCGTCGACTGGCTAGACAAGGAAACGCTGATTTTCAGCGCTCAGGAGGACCCGAGCGCGTACGAGCAGGCCGAGAAGAAGCGGAAGGATGACTCCGAAGTAGCGGACGATGCGGAACACGAGCCGCCGGTGCGCCTGTTCAAGATTGTCATAAAAGACAAAAAGATCACGCGATTGACCACAAACACAGACTGGATCCGGAACTGGAGCGTCTCGAAGGACGGAAAGTACGCGGCGGCGATCCACGCCAAAAGCCTGCACTACACCTTCGATCAGAAAGTGCCGCCCGTGAGCGTTCTTCACAACCTGTCCGACGGTACCGAAAAGGCGATTTTCACCGAAGGGCGCGTGCGGCCGCTCGGGTTTGAGTGGACGCCCGACGGGAGCGGCTTTTACGCATGGGCACCCTATTCGACGGATCCAAAGTTCCTCACGGCCTCGATCATACGGCTCTATTTCTACGATATGGGGAGCGGGAGGAGCCTGCAAGTGCCGCTCGATTGGGAAAACGGGATCGGCTCGGATCTTGCGGCTACCACGGACGGATTTGTGCTCGGACTAGCGGCGGGGCACCGCTTTGAAACATCGCGCTATCAGCGCACCAAATCCGGCGATGGCTGGATCTGGAAGCGAGCTTCGCTCGAGGGAGAGACTTCGCCCAACATCATGTTTTTTGAGGTGACGCCGGATGGTACGCGGATGGTCTACCAATATTCAACGTCGAGCATCATGCCGCAGCTTTACCGAGCCGCACTGGACGGGAACAAGCTGGTCTCACCGATGCAGGTGACGCATCTGAACGATGGATTGATCAAGTCACGCGCGTTTGCCAGGGCAGAGGTAATCCGCTGGAAAGGCGCAAACGGCGATGAGGTCGAGGGTATCCTGCACTACCCGGCGAATTACGAAGCCGGAAAGAGGTACCCCGTGATCACGGCGATCCACGGCGGACCTTCCGGCTCGGACAAGGATTTCTGGGATAACAACTGGGCATACCCCCTGCAGTTGTTGGCGCAGCGTGGCGCGTTCGTTCTGCAGGCGAACTATCACGGCAGCAACAACTACGGATTGAAGTGGGTGGAATCGATCTGCTGCGGAAAGTATTACGACCTGGAAACGCCTGATATAAACGCCGGCGTCGACTACCTCATCGAGAAAGGCTTCGTGGATCCCGAAAAGGTGGCGACGCTCGGCTGGTCAAACGGCTCGATTCTTTCGACAAGCCTGCTGGTCGCCTATCCTGACCGCTATAAGGTAGCCAGCGTCGGCGCGGGCGATGTGGAATGGATCAGTGACTGGGGCAACGTGATGTTCGGCGATTCGTTCGATTCTTACTATTTTGGTAAATCGCCGATGGAAGATCCGGATTTGTACGTGCGCAAGTCCCCGTTCTTCAAACTGGACAAGGTGAAAGCACCGGTGCTGATTTTCCACGGTACCGCGGATACCAATGTGCCGCCAGCGCAGAGCTGGTCGTATTTCCGCGCGCTGCAATACCACGGAAGAGTGCCTGTGAAATTCGTGATTTTCCCGGGCGAACCTCATGGGCCGCGGAAACTGACGCATCAGATGCGCAAGGTCGAAGAAGAGATGGCATGGTTCGACAAATATTTTTTCAAAACTACCGCAGGCGAAAACGAGGCCCTGAAAACGGGTTCGCCGCTCGACTCGGCCTTGAAGACAAAGAATATCAAGCGGAGCGGGGGCAATTACGGGACCGCTTTCGCGACTAAAGGAAGGCCAACCTTAATTCCGGAGGTGGTGAAGCGCCGCGATCTGGAAGTGGGTCGGTTTGAAGTGACCCGCGCGCAGTTTGCCGCCTTCGACCGGAATTACAGATTCGATCTGGGAACGGAAAACTATCCGGCAAACGGGGTTAGCTTTGAACAGGCCAAAGCATATACCGACTGGATTTCGAAGCTCACCGGGCAAAGCTGGAGGTTGCCCACCGAGAAAGAGTCTTCCGGTTGGTACGACAAGAGAGACGGTGAAAACACCCTGGACTACTGGGCCGGATATGCTCCGAATCCCGATGACACCGATCGCCTGAAACAAAAAGTCAAGGAGCTTGGCGGGAACGCACCGTTGCTGAAAACGGTGGGCAGCTTTGCCGGCCAGGGACAGGAGGACGAACCATTCCTTTTCGATCTCGGCGGGAACGTAGCCGAATGGGTGACAACGCCAGACGGCAAAGGGAAGGTAACTGGCGGCAGCGCCGATTGTCCGTCGGATCCGCGGTCAGTGTGCACCGCCGCGCCGGAATATGTAGGCTTCCGCGTCGTGCAGGGAACGGGGAAACCCTAGTGCACCCGCGCGGTTGGCCAGGACGAAGGAAACGCGATTGGTCGGGCGGAGAGGCGTCGTGGGCTCTGGCGCTACTTGCTTTGTTGCTTGCACCCCTTTCGATTCACGCTCAGGTGACCAGTGACGACATCGAGTTTCGCAAAAAGGAATATGTCGACAAGGCTGGAGTGCGGCTGCCGTATCGCTTGTTTGTGCCGCTCGGATATGACACCAAACGGAAATATCCCCTGCTGCTTTGGCTGCACGGCGGTGAAGGGCGCGGTAGCGACAACGTGCGGCAAATCAGCGGCGGAAATCAGATGGCCACCCATTTCTTCATCAGCGACGACCTGCAGCTGAAATTTCCGATGTTTGTGCTGGTGCCGCAGTGCCCTTCGGGTGGCACGTGGGCCGATCCGGACCTGAACCAACCGACAAAATGGCTGGAGCTAACCATGGCCGCCTTAGGAGTCATCGAAAAGGAGTTCTCGGTCGATGCGAGGCGCCTCTATGTGGCCGGACAATCCATGGGCGGACTGGGCACCTGGGCCACGTTACAGGCGTATCCGGGAAAGTGGGCTGGCGCGATGATTCTCTGCGCTTACGACAATTTCACGGAGATCCAAGCGCTGGCGCAGACGCCGATCTGGGTCTTTCAAGGCGAAGCCGATGACACGGTGCCGGTCCCATTGGTACGTGAGATGATGAAGCAACTGCGGAAGGCGCACGCAAATCTTCGTTACACCGAATATCCAAAAACAGGCCACGAGGTCTGGAAAAAGGCCTTTGCTGAGCCCGAGTTGATCCCCTGGCTCTCCTCGCAAAAGCTGGCGGAAGCCGTGGAAGGCCAAGTTGGCTCTGGCGCGGGCGCGCCAAAACAGTAGGATAGGTGGCATGAGCGACTTCACACCCACCGGCCGTACACAGGTCAAGCGTTTGCCAAAACGCGGGAAATACGATCGTGAAACGGTCTATTCGATTCTCGACTCCGGTTTCGTGTGCCATGTAGGCTTCAGCGTGGACGGTCAGCCGTATGTAATTCCCACGAACTACGGCCGCTCTGGCGACATCGTCTATCTGCACGGCAGCGCGGCGAGTCGCATGCTCCGCACACTGAGCGAAGGCGTGCCGGTGAGTGTCACCGTGACGCACGTCGACGGATTGGTGCTGGCGCGGTCGGCGTTTCACCACTCGGTGAACTACCGTTCCGTCGTCATTCTAGGCACGGCGCGATTGGTGGAAGATCCCGCCGAAAAGATGGAAGCGCTGCGGGTCTTTACCGAACATGTCATGAAAGGCCGCTGGGACGATGTCCGTCAGCCGACCGAGCAGGAATTGAAAGCGACCTTGGTGCTGGCGCTGCCGCTGGAGGAAGTGAGCGCGAAGGTGCGCACGGGCGGGCCGAATGACGATGCGCCTGACTACGATTTACCGGTGTGGGCCGGCGTGCTGCCGCTTGAAACCGTTCCCAAACCACCCGTCGCGGATCCAAACCGCAAGAAGGATCCGGCAATCCCCGAGTATTTGAAAAACTACAGGCGTTAGACCACAGCCTCTGTCAGGCACCCGCGGGCCGGCTCCCTGTGCTACAAGCTCAGTCTCCCGCGTTGCCGTTCCGAGCCGGACTCTTGCTGCGCGCCAGGTTGGCGCAATCGGTTTGGAAGGCGCGGAGGTCGCGGCGGAACGAATCAGCGACGTCTTTCCAATAGGCGAGAAACCGCGAATGGTGATGGACTCTACGCCAACCTCGCCGCACAACCATTGCGCCCGGAGGCTCGTGAGTTACATCCGCCAACGCACTCCGCGCATTCTCGTGCGACTTCAGCAAGGCCGAAGAAACATTGACTCGGGAGGTAGAAGGCGGACTCACGGGCCCCACCACAGGTCCGGTGTTAGGCGCTGCAAGCCCGGACGTTCCTTGCAGGGCGATTGCCGAAGGCGCGAACTGGGTCGCTGCTGGGATGGCAGGCGTTGCGCTTGCTTGCGGCGAGGATTGCGCCAGAAATTCCCATCGCAGGGCGCTCAACGAGCGCAGTTCCGGTGAAAGTAGCGGAAAGCGGTGCTGTTGTTTGTCCTCGGTACGCGCTCCGGCTCCGAGGCTGATTGGATTTTCCAACAGATCGAAATCCCCGGCAATGTAGTGGATATCCTCCGGGCAGATGCAGTGCTTCTGTGCCGCAAAGGCGTTAATCAGCGCATGTTCTCCGAGAAGATTGATGGTCCGTGGGATACCCTTGGAGTAGCCGTAGATGACCTCGACTGTCTCCGGGGGAAAGAGTCCTGTTTCGCGCAGCCCACCGTGGGCGAGGCGCGAGTGAATGTAAGTGGAGGTTTCTTGGAGATCAAACAGCGGAAGGCGGCAACGAAACATCATGCGCTGCCGCAACTGGCGAAGTTCGGTGCGCCTAAGTTGCTCCTCGAGTTCCGCTTGCCCTGCAAGAACGATCTGCACCAGCTTGCCGTGTGGCGATTCCAGATTCAAGAGTAAGCGCAGCTCATCGAGCGTGCTGGTAGGCAGCACCTGCGCTTCATCGAGGATGATCACTGGAGAATCGCCTGCAGCGTGGCGTTCGACCAGCCACTGGTGGAGCGCCGCCAGAACATCCGCTTTCCGACGAGAATTGCAAGGAACCTCGAAGTCCTCGAGGATGAATTGAAAAAGATCATCCGCCTCCAGATGCGAATGAAAAACGTAAGAACTGGACACGCCGCGACTGCGCAGCGTTTCGAGCAATTGATGCAACAGAGTGGTCTTTCCGGCCCCCGCTTCGCCGGTTAGTACCATCAGTCCTTGGCGCGTGTGAATGGCGAACAGCAACTCGGAAAGCACCGACTCGTGAGCGGGCGTAGAAAAATAGAAACGTGGGTCCGGTGAGACATGGAACGGGTTTTGCTGCAGCCCGAAAAAGGTGAACAGTGATGCGTACGTAGCGGTCACGTGCGTTCCCCTGGGGCGGTTAGAGGGATGCGGGAATTGTAGGTAAATCGAACCCCTGCGGCAAGAAGGAGTTGCAGGAAAAAAGTACTATTAGCGCAATAGGACTATCACTTGCCGTTAACGGCAGAGAAGGCCGAGGCCAACCCTAGGGCGATCAAGGCCCCACCCGAGACATTGCGCTGGGTACGTCTCAATCTGATATTGCTGCGAAGCTTCGCCGCGAAGGTGCCCGCCAGCAGCGCCCACACAGAATCGCTCATCCAGCCCATTAGAGAGAACAGCACTCCCAGTTCTAGGATCTGCAAACTGGCATGGCCGCGGGCTGGAACGACAAATTGTGGCAGGAAAGCGAGGAAAAAGAGGGCCGTTTTGGGATTCAGCAGGTTGACAAGGACCCCTTGGCCGAAGATATTGCCCAGCGTGCGCTGTCCGGAGGCGGGCCGAAGGAGCTCGGTATCGCTGGAGCGCAGGGTACGGATACCGAGATAGATCAAATACGCCGCCCCAGCGTACTTCACGACCTCGAACGCTGTGGCCGAGGAGACTAGTAAGGCGGATAGACCCAAGGTCGCAGCAGCGACGTGGCAAAGGGAACCGACGGCGATGCCCATAGCGGAGATAAGACCCGCCGGGCGCCCATGGCCGACACTACGGCTGATGATATAAAGCACGGCCGGACCGGGCACAAGTAGCAACAGGATGGCCCCCGTCATAAAGAGAAGAAGCGAGGAGGGAGCGATCAACATGGGAGGTTTCTGCCGAGAGGGTTAGTGGCAGCCGCAGCCACCGCCGCAGCAGCCCCCTCCGCCACCTGTGAACCCGCCGGAGGAGGGGGAGCCGGACCCATTACCAGTCGTGGCGAACACGGAAAGCTGGATCGTAGCTTTTTTGCTCGAGCAGTTCGGGCAGGCAATTTCCTGCTGCTTATTGATTACGATCTTTTCAAAGTGTGCTTTGCAGTCGTCGCAAATGTACTCGTAAATCGGCATTGGAGTGTCCTGGAAGATAGTTGCTAGGTGACAGTATAGCAAATGGATCGGCCGGGTCGATAAGCGGCCCAGGAGGGCCAGACGGCGGGCCAGACAACCATCGGCGTGAGCGCCACATCCATTCGATCAGTTTGTTCCAGTTGCAGGGATGGAAATGCGAGTTGGGTCTTGCACGGCCGGCTTTTCTTTACTTGGGTTGCTTCTAACCGTGCCGGGGTTCGCCAATCCGCAAGACAATCCATTGCACCGCGCGGCGCTGGTGACCGCATCGAGTGTCCTCCCGCCAAACTCTCTCCTCGATGAAGTCCAATTCGTAGGGCTCCATCGCGTTCCGTTGCAAACGGCTGTTTCAAAACTCTCCGTTCGGGTTGGAACGGCATTGAGCTCGGAGCAAATCTCTAGTGATGTTCGAGCCTTAAACCGGACCGGCTGGTTTGCGGAAATCTCTGTACAGGTGCGGCAGCGGCAGCAAGATCGTTCGGCACCGGCTGGCCACAACAACCACGTCGCGCTCGAATTTCTTGTTTCGGAATATCCGATTCTTTCGGGGGTGCAATTCAACGGCTCGAAAGTATTGTCTCGACAGCAAATCAAGAAACTACTGGTCGAGCAGAAGCTCTGGCTAGAGCAGGGATCGCTGGCTAATCCTGCGAAGCTTCATCGCGTTCGATCGGCTATTCAAGCCGAGCTCGCCTCAGAAGGGCACCCCCAAGCAAGAGTATCGATCGCAGAGGAAAGACTGCAGGGAGAACAGGCAAAGGTCCGATTCCAGGTGGACGACGGGCCGCGGCTGCCATTGACGGCGGTCCGATTCTCAGGCAATCCCACGCTGCCGGAATCCGTTTTGCGCAGGCAAATGCATGAAATCAATCCCGATGCCTGGTTTTCAGGGCTGCGCGACAAGAATGTCTTTACCGTGACGAAAGCCGAGGAAGATCGCCTCAGTCTGGAAAGCTATCTGCAAAACCATGGATTCCCGTACGCTCGCGTTGGAATACCTCAGGTCGCGCAGGTCAACGCTCGTTCCAATCGCTATCTACCGTGGCGCCCTCGCCGATTTGCATCCGGCATGAGCATGGCGCTGCCCGTCGAGTCCGGTGCGTTTTACCAATTTGGGCCCATCGAGTTGAGTGGCCCGCTGAGAGAAAAGCTGGGCCCTGAGAAGAAGTCCAATCGGGCGCTCTCGGGTCTTCGTTCTGGGCAGCCGTATTCTCCGAACGCGATGCGCTCGGTGCAGCGCAGGCTGGAACTGAGAGTTCGCAAGAATTTCAAACGGAAAAAAGAAGACGGCAGTTACCGGTTACAAGCGATTTCCGAGTTCAACGACGCGACGCACTTGGCATCGGTGAAGTTTGATTTCGATCCGGCTCCTTCTTACGCCGTGCGTCGTATTGAATTCAAAGGCAATCAGCGGTTCCCGGATCGCTTTCTCCGCCGCCGCATCGGCCTGCGGGAGGGTCAAACCCTGGACGAATACGAACTGGAGGCGGGCCTCGCGCGTATCGCACAGACAGGTTATTTCCAGCCGTTCAAGAAAGAAGATGTTCGGATCGAGACCCGCGACGTCAGCCATACCGCCGATGTGACCGTTCACGTTCATGAGAAAGGAAGACAGCGCACGGCATTTTCCGGAGGACGCGAGCAGTTCGGCAGCACTCTGGGAATCGCCTACACCGTTTTCAATCTGCTCGGAATGGATGAATTTCTTTCCACGCAACTCGATGGCGGACCGCAAAGCCTGCAGTTGGCGTTTGGGCTGGCGATCGAAGGATTCTTGGGCTCTAGGGGCACGCTGGCACTCTCCGCGTTTGACACCTTTGTGCGTCCGCACCTGACGACTGGCATGCGGGCGCCATTCGAGCGAAGCCACAGCGAGGGCATGCAAACAGGGTGGAGTTATGCCGCCTCCGATGTGGATGCCATCGGTATCAATTTCGGAACGTCGCGATCGCTGACAGACTGGGGAGTCAAGCAAACTGCAAGCGGCGGGACACCTTTGGCGGACCTACGGAACGTGACCTCCAGCCACTGCCTTGGGACCGGCTGGACACACTACTCCGGAATGCAGACGGTCGAAGTTGCCGATTCCGTCTCCGGAGGTTTGTTGGGAGGCAGTGAGGACCTCCTGAAATCCCAAGCGGAGTACGGCCGCATCTTACCCGACCAGGTTTTCGACAGCCAAAATGCGTGGGCGTTTCGAACGACGGTTCGGGCGGTCGCCAGCTACAAAGGAGACATGCCGCTGTCTGCCCGGCTTTTTTCAGGCGAAGATTTGGTTCGCGGACTACGGTCCGGGGGACTCGGCCCTTTTCAAATTGTTACCGACACTTCCTCAGGCACGACAAGCTCTGCCATTGTTCCAGCCGGTGCGAACCTGATAGCCGCGTCCAATCTCGAATACAGAATTCCGCTGCGTCTAGGAATCGAAGGAGCCACATTCTTTGACACCGGTTCCGGGTTGCTGTTGCCGCATTGGCTGGGCAGATCCCGCCCCCAACTCATCGATTCGACAAACGGTCTGATTCATGGATCAACGGGAATCGAATTGCGGTGGACCCTGCCAGGCATCGGCGTGCCACTGCGCGTGAATTACTCCATCCAGGTTCTGCGGTTTAACCACGCAGTGTTGATGCCGGACGGTTCCATCCTCCACTTCCATGATCGCCTGGGGAGCCTTGGTTGGGGCCTGGGCAAACTGTTCTGAGCACCGCAACCCTCAAGAGCTGCCTGATGACGCGCGTGACTATGCACCGAAGCGTTGGGCCGCTCGGGTCCTGGCTTTGGCGGCCTCGGCCTCGCGGTTTTTGGGAGGGGCGGCGGTTTCAAGCGAGCCGAGGAGGCGGCTCGAGACTGCTGCGATTTCGTCGATCGCCGCCTGGAACGCGGCTTCGTTAGCCTTGGACGGTTTGTGGAAGCCGGTGATCTTGCGGACGAATTGCAGGGAGGCGGCGCGTACCTCCTCCTGCGTCACCGGAGGAGTGAAATTGTAAAGGGTTCGGATATTGCGACACATAGGAAACTCCTGACCATCATCCTAGAGGAAAAATGACCCGCTCGTCACGCGTACGGATCTGCATGCGGTCGAGATCCCGGAAGCGTGCAGCCAGGTCCACAGGGCGCAGCGACCGGGCCATGGACAGAACGCGGACAATTTGCCGAAATCCTGCGCGGTCAGCCGCAACGCGAAGCGTCAGGGACTGGCTGTTGGATGACTGTTCCGTCGTAAAGGTACGCGACTCGCTTCGACAGCAACCGAACACAATCAAAAAAAGGGGCTCCTCGCATCGAGGAGCCCTTGTCTTAAAAGGTCGAAATTAGTAGCGAATCAATCGCCAGCAACCGCTTCGGCAGCCGCTTCGGTACTCTTGGCGACGGAAGCGCCATTGCCTGACGCCGGGGCAATGCCGATCGGTTTATTGGCATTGGTGAAGTTCGCCGGAACCGCCTTGGCGATATCGGAGACCGTGCCGATCTGCACGACCTTCGGCTGAGGCTTCTTGAGCACCAGTTCCTCGTAGATGGCACGAACCTTGGCCTGCTCTTCGATTGCCTTCTTGCGACGGATGCGATTCTCCTCAGCGGCCGTCACCGGAATGTCGTGCTCGATGTGGCGAACGCGGGCCGCGTCATTTGCGTCGATCACCAGCGAGTGCTCGTAGCTGTCCAGGTTGACGGTCTTGCCCTTGGCATAGATCTCGTGCTTGCCGTGGTTCTTGTACCACTCGGCGACGGTGGCGTTCTTGTGCATGTTCTCGATGATGTTGCGCCAGCCGATACCGGTATTGTAGGCACAGAAGCTGATTTCACCCTGCTGCGTGCCGTAGGGGATGATGCACATTTCCGTGCGGCGGAAGTCGTAGTTGAACAGATCCTGGAACCACATGCCGGCGATGAAGAGGAAGTTCCACGGGTCCTGCGCGCGGCGCTTCATGGCGTCTTCATAGGTACGCTCGGGAGAAGTGCGGCCATACTTGGTGGTGGCTCCCTTGGTCAGCGCCCAGGTCTTGTCGAACTTCTTGAAAAGATCCCACAGCTTGAGACCCTTCGGGCCCGCGAACGGGCGATAGTTCTTGAGCAGAGCCAGAGCCATCATGAAGTTGGAGAAACCCTTGCCGCGTGCGGCGTCGGTGATGGCTGTGACGTCCTTGGTAAGCTGCTGTGCATCGAGGAACCGCGGCACGGGCGCCCATTCCTTGGTTTCTTTATTGATCATGATCGCGGTGCCTACGCCGCAGTTCGGGTGGCAGCCGCAAGAGAGTGAACCCCACTGCGATTCGTTGCCCTTGACCATGTCGGCAAAGCCGGCAAACGTACTGATAAAGGAGATAGGGAACCAATCGCGGGTCGGTTCGATCTTGCCGACCTGGACGCTGACGTCCTTCGCCAGATGCGAGAGAGTGTAGCGCTGGCGCAGGCGGCGCTCCGGTGTGATGTCTTCGTCACGGCCGGTGAAAGAGACCGGCTGGAAACTGATGAAGGCAATCTTCTTAGGATTTTCCATCGCGAACTTCACGACCGAGCCGACCTGGTCGTTGTTCACGTTGTTCACAATGGTAACGACCAGCACGATTTCGATGCCTGCTTCGTGCATGTTTTCGATGGCGCGCAGCTTGACGTCGAACAGGTTGCCGATCTGGCGGTGGCTGTTGGCGTCATTGCCGATGCCATCAAACTGCAAATAGGCGTAGCGCAGACCGGCTTCAAAGGCCTTGCGCGCGAATTCCTTGCTCTTGGCAAATTCAATGCCGTTGGTAGCCGCCTGGACGGAGTTGTAACCGACCTTGCGGGCATAGCGGATGGCGTCAAAGAAGTACGGGCTCATCGTGGGCTCGCCGCCCGAGAACTGCACAGACATCTGGCGGCGCGGCTTGATCTTCACCGCGTTGTCGAGAATTTCGGCAATCTCGTCCCAGCTCAACTCGTGGACGTAGCCAACCTGGTTGGCATCCATAAAGCAGGGATCGCACATCATGTTGCAGCGGTTGGTAAGGTCGACTGTAAGGACCGAACCGCGTCCATAGCGGACGTTCGAGGAGCCGTGCTTGTGCAAGCCTTCGTCGTTGTGTGCCGGGATGTCGCGGCCGGGGAACTGCTTTTCAATCCATTTCAGGAAATCGGCGTCCACCGCCATCATGTCTTCGTAGTGACCGTGCAGCGGGCAATCCTTTACCATCCAGACTTGGCCGTCACGCTCGACGATCTGCGCTTTGATCTCGCCGACCTTTTCATGCATCAGGTCGCGCCAATCCTTTTCGCCCTTGATGATCGCTTCGCGCGCCTCCTTCACGCACGCCGGGCAAAGTGAATCAGTCTGCCGCGGAAAACCGAGCGTCGGCTTGGTCTTTTCCCAGGACTTCAGCAACGGCTTGTCCGACCACTGCGGGGTAACCGACGGATTCGGGTTGTGCTTGTTGAAGAACTGGACGGAGTTGAAAGTGACGCTGGCCGTCTTGCACAGTACCCAGTCGAGAGACCGGAAAAGTTGTGTGCCAATTGTGTTAGGCATACAGGTGTTGCCTCGCTTTCAGAATCGTGCACTTAAGTGGGATTGCTTGCGAACCCCAAACCGGCCTAAATGAAACTGCCCCCAAGGCCCTTCCAGACTACCACGTGGCGAGACGTGGGCTCTAAGTGATTGAGCCTCTATAGTTTGAATGGGTAACCGGGCAGATGCCAGTGGGATACGGCGAACGGTCAAAAAAAGGGGCTGAATGGCAGAAAAGCCCAGCGAACGGGGGTAACTGTAGGTAAGAAAAGGGAGTTACTCCTAGGAAGCAAGTACGAAAAGTCTTCCCGGCCCGACCTTGCACAAGCCGACTACTCGTTCAGTGCCGGGTGCAAAACGGCGATCAAAAAGTGAGCAAAGTAGCTGGCGTCATCGTCCATCTGCAGCCAGCGGACCACGCAATGGTCCGCCAGGTACTTAGCGACGCGATTTTCTGCGATGCCAAGATGCTCGGCGAGTTTTGGCTTGATGGACTCGCCGCCGCGGCGGGCAGTGCCGCCACGAGCCATGTTGGGAATGGCCACCCGCAGGGTCTGACAGGCTTCCACGTAGTAATACGTCGTCAGGTCGGAATCGGTGAGCACCCAAACGCCGGGACCTGCCGGCGCGCGGTCCGCGTCTTCCAGTTTGGTAGGCGCGCATGCCAGCAAACGGCGGAAGTTCATTTCAAGTTGCGTGAGCCGTGAGGAAAGTCCGGGATCGCCGTAGCGACCACGCAGACTGGGCGCGCTCAGTTCCGGAGTATCGTCGGCAGGCCTGCGCGATGCGCG
>Ga0126371_10002086_pt1 | contig 17143 bp, 15 predicted proteins | sample PanSoiMetaPlot_4_FD_110145 | JGI IMG/M metagenome (GOLD analysis project Ga0126371, IMG submission 110145) | Tropical forest soil microbial communities from Panama - MetaG Plot_4 | ecosystem: Environmental > Terrestrial > Soil > Tropical forest > Bulk soil | place: Panama | collected 2016-02-17 | reverse complement strand
TTCGCCTGCAACTACGATTTCGCGGCCGTTAGCCATCACCTTGAAGTCCTTGCCCGGCGAGTCTTCCGGAGAAAGTTTTTCAATTGTGCCGGCGATGTGCCGACCGTTGCTCAACGTAACCTGGTAACCAGCGATGCTGTGAACCGCCTGCACCTGAAGCCGGTCGATCGGCACCGAGCCAGACGAATAATCCGTCTCAACATACAAAACGCCGTTCTCCAGCCGCTTCACATCCCCTGTCAGCTTGTCACCGTTTTTCATCAGTACCACATCCTTGCGTCTCGCCGTCGTGCACGTGCAAGAGACAGCGACAGTGAGAATCGTCACAAGCAGTCGGGAGGAGGTATGAACGTTGCGAATCTGATATTCCATGCGTCGTGCTCCGCAATGTAGAGAGGCGTTAACTGGACTTGATTGCTCGAGTGGACTCGAGACATTACCGCTTCGTCACATCGTGTGACACGCGCAGCGCGGCGAGTTCGACTGTCACTTGTGACAGCGCAGAGAAAGGTTGGCGGGATCAGTGATGTGCGCGAGGGCTAACCGCGTGTTCGAGGCAGCGTGCTTACAGGAAAGGCGAAGTGAGGAAGAAAAGTATTCACAGATGAGGCCCTGAGTGTACCTGGAGCCATTTGTCGGGAGGTTATGGGACGGGTCCGTCTATTCGTTGCCTCGGAACATGTCTGCGCCACTGGCGAACACGATGGCGAGAACACCGAGACAGATACTGTAGAACCAGCCGCGCATGATCGGGCTAAAAAAGATGGTCATTTGTATTGCGGCTGCTGCTGATCCGATCATGAAGATGAGTCCCACACTTTGTCTTTTGCTCATGGATACATCCTTCGTCGTGTCTATGCCTGCCTTATAGATCGCCCCCCGTTTGCCAGCGAGTCGATCGACGATGGCGCCAACTACGTGCGTGGTGCATAGCATAAATCCGGTGCATGGTATTGGAAGGGTTTCGTAGCACCAACTGGGAGCACTTTCGTACACGGTCTTTGGTCACTACGCACGAAAAAGTGTGCCACATTGTGCGGTCGCGAGAACCGTTCAATCCACCTGAAATCTCGATCAACGTTCATGACAACTCGCATTTGATGAAACGGGTGAAATCGGCGCCATTGGCTGTGTTTCTCCACCATCACTGTTAACTCTCCTAGTTGAGAGGCGCCAGTAAGTTTTTTATTCAGTGTGTAAGCCACGGTGTCGCTCACAAAATAATAGGAGATGGTAACGATGACATTGAAAGGAAGAATTTATCAGCTATTGGCGATCCTAACTCTGATGGTTCCAGCAGCGCTTTGTCAGAACTTTGAGGTGACAGGCCAGGTGGGCGGGCAGTTCAACGGTGGCCTCGATCTCCACGACTCACTGTTTCACCGTATCGATGTCCAGAACGGCGTCAACTACGGCGTGACGGCGGGGTATCTCTTCGGTGAACACATGGGGTTAGAGTTTCAGTGGAATCGTAATAAATCGGGCACGACCGGTCAGCCTATTGGAGGAGGCAACAGCATAAAGCTGTTTGATCTGACCAGCAATCAGTACATGGGCAATTTCCTGTTTCATTTTGCTGACAAAGAAACAAAAATGCGGCCGTTTGCCTTTTTCGGATTAGGAGCGAATGCACTTTCCCCGGACGCCAGCGGAGTCAGGGGTGCGACGCGATTTGTGTTTTCCCTTGGTGGAGGTGCGAAGTACAACATGAGCGAACACTGGGGACTGCGTGGTCAGTTTAAGTGGTCGCCGACATATATCACGACAACGGATGGAGGAATCTGGTGCGATCCATTCTTTGGCGGATGCTGGGTCATCGGAAACGATCACTATCTGCACGAGTTTGATGTATCGGGCGGAATTACGTTTCGTTTCTAAATAGTGTCTCCATCAGCAAAATGATCGGTATAGTCATGTAGCGGCAACCTACTGAGGCTCTGGCTTCACTATTTTTAGATCTAGTGTTTTCTTGTCGTGCTCGGAGAGTGTGATGCTTTGTGGTTCTGATTTCGGATGACCGTTCTCTGCCGGTGCCGGGGATCTTGCGATCACCTGATACTTTCCTGGGGCAGGGCTGGGGAAGGAAAAGTGCCCGGCCTGATCCGTCCGCGTACCACTTCGCCGGAACTTGTTATAAGGTGTCTCGGGATCGGGAGTGACACGAACCGTCGCTTCTACCAGAGGCTGGTCATCTTCGACGACTGAGCCTTCCAATTGTGCGCTGGCCGAGCTGACAACGATCTCAAGATGCCCGCCGGCGCTAGCGTTTTCGAGTTGCAGTCCTTTTTCCAGAACGTCCTCCCCGCCAAACCGTACTGATTTCATGTACCACCCCTGCTCAAGCCCCCAGAGGTGCACCGCGTAGTTTCCATCGCGAACGGACTTCAGCTCGAAGGTTCCGTCTTTGTTCACTATTCCGTGCCAACTTCCGAGGTTGTCTTCATCGATGGCGGCGAGCGATAAATGAAGTCGTCCGGTTGTGAAACTGCCGGGAGTGGAAGATCGAACGCGCCCTTCAATGGTAGCTCCAATACCGACTGCAACAGTGAGGGACTCAATATTCTCGCCACTTACCTCGAGCTTCTGTTGGGCGCTCATCTCATACTGGTAGTCTTGGTTGGGGCTCTGGTACACCCACAAAATATAACTACCGGGCGGGACGCCTTTCATCTTGAAGGAACCAGCATCGTCGGTCGTGTCCTCGTATTGAGAGGCGAAGTCCTGTTGATCTTTCGGAGCGAGTTGCACCATGGCGCGCTTGGCTGGGCCATTCGGACTGATGACGTGACCCGCAACCTCCGCTGTCTGTATGCGTCTCAGCGTCAAGTCGGCTTGCGTCTCTTCTCCGGGTTTTAAGGAAATGACTTCCGCTTGGCCAACCTGAGGAACTCCAGGGAAATAGGTGGGAGCATATTCGCTCCCCAGGTAGCGCTGAACCCAGAATTCGGAATCCGTCGAGGAGACACCCTGCGTGGGCTCATCTTTGTCAGACGCCCGAATGTAGTATTCGCCGGGCTGCAGTCCAAAAATGCGGTACAGGCCGCGATCGTCGGTCTGGTCACCGCCCACAGGGCGAAGTTCCTGCCTGCGCGCACTTGACGCTCCTTCATCCTCCAGTTCATCTTCACTTGGTTTTTGCAGAGCGACGACTCTGACACCGACGAGAGGCTCGCTGTCCTCATCCATGACGCGTCCGGTAATGACGGCAGCCCGTGTCAATCGGAAGAGCACTTCGTCGATTTTTTGGCCAGGCGAGAGGGTTAGCACAGCTCCTTCATCAGTTCCATGCGACTTATAGTGTTGTTGAACATAGCCTGCACGGACAGCAAAAAATGTGTATTTGCCGGCGGGAACGTCTTTGACAAGAAAGCGCCCGTCGTCGTCGGAAACAGCAGCGTACATGTGCTGATCGGATCTGGAATTCACGGGAATGAGCGCCGCGTGTGCACCGCGCAACGGACTGCCGTCGGCGGCAGTCACGACACGGCCTGACACTGTACCAAGCGGCTTCGTTTCTTTAGTCGGTACAGAAGAAGTGTTCGGTGCGGAAGGAGACGCGGTTTGTCCAACCACATTTACTGCCAAGGCAAAGGTTACGAGTGCGAGAAAGTAGCGTCGCATCGAATGCCTTCGAATTACGAACAAAAATCGGACAAAGAATGATACGCCAGGCTAAGCCTGTTCGAGACTCAGGCCCACAGCCGTCCATCTTGGCGCAGACGAGCGATGTCCCTGGTCGGCGCGCTTCCGAAGAAACGGCTGTATTCGCGGCTGAACTGCGATGCGCTAAGGTAGCCAACGCGCTCGCTCGCGCTGCCCGCGTCCATCATTGCGGATAGCATCAGGCGGCGCGCTTCCTGCAGGCGAAGCACCTTTTGATATTGCAGCGGGCTCATGGAAGTGACCGATTTAAAGTGCTCATGGAAAGACGAGATACTCATGTGCACTAATCCCGCCAGATCTTCGACCTTCATCGACTGTGCATAGTTGCTGCGAAGCCACGCGATGGCCTTGGCAATCCGGTCGACGCTCGATTCGGCGAATCCCATTTGAGCGACACGCACGCCGATCGGGCTGCGGAGAAGGCGGATCAGGATCTCGTCGATGACCAGGGGAGCAAGTAATTCAACGTCGCCGGGATGCGCCAGACACTCCAGCAGTCGTATTGCCGCGTTGATGATGCTCGGATCAGTCGGAGTGACGTAAACAGCGCGCCGCTCTTGGACGGGTGGCAAGCCATTTGGAAACACCTTCAGAACCAGATCGGCGACCTTGCGCGGATCGAGATCGATGATGAGCGAAAGATAGGGCTCGGAGCGGCTCGCCTGCGTGATCTGCGAAGCGATCGGCAAAGCCACGGAGAAGACGATCATGCGCGACGCGTCGTATTCGTAAGTTTCTTTCCCGACGATGACGCTCTTTGCACCTTGGGCGGCGATGCACAACGAAGGCACGCGCAGGGTGTGGAAGCACTCGGAATTCGCGCGGGAATATCGGCCTGCATGCAATCCGGGGATGCGCAGCTCGAAGCTGTCGTCGTAGGGAGCGTAGGCGGCGATGAGACGGGTGAGTCTGGCGGAGTCAGACTCGCTCGCCCGGTTCGCATGATTCGGTCGCTGCAGCGTTAGGACTTTGCCGTTCGGTTTCACAGTCTAGAGAATACCTTTCTTGCGGTCGTCAGGACGCCCAGGTGCGTTGCCCGCCTTGATTTAACGCGGCGTCCAACCCCTCGTTGCGAGCAGGATACCGTGGTTCCGTCCCCTTTCATTGATGTCGTATACGTGGACCTCGCTCCAGTCAAACCGCGTCTGAAGTTGAGTCAATGAAGGCACATCCAGCGTCTCGTAAATCTGGACAGCAAACAAAATCTTATGCTTCCCGAACCTGTGCAATATCTTGTCCACAATCTCGGGGACGGGCGGCGTGGTGCGCCTAAGGTCCAGGCCCTTTGCGTCATCCAATGCTGTACCCCACGGAGGCGCAACGAAGGCGACGATGGCGCGATTTGGCGATATTTCGCAGTTCTCGATCAACTCGACGTAGTCGCCATCCCGCAGTGTAATCTTTTGATCGAGAGCCGCGAGATTGCGGCGCGTGAGTTCGTAGACCCGCTCGTCAGACTCGAAGGCCAACCCATCTGCAACTGGCAGGTGCCGCAAAATCCAAAAAAGCGTATTGCAGGAGCCCGCGAAAGGGTCAATGACCACGACTGGATTCGTCGACGGCATGCGTGCGCTGGCCGACGCAAGATCGAGGCCGATCCGATTGCCAAGCGAATCACGCGTGCACTCAACCGCCGTTCGTCCGAGCATGCGGATGCCGCGACGATACCATTCACGCGGTGACATTCCGTAGATGCTGAGGTAGTCACGATCCGAGAAGCAATCGCTGCCGTACTGCTCAATTTCCGAAAGAGTCAGAACCTCATTACGCTTGGAGCCATGCAACAACAATGCGCGATCGTATCGAGGCGTTGACAACAGGTCCTTTACGGAGTTGCAAACCACCATCAATCGTGATCGGTGCGCTGCGCTCCTTGCTGAAAATCAGCACCCTTCAACCATCAATGCATCGGAGCGACGACCGCCACGTCAAACTTCGAGTAATACTTTTTCACGTCCCCGGCGCCGTACTTCTCGCGGAACTTTTCCACCACCTCTGACACTTTCTTGTGGTCGGTGATAGCAGCAGCTTTGAATTCGGCATCTGCACCCCGCGCGTCGATCCGGATCTTCGGATTCTTGAGCACGTTCAGATACCACTGTGTGTCCGATCCCTTGACCGGCAGCAGATAGATATTTTTGTCGTCCGATACGAACCAGACCGGGTTCGAGATGGTGCGGCCAGATTTTCTGCCGGTCACGCTGATTTTGATTTCGTTATATCGAGAGAGACGGTCCTTCAGTTCGTTCTTGGCCGCGGGCATAAGCGCTCCTAATTAGTCGTTACTTGTACGAGGTGGCGCCTAGTCGAAACAATCTATGCAAAAGGATCATACTCCGGCTTCTCGTAAAGGGTGGTCATTTGCTTCGGATATCGGTTTTGTAGACTTTGCGTTTCCTTAGCCGCCTTAAGATTTCAGGGAAGCCATGTCGATCGAGAAACGGTACTTCACATCGGACTTCAACAGTCGAGCGTAGGCTTCGTTCACCTTCTGGATCGGGATTACTTCAACGTCGGAGGTAATGTTGTGTTTCCCGCAGAAGTCGAGCATCTCCTGGGTCTCAGCGATTCCGCCGATCGGAGAACCCGAGAGACTGCGCCGGCCCATGATCAGGCTGAAGACTGGAACCGACAGAGGTTTTTCGGGAGCGCCCACCATGGTGATGTTGCCATCGCGGCGCAACAGGTTGAGGTAGGCGTTGATGTCGTGCTCGGCCGAGACAGCGTCGAGAATGAAGTCGAAGCTCCCGGCATGCTTTGCCATCTCGTCGGCGTTCCGAGAGATGACGACTTCGTCGGCGCCAAGGCGCATCGCATCTTCCTTCTTATTGGGCGAGGTCGAGAAGACGACGACGCGTGCCCCGAGCGCGTGCGCAAACTTCACGGCCATATGGCCAAGACCTCCGAGACCGACCACGCCAACTTTCTTGCCCTTTGTGACTCCCCAATGGCGCATCGGTGAGTAGGTTGTGATACCGGCGCAAAGCAGGGGAGCAGCTCCGGCCGGGTTAAGGTTCCTGGGAACGCACAGAACAAATCTTTGGTCGACGACGATGCTTTCCGAATAGCCGCCGTAGGTGACGCCTCCGAGATGCTTGTCGGGAAAGTTGTACGTGAGCGTGAAATTCGGACAAAACTGCTCGAGGCCGGCCTGGCACTCGGGACAGGTGCGGTCCGAATCGACCATGCAGCCGACCGCGGCGAGATCACCGGGCTTGAAGTTGGTGACTGCCGATCCGACCTTGGTGACACGGCCGACGATTTCGTGTCCCGGCACGCAGGGATAAACCGTGGGCATGGCTTCGCGCCACTCGTTGCGGACTTGATGCAGGTCAGAATGGCAAATGCCGCAGAAGAGAATCTCGATCTGTACATCCTGATCGGTGGGTTCTCGTCGAGAGATCGTGGTGGGTGCCATGGGCGACGTTTCGCTGCTAGCGGAGTAGGCTTTCGCTTTGTACATGAATGTCCTTTTTTACAAGTCGTTTCGTCTTATGGGTTCTCCTGATATTGGATGATTGCAGGGTTGTTGCGTAGGTCAGTCACGTTCCCATGCAACTCGCCAATGTTCCTTTGCATTGGGCGACCGCACGATCAGTTGGTTACCGGAAAATTCGTAGAGACGTTTCAAATCCTTGCCGAGCAAGGTGCGCACCAGCGCGCCCTCGACGTGGTATGTGAACGTCTGGGCATCATCAATCTCAAATCTTCCAAACGAAGCCTCGTAGCCGCCTTGCGCATATTGGACCGGCGCGGAGGTCGCTCCTGTCTGCGGGTCTCTATACATCACCTGGACTGACATATGGCCATCGCGGGTATAAACAAGCAGACCGGTACAACCCGCACGATGGATTTTCCCTTCCGAGTCTGGCTCCTCGAGCCACGCCAGCCGCCATGCTCCAACAAAGCGATCGCCCAGGCCTCCGTTGCTGGATTGGGTCTGTCCAAGGCTTGGCGTCAATGTCGTTACTTGGAGGAACAAGAATGCCAGCAGAAGTATTTTATGCATGTTCGGTTTCACCTCAGTCGTTGCTCCGGCGAATTGGCTCGCCACAATTTCGTTATCGTCCTACCAACTCCTGAAGGTGTTTCGGGTACCGCGCGCCCTGCACCTCGACGCCAGCGAGCGCATTGTTGATGTCGCGCAGATCTTCTGAAGTGAGTTTTATGTCCACCGCTCCGAGGTTTTCCTCCAGACGTTCCAACTTGGTTGTGCCAGGGATAGGAACGATCCAGGGCTTTTGGGCGAGCAACCAGGAAAGGGCAATTTGAGCGCGCGTGACATTCTTCTTTGCGGCAATCTGGCCAAGCACTCCAACCAGGCCCTGATTCGCCTTGCGGTTTTCCTCGTTGAAGCGCGGAACGATGTTGCGGAAATCCTTGCTGTCAAACTTCGTCGTCTCGTTGATCGAGCCTGTAAGGAATCCCTTGCCCAACGGGCTAAAGGGGACAAAGCCGATCCCAAGTTCCTCGAGCGTTGGCAGGATCTCTTTTTCGGGCTCTCGCCACCACAACGAATATTCGCTTTGCAGGGCAGTAACGGGCTGGACGGCGTGAGCGCGCCGGATCGTCTGAACGCCTGCTTCCGACAGTCCGAAATGTTTGACTTTACCTTCCGCGATGAGGTCTTTCACCGCACCGGCCACGTCTTCGATCGGGACGTTCGGATCGACGCGGTGCTGGTAGAGCAGATCGATCACATCGGTGCGCAGGCGCTTGAGTGCGCCCTCAACGTATTCGCGAATGTGTTGTGGGCGGCTGTTCAAGCCATTCTGTGCGCCGTTTTCATCGAAGGAGAAACCGAACTTAGTTGCGATCACGACCTGATCACGGAAGGGCGCGAGTGCTTCGCCAACAAGTTCTTCGTTCTTATAAGGACCGTAGACCTCCGCGGTGTCAAAGAAAGTAACGCCACGTCCCATCGCCGCGCGGATCAGCGCGATGCCATGCTGCTTTTCCACGGCCGGTCCCAGGCCGAAGCTTAGTCCCATGCAGCCCAGTCCAAGAGCCGAAACTTCCAGATTGCTTTTACCAAGCTTGCGCGTTTGCATTCCTTGTTCTCCTGTGCGGCGAGAGCTCTATAAGGCGAAGGCGCACCACACAAGGTAAATGATAGTTTCAGGGGGCGCAGAGCGCTTGCCCAATTCGATGAAGTTCTTGCCGGATTCTCCGACGGAACTTGAAGCCTATACAGCGGGATTCCAGGGGACGATCCCGACGCCTCGACAGGTTTCGAAAGTCGGGAGGCCCCCTATTAAAGATCCAGTGAGATGAAGAGCGGAACGTGTATCGGCTTCAAGAACTAACAGTTAGAACGGGACCAGTCCTAGGGTAGTGTCCAAAAACGGAATACGGCCTGTTTGGGACAGGGGTGTATGATTCCGGACTGCTCAAGAAGGTTGAATCAAGGCTACAGCACATGTCAGCGCGCAAAAAGCTCCGACGCGGCTTGAGGAAGAAAGAGTCTTCCTTGGAGCGGGAGCTGTTCACCCAAGAGATGCTCGATGTGATTACCCGACACATGGCAGTGGCTGCTACGCGCTGCAGCCGTGATTTGCGCTACTTGTGGGCGAGCCAGGAATACGCGAACTTGCTCCGACGCCCTTTGAACGAGATCGTAGGCCGCCCCATCGCGAAAGTGCTCTGCAAGGAAGTCTTCGAACCGCTACAGGACGACTACCGGCGCGTATTGTCGGGAGAGACTGTTCATTACGAACGCGAAATGAAATTGCCGGGAATCGGCAAGCGGTGGATCGCTGGAACCTACACTCCTACGTTTGGTGCTGATGGCGTGAGTGGATGGGTTGCTGTCATGTCCGATACGACAGAACGAAAGCGCGCCGAGGAAGCGCTGCGTGAGAGCGAAGAGCGGTTTAGCCTGGCGGCGCAGGCAGGGAAGGTGTATTCGTATGAGTGGAAAGTTGCGGAGAATGCACTTACCCGATCTTCGGAGTACTCCAAGGTCCTGGGCCTGAACGAGCCATCACGATTGACCCATGAGGAATTTTTAAATCGGATTCATCCAGACGACCGCGAGGTCTACGTGGCCGCGATTGCGGCGCTCACGCCCCAGAACCCTTACAGCGAGGCAACGTACCGCTTCATGCGTAGCGCGGGCGGCCCGCTCTGGATGAAGAGCAGCGGTCGGGGCTTGTTCGATGAAAAGGGCCGGTTACAGCGAGTGGTCGGAATGGCCGCAAACGTTACCGATCACAAAATGGCGGAAGAGGCCTTGTCCGGCGTCAGCGGAAAGCTTATTCAAGCCCAGGAACAGGAACGTAGGCGGATTGCCAGGGAACTTCACGACGATATCGGGCAGCGATTGGCGCTGTTATCGGTAACCCTTGATCAAGTGCGAGTGGGGCTCGGAAATGTCTCAGTAGAGACACAGAACCAGCTACGGAAACTACGAAAGCAGCTCATGGAGATTGGGGCCGACGTTCATGACATCTCGCGCGAGTTGCATCCCTCGACGCTCGAGCATCTCGGTCTGGTGCGAGCAGCGAAGAGTTGGTGCACACAATTTGGACAACGACAGGGAATTGACATCCATTTCAGTAGCCGGGATGTTTCGGACTCTTTGCCGGAGCGAATCGCGTTGTGCCTGTTTCGAATCCTTCAAGAGGCCGTGCACAACGCGAGCAAGCACAGCTCCGCAAAGCGTATCGATGTGGAACTGCGGGAGGACACGGGCGAAGTTCACCTTGTGGTCCGCGATTCAGGCGCGGGTTTCGATGTTCGGGCAGCGATGAAGAGTGGTGGACTAGGGCTGATGAGCATGCAGGAGCGAGTGCGCCTCGTGAGTGGCTCGATTCAGATTGATTCGAATCCGAAAAGCGGTACCAGCATCCATGCGCGTGTGCCTTTCGATTCGGAGCGCGCTGCTTGAGGGGCCGAATCCAGCTCAGTTCAGGTCGACGAAGATCCCTTCTGGAGTAATGTCGCCGCGAAGACCATCTCAAAACGCCGGAACTTCGCAAGTGTGCACGGCGCAAATCGCGGCGCGATGCCCATCGGAGGTTCCGGCAAAATCCTGTGCTGGATATGCGCAGCACAAGTAAAAAGGAGAGTCCTGCACAAGATCATTCCATAGCTGCTCCAGCTTGATGGCAGCGTCGTATTTCTTGTGCTCCCATAACACGTTAACCATCTCTCCGTATAGAACGATCCGGTTGGTCTGGGCTGATCGCGGAGCAGACATTTTGGGTATCATGTCTTCAAATTGGGATTGAAGGCGCACTTTGTTCGGGCCGTCCGCATCCATGAATCGGCTTAACTCTTCGGATGCGTTGCACAGCGTAATCCGACCCCTCTCTGTTGCATTCGAAACGTCAACGCCTTGTGCGGTGAGTCGTTCCATCAGGCCAAGCCGATGCTCTCGCGTCGTGACGGCTATGATGGATTCGCTCTGGTGCAGTGTTTTGTGGAACAGTTCCGCGACGCGGTTCAATAGCTGGTCATCATCTGGATAGAAATACACCACGTGTGGTTGCCTGTCAGCCGGACTTTTGGGGGTGAGATCGTGTTTGGCGAATCTGAGACCCACAAAGCGTTCGCCGCGAAGTATCGCAACGACCGCGATCAACAGTTCGCGGCCTGCATCCATCTTTGCGACATACCCCTCACCGATGGCCAGGGCTTCACGCACAAGAGCCGGAGACGTCTCTTGGCTGACGAACAGAATTTTTGAATGCGCCGATAGTTTTCGTATTTGCCTGGCAGCCTCGATCCCGCTGAAGGTGGGAAGCCCGATGTCCAGCACGACCAGCCCCGGCTGTAAGTCTATGGCTTGCTGAATCGCGTCCGGTGCATCTGTCACTTCATGAAGTGTCCATGAATCTGAATGCTCTTTGAGGGTCGAGCGGATGAATTCCCGCCAAAGCTCATGATCTTCCGCAACTAAAACATTGAATGATCCAGGTGGCATAGGCTCCGTGGCAAGCGATGGCTTGCCTCAGGAAGGTCGTCGAGAGCGGCGGCGCGGCAACGTTTCCGGAAAAGCGGAGATACTCTAGTCCCTACGCCCTCAGGATGCAACTGTCATATCGCTCGTAGCGGCCGGTTTTGGGTGAAATGCATCGTCGGTTGTCCATTCCCGGGCTTTTTGCTCGCGGCAAAAACGAAACCCGACTCAAGGAGCCGGGCTTCGAGGAGCGACACATTCATTTGGTCATCCGGCGGCGTACCAGCCCGCGATGCCGACCAATCCCACTCTGATCGTAGACGGCGTTTTGGGCTCGGCACCGCTCACAGCGGGCTGGGACATGCGAATGCCGTCGTCAGTCCGTAGCTGTCGTCAATTAAGGGAACCACGGCACGGCGCTTTGCTTAACGCGGATGCTGTTCTTACAACCGAGCTCTAGACTCCGGCGATAGCTTTATTCTGCAGAACGCGCACGACGACGCGGCGATTCTCTGCTTGTCCGTCTGCTGTTTTGTTGTCTCCAACTTGTTCAGTCTCTCCCATGGCGCCCGGCGCCAGCATACGGGTTAGGGGAACGTGACCCTGCTGCAGCAGGATATTGGTGACTGCGTTGGCACGGTCTTCACTGAGTTGCTGGTTCACGGAAACGCTGCCAACCGACGAAGCATATCCCTTGACCTCGATCATGTATCCGTTGATGCCTTTGGCTTTCTCCGCTAAAGCCGTCAACTGGGAGTTGTACTTGGGGTCGACGGTGACCTTGCCATTGGCGAAGTAGACCGTGACTTCGTCGAAAATGTAATACTCGTCGAGTTGTCCGAAGCGTGCCACGGCAGCATCGACAGCGGCCTTGTTGGCCGAAATCTGCTCTTGGTGCTGCTGCAGAGCAGCGTTCTGCGCTTTTAGTTCAGCATTCTGCTTTTCTAGTTCCGCAGCATTTTCTTGACCCTGCATCTTCGTTTCGTGCAAGCCGGCCTGGATCGATTGCGCCTGTTGCAGATCATCTCCTTTGAAGGAGACTTTCTCCGCTACCAGCTGCCCGTCCTTGTCGGTTGTTCCTTCCACCTTGATCTTCAGGCCGGGAACGAGCGCGGCCATCGACATTTCCTTCCGACGGGCCTTGAGCACGCCCTGTACCTGGCCAACCTCGGTGTAGTCTGTGAGCAGAACAACCAGGTTGGGCGACTCGATGGTCTGCACAACCATCCTCTCTCCACTACGTGCTTTGATAAGGCCTTCGACTTTTGTGGTTTCGGCAGCCGCTGTAGCTAGAAATGAAACTGCGACAATCAACGCGATCGCAACGGATGCGATTCTGGCGAAGTTGAAGTGGGGCATAACTTTTTCTCCTCTCGGCATTCGACTTCAATATGTAGGGCTGAATCGCGCGATGTCGTCAACTCAGCGTTCAGGAACATCAAGCAAAGTAAGCAAGGCGCTAGTAGAAGACGACTGATAGTTTTGTCAGGTCACCGCTAGGTTTTATGGTTTGACCGGGAAGTTCGTGTTGCAGCTTGGATGTGTGATCAGAACTTTATGACGATGCCGGCTGACACCCGGCCCTGCTTGTTTTGAGTTTGGCTGTTGAACTTGGTCATCAACCAGTCCGCCTGCACCAATCGAAATCCAATTCCTCTCCGAAATCCGAGGTCCAGGCCTCCGCCAAGGAACATGGCAAACGCATTTTCGCTTACACCGCTTCCTGAAATACTAGCGCCGCCGAAGAGGGCGTGCACGAAAGGTTGAACTACCGGCAGGCGCGCCGTGAGCACTGGACCAACGGTATACGTGTAGACCGAGGAACTGGTTCTGTGCGATTTGTACACACCGCTGAAATCCCCCGTAATCCCTAGGACGTGTTTGAAATTGCCGGTCAACGAGGCGTTCCATCCGACGGCGTTATAAGCAGACTGCAGATGCTCGTATTGGGCGCCGCCGTAGAGTTCGACTCGTTGCGCGATCGCCGTTCCACACAGGAGCCCGGCGAATATGAGTGCTCGTACCAGTCTGTTTCCCATTCAAAACCTGCTTTCAGAGGAATTGGCGAGTCAGGCGGGGATTGTTGGACTACAGGCTGGATTCGAGTCTACGGGGAAGCCCCAGCATTTCGAATCTGTCAAAAACGACAGCCCGCCGTGAAGAGGATGGGCTGCTATCAGGATGCAGCGGTACAGCCTGCCGCTCTACTAGGGTAAGGTCGGAGCATGGGGCGGCGCTGTTCTCCGAACCATAGTTCTTCACGGGGAGGACGACTGTCAGCTGAAGCGCGTGGTACGCCAGAGCGCGATCCCGCACACGAAAAAAAGCGCCAGCATGACAACCGAAACGGCTGCGCCCCAGCCCATGCTCATGTGCAGGTCAGGCAATCGCGCGCTTGTCCCAAGCACAATAAAGACGGCTGTGGTGCCCGAAATGAACAGCCAATCGACCCACGAGCGTTGCATGGGCGTGCGGCCCGACTCCCTACCTTCCATGCTCGCGTGTACGTAGGCGGAGTCAAGGCCGTATCGTCGGGTCTCTCTCTCTGCAGCACCCTGCCAGTACAGGTGCTCCTGCCCCGTGGTAGACGAAAATGCAATTGCCATCGCTCCAATTGCCATTACGATGGAGCCACCGATCGCCAACGCGTAAGTGTGGCGGCTCGCTCCTTGCAGTTCCCCAAAAACGAGAATACCCCACACCAAACCCCAGAGTTGGTTGGTGTTCGACAAAGGAACCCCGCGGCTGATTCCTACATATTTTGTGGCGTACTGCTGAAACAGATCACCAATCACCCAGACGAGTCCGCCTAACATCAGCCAGAAGAGCGTGGATCGCGACCGGGCAAGATCGTGCCAAAGAACGGTGACTCCGCTGTAACTCAATGCGAGCGCGACCATCGTCACCAGCTCGCCGACGGTGAAGAATGCCACGAAGGAAAGCGGATTCATCCCGGTGAGGTAAGCCTTGCGGTAAGGGATATACATCGTCCCCCACAAGAGACCGGCTCCTAGAGCCGCCAGAATTCCCGACGTCGCCCTGCCCGGCGCCGCCTGCGTGGACGACGCGGCAGCGAGTAACGTGGCTCCTGCGAACATCGCCACTGCACCGCCGAGCACGCCAAGCCAGCGTGCCCATCCTGCTTGACGCAACTCGTTAAATAAGGTGAAGCCCCAGAAGATTCCGAGCAGACTATTCGTGTTCCACAACGGAAAGGCAATGCTGAGACCCACGTCGCGGATCGCATACACCGTCAGCGTGTTGGCCACGGCCCACATGGCACCCGCGAGCACAGCCCAAATAATCAGATGCGGAGCTTGCCCGACGTCGTTGCGGATGGAAGATGTCCCTCGGACGAGCGCAGGAAGGCTCCAGCGCGCAAGGAAGACGCCTATCACCATAACGAGGGAAACGGTGGTCGGGGGAATATTTGCGGCGGCCAGCTTGATCGGAGCTTCCGCGCCCCCAAGCCACGCACCGGCGACGAATCCGCACCACACCCCCAGCGCTTGTAAGGCGCGCAGGCGGCTCAGCAGGATCGGATTGGGTGCGACGGTATCGATCGCCATTACATTGGCTCAGCGCAGACGATGTAGAAGGATCAATCCTGCCAGCAGCACGACGAGCGGGATCCAGAGATGAATGTCGCCGATGACTGCTTTGAAGAGGCCGGCGCGTCTTGCGTCCGATGGTTTCAGCATTGCCGATGATGTTGTAATTCTGTCCTGAAGCGGGCTACAGAGTATGGGGTCGGGCAACGGGGAGTGTCAAATGGTACGGAGGCTAGGAACGGGGTGACTAGGCTGAAATCACGAAGCGAGATCTGCTTTGCAGATGATCAGTGAATCTAGCCGAGTATCATTGAGAAGACTTGAAAGCAACCATCTCCCCCCATCAGAAAAGCGCTTCCGACTCGCATCGCCGTTGTTGCACGTCCTCGCGGCGAAGACTGGCTAGGCGAGGAAATCCACAGTTTGGCGACTGAGGGCGTCGAATTGTTGGTTTCGATGCTTACTGAGGCTGAGCATAGCGAGTTGCTCGTGTTAGAGACGTAAATTCAGAGTTAAATCCGTGCTAATAACCGACTCCGGGAGCGCGAGAGCGGCAGTGACTGTATCGAATGTAAAGAGATCCTTCAAGGCGCATCGAAACTCTGGCGATTTGTAAAAGAGTTTTACCAAACAACAGAGCGACGACCAGGCTATGTCGATTGTGAGACAGCGCGAATGACCTCTTCGCGCGCGGCACGCAAGCTGTTAACCGGGTCGCCCGTGGGCAGGAATTCCATTGCGCAATACCGGTCATATTTCAGCTGAGCGAGCTTGCGGTAAATGTTGGGGTAGTGGATCTCTCCGGTGCCGGGTTCGTGACGGCCGGGAACGTCGGCCACATGTACGAGTCCGACAACGTCGATGTTCTTCTCCAGTTTCTCGATCAGGTTGCCTTCCGAGATTTGTTCGTGAAAGAAGTCGTAGAGGAATCGCACGTGCGGCGAGCCGATTTCGCGCACGATGTCAAATCCTTCCGAGACCGACGTCAGGAAATATTTCGGATTTTCCTCAGGATCGATGTTCTCCAACAGCAGCTCGACATTCTTCTTTGACGCGAGATCCGCCGCACGTTTCAACCCCTCGACGCAGCTCTTGCTTTGATCCTCGTGCGACATGCTGGGAACTTTGTTTCCGCTCAGCACAATGAGTTTGGTGCATTCAAGCTTGTCCATAACCGTGAGCATAGCGCGAATTTCATCCAGGAATGCGTCGCGATCGGCGGGATCGGTGAGGCTGCGGTGAAGTCCGGCGGTTGCATCAAAGGTGATGCCGAGCTCGCGCTTTTTGCGATTCGCGGCCTGAAAATTCGCATCCGACCAGTCCTTAAATTCGCCAACCAGCTCGACCGCGTGATAGCCGGCTTGCCCGACCTTGTCCAGACGCTGCTCAAACGGGAGATCCCGATAGATCGTCCAGAGCATTACCGAGAGAGGGAAGGGCTCCGTCGTTGCAGGAACAGCGGCATGAACACCTTCAGCGGATGACAGTATCGTGCCCGCGACCGCACCAGCAACGGCACGTCCGAAATCTCTACGATTGATCGCCATAGTTGTGACCCAAACAGCCGGCAAATTATACGCCGAGGTACATGGGCTGAGGGTCGGAACAAAGACGCGAATGCCGGGTTAGTATCAGCAGACACGCCTATGCGAAAACTTTCGTCTTCGATCGCGATCGTCGGAATCATTTTCTCGTTATCGATTCTTCAAGCGCAATCAATGGATTCGTCCGCCCAACGGACTCTCTTTGCCGCATTGAACCGTGAGCGGAAGGAACAAGGGTTACCGGCGCTGACGTGGAGTGAATCTCTGGCCGGTGCGGCCCAGGCACACGCTGAAGAAATGGCCCGCCACAATATGGTTTCGCACACGTTGCCGGGAGAACCGTCACTGGCGTCTCGCGTGACCAAAGCCGGCGCACATTTCAGCTGGATCGCCGAGAATGTTGTGCAGTCGTCGAGCGCGGAAGGCGCACACCAACAGTTCATCCAATCCCCGAATCACCGCGCCAATATTCTTGACTCCGA
>Ga0126371_10002085_pt1 | contig 17149 bp, 10 predicted proteins | sample PanSoiMetaPlot_4_FD_110145 | JGI IMG/M metagenome (GOLD analysis project Ga0126371, IMG submission 110145) | Tropical forest soil microbial communities from Panama - MetaG Plot_4 | ecosystem: Environmental > Terrestrial > Soil > Tropical forest > Bulk soil | place: Panama | collected 2016-02-17 | reverse complement strand
GGTCGGTGACCATGCCACTTATCACAAGCGGCTGGACGCGCCGCTTGAATCGGACATCGATTCCATCGCCCGGCCGGTGTCTGTGTGGGTCCGACGCTCGCTCCGCGCCGCTGACGTAGCCGCGGACGCCGCCGACGCGGTCGGGGCGGCATGCGCTCCGCCCGGCGGGGTGGCCACGCTCATCGTGCCAGCCGACGTCGGGTGGACCGAAGGCGGTGAGCCCGCGCTTCCGCTCACGCCGCGACCGCCCGCTCTGGTCCCAGATGACGTCATCGGGTCCGCCGCCAAAGCCCTGCGTACCGGCCAGCCATGCGTCATCCTGCTGGGCGGGACGGGTATGCGGCAGCCTGCCCTGCAGGCGGCCAGCCGGATCGCGGCCGCTACCGGCGCGCGGCTGATCGGCGAGACGTTCCCGGCCCGGCACGAGCGCGGCGCTGGCATTCCGGCGCTGGAGCGCCTGGCCTACCTGGCAGAGTTCGCGGCTGAACAGCTTGCGGGGACTCGCCACCTGATCCTTGCCGGAGCCCGTTCCCCGGTTTCGTTCTTCGCCTACCCCGGCAAGCCTGGCTCGCTGGTACCCGCCGGCTGCCAGGTGCATGTGCTGGCCGGATCAGGGGATGACGTCGCCGGAGCGCTGGCGTCCCTGGCCGATCTGGTCGCTGGCGGCATCGCGCCCGCTGCGCAGCCGGCCGCGAGGCCGGCGTTGCCCGTCGGCGACCTCACACCGCAGTCGGCTGCGGCGGTTATCGGCGCTTTGCTGCCCGAGGGGGCGATCGTCTGCGACGAGGCGGTCACCTCCGGGCTGTTCCTGCCAGCGGCGACCGCGGGGGCCCCTGCGCACGACTGGCTCACGCTGACTGGCGGGGCGATCGGTCAGGGGCTGCCGCTAGCCATCGGCGCCGCCATCGCGTGCCCGCAGCGTCCGGTCATCGCGCTGGAAGCTGACGGCAGCGCTATGTACACGATCTCGGCGCTGTGGACGCACGCCCGGGAAAGCCTGGACATCACCACGGTGATTTTCAACAACCGCCGTTACGCCATCTTGGCCATGGAACTGGACCGGGTCGGAGCCGCCGCCGACGGCCCGGCCGCCCGCAGCCTGCTGGACCTGTCCCGGCCGTCGCTCGACTTCACCGCCCTGGCCGCGGGCATGGGAGTCCCGGCGTCCCGGGCTGCCACCGCTGAGGAGTTCGCCGCCCAGCTCAGCAACGCCCTGGACGAGCCCGGCCCGCATCTCATCGAAGCCCTGATCGCCTTACTAAGCGGGCGCGGGCCGCCGACCCAGCGGCGATCACCTCGAGCATCGGGTCCAACTTGTCGGGAGTGCCGTCGGCGGGGAAACAGCCCGTCTAGCCGAGCGGCGCGGCCGCGGCCGCGGCCTGCCCGTGCCTGAGGCCGCACCCCACAGCGGTGCTCACGCGGGCCGCAGGAGGCCGCGTTCAAGGACGGCCGGGAGGTACAGCTCACGGTAGCCGTGTTCGTCGAACAGCACGGTGACCTGGTCGGGGTCGTAGCGCTGGACCGTGCCCTGGCCCCAGCGGTCGCTCACGACGCGCGCGCCCACGGCGAACGGGGCGTCGGCGGGCGCGGCCTCGGGGTGGGCCAGGTCGTTGTCGCAGTTCCCGCAGGGGCCGGGATAGATCTGGCCGAAGTAGGAGAGAAGAAACGAGCGCCTGCAGCCGGCGTGCTCGGCATAGCGGCGCATCATGGTCAGCCGGGAACGCTCCACCTCGCCCTCGCGTTCGGTCTCGGCTTCCGATGCCGTAAGTGCCGCCGCGACGCCCATAGCGCCGGTCCAGCCGACCTCGCTGTCCGAGCGCCACGTGGCCGCGCCGATGTCGGCGAGGCGGACGAGCGCGGCCGTCTGCTGCCGCGTGCCTGGCCTGACGCTCTGCCCGGCCGCGGCGGCGGCCGCGACCTGCGCCACCGCCTGGGCGGAGACGCCGCGAGCGGTCAGCCGGCGCGCCCGGTCGAAGTCCTCATAGCGGAACAGCAGGCGCGCATCCGCTGGCCCGGCGTCCCGGCCGGCACGCCCGAACTCCTGGTAGTACTCATCCAGCGAGGGCGTCGGGTCGACGTGCACCACCCAGCGCACGTCCGCCTTGTCGATCCCCATGCCGAACGCGACGGTGGCCGCCATGACGCGGGCCGAGCCGTCCAGGAACGCCGCCATGGCGTCGTGCCGCTCGCGAGCCGATAGCCCGGCGTGGTACAGCGTCACACTCTCCCCCGACCACGCGAGCGTGTCGCGCGCCGTCTGCGCACTGGCATGCGTCGCCGCATAGACGATTCCGGGTCCGCCGAACTCCCGGGCCGCTGTCACCAGCTCCCGCTCCTTGTCAGCTACGGCGCGCACATGACGCGCAGACAGCCGGATGTGCGGCCGGTCGAAGTCGCCGAGCACCACCACCGGATCGCGCAGGCCCAGCCGCCGGATGACCTCCTGCCGCACCGGCGGCGCGGCCGTCGCGGTCAACGCCAGCCGTAGTGACGCCCCCACCGCCTCAGCCTGCGCCGCGAGCCGCATGTAGTCAGGGCGGAAGTCCCGGCCCCACTGGCTGATTAGGTGAGCCTCATCAACGACGAACAGGCCCGGGCGCGCCCGCTGCAACGCCTGGCGGGTTTCCCCGTTCGCCAACTGCTCCGGCGACAGGAATACGAACGTGCCGGAATCGCACGAGGCCAGCAGTGCCGCGGCACGCGCGCCCGCCGACTGCACAGAGTTCAGGACGATGGCTGACAGGCCCGCCGCACGCAGGTGAGCGAGCTGATCATCCTGCAGCGCGATCAGCGGCGACACGACCACCGTCGGCCCGTGCCGCAGCAGTCCTGCCAGCTCGTAGATCGCGGACTTCCCGCCCCCGGTCGGCAGCACCGCGAGCACGTCACGGCCATCGACTAGGGCCTCTACCGCCCGCAACTGTCCCGGACGAAGCTGCTCAAACCCCAGACGCTCCCGGGCGAGTTCCTCGATCACTGCCGCGCAACCTTCTCCCGTACCTTTTAGTTCGCCGGGCTGGACGCCGTCCTGTCGATTCTTGGTCATGCCCAGGCCGGGGCGGCACGCCGGGTCCCTGCATAACGGCGCCGATGTCCGTTATGGCCGGATGCTACAGCTAGCGATATCGTTCGCTTGAGTGCGGGGAAGGACGGCAGGAACGATGCGGTCGACGGTCAGTGAATACGGGACGTGCGCGTGCGGCGGAACAATCAAGCTTGGCTGGGTCGAAGTGCGCATGAATAGTCCGGCGGGCGATACCGAGGTGATCCCCAGTGTCCCGAGAGGACGCTGCCCGTCGTGCGCGAGCGCCTATTACAAGGCATGGACACTGCAGGTTCTCGAGGTGGCGTACAAGGCCGTCAGACGCGAGGCCCCCGATGATTAGGGAGCCAGGCGGGCGAGCGGTAGGACGTTGACGGCGGGATCTAGTTCCTGATAGCACAGCACCGGAACTCGAGGCCACGCAGTCGCGATCGCACGCCGCACGGGCAGCCGCGCCGACTGCGTTGTCAGCAGCAGCGGCCTTGTCGCGTTATGCGGAAGAGTCCGGATTTCCGCGTCGAAGGCCGCGACCAGCGCATCACTGGCATCGCTTGCCGTGGCCTGATCGGTTGCCATGACGCCTTCCTCGAGCGAGGGATCAAGCAGGTAGACCACGATGCTTCCGCGCACGGTCAGCTGGCTGCTGATCTGCCCCGCGTACGCCAGACGCGCCAGCGCGTGCAGTTGGTCATCCGATTCGGGTAGCCCGCTTACCGCACGGTCGGAAAGCTCCTGGGCCAGCTGACGCAGGTCACGGACGGGCACTCGCTCGTCAAGCAGCGATCGCAGCAGGCGGGTGAACCGGCTGAGCGGGAGGCTTTCCTGTATCGAACTCGTGAGAATGGGCTGCACCTGCCTGAACCGGTCGAGCTCGCTGGTAACGGCACCATGATCGATCAGGGCGCCTGCCTGGGCACGCGCTACCTCCGCTAGCGCGAGCACCAGGTGGTCCAGCGGGTCCCACGCCGTGTACCCGAGCGCCTCCAGATCTGCCCGCTTATCGACCGGAACGAACGCACCCGGAACGTCAGTCGCCGGGTTGAGAGCGTCTACGGCGGCGGACACTATCTGCGATATCTGTACGGCAGGCGCGTTGATCAGGCACATTCCCGGCGGTGGTCCCACGATCGGCGCCGTGTCTAGGTGGTTGACGCGTACCACATAGCAGCGCGGCCCGAGCCGAGCGTCGGGGACCAGCCGCAGGCTTGGCAGTCGCAGGCCAAGGTCGAGGTACAACCGGTCACGGAGGTAGGGAAATTTCGTGTGGCCGGAGTCGGCGGAAGCCTTGGCGATCTCCGCCAAGTAGGCGGGCTCCACCCTGATCTCGAGTGTTCTCGGCCTGATCTCCTCGATCACCTGTTCCGCGGCGTCCGGCGCCGTCGCGTCGGCGCACCCGGCGAGGATGGCGCTGATGCGAGCGACGTCGCGGACGCTGAGGCGCAGGCCGAGCAGTTCGCCCAGCACCTCGCCGAGATCGCCGCGGAGCGGTTCTGCGCTCTGCTGCCGCCACGCCGCCACCTGCTCCTCGCCCAGCATGACGAACGCTCTCGCGGCGATGGCATGGCCGGCCACCTCCGTGATCGCCGCCATGCACGCATCTGGTCCAGCCGCCAACTGGTCGTCCCAGGTAGGCAGGCTGGATGCCCGGTTGCCCGGGTCGGCCTGGTGCCGGCAGGCTACAAGCACTTGCTGGTCGAGCGACCGCGCGTACTCCGCCGGCTTACCGTGGACGGTGATACCGATCGGGTGTGGTGCGGTGTGGTCACCGTCGACGTGCACGGTGACATGCCCGGGGATGCCGAGGTCGTCGGCCAGGCCGGCGAGTCGGCTCGCCGCGCTCTGCGCGAGGCGGCCCGACATTTCCGTGGACGCCAGGGACTCTAGCGGTGCGCCGAGAAGGATCTGGACGGCGATTACGGGCTCGTGCTCATTCACTGGACGCCGGCCTCACTGTGCGGCGATGCCTGCTGCGCAGGCGGCTCCCCGGGTGTCACCTCACTGGCCGACAGCACGGGGATATCGGGGAACTCCCCGCTTAGGTACTTGCGCACGGCGCGCCGTGCGGCATCGCTTGCCGCGACGAGCGATACCCGGGCCGGCTGATCGGCGAGCACATCGCGCAGCTCGGTAAGCGCTTGCAGGACGCCACGTTCCGCCGGGAACGGGGCGTCGGGCGGGCCGGACACCAGGGCGCCGAGTTTCGGCGGCACTGGGATGCGCGGCATGCCGTCCTCGTTGCCGGGGAGTTCACCAGCAACCGTGCGACGGTATTCGTCAGCCGCGCCGGTCACGCCCCCCGCCGACGCGACCGCCCGCAGGAGCGCGCCGCCGTCCCGGACAGAAACGCGATCCCGCGCCAGCGCGCGGACTACCGCGGTGAGCCGGTCGAGCCCCGGGGCCGCACTGGCCTCATGCTCGTCATGGCCGGACGTCCACCTCGCCAGCAGGCGGTCCACCTCGTCAAGGGACAGGTACTCATCGAGATGGCGGTGCAGCTGGTACTCAAGTTCGCGGAAGACGTACAGCAGCGAGTCGCGCCAGACTGTGATTCCGGAGCGCTCCAGCGCGTCCGCTTGTACGGCGGGTGCCCAGCACGCCTCGCGGCGGGTGACAGGATCAAGTGCGGGAACTGTGTCACCATCCGCACCGAGAAGCGAGGTGACCTTGGCCGCCGGTGCGAGGCAGAAGACCATCCCGTGCGGGATCCCGGCCTCGGCACGCGGTACCTCGTGCAGCGAGATGCGGAAACGTCCGCTGCCCAGCCCCAGGTCCACCCGGACCCGGATGCCGGGAACGATCTCGGGGTCGTCACCTGCCAGGGGGCCGAGGAACGCCTCCGACAGCCGATGGCGCATCTGCGGGATGTAGGTGCCGAGCATCGGCCCGGTTGGGGAGGTGTCTGGTGGCACCAGATCCTCAGCGATCTCCACTCGGATCGGCGTGGTGATCGGCCAACTGGCCTCGTCGTCGTCGGACTCGTCCAGGCGCAGCAGGGTCGCGAGACACTTGTCCGCGATCCGCGAGGTCGTGCTGTCCGCGCCGGTGGACCGCCGGACTCGCCAGTATCCATCGAGACCGCCGAGCAACGGTGTCCATATTGCGGCCACGCCCGCCTCGGTACCGGCGGCCGAGTCGTCCGCGCCAGTTCGCATGACCTGCGATAGCGCCCGTTCGGCGTCGGACCCGGATCCGCATAGCGCCGCTGCCAGCGCCGCCCGGGCGAGCAGTCCCGTGCTCACCTCCGCGTCATCGCCCGACACCAGCGACAGTGCCGACGCCAGCCTTTCTCGTGCCAGTTCAGCCTCGCCCGCCTGGAGCAGCTCATCGACGGCGGCGGTGAGGACCGCCGCGAATGGCGCCTTCGGGCGGGCACGCAGCACCGCCAGCGCCGCGTCCGCGGCATCTAGCGGGCGGCCGAGCACGCCAGCGAGACGAGCGATTGCGGCGTTGCAGGCGACGGCCGCGCTGTCGCAGACCGCATGACGCGCGAGCTCCGCGCGCAGTTCCGCCAGCGCCGCATCGGGCTGACGGAGATCGTCACGAAGCTGTCGCGCCCTTCTTCTGGCAGCCTCGGCCGCTCGTGCGAGGTGGGCGTCGGCCTCGCGGCCGTCCGTCGCGGCGATCTTGCGGGCCAGTTCGCTCAGGTCGCGGGCCAGGTCGTACGCATCCCAGGGCAGTTTCACTGCAGCCATGAACTGCTCGAATGCTGCCTGGGCATGATCGGACCTGCCGGCGGCGAAATGGAAGATGGTATCGAGCTTGTGCACGTCGGCGTGCAGCTCTGGCCGGGACTCCGTGAACGGGCGCACGGTATCGAGTTCCGCTACCGCGTCGGCGACCAGGCCGAGGCGGTAGCACGCGTCGGCGGTCGCGTAACCGTCCTGCCAGTCGCCGCGATCAGCCTGGCGTGACCGCAGTTGCCGCACTTTATTGAAGCACTCTGCCGCCAGGGGTGCGTCGCTGGTCTGGCGCCGAGCCAGGCCCAGCAGCCACTGACAGATCAAGTTGTCGGGTGCCGCTTCGACCGCGCGTTCGAGGGGCCGGATTGCGGCTCGCGGCCGGCGCGACTCCACCAGCAGCAGCCCGCTGTTTCCAGGATCGGCGGCCGGATCGCTGACGTAGCTGTCAACCCGGGGCGCGACATCTGGCATGGCTGCCATCAGCGCGACCCAGGCGGCCTCGTAGCGCGCGTCTGCCGACCTCCAGGCATCATCGTCGGCGTCCGGTGCGTGCTCGAGCGTTGCCACCGCGGTCGCGTAGTGTTCAAGCTTGCGGTGCAGGGACGCGAGATAGCCCGAGTCATCCGCCTGGCCGCTCAGTGCGGCCGCGCACTCCATGGCCAGCAGGCCGGCCTGCAGATGCCCGTGGCGGCTGGCGGGATCGTCGAGGTTCTCCAAGTCGAGCGCGATGTATGCGCGCAGCCGGTATGGCCAGCTGGGGATCTCGTCGCGCCTTGCGCAGGCGAATCCCGCGTCCACAGTGGCGGCGGCCTCAAGAAGCAGGGAGACATCCGCCTGCTCGGAACGCCAGGCCAGCATCCGGGTCGAATCGGCCAAGCGGAACAGTACGTCCGCGTCGCCAGGCAGGTTCTGCGCCGCCTTCAGCAACAGTGGAACGGCTCGGGCGAAGTCGTCGCGCCGGTGGTAATCCTGCCCCGCGCTGGCGTACGCGCTACCCGCCTCGGCGGTGAGCTCCAGCTGGCAGAGCAGGTCGCCTTGCAGCTCAAGGGCCAGTGCGGCGAGCCCGCCGTCACCGGCGTCATCGAACCCCGCGACCGTGGCCTGCCGGGCTTGGAACAGCGCCTGGCCGGTATCGCCGAGCAGGCGGAAAAGTAGCGCGATGAACAGCTGCCGCTGTCCATCGGGTGGCATGACCCGCGTGAGATCGCCGATCAAGTCAGACAGCGCGCCGGGCGGCACTGGCGTGCCCGCGTGATCGAGGCGCCTGAAGGCCGTGGCGGCCGGCCGGGCGTCTCCTTCAAGCACCGAGGCGTGCATGACAAGCAGGTCCAGGTCGGCCAGGGCAAGGCCCAGGTCGGCTGCCTTCGGAGTCCAGTCGTCCAGGATGAAACGGTGCAGATCGGCGTCGTCGCGCTGGTCGAGCAGGTCATGGACGTGGCGCGTCACTCCCGGCGGGAAGGCACGGGCTTCCACGGCCGCGCTGAGCAGGTCCCGTATCGCCTCGCCGGAATCGCCTCTGAGCTCGGCCGCGCGGGAGCGGAGCATGAGCAGGTCAGCTGCGGCGGGCTCGTTGCCAGGCGCATCCAGCGCGGCACTGATAATCCTGCGGGCGGCTTTGCCGTCTCCGGCGGCAAGCAGCGCGGCCGCATACTGAGCGCCCGCGATCCGGAGCACGCCGGGTTGCCCGGCCCGGGAGATCGCGTCTGCAACCGAGGGCACCATCCGGACCGGATTAGCCGCGCCGGCAGAGATGCTGTTGTCCGCGGCAAACGGTCCTTCGGCGCGCTGACCCGTTGTGTCGAGTTCGCGGGCGGGCAGCCAAGAGGGCTGCCTGATCGGGGTGAAGCAGTTGCCGCAGACCCGCCCCTGGGGATCTTCGTAGTCGGTATCGCACGTTGGGCAGACGAGGGCGAGATCGCAGACGACACACTGACTGGATCGGATGGCGTTCCCGCAGCGGGGGCACCGGTCACGGTGCGGAGAGGCGGTCACCGTGCACCATGCAGGTCGGGCTCGTTATCCCCGAAGATCTCCCGCTGCCAGTCAGACACATTTGAAGCGAGCTCGGGGCCGGGGCGCTGCGGCGTCATCTCGTCCTGGTGGTCCTTGCCGCGTCGCACGGGAATCGCGATCTGCTCAATCTGCGCGAAGCAGTTGCCGCAGATCTGCCCCCGTGGGTTCTCGTAGGCGGTGTCGCACTCGGGGCAGATCAGCCGCAGGACGCAGTACGTGCACCCTTTGTGCAGGTAGGGCCGCTTGCACTCCGGGCAGACGCGCGGACCGGCCGCGTCGTCAGGCGCGGCCTTCTGCATTCTGCCCACGTTGGCGTCGAGCGCCCGCTCGATGAGCGGCCTGCCGTGGCCGAGGTAGATCACCGGGGTGCCGAACGCCCGGTACGGCGAGCGAGGACTCACACTGGCATTGCGCAGCGTGTCCCGGCCCTTCCCGACGGCGATATCGATGGCCCCGCCGTCAAGCAGTTCACGGTAGACACACTCCGCGAAGCTGTCGGCCGCCCCGCGCTCGATGTCGTACTGCATGGCGAGCACTGCAGGCACGCCGGCCTGCATGATGCTCTCCGCCGCGGTGTAGAGCTGCCCGCTGTCGACCTTGGCGCTGAAACAGGTCTGCAGGAAAACGAACTGCGGCGGATGTTGCTTGAACAGGTTACGCAGCAGCTCGCCCCCGGTCGTTTGCTCCTTTCCGGCCGGCATCCGACCGCGGGCACCGAGGCCCAGGCCGCCTTCCGCGGCCTGCTCTCGCCGGATGGCCTCATCACTGCGGTGCAGGGTAATCGCGCCTGGCACGCCCTCGCCGACGATGTGTACGACGTCGGGGAACCACGGCTGCGGTGAGTCGCGCCATGTCCCGTCAGGGTCACGGCGCTGCCCTGCCAGGGCCCTGGCGAGGTCGTCGTAGGTAGGGTTGGCCAGCCTGGCGACGTCGACGGCCGGGCCTCGCCCGCCGGACAGGTCTGGCTTCGCGTGTTTGCTGAGCAGCGTGTCAAGTTTCCTAATGGCGGGGAACTCGAACGCCTTCTCTGCGGGCGTGTCCGGCGCGGAAACTGCGAAGAGCACCCTCAGCGGACGGTCTCGCACTGGCCCCTTGTCCTGCTTGCGCCTTTCCTTGGGGTCCGGCGGCGGAATGAACCTGGTCAGCGTGAACTGACTGACGTCACCGGCCAGGAACCCGTCATTTCCGTCCTCGCGGTTGGAGTAAAGGAACTCCCACGGCAACTTCGCGAGATGGGAAGCGTCCCGGTCGAAGACTAGCGCGAGCCGGAGCAGGTAACCGTATTGGCGCGTGTACCGGACCCGTTCCTCGAACTCCTCGCGAACGTCGCCGCGGAAGATTATTTCGTAAAGGTGGCGGCCAAGCAATGTGGCCGCCCCTACGTCGTACTCCTCGCGATTGTCTTCGATCCGCTCGATGAGCCACTTCACAGTGAGGCTGCGGAGGAAATCGCCGAAGTCGATATCGGCATCGAGTACCCGATTGACCATGAAGCTGTCTTTGTAGAAGACCTGCGTCGGGGTCAGCCGGAGCGTACAGGTCACGTAGTTGGTGGCGGCCGTGTCGGCGGCGTCGTCCGCTGGCACGTCAGCCGTCCGTCAGGATTCGCAGTGACTCGCTTTCCAGCGGATCTTCGATCATGTCGCCCGGTCCCCAGGTATCGGACAGGATCGCTTCGTCACGGATGCTGCGCGCCCTGGCCAGGTAGTCGTCAAACAGCGGTTTCGCCTGTGCCTCGGCGATGTCCGGGTGCAGATGCAGCTGCTCGTTGAGCGCCATCAGGTGCGCCCTCGCGCGAGTCCAGCCCTTTTCGGTCCCCTCAGCCGCCGTGCGCTTCACCCGCTCCCACAGCGGTGCGCACCAGGGCAGGCTGTCGACGTCGTTGCGCGCGTCGGTCGCGGTGATGCTGTACAGGACGAGATCATCGCTGACCGGCTGCGCCGTCGCGGCGTCGGGACCTGCCCGCAGCAGGTGGTCATCGCGCACCCACAGCTCTGACGGTTCCAGAGCGTTTGCGGCCAGGGCGTAATACCCCGGCCGGAAGACGTCGCCGGCGTTCGGGTTGTACTCGGTCCGGTAGCCGAGCACCGCCATGGTCTTCTGGGACCCGAGGATGGCGTCAATCCCGTTGCGGATGGCCCCGGCGATCTTCAGGTATGGCGCGAGCATCGCCGAATAGTCGAGCGCGGCGGCCAATGAGTCCACGATACTGAGAACGCGGCTAGCGTAATCGGTGTGCAGGACCTTGAATAGCAGCACGGTTACCGCCACCCGGTCCCCGATATACGGATGCGTACCGGCAAGGCGGGTCCCTGTGAAGACAGTGGCTAGAGGGGTTTCCACGTTCGCTCGCTGGCGGAGCGTGTCGGGTCCCATCACGAAAGGGACGGACATCTCTGCGGTGCCGTAGCGGAACTCGGTCACCGCCACCAGCATCGGCTGCCAGGTCTTAAACCATTCCCGGTCATGGCGCAGCCCCATGCTGTTGGCGCGGACGGTGAAGTAATGCCGGTTAGCCTCGAAGGGCGTCGCCGAGAATCCGTCCCGCAAGCGGACATGGTGGTCAGGCACGCGGGCGATGGTGGGCAGCTGGATATCCCCGTACTTGACCCTGCGGATAACGTCACTCAGCCCCATACACGCCCTCCCCCTGACAAATCGTAGTGATTATCGCGTTCAGCCCGTCACCGGCACAAGTGCTGACGGTGCACTTTCATCAGATCCGGTGTCCTTTCGCCCGCGGGTTCAGAGCGATTGCTGGGACGTAGTGCTGCGGAGGTGACGGGCCAGCTGCCGGTGTTCATCGCATTGCAATCACTGCGATTAGGTCAGTTCGTTGACCAGCGCCGGCGACATAGCTAGCCTCGCAATGTGTGAAGGTGGGGCGCCCGCCGCGTCGCCGGCCGGTCCAGGCTCCTGCTGCTGACCTGCCAGCACAGTCATTCGGCCGGAACAACGCCTGGCAGCTGTGGGTCCTTTTTTGCGCTTTCGTCACGGGGCTTGTCGAGGCCCTCATGGCCCTTGGCTGGGTTTTCACGCACCGCAGATTCGCGGCCAGCGTTTTCCTGTTCCCGCTTGTCTTGTACAGCGTGCTAGCTGCGCTCGCCGTGATCTTCCCGGGTACCTGGGTGGCAGGCGGGGACGGATGGCTAATGATGCTGCGGGGGCGCCAGCCCCGGGCGTGGGTCCGCACCGGCCGGCTCGTGCATATCAGCCTCGAGTCCAGATACGAGGGCGAGGGTGACTACGCACCGCATCTGACGTTGCGCGACGATGAGGGCCGGGAGCTGGGGACATGGCTGAGCAAGCTGCCGGCTGAGGCGGCGGCTTCGCTGCTGGAGGGGATCAGGCGGTCGTCAGGAGCGGAGCTGGCCGACCTGAGTTCCGCGCAGGCGCAGGCGGCAGTGACAGCGATAGCCGAGCTCGCGCACGGTCGCACTGCCCTCACCGCAGAGCCCGGGTGACCACGTGCGGTCGCTGGCTCATGGTGCGTCTTCGAGGCGGCCGTTACGGCTCTGGCGGTGCGCGCCGTCACGGCGCAGCTCCAGGTACTGGCGCTCGGCGGTGTCGTGGGTCAGGGCGATCGCGCTTTCGTAGGCCACCGCGGCCTCCTCGCTACGTCCGAGGCGCTCGAGCAGGTGCGCGCGCGTGGCCCTGGCCGGCTGGAAGCGGCGGGCGGGCTGACCGGCTTCTGCCAGCAGCGCGTCGAGCGCAGCGAGTCCGGCAGCGGGGCCGTCGACCTCGGCGGTGACCGCGGCGAGGGCGACACCGCTGCCGAGAGAAGGGGCGACCGCGTGCAGCAGGCGGTGCAGGGTCAGCAGGGTCGGCCAGTCCGTCCCGCCGTCCTGTCGCCGGGCGCAGTGCACGGCCTGGATGGCAGCCTCGATCTGGAAGCGCCCAAGCTGTCCTCGCGCGTGCGCGACGCGCAGGTGTTCGTGTGCCCGGTCGATCAGGTGAGAGTTCCAGAGCGCGGGGTCCTGATCGGCGAGCGGGATGAAGCGCCCGTCCGCGTCAGCACGCGCCGGGGCCCGCGCCGCCGACAGCTCGACCAGAGCGGCGAGCCCATGGGCTTCCGCGTCGGCGGGAACGACCGTTGTGAGCACTTCCGCGAGGTGCAGTGCCTCCGTGGGCAGTTGACGGGCTTGCGGCCCGGTCGTCGCCCAGTCGATGACATAGGCGCCGTAGACCGCCTCCAGGACCGCGGTCATTCGCGCCTCGAGGTCATCCCGGCCGGGAACGTGGAAGGGGATGCGGGCGGCCTTGATTCGATTCTTCGCCCGGACAAGTCGGGTGGCCATCGTGGACGCCGGCACCGAAAACGCTCGCCCGACCTGCTCAGCGGTGAAACCGAGCACCGTGTTGAGCATGAGCGGGGTGCGCACGGCGCGTTCGATCGCCGGGTGCGCGCACACGAGCATCAGTTCAAGCCGCCGATCGGGGATCGCGTCCACGTCCACGTCATCGAAGTGGGCCGGCTCGTCCTGACTGGCCTCTCCGGGGAAGGTCCGCTGAACATGTGCGGACTTCCAGTGGTCGCGCAGGCGGTTGCGGGCGACGGTGAGCAGCCACGCATCCGGGTTTCCCGGCACCCCCTGAGATGGCCACGTCCGCAGGGCTCGCTCGAACGCGTCAGCAAGCGCATCCTCGGCGGAGGCGAGGTCACTCGTCGAGGCAGCCAGCAGCGCAAGCAACCGCCCGTAGCTGTCGCGGGCCGCCACTTCCGCAGCGCGGGCCGCCGGCTCCGACGCTCCCGGGCCGGAACCGGCGGCCCAGCTTCCGCCGCTGGACGTCAGCGCGTCCACTCGCCGTTGACGAACGCAGTCGCGGTCGGGCGCACTTCCATCACGCCCCACTGTGCGCCCGGACACTTCTCCGCCCACCCGATTGCCGCGTCAAGGTCGGGCACGTCGAGCACGAACACCCCGGCTAGCGCTTCCTTCGTCTCGGCGAAGGGCCCATCCTGCACCCGCAAGACCCCATCCCTGCGAGTCACGGTCGTCGTCGCGCCGGTCGGCTGCAGCACGTCAGCCGACAGCAGCACCCCCGCGCTCTCCAGCGCTCGCCCGTAGGCACCGAAGGCCTCCCTGGCCTCCGCGAGCGCGGCCTCGCTGATCTCCCCCTCGCCGGGCTCCCGATAGTGCATGAGCAGTGCGTAACGCATCGCATTACCTCCGATTCCAGTGTCGCGCCTGCCGCGACATCTGCACCGAGATGACGATCGAACAGCCCCCAGATCGTCACCCGCGAGGCACGTAGAAAACCGTGCGCCGCGGAGTGGGCCACCATTTGTTCACGTGAACTGGGGCGGGGTATGGGGGGTCGAGGGCCCTCGATCGCGCGATCCGCGACCGGGGCCGTGACCAGCCGGTCGGCTCTGTGAGGAGGCTGCGATAGTGAGCGCTAGCGGAACAGACGACAGGGCGTCCGCACCGCTGCCGCAGCCAGCCGGCAGGCGCAAGTTCTGGGGCTGGGGCCTAGAGGAGGAAGGGCTGGCGGCCAGCGAGATCGAGCAACTCGGGGCCGTCTTCACCGCGCGGCTGCGGATCGATGGCGTGCGCATACAGGAACCGCCTCGCGTGCAGGAGCTTGAGCTGCGCGCGCCGCGCCTGGTACCGCCGGCCTCGCTTGAGCCGGCAGTCAGCGCGGATCCGTATGACCGGGCGGCCCACACCTACGGTCGGTCGTTTCGCGATCTGGTACGTGCCTTTCGGCGGGATTATGCGCACGCGCCCGATCTTGTCGCGTTCCCTCGCGGCGAGGACGAGCTGGTGTCGGTGCTGGAATGGTGCAGCAGCGCCGGCGTCGCGGCGATCCCGTTCGGCGGCGGTTCCAGCGTGGTCGGCGGGGTCGAGCCCGATGTCGGCGATGGCTATCGCGGCGTGATCAGCGTCGACCTCCGCAACCTGCAGGGGGTGCTCGAGGTCGACCGTACTTCGCGGGCCGCCCGGATCGCGGCGGGCACACTGGGCCCGGCGCTTGAGGCGCAGCTGAAGCCGCACGACCTGACGCTGCGGCATTTCCCGCAGTCGTTTGAGTGGTCGACGCTTGGCGGTTGGATAGCGACCCGCTCAGGCGGCCATTTCGCGACGCTGCACACCCATATCGATGAGTTCGTGGAGGCCATCCGGGTGGTGACGCCGCGCGGCGTGCTGCAGACCAGGCGGCTGCCTGGTTCGGGTGCGGGCCCGTCAGCAGAGCGGCTGTTCTGCGGTTCAGAAGGCACGCTGGGCGTGATCACCGAGGCGTGGATGCGCCTTCAGCCACGACCGCGGTTCCGGGCCGGCGCATCGGTGTACTTCGCGGACTTCGCCGATGCGGTACAGGCGTCCCGTGAGCTCGCGCAGTCCGGGCTGCATCCGGCCAATTGCCGTCTGCTGGGCCATGACGAGGCGCTGGTGTCGGGAAGCGGCGACGGATCGCATTCGATTCTCGTGCTCGGGTTTGAGTCCGCGGACCACGAGCTTGAGCCGTGGCTGGCACGGGCGCTGGAGATCTGCGCCAGCCATCGGGGCGAGGTAAGCGGCGGGGAAAGCGACCCGGCCGCGGTCTGGCGGGCCGCGTTCTTGCGCGGTGGACACCTGCGCGACGGTCTGATCCGGCTCGGGATAATCAGCGAGACCTTCGAGACGGCCATCACCTGGGATCGTTTCTGGGAATTCCACGAGGGGGTGCTGGCGGCCACGAGGCAGGCGGTGCGCGAGGCATGTGGCGGCGGCATTGTCTCGTGTCGTTTCGCGTACGTGTACCCCGACGGCCCTGCGCCGTATTACTCCGTCTTCGCTCCTGGCCGTCCCGGCCAGGAGCTGGAACAGTGGGATGAGATCAAGATCGCGGCTTCGGAGGCGATCTCGGCGCTCGGCGGCACGATCACCCATCACCACGCCGTCGGGCGTGATCACCGCCGCTGGTACCTGCGCGAGGTGCCGCAGTTGTTCGCCGACGCGCTTCGCGGGGCGAAGGCTGAACTTGACCCCGCCGGGATCATGAACCCGGGGGTCTTGCTTCAGCCAGCAGGAGCCGACCTACAGCCGTGAAGGAGCAGATGATGAACGCGGTGTTCCGTTCGGAACTGAACCCAGTCGATTTCCTGCACCGGGCCGCGTACATGTACCCGGACAAGGTGGCGGTCGTGCATGGCAAGCGGCGGTACAACTACCGGGAGCTCGCGGAGCGGTCGTGGCGGCTGGCCAACGCGCTCCGGTCGGCGGGCCTGGCCAAGGGAGACCGCGTTGCCGCGCTGCTGTTCAACTCGCCCACCATGCTTGAGGCCCATTTCGGCGTGCCGGCGGCGGGCGGAGTTCTCGTCGCGGTCAATAACCGCCTGTCTGGCACAGAGATCGGGTACATCCTGCAGCACAGCGGCGCGCGGTACCTGCTTGTCGACGCGGCGCTTGAGACACAGGCCAGGTCGTCTGGCCTGTCCGGTGTGACCGTGATCCGCTGCGACGATGCCGGCGTTCCCGGGGACCCATACGAGGACTTCCTGGCCGGAGCCTCGCCGTCCCGGCCGCCGAGCTGGCTGGAGCACGAAGAGGAAACCATCTCAATCAACTACACCTCAGGGACCACGGGCCGGCCGAAAGGGGTGCAGTACACCTACCGAGGGGCATACCTTAACGCGCTGAATGAGGTCATCGTGGCCGGCATGGGCACCGACTCGGCCTACCTGTGGACCCTGCCGATGTTCCACTGCAACGGCTGGTGCTTTCCATGGGCGGTCACCGCGGTCGCGGCGCGCCACGTGACCATGCGCGCGGTGGACCCCGAGCTCATCTGGGAGCTGATAGACGGTGAGGGGGTAACGCACTACAACGGGGCTCCGACCGTTCAGCTGATGGTGCTCAACCATCCCCGGGCGCACCGTCTGGACCGTCCGGTAACGGCGATGGTGGCGGCCGCCCCGCCCTCTCCGACGCTGCTGGCCCGGATGAGCGAGCTGAACTTCCGTGTCGTGCACGTGTATGGCCTGACCGAGACTTACGGCCCGATCACCGTGTGCCCAGAGCAGGAAGCGTGGCGTGAGCTTGCCGTCGAGCAGCGCGCGAGGTACCTGGCCCGCCAGGGGCAGGCCTACATCTCCTCCGATCTGATCCGGGTCGTGGACAAGGACATGACCGATGTCCCCCAGGATGGCCAGGCGATGGGCGAGGTGATCATGCGCGGGAACAACGTCATGAGCGGCTACTTCGATGACGAAGCCGCCACCGGCAAGGCGTTCGCCGGAGGCTGGTTCCATTCCGGAGACCTGGCCGTGTGGCATCCCGACGGCAACATCGAGCTGCGCGACCGCGGCAAGGACATCATCATCTCTGGCGGCGAGAACATCTCCAGCATCGAAGTCGAGCAGGCGATCGCCGCCCACCCGGCCGTGCTCGAATGCGCGGTCATCGGGATCCCGCACCCGCACTGGGGG
>Ga0126371_10002084_pt1 | contig 17150 bp, 16 predicted proteins | sample PanSoiMetaPlot_4_FD_110145 | JGI IMG/M metagenome (GOLD analysis project Ga0126371, IMG submission 110145) | Tropical forest soil microbial communities from Panama - MetaG Plot_4 | ecosystem: Environmental > Terrestrial > Soil > Tropical forest > Bulk soil | place: Panama | collected 2016-02-17 | reverse complement strand
GTCTCAGGTCTTAGGTATTAGGGGCTCAGTGTGGGGAGTGCCGACAACAGCAAGAATCAATCAGGTTAAGTGGTGGGACAAGGCGCGTCTTTAGGATCGAGATGAGCGCTGAATTCGCGGACTATGCGGTGAATGTGGGAGATTTTGTCCGGGCGCTAGTCACCCTTTATAATTCCGGGCAAGCGCGCAGGGCGCTCCCGGTCCGCGGAAAGGGATTTTCCCACCTCTTCGAAGTGATTAACTGATGGCACTTCTTTCAGCCCATCATGCGGACAATGGGCACGACTTTGAAAGGAGTCCAGGTGCCAAGCCATCCCGAAGTAGTCCGCCACAATCTCGAGTTTTACCGCAAACAAGCAAAAGCACTGCGCAAGGCTTATAAGGCTGGAGGCGAAAGTGCTGCCCAGCGATTTGCGTTGTATTCACCACAATCGAAGCCGCATGCTGGAGCACGCAACACAGCAACAGCGTCCACAGCGCGTAGTGCGAAGGATAGAACACGCACCAACAGTGAATCGCATGATAGAGCGCGGCATTCAAGTAGCTCCGTGCCCGCGTTGCATGATGCGCAGTTGGTGATCGCCCGCGAGCAGGGTTTCGCCAGTTGGGCCCGCTTCCAGTCGTTCATTGTTGAATCCCAAGTCGATTTTCAAGGCCAGGTGGACGCCTTCATCGATGCGGCAGTATCGGGTGGCCGGCGGGCGCAGGCGATGCTGGAGAAGAATCCTAAAATCGCGCAGGCCGGATTTTATGTCGCGCTGGTGCTTGGCGATACGAAGCAGGTGGAGCCTGTGATCTCGGAAGATCAGGCGTTGGTCAACATGAAGAGCGGTCCGCAGAAGTGCGAGCCGCTGCTCTACGTGTGCTTCTCGCGATTTGCGAGTGAAAATTCGGACCGGGCGGCCGATCTAACCGAAACCGCGCGCGTGTTGCTGCGCCACGGGGCGGATCCGAATGCCTTCTTTGTTCCGGAAGATTTGCCCGACAATCCGCTTTCCTGTTTGTACGCGGCGAGTGGTCTCAACAACAATCCTGCTCTCACGCTGGCGCTACTGGAGGCGGGCGCGAATCCGAACGATTCGGAATCGCTCTATCACTCGACGGAGCATCGTGATCTGGCGTCGATGAAAGTTCTTTTGCTGCATGGAGCGACACCAAAGGGCAAGAACGCTCTGAAGCACATGCTCGACTGGGAGAGCATGGAAGGCTTGCGGCTTCTGTTGGATGCAGGCGCCGATCCGAATGAAGTGAACGAGTGTGGCGAGACGGCCCTGCATTGGGCCGTGTGGCGAGGACGAAGTACATCGGCGATCACGGCGCTTCTTGATCATGGAGCAGACATTGATCGACTGCGAAGTGATGGGAGGACGGCGTACGCGATTGCGGTGGTCAGCGGGCAGTCGGCGGTCGCGGAACTGTTGAAAACCAGAGGCGCGGATACATCGCTGTCGGCTCTCGACCAATTCGTGGCGACCGGAGGGAAGCGTGGCGATGGAATCGGACCGGTGGCTGCGCAGGGCAGCGAGCGTTTACTGCCTGATCTGACAGCCAGCCATCGTACGGAGGCCGTGCGCGCCTTGCTGTCGGCTGGTATTCCGCTAGACGCGCGCGGAGAGGCGGGAGGCACCGCACTGCACTGGGCCTGCTGGAAGGGCTATCCCGACCTGGTAGAGTTGCTGATCGCGCACGGTGCACCGCTCGGCATTGAGGACACGGAGTTCCACGCCCCTCCTTCGGGATGGCTGCATCATGGAACGCAGAGTTGCGGGCAACATGATGGGGACTTCGACTACGCACAAGTCGCACTACTGTTGATTGCCGCGGGCGCGTCGATGTCGGGATGCAACACACCCACGGGAAATGCAAAGGTGGACGCGGTTTTGAGAGAGTACAAGTTGATTGAGTAAGGCAGGTATTAGATGTCCGGTGTCAGGTCTCGGGAAAACACTTCACCACAGGGGGCCACGGAGGGACGCAGAGAAGAATCATCGAGAAAGGTGATCGGCAGGAGCCGGCGTAATTGACTCCCCGGAAGTCCCTACGGCCCCTGGCGCTCGATTCTTAGCAGTTGTCTTCGGCCGCGCCACTTCGTGTATCCGCGTTTCAGCGCGCGTGCCGTTAGGACAAGCGGATTTTTGCTTGCGGAAAAACTGCGGGGATCGTTATCGAAACGATCCATGTGTTGCCGGTAACTCGCCTCGCTCGACGAGCTTCTTTCCATCTGCGCTGTGAGGCGGTCGAGCATGTGATCGACGTTGGCTGATCCGGCAAGTTCGTGGCGAAACTTCGTAACGATTTCCGCCGCACAATCTGGAAGATCGAAGATGGCGAAAATCGCCGCAAGGTTCAGCAGCTTCTCCGCAGACACTGATTTCGCGAATTCGTCGTACAGCCCGCTTCCAAGATCACGCGCATACATGGCGTCGCCGTGATGCACGCGGCCCGATTCGGTGGCTCCTGGAGCGCGCGTCACAAAACGGCTAGGCAGCGGGGCGGTCGAGTACCGCCTTAACGACAAGTTGAACAGCTCGAACCCGTGGGCCTTCATGAAGCGATCGACATTGTGAAAGGTTCCGTCCGTTTCTTCTTCAGAGCCCCACACGCGGACCTCGATGCCCACGCCCATAATCTTCAAATCATGGAGTGCATGATCGAACGAGTGCAGGATCTCGAAATCCTTGCCGTCGACATCGATTTTCAAAAAATCGACACTAGCTATGCCGTTGCGCTGCAGGTATTCGGGGACGACGACGCTCTCTGTCGCGAGCTTGGCACTCTGCCACAGATTCGACGACCGCTTTTCTTTGCCCGTGACATCGCGTCCGGAGCGTCGCATCTTCTCTACGAACTGCACGGTGCTCAACCGGGGGTTGGGGTCGCGGGCAAACTCCGGCTTACCTTTTCGCTTCAACGCAAAACGATGGTCGGGTGCGATGGCGGCGAACGCGTTCAGGTAGGTGATGGCTGGGTTTTTCTCTGCTGCATTCAGGCGCGCGCTCTCGTCGACATCGGGATCGATGCCCAGCGCTCGCAGCCGGCGGCCCATGCGCCGCCAGCGGCGGTCGATGCCACCCGAGCAGCCGATGTCCACCAATTGAAATTCGCGTTGTTTGGAAATTTGCGCAAGGTAGTCGAGGAAGGGAGAGGAGTTGACCAGTCCATCCACAGTGCAATCTTTCTCAACGGCAGCGGCGAGATTGTGTTACGAGTCTAAGGTAACGCCAACTCAATGCGACCGGAGATTCTATCTAACCAGTCCGCCAGAATTATTGCACTAGGCTGATTCTGACGTTGCATCGAGACATCGCAGAGAACATTGAGCCCAATGCCTAACGCCCAGAACTGAGAGCCCGCTCTTCATCCCCGCTCGAATGTGTGCTTCTTCTCGAGCTCTGCCAGGGCAGTTTCAGCCGCTACTTCAAAGCCCGCGCTGCGTGCCATCAGCGAAGGTTGTGCTGTCGCGTAGCGACGCTCGAGCTTGATTAACCCACGCGCGGCGAGGTGGCTGGCGATCTCTGCAAGATGATCGGTCGTCGTCTGCAGATACTGCGCCTCGGTCGCATCGCTCAGCCACACATCGCCACCTACCAATTTTGTCTGCCAGTAAATCTTGCGTTCCAGAAACGTTGTGATGGTTTCGTCCGGTGCTTTCCCGAACATCCACTGATTCCGTTTGAAATCATAATGACGGCTGGAAAAATTCACAGGCACCATCTTCCCCGATTTCAAAAACTCCAATTGGCGGCGATCGACCTCTTTTCGCAGCGCGTTGATGATGGGACTCAGCACGTCTTTCGGTTCGAGAGACGGCGCCACTTCGCGAACGGTCGCCGACAAATTCACTGACACAGGCGCGTGCAGGCCCTCGGATCCTGGCAGACGCAGATCAGCGTGAAGAACCCAGAAATCCGAGCCCGCTGTGGATTTGTGAAACGGCCACTCGAGATGAATGTCGAGCGGCAGCCCGGTCAGCGTTACGTAGATAGTCTTAGTCGTGGCCGACCCGTTGCCTTCGGTCATATCCGGTCGTGCGCCCTGCGCCGAAAGCAGATATTTTAGCGCTTTTCCGACGGCGTTCTGGATTGAGGGCAGCGAGAGCTTGGAATTCGCGGATGCCGCGCTCCTTCGTGTGCTTTTCTCCCACTTACCCGCGAGATCCCCCCGCCAGCAATCGTCAAGCCGATCCTCATTCTGGCGGAAAACCGAGCGCGGTGCTCCACAGGGTTGCGATGAAGAGACGTGCCTAACGTGGTTCGTGCGGTGCAAGCGACTGTGTGTGGTCCGACCCCTCATCTGCGAGCACGCGCAACTTGCGCTTCTCGTCATGCTTACCCAAGCATGTAAACCGGAGTTTACAATTATTACATCTTCTTCGCTCCGTACTTCAGTGACGTCGTCGAGGTGACCACAGTCAGGCGCACATGGAATCGCGTGTTCTCGACACATAGTCTTCAGGGACATTTACTTGGACGTACCAATGGGTTTTTTCCTGAATACAGTCGTCTTCTAATCCTTCGCCGACGGCCTCGCTTAAATCACGGACGGCAGTCTGGATATTGGGTTCTACAGTTGCCGGTTCGCGCTTGACTTCGATCTCGCTCACGTGAGCTTCTGGTTCCCGGCTCACACCTGCTGAATTCACCACCAACAGAATCAGCGACGCGAATAGCGCCACCAATGGCCAGTCACGAGCAAAGGCCGTGATCAGCGGAACGTTCCACTCACTGGCGAATCCATCGAGCTTGCTCTGCAAGCTCGCCATACCAACTCCGGCGAGCACGGCTGCGGCTACTGTGTCGTGTGTCCAGAATGAATACCGATGACTGTTCGACATCACAACCTCCATCGCCGGGTCTCCCCCACCGCTCATTGATAAAGATGGAGTTCCCGTTGCCCTCTAAAAACGACCCTCATCCGCTGACGGTCCGTAGATCGCAGGGACGGGCTGCTCGAGCAGCCGCAGATAAACTGTCAGCTGCCCGCGATGATGCGCCAGGTGATTGAACACAGAATCTCGCAACACGATATGCCGCGGAGTCGGCTCCATTACCTGCTTGCCGGCCACCAGCATGCGCCAAGGCTTCATCAGGTGTTCATCGGTGGTGTTCTGAAGCGACTTTCGGGCCGCTGCGACAGCCTGATCATGTCCGTGCACTAATTCTTGGGTCGTTCGCATACTTGCTTTTTTGTAGGTGGCCAGATCAAGTTCGTCCTGGTCGACAGTGAAAACGGTCCATGAAGGCAACATCGCCACCAGCTCCGCGAGATATCCGAACGCCATCGACTTCGGATGCGGCTTCCAGTCGTATTTTCCTTCCGGGACACGCTCGAGCGCCTTACGGGTGCCCGATGCTTCGCGATCCAACTCAGCCAGAAACAGCTCGGTCATCTTCATTACTTTTTCTCCTCGTACCGTTTGTTTGCGATAACAGCGCAGAAAATCTCTGACTTCACCCAGCAGGTTCGGCCCCCATCGATAGCGAAGACGGTATCAATGAATTAGGACAGCTTTAGTCCTCAATCAATGCTATTGTTTTTCCGCATGTTGCAGACCTCGGCACGCCTGCTTCGACTGCTGTCGTTATTCCAGGCGCAGCGCTATTGGTCCGGGAGCGATCTTTCGACTCGTCTGAACGTGACTGCGCGCACGCTGCGTCGCGATGTCGATCGGCTGCGCACCCTTGGCTATCCCGTGCATTCGACATCGGGGGCGGCCGGTGGATATCAACTGGGAGCGGGTGCGACGTTGCCGCCCTTGCTTCTCGACGATGAAGAGGCGGTGGCGGTTGCCGTCGGATTGCGCACGGCGGCCAGCGGTACGGTTACGGGAATCGAAGAAGCATCACTGCGCGCGCTGATGAAACTCGAGCAGGTGTTGCCGTCGCGTCTGCGCCGGCGTGTGTCGGCGCTGCACGCGTTCATCGTTCCATTGGTTCATTCTGGGCCGACCGTCGATCTGAATGTGTTGTCAGTGATCGCGGGTGCGTGCCGCGATCATGATGTGTTGCGGTTTCGTTACACCGGACGCGATGGACAGGCAAGTGATCGCGCAGTCGAACCACATCGTCTCGTGCCGACGGGGCATCGGTGGTATCTCGTAGCGTGGGATCTGCGCCGCAATGACTGGAGGTCTTTCCGCGTTGACCGAATTCAATCGAAACTTGCGACAGGCACCCGGTTCACGCCGCGCAAACCTCCGGAAGGTGGATACGCAGCTTACGTCGCGCGAGCTATCTCATATTCGCAATATTCGTATCGCGCCCGAATTCTCTTCCATGCATCCGCGGAGACAATTGCCAGGTGGATCCCGCCGAATGCCGGAACGATCGATGCGATCGATGCGGGTAGGTGCACGCTTCACACGGGCGCTCAATCGCTCGAGACGCTATCGATTTATTTAGCCTTGGTCGGAGTGGACTTTGAGATTCACGAGCCGCCGGAACTGGCCGCGCAGATGCGCACACTCGCTGAGCGCTTTACGCGGGCATTGGCCAAATATTCGGCCTAAGCAAGCCGCCTTTATTCAAACTCCACGCTCGCAAATCCTAACCCGTTCAGCAGGCTTCTCAACGTCGTTTGTGCATTCTGTTGCGCGGTCTTCAGTACGCCATCGGCGAGTGCCGCTTGAGTCAGCTGACGTTCTCCCTCCTGGCGTACCTGGCTCTCAAGGTTCGGATCTACCGGAACGAGCAGTCCGGTCTGGCGCGAATAGACGCGAGTGCGCGCGTTATCGATTCGCGTGGTGAACACCTGTGCTGCCGGCAGGCGCAGGCGGACTTGTTTTTCATTCACCGACACGTCACCGCTCTTCAAACCTGAAAAATCGACGCCGGCGATGACTTCGCCGTGCACGATCATTAACAGTTTGTCGCCGGTGAGGAAGTCCGGCAAAATCGCGTTGTCCTTTTCGCCGCTCACCACTTTATCCATGGTGTAAACCACTGTTTCGAGCCGCTGCAGTTGTTGAATCCTGTTGACGACGGTGGGCTGGCTCACATCAACGTGCGTGCTGCGTCCCAGCAGCCGGCTCCATAAAGAAGAGTCTGACTGACGCGACAGCATCGCTACGCCGGCAACGCCCAGCAGAATTCCAGCCAGGAGCGCGACCACCCAACGCCCGCGCCCCGACCTAGGCGGCGTCTGGACCGGAGACGAAAATATGGTGTTCATCTCATCATTCTCTCAGGACAATCGCGCCCAGGAATAAATTCACTGTCGGCAGCTGCGCATGAGCGTTTTGCCACACCATCCGTGGCGCAACATAAAACCGAGGACGACAAAGTGAAGTGCAAACAACGCATTGCTACGTAATTCCTAGTTCACCAAGACATAACCTTTATCTCGCGTTTCGGCAAGCTGGGCTTTTGTTTTCAGTGCTCTCCGCTTTTCTGTAGAACCCTCCCGCAATAATGGAGACCGCTCGAACTGTATCCAATTCTACTCAACACGAGCCGACTCAAAGTCACGCCCAGCCGCTGTTTAAGCCGTTTGCGAAAACGGCAATCGGTCTGCACTACATAAGGCAACTGCTCGGGGATCAACACCAGCTGACAAGGAGTTGCGTCAATGAATTTGTTGAGACGATCTTTTCTTTTAAGCGCGCTTTTCGTTCCCGCCTTTGTGCTCGCCCAAACAACAGGTTCCATTCAAGGAACCGTGACCGACTCCACGGGGGCGGTGGTGGATGGCGCCACGATCACCGTGCTGAACCTTGCCACCAATGCCTCGCGCACCGCCACGAGCAACGCCTCGGGCTTTTACTCGATCCCGAATCTCGTCCCCGCGCCTTACAGCATCAAGTTCGAGAAGCAAGGATTCACTTCGGTAGACATCAAGAGCGCGACGTTGACCACCGCTCAGGTCCTGACGCTGAACACGACGATGAAAATTGGCTCGGTGCAGGAAGTGGTCGAGGTCAACGGCTCGGCGATTGCTCCTGTCGAGACGGAATCGACACAGCTCTCGACGCTCATCCCGAACAAGACGATCACGGATCTGCCACTGCTCACGCGTAATCCGTATGAGCTGATCTTGTTGTCCCCGGGAACGAACTCGAACGTCGATTTTACTGGCGGCATCTCGGTGAACGGTTCGCGCGATCGCAACAACAATTTCCTGCTCGACGGCGTTGACAACAACGACACTTCAGTTCCTGGCGGTCCGGGCGGCGTGTTGTCGATCAACCCCGATTCCACCCAGGAATTTCGCGTCATCACTGACACCTTCAACGCTGAGTACGGACGAAACACCGGCGCGATCATTGACGTCGTTACTCGCAGTGGAACGAATGGCTGGCACGGGGATCTCTACGAGTTCGGCCGCTATAACGCACTCGGCGCTCGTAGCTTCTTCAATAATCGTCCCGATCCCCAGGACCCCTACGTGCGCAACCAGTTCGGCGGTTCGATAGGTGGACCGATCATCAAGAACCGAACATTCTTCTTCATCAATGGGGAATACCAACGTTTCCGCACCACGCTGACGCAACACACGGTGCTGCCGACGGCTGCATTCAAATCAGGAATCTTCACCACCGCGGGCCAGCAGGTGGATATGACTTCTCCCGGCGGGGCGAACAACGCTACCGGCCTGACCGTGGATCCCACCCTCCAACGGATCTTCAATTTACTGCCGAGCGCTCCGACCGGTGATGTCGTCGATGGCATCGCGGGAAATTACAACTTCCCTAGCCCCGACAGCCTCAACGGATATCAGTGGGTTGGAAAAATTGATCATCGGATCACGGATAAACATCAGCTGACTTTGCGTTATGCGTACAATCATGCCTTCGATAGCAATCCGTTCCACACCGAGTTTGCGCCCAACTTTGATGTGCTCTCTTCGCCGTCGTATGCGCACGGCGTCTACGCCGGACTGGTTTCCACGCTAAACAACCACTTGATCAACGATTTCAAGTTCGGCTGGAACAAGGTGTTTGCCGGCTTCCAGAGCAACTGCGCGAGTGTTCTTGACCCGGTTACGGGGGTTGATGCGCTGGGCTTCGGCCGCGACTTTACCTCTCCGGACGGGTCCTTGGGCCTGGGGCCCTTCAACGCGATCGGATGCAACACACTGGCGTACGCGCAAGCTCAACTCCGGCACACCGGCACGACCAGCTACACGGACACGCTAACCTGGGTGAAAGGGAATCACACGCTTAAATTCGGAGGAGACTTCCGCGATGTGAACTCCTCGGGCTTCGATAATTTCCTGTCCCGCGACAATCTTGATTTCAATCGCTTCTCAGCCACCAACGGCCAGGAACCCGCCCTGAATATTGCTAGTGCCTCCACCTCGGCCCAAGATCTTGCGTGGATGCTGGTGGGTGGATCCATTTTCCAGGTCCAAGCTCAATTCTTCGATAAGAACGGAACGCGCCAGCCCTCCGACGATAAGAAGTTCATCCAGCACGAGTACGATGCCTTCGTACAGGACAGCTGGAAACTTCGCCGAAACATCACCATCAGCCTGGGACTCCGTTACCAATTCGACGGCGTGCCGTTTGAAACCAAAGGCAACTTCTCAAATCTCTTCACCAACGCTGACAGCTTCGCTACGTCCTATACCTTCACAGTGGTGGGACCTGGAAGTCCGAAGCGGGATATGTACAAGAATGACTACAAGAACTTCGAACCGCGCATCGGGTTCGCCTGGGATCCGTGGGGCGATGGCAAGACTTCGGTTCGTGCTGCTTACGGAATCTTTCACGATCGCATTTTCGATAACCTTTTCGGAAATGCTCGCAGCAACCCACCCTTCCAGGGAACGGTGGTGAATTCGTTTAACGATCCAACCGTCCCTTCCGCTATTCCTTTCGGTGTGAGCGCGCCTCCGGGACTTACTTACACCAACGGTGACTATGCGTCGGCTACATTGATGGACCTTAACATCCGCATGCCCATGAGCCAGAGCTGGAACTTCGGTATTCAGCGCGACCTGTCGCATGGGTTCGTGCTACAGGCGACCTATGTCGGCAATCACAGCACGCGAATCATTCGAAGTCTCGATGCGGCACCGCCGGACCCTGCCTTGGTTCAGCAGGCCATTTCCGATTGTGTCGCTTACACCGCGGCCAACCCGAGCTCGAACTTCTGCGCCCCGGGAGACCCGGGAGGCCTCGTGAGCGGAGCCAATCTTTACACTGGCTTTGTCGATCCAAACACGGGCGCCCAGGTTTTCGGTGCCGCCGTTCGCCAGACCGCCATCCAAACTCCGGGCATCTTCTCCAACAGCATCACGGTCACCAAGGCGTCGTCCAACTACAACGCGCTTCAGTTGCAGTTGCAGAAAGCGGCCTCTCACGGATTGCTGTTCGACTTGGCGTACACGTATGCCCATGCGATCGACAACTCGAACGATCCTTTGAACAGCAACTCTTCTGATTTCGGGACCTTCCCGCTCGACTCTCGCAATGCGGACACAGTGATGCGTGGAAACTCCGACAATGACCTGCGCCACCGCTTCACTGCGAATTTCTCGTACGAGTTCCCCTTCGGACGCGGGCAGGCTTATGTCAACAACGGAGTCATGGGCCGAGTGCTTGAGGGCTTCCAACTTTCGGGCATCGTGACGTTGCAGACCGGCCATCCTTACACCGTCTTCGTTCCCGGCGTGGATTACGCTCGCACAGGAGCAACCGTTGCCGTCGGCGCTTCCTTCCCCAACCTAGTGGGGAATCCCTACAGCAATCCTGGCCCACGCATTGATCCGACCAATGGAGTGGCGACCGGCGCGACCAATCTGGCTGCCTTCACTACAAGCACTCCTGCATTCGGGACACAAGGCGATGCCGGACGCAATAGCTTCTTCGGCCCACACTACTACGAGACTGACATGGCGCTCATGAAGAACATCCATATTACGGAGCGCTTCCGTCTGCAACTCCGGGCCGAGGCCTTTAACCTGTTCAACCGTCCGCAGTTCAACCAGCCTGGGGGCGTCATCAGCGACCCGAATGTGCCCGGTAACTTTGGTCGGTCTACTTCGACGATCACCCGCTCGGACGGCACTACCTCGAACCGGCAGATTCAGGTGGCTGCCAAACTGCAGTTCTAATCATTACGGTGCGTAAGGACGTATAACGATCCCCGGCCTTGCGAGCCGGGGATTTTTTCCCTCCGATGAGTCCTGCGACAATGTCGCATGCCTGGTCCCGAGACTCGCTTCCGGTACTCGTGGGGAATTGCAGCCGCACTCTACGTTTGCGCTCTGCTTGCGTTCTGGTTTCTCGTGCAGCATTTCCATCTCAGCGAGCGGATCGGGCATATGCCGAGCACATTCGCCGCGTTTGCACTGATCTTTGCGCCATATTGGTTCTTTGGATTCGGCGTTGCCCATTCCCTGCGGGAGTTACTTGCCAACCGAACGATTCGCGTCGTAGCTTCAGGACTGCTCGCGCTTCCCTACCTGGTTTATGCACTCCCGCGCGGGGAATTCCGGTTGATCTTGCTGTTCGTATTTCTCACAATTCCAATCGGCATCTGCTTGCTGTTCGAGTTTGCACCACCGGGCGGTTCGCATCCTGCTACGGCGAAGATCTCCTGGCAAGACGTGCTCGTCCTCGCCGTTGTCGGTCTTCCCATCGAATTCAACTGGCTGCACGGAGCGTTTTCTCACGAAGGATTGAGTTCGTTCCCGAAACTCCTTATGGTCGACGCGGCGATCTACGCTTTCCTTGTGGTTCGCCCGCTCCAAGGCGTTGGTTACGATTTTCGGCCCCGGGCGCGCGACATTCTCGCCGGAGTTCGCGAACTCTTGTTCTTCGCGCCAATCGTGATCGCTCTCGGCCTCATGCTTCACTTCATCACGCCGCACGGGGGCCTGCCGCCGGCGTCTACGGCCGCGTCCACGCTCCTGATCACGTTCTTTTTCGTCGCAATCCCCGAAGAGCTTTTCTTTCGCGGGCTACTGCAAAACATGCTGGAAACGCGAATGGGCTTGATTCGGTCGTTTTGCAGCACCGCAGCGATCTTCGGCTTGTCGCACTTCAACAAGCCCGGACCGTTCAACTGGCGATACGTTCTGCTCGCGACGATCGCCGGCATCTTCTATGGGCGCGCCTGGCACGATCGTCGCCGCTTGCTGGCCTCAGCGATCACGCACACGCTTGTAGACGTGATCTGGATCCTATGGTTTCGTTAGGACGAATCGGACTTCCATGTGGCCGGATGCTGCCCCGTGACCTCATCCCATTGTCAGGTGCGCCGTCAGAATAAACGCAAGACTCACACACGAGTGCGAAGACGACCAAAGCCGCGGGAAACCGGCGATTGCGCACAAACATTGCGACGATGCTGAGCACTAATAGCGATACGGTTCGAAAGTAATAAACCGGACCAAGCGCCTCAAAGTACGGCAGACCCTTGATCAACGTGTCGCCTACGTCGATTACGAACAACGCCCCCAGAAAGCCGAAAATCCATGCTTTGCGGGAATAGAAATAGTCGGCGAAGCCTTGGTAGTCAGTCATGTCGTGGGGAAACAATAGCGTGCAGAGCAGGTTGAGCAGGATCGCATAAAGCGCCACGAAGAAATAGAGCGGGAACGTCCATTGCGCTACGCTGCGTAACCGAAACTCCCCATCACCAGAAGTGGATCATGTACAAAACAGAAAGAGCGCCCACAGCAGATGAACCCAATACACGCGGAATTTTTGCCGATGCTGCACGATGCGCGCGATGCCACGCCACAGTTGGGACACGCCCAAGCCCAGCACAATCGAGAACAGCACGCGTACATGCGAGTACGGATCCATTGGAATCCGATTTGTCGACGCCTTCGTGGCGCACCGATTGTGCCACAAAGTTTGCTGAGCCAGTGGATTAGCGTGCCCCGGTTCCCAACATCGGAACCAGCTTGAGTTGACTCGGCCTTCCATTACGGATGAGGTGGTCCATTTTGCGCCTCGGTCACCACCTTCACGGCCAACGGTCACAATCGTAATGAGTGATCAATTGCTAAGGTGCGGACAGGTTACTTGGTGCACTCCGAGCCGCGGCATTGAACGCTCGCAAGAAGCGTAGATGCCGCGCTTGTTTCTCTTGAACAACAAATTCGACGGGATAAACATCACCCCAAAACGCACCGAACCTCGAAACATCACAAGCGCGGATCAAGCCTTCATTTCCGGAACTTGACATCTAAAAAGTAAAAGGCGCACGCCACAGCGCGCCTTGCGAAGGCGGCCTCTGCGCGCGTAGTTGTCTGACCGCTTGCGCTCCAGATGTTTTTCTGAGCGCGCAGTCTGGTCACAGCCCTTTCACGGGCAAAAGCTTTCTCCGCTAGCTCTTCTAGGCGCCTTGACTTCCATTTCCGGTTGTGTTCTTGGGGTGCGATGCTGCATCATAAAGGTATGTCATTCTCCGCCGCATCGATTGCGAACGAGTTCCTGCGTCTTGCCAATCGTGATCGAAAGCGGATCACGCCGCTGAAGATGCAGAAGCTGGTGTACTTCGCGCACGGCTGGTATCTCGCCGTTGCGGGCGAGCCGCTGCTGGCCGAGCCGATTCAGGCCTGGAAATACGGGCCCGTGATTCCCACGTTGTATCGGGAATTCAAAGAGTGCGGTTCCAGCCCCATCGAATTTCCAGCCACCAAGCCTGTCCCTGGCAAGGGCCTCGTCATTGCAAAGCTTGAAAATGAAGGAGATCCGGCTGAGATCGATCTGGCCCGCCGCGTCATCGAACGTGTGTGGGAACAATACGGCCACTACTCGGCAGCCCAGCTTACCTCGCTTACGCATAATGAAGGTTCGCCATGGGATCTGGTGCCTAATAAAGATGAGCTCGGCGTGGAAATTCCGAACGGCACCATTCGCGACTACTTCGTCCGCATGGCCCAGCCAAGCTAGAACGGGCCCTGCCGCATGAGCTCGCCTCCCCTTCCCAAGCTACCGATCGATAGCATCAAGGCGCCGCCGCTCGTAAAGCCAAGTCGCCGGGTTCGCAAGCTCACCGAACTGGAAGAGGACATCTACCGCGTTCACACCGAAGGAGTGGCGCAAGATATCCGCGAACGCAAGACGTATGCGAAGCGCATCTTTCTGATCACGGTGAGTTGGCTGATCGGACTGGCGGCAGTCGTAGCGCTCGACGGGTGGCGGACATTCACGCACTTTCAGGCCTCTGAGCGGATCATTCTTGCTCTGATTACCTCGGCTACCATCGAGGTGATCGGGCTGTTCGTCATTGTGACCCGCTACCTCTTTCCGTCGACCAACACGCGCCCGAAGCGCTAGGCCGGAGCGAGTTTTCGGTCTGCGAAACAACTCCTGCCCGCGCTCTAAACCCGATTTCTCTTTCGCCAGTCAATCGTCAAATCTCAGCCGTGAAGAACTCGAATCACGTAAAATGCAGTCCGCCCTGTTGGTCCGTAATCGAGATCCTGGTGGGCGTGCTCATGAGCCAAAAATCATCTCCGGCGACCCGCCACTACGACGCCAACTACGGCAACTTCCAGGCTGAGTTGTATGCCGAAATCCGCCGCGAAGCGTTCGGCGAAGATATTGGACAAAGCAGTTGGCTCACCGCGGAGGAGCAAGACCGCTTCCTTCCGCAACTGAAACTCTCGGCTGGAAAATTACTGCTCGACATCGCTTGCGGCTCGGGCGGTCCAGCTCTTCGGATCGCAGCGAAGACCGGGTGCTCTCTCGTCGGCATCGACGTTCATGGTGATGCGATCTCGACCGCAAAAGTGCTCGCGTGCGACCGAGGTCTCGCCGACCGTGTCTCGTTTCAAGTTGCCAATGCAGCCGATCGCCTGCCGTTTCCGGACGCACACTTCGACGCGATCACCTGCGTCGATGCAATCAACCATCTGCCACATCGTCCGCGCATATTCTCGGACTGGGAGCGGCTTCTGAAACGGGGTGGCCATCTACTCTTCACAGATCCCATCACCGTGACTGGACCGCTGACCGGAGAGGAGATCGCGGTTCGAAGCTCCATCGGTTTCTTTTCGTTCGTCCCTGTGGACTACGATCGCCGGCTTCTTGGCGAATCCGGCCTTGATTTGATCACCTGCGAAGATGCAACGCAGAACATGGCCGACCTCGCTGCAAGACGCGGAGCTGCGCGCGCTTCGCGAAGCGCATTGCTGCGCAACATCGAAGGAGAAGAAACCTACCAGCGGCAGCAGGATTTCTTCGAAGTGGCGGCGCGCGTTGCCCGCGAGCGGAGGCTTTCACGCTTCCTCTATATTGCGCTGAAGCCGCGCTAGGTATTTCGCTCGTACGATGTACAGTCGACAACCGGGGCGTACATGACGTCTGAACTCAGCCCGATTGCCCTAGGCGCACGCCGGCGGATCGCGCTGCGATTGCTCCCGTTCGTGTTTCTTCTCTACGTGATTTGCTACGTCGATCGTGCGAACGTCGCGTTCGCGAACCTGCGCATGAGCGCCGACCTGGGCTTTAGCGATCGTATCTACGGCTTCGGCGTCGGGATGTTTTTCGTCGGCTACGTGCTGTTCGAAGTGCCGGGCGTGATCGTGCTCGAGCGCTGGTCCGCGCGCAAATGGCTCGCTCGCATCATGATCACGTGGGGCTTGGCCACTGTACTCACCGGCTTTGTTCGTACGGCCGGCCAGTTTTACGCGGCTCGCTTCGCCGTTGGAGTTGCCGAAGCGAGTTTCTTTCCCGGCGTGATCGTTTATCTCACGCATTGGTTCCGGAAGGACGATCGCGCTAAGGCGATCGCGTCGTTCTACTGTGCTGTGCCCGCCGCGTCGGTCGTCGGTTCGCTGATCGCCACTTGGCTTCTCGGCGTCCAGTGGCGTGGGCTCACCGGTTGGCGCTGGATTTTCATCCTGGAAGGAATTCCACCGATCATTCTCGGAATCATTACAGTGTTTTATTTGACGGATCGTCCCCGCGAAGCATTGTGGCTCTCAGCTGAGGAACGCGACTGGATCGAGCGCGAGTTGGAACAAGAATCACTCGCCAAGAAACGCGTTCGTGATTACACGATCCTGCAAGTATTTGGAGACAAGCAGATCCTGCTGCTGATTCTGGCCTACTTTTTTGCGCATTGCGGCCTGCAGGCCAGTACATATTGGGTGCCAACGTTCATCAAGCGCCTCTCGGGTTTGCCAAGTCCGCAGGTGGCCCTGCTCGCTGCTCTGCCGGGACTCGTCGGGATTCTCACCATGCTCGGCAACGGGTGGCACTCCGACAAAACCGGCGAACGCCGCTGGCACACTTCATTTCCGCTTCTGTTCGGAGGCGTCGCGTACCTGCTCTTACTGTCTGCATCTCACAACTTAGTGCTCGCAATTCTTCTGCTCGTGTTCGGCGGCGGACTAATGTTCGCGTACTACCCGGTCTTCTGGTCGCTGCCGACGCTCGTCCTCACGGACATCGCGGCGGCAGCAGGCTTTGGCTTCATCAATTCCATCGGCCAGTGCGGAGGTTTTGTCGGACCGAATGCGGTTGGCTATCTCAATCAGCGAACCGGCACGCTGCTGGCTGCTTTCGCGTTTATCGGAATTTCCTACCTGATTGCTGGCACGGTTGTGGCGACCGTCCGCATCCGGTTCGCGAAATCGCTCGCAGAACAGAGCTTGGCTTCGGAAAAACTATCGACGGCTTCCTGATTTGGGTTAGCAGTGAAGGTCTTTTTCACGCCTGTCCAACTAATTGGCTGCGACAACTGGATCAAGGGATCGCGAAGACCACCTGAACGATCCGGGGCTTAGCGAAAGTAGCTCGTCAGGCGAAATCGGCGCGTGCCGGTGCACGACTCGAACCAAAAACCATTCGTCCCAAGTCGGGAAACACGCGCCCATACTCGGCTTTTCAGCGCATCCATGTCATTGGACACGCCGTACGATAACAAGCAGAATAATTTCGCTTGTAGCCACAAAGCGAATAAGGATGAGGCCCCATGAAGACTTTGATTGCAGTGTTGAGGACACTATTTGTTGCAATTCCTCTGGCTGTTTCGCGGGACGTCGATTAGAAGGTCGATAACCATAAGTTCAACAAAGCCGAATATCTGGTTGCGACCGCCACCGGGCAGGTGAAGGCGGGCCGCGCCGGTCAAAGGCGCGCTGTTTTTCGATAACGAGAAGAAGACGGTATCTTTCCTTCAGGAATCAGGCTCATCGATCCTTGATATCAAATATGACAGCATCAAGAAGCGGTTTTGATTTCT
>Ga0126371_10002082_pt1 | contig 17151 bp, 12 predicted proteins | sample PanSoiMetaPlot_4_FD_110145 | JGI IMG/M metagenome (GOLD analysis project Ga0126371, IMG submission 110145) | Tropical forest soil microbial communities from Panama - MetaG Plot_4 | ecosystem: Environmental > Terrestrial > Soil > Tropical forest > Bulk soil | place: Panama | collected 2016-02-17 | reverse complement strand
TGCCGGCCATCAACAATCGCTCGCGATGCGTGCTGCCGGCAGCGTGAAAATCAAGCTGCTTGGAATAGGGACGATAATACCGCAGCCTGTCCTCAGTTAAGCGTCGGTTCTTCTCCGCTTCCAACGTCTGCAACAACAGGGTTTCGGAGCTGGGCTCGGAGCTTGGCAATAAAGACATCCAATTCCTCATCAGATAAATCGGCTAGGCGCGAATCCATAATCTCAAACTCTTTCGGCATGAGGCCGGCGACAACCTTGATGTATTCTACTGGCCGCTCGATGCGCGCAATTTTCAGAGCCTCGATGCCGTGCTGCTCGAAATCCTATGCGAGCGCCGTCAGGAATGCATGCGATAAGCGGTTCTTGGCGCCCTTGGCGCGACCGCCGGTCTTTGGTCTGCCTTTTTCAAATTGCATCAGTGAATCGTTCCTTCCGTATGCTACGTGTGGTTATGCGGCGGCCGGTAGTGTGATGGCCGCCTGACTATTTGGCGCGATGTACGAGGCTGACCACGAAAAATTGTTCAATGATTTCAGGCGTCGAGCGACGGACCAATTCCGACCCTCGGTCAGCACTTTCCTCTCTGCCCACTCAAGGGCTGCGGCCTTGGCGCGAGTCAGATTTGTGCGATCTGACAGGCCGATGTCGGGCCAGGCAATGCGCCACAGTCCTTGCTCGCTATCGGCGACAAGCTCAAGAATAGGTTTTTTAGATCGGCCGCGGTGCAGTCGGTAACGGTTGGTCATGCTAATGCTTTCTGAAAATCAGCCGGATGAGGCGGCGGATGCAGTGCAAATAGGTTCTTGCGCGGCCCGGCAATTTCAATCACCGGCCAACTCGCAAATCTGCGAGACACGTTAGGTTACGAGCCGCAGTGGTCGCTAATCAATTTAGTCAGGCGCTGGCCGTGATCGTTCATCCAGAGAACGACGCTCGGCATCGCGAAGGCCCTCTTGATAGCCAGCGTTAAATATCCGCCGGATGCAGCGATATTCGATGCTGTCTCGCAGAATCTGATGAAATGCGAGGCTGTGATAAAAATCTTTGTCCATCGGTTCCTCAACTGAACGCCCGGAAAATCTTCCGCACGTTCGTAATATCTAGCGTTCCGCGTTTTGGGCGCTTTGGCAATTTAACAGTTTTCGGCAAGTCACGTATCGCGGACTCCCGAGCAGCATTAAGCCAGTCACGCTCATGCAAGGCGATAAACTGGTCGGGAATAATCTCCTTTAATCGTTTGGCGCGCGTCGCTATCGTCGCAAAGCTGTCGTGCACCGCGACCAGCGGTATTTTCTCGGCAGCGGCCGCGAGCGCGATAAGATGCAAATGCGCGGCGTCAAGGCTGTGGACAAAATTCGCCGGGGCCGACCGCACCGCGTCTTGCGGCACACACTCGTCGGTGTACCCGATGGCCAATTTTACATAACGAGTGCGGTTACGAGTGAGCGGCACCTTGACGGTCTTGGTGATCGGCTTGAAGTGAGCATTGATCACTGGCATCCCGGTCGCCTGAGTCCAGCGGAATGACTTGTTATCTTCGGCGCAACGCCTGGCTAATCGCCGCAGGAGCGACCGCACTTCGCACGCCTTTGGCATAACCTTCTTGATTGCATCCTGCGTCAGCTTGGCGAGCGTCGAGGCGTAGCCGCCGAATTGTTTTCTTTCCTCCAGAACCTCAGTGATCATCTCGGTCATGCCTCTAGCGACAAAGCGATCACCGACTTTCTCAAACTTACCAGCACGGCTGCCGTAGAAATACGCTACCACTGCGCGCTTGATAAGCGACCGGTCGAATGGCTTGAACAGCTTGTGAGCTTGCTCCGCCCTTTCGCGGGCTTTGCGCTCTAGTGGAGTTTCACTGAATTTGGTTATGCCGCTAACGACATCGGGTCCCGGCCATAGCTTTTGCCACTCTCGCCAGACTTCAAAGATTACGCGACGGTAAAGATCATCACCTTCGCCGGACACGGTGTAACTGAATTCCTCATCCATTTCCTGGCTGGTCGCCGTGAAGGTGCCAGTCTCGGGACCAGTAAGATTGACCAGGCGGCCCTCTTCTTTCGAGCGCGTCATCGCCGAGTAGTGCTGCCCGGCGCTATTGGTCGCATCAAATGATAACGGCAGCCGGGTAATGAACCCGGCATCGTCACCGAATGAAGCGATAGCCTGCGTCAGCTCAATGCAGCCGGCAACAAATTGACAGCGATCATCGATTGAGCTTAAGGCCCAATCCAACTGTGTCGGATCCTCGCCGTACAGCACCGCGAGGCCGATCTTGAGCAGCATCGGCAAGTTTTCTTCGGCCCAGTCAATCCGGCCCTCTAAATCCAAATTGCTCGGTTTCTTCTCTCGGCTCCAGCTATTGCCGTCCGCCTTAGCGGCGACATGGGCCTTCAGGTACGCCAAGCCTTCCTCATTGATCGGCTCGCCGTCGGCGAACAGGAACAAGGCCCGCACGTAATCGGTGCGGCCGAAATTGAAGGACGGAACACCGTAAATCCGGCCCCTGAAGTCCAGCACCAGCGGGACAAAGAACGGATCGGGCGCAGTTTCGGCAATGGCAATATCGGAATGCCATACCGTAATCTGGGCGTTGATGCCGGCAAGCTTCTGTTTGGCGAACCAATCCTTGCGCTCGACCAGCTTCTTGTCAGGCCCCGCGGGAGCGGCCGTCTTCTTGATGAACTCAAGCAGCGGCTTGTTGATGGTGAATGCGGTATCCTGCAAGGCCGTCAACGCATCCAACACCGGTTTCATCTTGCCGGTGCCAATCGCCTTGATGACGGCATTCCGCTGCGAAGGATGACAATGTCGTATCAGGTCAACCTTCGCCCAATGATCGCTGGGGAGTCCGCCCTTATTAAAACCGATCCATGGCTCCGGTGGATGAGCCAGCGGCGCGAGAAAGGGGCTGCGGCGAACCAGCTCACAGACGACATCGGTGAGAAATTCCTCCTCCTCGTCAGTCAGCGACAGCGTTAGGACGTCGTTGTCGTCGAGTGTGAATAGCGGCAGCTTGCGAAGCATTCTGATGCCCCAGCCGCCCAACTTAAGACCGATTTCGCCCCTGCGGCCCAAGCAGGCGCCGATAACGATGGCGATGTCGCGGAAGTTCTTGATTTCGTCGTCGTCAACGCCCAGCCGCTCGTTAAAGCAAATGGAAATACCGACGATGAGCAGACGCCAAGCAATATCATCGTCAGTCATGTCCTTCAGCGCACGCCGCAGCTCCCGATCCGGACGCCAGACCTTTTGCAACGGCTCCCATAGAGGGTTGGAGGGTCCAGCGCGGTCGGCGGCGACGATCTGGGCAAGCCGCGGGACATAGCGCTCAGCCAGGCCCACGCCCTGCTTTGAAACCCCAAAGCCAAGGTGATCGGCCCTGAAGTACTCGGTCTTCAGCCGACGCTCGATGGTGTTATCGATGTCGTTCATTATTTTCTCTATTAGTACAACGCGAGCGCTATTTATGCCGCTATTTCAAGGGAATACGCGATTTGCCCTATTTTGAGGCCGGGGCGAGCCCGCGTTCCTCTTCCAATTCCAGCAGCATGAGCCGCGCCAACCCAGCCGGACGCACATTTCCAACTTGTGTCAATTTTTGACGCCCATCGGACGACGTGACAGTGAGTAAACCGTCCATAACCCACATTTCGCCTTTTAGTGTCGGCTGGCCTTTTCTTTCGATAACGATCTCAGCGTAGTCCGCCGCACTGGATGGACGATTCTTGGCCACGCCTGTCTCCCCGCACTGAAATTGGAATCAAAAAGCGCCGGCTTATGAGCCGACGCTGCGAATCGCATCAAGTATATCGCAGCGACCCCAAATGTCGCCGGATCGATACGCTTTGCGATGCTTATCTGGCGCTTTTCCCCAATATGCCCAGCTAGGAGCGCCGTTGCTTTTATCGATGTGGCCTTACGCGGCCACGGCGTCGAAAGGGCCAAGTTCTCGCGCAATGCGCTGCACGGTGCCGGTGCCGACGCCGATTTCGCGCGCAACTTTCAGAATGCCCTTACCCGCCCGTAATTGACTCTGGATTCGTTTTTCCAGGGCCTCGCTTATCCGCGGTCGGCCGAGCTGCTTGCCCTGCTGTACGGCCCGCTTAAGCCCGGCATGAACCCGCTGCCGAATCATGCTGCGCTCAAACTCGGCAAAGGCCCCGGTCACATGAAACATGAGTTTGCCAGCCGGCGTGGTCGTGTCAATTGATTGCTGATCGAGGTACAGGTCAACGCCGCAAGCCTCAAGCACTTGGATGGTGCCGAGCAGATCGACCAATGAGCGTCCCAGGCGGTCTATGGCCCAAGCCATCACTACATCGAACTTGCGCCGTTTAGCGTCATTGAGCATCTGGTCCAAACCGGGCCGCCCATCGCGCCCCTTGGCGCCGCTAATGCCGGCGTCGTGGTATTCCTGAGTAACCTGCCAGCCACGATGCTCCGCAATCTGCTTAAGCTCCCAGAGCTGATTTTCCAGCGTTTGCTTGTCAGTCGACACGCGGACGTAAATCGCGGCCTTTTTCTGCATGGCAACCCCCAATTGCGTTCCCTTGCAAATATACTCATTGCCATACGAAAAACGATTGTTTTATGTATGAGATGACCCAGATTTTTGCGCCCTTGATTTGTTTCAGTTTTTTCGGTCGTCGGTGGAGGCGTTTTCTGTATGGGCCTCAATCAGCCGCATTAGCTCAGGATTCGGTGCCCACACAATTGGCCGCCCCTGTGCGTTCGTCGGCCGAGCGAAACGGCAAACTTTGGCAATGCGCGATGCACGTTTGTTCGGTGCCAAAGGGGATGGTCTGTCGTGCCCGGACAGCAGCGAGCTAACAGATCACCGATCTTTAGCGCCCGATTAGCTTCCGCAGCTCGGCATTCGGCGCCCACAGATTTGGTCTACCGCGGCGATTGGGAATACGGCCAAGGCGTATCGCCCCGAGCGCAATCAAGGCCCGCCAAACCGATTTGTAGTGCCAGGATGGATGATGTCGGGCAGCTGGGAAGCACCAGCGCACCAAATCCGACGCAGACGTTGCTTTTCCGTTGGCAGCAATGAATCCGCGCCGGCATTGAACAATGCAGCGGCCAAGTCTGCTTTTTGAGGCAATAGCCGACTGCGCTGCGCTATCCGTGAAGCGGCGGCGCCTATCTTTCAGGCCCGCCGTAGAACCAATTACCTGCATTTAATTAATCCGACTCCTGTCTAGGGCTCATTGTGGTCTGATTGTGTTCGGTGCTGTGGGGGTCAGAATCTGTACCTAATTCTCAACTGACACCTCTCTCCCTAGCTCTCTTGCTCCCCAGCCGTAGATAGCTGGCCTCTTGAAGCCAGCCGGTCTGATCAATCTGAATGCGCCCATTTCGATGGCTCGCCTTCGGACCTGTTTGAGTGTTTGGCGGCTCCAGCCGAACTTGGCGGCCAGTCCATCGGCTATCCAGAAGTGGCTATCCGGTTTGAAGCGGGCCTTGGCCCAGACGATTAGGATTCCAACGTAGGGATCGGACATCAGCGGCATCACGTCGGATTCCGAGAACACCGCCTTCATGCCGCCGATATAATTCGTGCCTTCGGTTTCATATCTCCACGCTGACGCTGCGGTCCTCATCACTTCGTCATCCTCCAGTGGTGGCAAGAATTCGCTATTGCGGGTCCGCGCTACATCACAGAGTGCGTCGAAGTCATCGCAGTGCCGAGCGGTCTCGAGACACACACTGAACAGCTTGTTGTTGCGCTGCCCTTGCTTGACCTCGGCCACCAGCCTGGAATTGTCCCACGCCTCCACCGGCACGTTCTGCATGACCGGAAGGCAGTCGAGATCGTCAAGGCTACCGGAAACAAATTGATAGCTGCCCTTGGTGCTTTGTGACGGGGGCACCACCACAAAACCGGCGCCCAAAATATCGATCGGGACATTTCGGTGTGGCCGGATCCTACGGCGCTCGCCGTTATGGCGATACCAGGCCTGGAAATGACCGGAGCCCGTTCGCGCGACCAATGGAGTCGAGCCGTGGCGGTTCATCGCGTCGGCGAGGACTCGCTCGTCCTTTGAATCGCAATCCAGCGACGTGATGCCGTTGCGCCTGCCGCACATGAAGCCAATGGCGGGAGCATCGGCGAACTTGTTCGCGATCTTGCTGCTGCCGACTAACCCAAACTTGCTATACCGACTGACCATCGGCCGCTTATTGGCATCGACCGGAAACGTCGCGACACCATGAGCGGCGTAATCGGCCTGCCAATCTTGAAATGAATTATTTGCCTGCATTGCAACTCTCAAAAATGCTTTTTCTTCCGGCGGCCGCCTGGCCAGCCAGTCGCGCAATCTGTTCGGATCGTTTTGAGTCGTTAGGATGCGCCGCCATTTGGGAAACGGACGGCAACTTATTGATACGCAACGCGCCGTTGAACGGCCATTTGGAAAAAATACATCGTTAGATCAAAACAGAACGCTGGACTCTGACTCCGTTAATCTAGGTTCGAATCCCAGTTCCCCAGCCAGAGTTAAATCGCTGTGTCACAAACATTTTCCCGAATTGGGCCCGCGCGTCGCCGGCCTTTTTCGTGTTGCGCGTGTTGCAAAAAATTCCCTTTTGTTCTCAACGGTTCTCACTGGCTAACGGATACTCCACGCAACATGGACGCGACATAGAATAATGTATCATGCCCCTCGCCGCTTCCGCCGCAAAAAAGGAAAGCCTCGGCGACGTCCAGGCAGCCGCCGCCGACAGTTCGGCGTGGCAATCGCAGTTACGGCGTGAAGGTCGTGTTCACCAAACGCTTTCGACGTTGTGGTTACCACGCTTGCCCAACGAAGGCAGGCCACCGGACAGTGTCCGTACTGAGCCACGCTTTTGGCTGTCAGCAATACGCCGAAAACGTCTGTCGCGGCGTCGCGCTCGCCCCTCAGGTCCAGCGACTAGGCAGGGATCGCAAATACAGTCTGGATTGTTGGTCCATTCGCCGCAGTTGCTGCAACGCTGCCTAGGGCCTTCCTTCTTCCTCTTTTTATGCCAAGACAATTCGGTCCACCGTCCAGCGAACGTGGCGACCCACCGGACGCCCCGCCAACCATATTGAAGCGAACCTATTTTGACATTGGCAATAACGGGTCGAGCTAGAGCTCGAGGCGTTATTTGGTGTTGTCGAAAAAAATTCCCCGGTTGTTGCTTAGTCGCTGTCACGACAAATTATTCTTGGACCAAGGCGCGGTGGATCGCGGCCAATATCGCCAAGCTGCCGGAGCTGCTGACCAAACCGTAGTTCGGCAACTTCGGCTAAGCGGCGGGCTGAACTTCCCCATCCTCCGTCGCTGCGTCTAACTCGTCGGCTGCGTGACGGAATAAGCCAGCAATTTCGTTATCTGGGAGACCCTCCGCCCGCATCTTCCGAATACAGTCCACAATTGATGCAACGCAGTTGCCAGCGGCCCGCTGCCTACGAAATGAATCATGAACTACTGCGTGATTATGGGACATTTTTACTCCTGCATGGTCCGGGGCAGTTTCACAGAAATATCAGCACCAGAGTTTCAATTGTCCTAATTTGGTGACGTTTTATGCCGTGCCCTGCGTTCATTCGCCGCAAACATTGACCCGCATACTGGTTGTAAATGAAAAGACGCTTTTCCGAAGTTTATTTCTAGCCTAGTTCCTGTCGCATAATTTTCGCGCCATCCACCATTGCTCGCATCTTGGCGTAGGCGATTTCGCGAGGCAGGTATTTGAGCCCGCAGTCGGGCGCCACAACGATGCGTTCGGCCGGCACATAGGGCAGTGCACGGCGGATGCGCGCCGCGACTGTTTCCGGGCTCTCGATGGCCATGTTCGACAGGTCGAGTGTGCCGAGGATGATCGTCTTGCCTGGCAGCTTTGCCAGCACCGAGCAATCAAGGTTGGATTGTGCGGTCTCGATCGATATCTGTTTTACCGGCGAGCTGGCTAGTTCCGGCAGGAATGAATAACCCGATGGCCGCACGTGAATGATAGCGGCATAGCCGAAGCAGATGTGGATCGCGGTCGTCCCTGTGACACCTTCTAGAGCCGCATTCAGCCCACGCAGCCCGTATTGACGCGCTTTTTCGGGTCGCGCTTGCATATAGGGTTCATCGATCTGCACGATGTCAGCGCCGGCAGCGAATAGATCCTTGATCTCGACGTTCACCGCAGCTGCGTAGTCAAGCACCATCTCCTGCTCGTCCTTGTAGAAATCGTTCTGCGCCTGCTGCGACATGGTGAATGGACCGGGTACGGTGATTTTGATCGCCCGGTTGGTATTGGCACGCAGGAATTCAACATCGCGCACTTCGACGGGCTGCTTGCGCCGAATTTTACCGACGATGCGGGGCACTGGATTTGGATGCCCGGACCGATCGAAGGCGGTGCCTGGATTGTCAATGTCGACACCCTCGAGCGCGGTAGCGAAGCGGTTAGAATAACTTTCGCGGCGCTGCTCGCCGTCGGTGATGATATCGAGGCCGGCGCGCTCCTGGTCACGGATTGCGAGAAGAGTTGCATCATCCTGTGCTTCGTCCAGGAATTCCGGGCCGATGCGCCACAGCTCCCGCGCCCGCACGCGTGGGGGGAAGCGGCTAACAAGCTTCTTGCGGTCGATCAACCAACCCGGCTGCGCACAGGAGCCCACGAGTGAGGTCGGCAGCAGCACGTTAGTCATGGGCAAACTTCCTCGTCAGTTTTTGGTGTCGCCACGTTCTGCAGCCTCACAACTGGGACTTGGCATCTGACTTTCGCTCCCCAACGATTAAACTTTTGTTCTTGACTGATAGCGGCGCGGAATGATTGGGACAGTGGACTGGCCACTTTTGGAGATCAAGCGCTTAGCAAGACGAGGTGCCGTCTCAAGGAATTGACGTCTGGGGACTTTCCAATTCGCTCGTGACTCTTGCAATTGGCTACCTTTTTGCGCAACTAAGCCAGAGCATCGCGAATGTGCTCTTGGGAGTTAAGGGACATTCTTCAAAAGTACTGGGGTTGATGGGCAAATTTGCTTTCGTTGCGGGTGCCACAGGTGCGGCCGCCACGCGCCTGGTCGAGGAGCTTTTGCGGCAGAAATGGCGCGTGATCGGTGTGAGTCGTAAAGCGGCGAAGGATACCGTCGACGGCAAAATAACCCACTTGCCTGCCGACCTATTGAACGCCGATGGCCTCAAGCTTGCTATCTCACCGTACCGAGACATTACGCATCTCTTTTTCACCGCACGTGCATCCCATGAGGAAACGGGTGTCGAGCCGGTCGCTGAAAATGTAGCGATGCTGCGTAATGCGCTTGACGCTGCGGAAGCAGCGTCCCCACTCCTCGAGCATGTCCATCTCGTTCAGGGGACCAAGTGGTACGGAATGCATCTCGGGAATTTCAAGACCCCAGCTCGCGAGAACGACCCGCGCCATTTGCCACCCAATTTCTATTACAATCAACAAGACCTTATTATCGAGCGCCAAGAGGGTAAGCAGTGGACTTGGTCGGCTTCGCGCCCCTATTTCTTGATCGATTTTGCGCCTGATCGACCCCGCAATGTAGTGTCGGTGGTCGGTGCCTATGCTGCGATTTGTCGCGAACTCGGGGTACCACTCAACTTTCCTGGCTCTGATACATGCTGGAACAGTTTGAGCGAAGCCACCGATGCAAGGCAACTTGCTCGCGCCATGATGTTTCTATCCACGTCTCAGAAAGCGAGTAAAGAGGCCTTCAACGTCACAAACGGCGACCTGTTTCGCTGGAAGCATTTATGGCCTCGTGTCGCACGCTTGTTCGAAATGCCTTGCGGTGAGGTACAGACACTCTCACTGACTCAATGGACGGCAGATAAAAATCCAGTTTGGGAGCAAATTGTCAGGCAACACAAGCTCAAGTCTTGTCGATTAGACGAGGTCGCGCTCTGGTCCTTTGGCGATTTCGTGTTCGGCCAGAGCTGCGACGTGATCTCAAGCATGACAAAGATACGCACAGCTGGCTTTCATGACACGGTAGATACAGAGGAGTTGTACCTTTCAATCCTGCGGCAGTATCGTGAGGCGCGCATATTGCCATAGATCGCGAAAATGCAACTGTCCGCTGTTACTACAACCGTGTACGTAATTTCCGTTGAGCATCAAGCATTTTCCAACCGAGGCTCACATGCGTCTGAGGGACAAGATCGCCATCGTCGTAGGTGCTGGTCAATCGCCCGGCGAGGGAATGGGGAATGGCCGCGCCACAGTCTTTCGGTTCGTTCAGGAAGGCGCCAAGGTAATGGCAGTCGACAATAATCTTTGCTCCGCCGAGGAGACGGTCGCTATGGCTCGACAATTCGGTAGAGAATGCACGGCGTTTGAAGCGGATGTTACCAAAGAGGCAACACTCGCGGCGATGGTCGAAGCCGCCAAACGGAGTTGGGGCCGAATCGACATCCTTCACTACAATGTCGGCATAAGTATCGTCGGCGGGGACGCGCCGCTCGACGAGATAACCGAGACCGCATTCGATCGCATCGCCACCGTTAACCTGCGCGGCGCCATCATGGCTTGCAAACATGTCCTACCGCTCATGCGGGCGCAGCGCGCTGGCGTCATTACGACGATCTCATCGGTCGCCGCCTGGGAGCAGTACCCGAATGTCGCCTACAAAGCGACCAAGGCTGGGATGATCGCCTTTACTCAACAAATTGCCGTGCAGAATGCGGAATATGGAGTGCGCGCCAATGTCACCTTACCGGGATTGATGGACACACCGATGGCGGTTGACACGCGTGCTCGCGTCAGCGGCAAAAGCCGGGACGAGGTGGCGGCCGCCCGCGATGCGCGCGTGCCTTTACGCCACAAGATGGGGACAGCTTGGGACGTCGCAAACGCCGCCGTATTCTTGGCTTCTGACGAGGCGAATTTCATTACCGGTGTTGCGCTACCGGTCGATGGCGGCGCTCTCGCTTGCATCAATTAGCGCCACTCGATGGTTTTTCGCAGACCGGCAGCGGGTCACTCGAATAGTGACTCATGTAAGCGAAGCTGCCATTTGGCAATCGCGTTCACTCCGGATAACAAGAAGTGATCTCCAGTGGCCGAACTAAGGAAGGCCCGTGCAGAATTCAGAGACATTTGACTACGTTATTGTGGGCGCCGGCAGTGCGGGCTGCGTTCTGGCCAATCGGCTCACGGTGTCCGGTCAGCATCGTGTGCTTCTCCTGGAGGCGGGCCCCAGCAGCCGGCACTTCTGGCTTCACATTCCGCTCGGCTTCGGCAAGCTGTTCAGCGATCGACGATTCAATTGGTGTTACGAGACCGAGCCGCAACCGGAATGTCACAACCGCAAAGTGATCGCTCCGCGTGGAAAGGTTCTCGGTGGGTCCAGTTCGATCAATGGATTGATCTATATCCGCGGCCAAGCGGAGGACTTCAACGTTTGGCGGCAACTGGGGAATGCCGGCTGGAGCTTCGATGAAGTTCTGCCCTATTTTCGGAGGGCGGAAGACAACGAACGCGGCGCGGATGAATTTCACGGGGTCGGCGGGCCGCTCGCGGTTTCGGATTTATGTGACCGCCATCCTCTTGCCGAAGCCTACGTCGAAGCGGCGTTGCAATGCGGGTATCCGCGCAACGACGATTTCAACGGATCGGTGCAAGAAGGCGCAGGGTACTACCAGACCACCATGCGCAAAGGTCTGCGCTCTTCAACGGCGGCCGGCTATCTCAAGCAAGCGCGGCGCCGCGCCAATCTCAAAGTGGTTTCGCAAGCTCTCGCCACGCGTATTGTCTTCGGCGGCCGCCGTGCGACGGGCATAGAGTATCTTGTCGGCAACGAAAAACGACGCGCCAGCGCCAATGCGGAGGTGATTATCGCCGGCGGCGCGTTCAATTCGCCGCAGCTACTGCAGCTTTCCGGGCTCGGTCCGGCGTCGCTCCTTCAATCTCACGGGATCACCATAGTCGCCGATGCCCCGGGAGTCGGTGATGATCTCAACGATCATATTTCAGGCCGCATCATGTTGCGTTGCAAGGAGTCGATCACGCTCAACGATGCGGTGCGCAACTGGACCGGCAGGCTCACCCACGGCTTGCACTACATACTCACGCGCCGCGGTTATCTCGCGATCCCGGCGGTCTCAGCCGGATGTTTTCTGCGTGCGCATCCCACCTCTGCGACGCCCGACTCGCAATGCTCAATTTCGCTGTTCTCTGCCCAAACTATCGGCGGTGACCTGCATGCTTTCCCGGGCGTGACCGGTAATTGCGTGTTGCTGCGGCCGGAGAGTCGCGGCTATGTACGCATCAAATCATCGGATCCGCGAGAGGCTCCCTCAATCAATCCGAATTATCTGGCAACGCAAAAGGACCGTGAGACGATCGTGGCGGGTGTAGCAGCGATGCGCCGCATCTTTCAGGCGCCGGCCATGGCGCGCTACATCGCTGAGGAAATTGAACCGGGCTCGAGATGTGACAACGATGATGAATTACTCGATTTCATCCGCCGCCGCGGCTCCACCACCTATCATCCGGTGGGCACCTGCCGCATGGGCCAGGATCAAAAGGCTGTAGTCGATGAACGGCTGCGGGTCCGTGGCTTCACCGGTTTACGTGTGGTCGATGCCTCGATCATGCCTGCGGTCGTTTCGGGAAATACCAACGCGGCCACAATTATGATCGGCGAGAAGGGCGCAGACATGATACTCGAAGACGCAAGGCATTGAGCGCCAAAGCGCTGAGCGAAAACGCCGAAAGTCGTCGTTTCAGAACTTACCTCCTTCTCATTTGCGCTCACGTCGATAGTTTTTCAGGATTTGTCCATTGCGTTATCGGCGACGAGTTCTGCGCCGTTGATGTAACTTGCAGCGTCCGAGACAACAAAGACAACGAGATTGGCGATCTCTTCGGGCGTACCCCAGCGCGTATCGCGCATGCCCTGATTGCTCGACCAAAGCGATCGCTCGCGGGCGGCGTCCTCCGGACTGAGCTGGCGCTTGGCAAGTTCTCGTTCCCATTTGGCGAAGCGCTCCGGCGTATTGATGAAGCCCGGTATCACGCAATTGACGCGGATGTTGTGCGGTGCAAGCTCGTTGGCGAGCACCTTGGAGAAGCGGATCTCAGCCGATTTCGCCGGACCGGTGCAGGAGGACAAGAATGGCGGGTTGAGCGTCATTATCCCAGTCTGGCCGCTTACATTGACGATCCGGCCACCGCCCTGAGCAATCATCATCGGCACCACGCGCTGACAGATGCGAAATTGCGCGAAGAAATTGATCGCCATGCCCTCGACGAGTTCCTCATCGGTCACTTCGAGAAAGGGTTTGTAGGTCCCTGTCCCGGCATTGTTGATGAGGATGTCGATGCGGCCCAGCCTGTCGCTGATTATGCGTGGAATCATCTCGATCTGTTCAACTTTAGTCACGTCCAGCGGGTGCGTCTCGATCTTTGCCTGAGTGGTCCGCATAATGTCGCGCACCGCGTCGGCGAGCGCTGCCTCCCGCCGCGCGCAAATGAGAACCTTTACGCCCTCGCGCGCGAGCGCGCGTGCAGTCTCGAGGCCTATCCCTTTACTCCCGCCGGTCACGAGCGCCGTTTTGTTGGCAAGACCGAGTTCCATCGCTCTCAGCTCCTTCAAAACCTTTGTTGCTCACGAGCTCGAAATTGCACGTGATCTAAACAATGACGAGGTCGAACATGCTTGAGAAAATGTTGGGAGAAATCCCACGCGCTCGAGACAACCCCCTCACATGAGTCTCAGCGCCGCTTTCCGGACAATCAGGTCGAGGATATAGTACGTCACAAGGGTCCGTGAGAATACGACATGCTATGGGAGTACGCGAAGGCAAGCCTAAGGAGGACATCAAAATGTCGATCACGCGTCGTCAAGCGCTTGGATCCGCCGGCGCAGCCATTGCAGCCAGCAGCCTTGCGAAACCTGCTATAGCCGCAAATGAGCCGATCCGCGTCGGCTATCTGCCGGCGCTTACAGGCCCGTCGTCCTCCACTGGTATTGGGATCAATCGCGGAATCCAATTGGCGGTGCAGGAGATTAACGCGGCCGGCGGCATAAACGGGCGGCAGATCGAATTGATTACACGTGATACCCAGAGCGACCCGACCAAGGCCGTTAATGGAGCAGCGGAGCTGTCACACGGGCAGAACGTGAGCGTAGTCTTTGGCCCGGTCAATTCCGGCGAGTCGCTCGCGGTCGTGCCCTTGCTCGCGCGTACCAATACACCGCAAGTCCATCCTTGCTGGGTTGATACTCTGACCGACCCGCAGAAATATCCGATGTGCTTCCGTAACGCGCCCACTAACCAGCAGATCGGCGCCGCCGCAAATCGCTATGTCGTGGAAGTGCTCAAGCGCAAAAAGGTCGCGGTGATCAGCGACACTACCGGCTATGGCACCGCGTCGGTGAACGCCTATGTGCCGATGCTGCAGGCCAAGAGCGCGGAAGTCGTATATCAGGGCAATGTTGACGCTGCTAATCCGGACCTGAAGCCCGAACTTCTGCGTATGCAATCTGCAGGAGCGGAAGCCATCATGCCCTGGAGCGTCAATGCCGGCTTTCTCTCTCGCATCATCAACACCCGCGGCAACATGGGTTGGGACGTCCCGATCGTTGGCCAGACCACGCTTGGTTCGGGGCAGACAAAGGCGCTGCTGGAAAAGCCCGAATATTGGGCAAAGGTTTACCCGAACAATTTCCGCAATGTTTGTTATGGCGCGGGGGGAAAGCTTCCGGAGCGCACCGCCGCCTTCGTAGACCGTCTCAAGAACGCCAAGATCGACATGGCCGACACGCTGTTGTGGTGGATCGCGCTCGGCTATGACAGTCCGCGGATGATCGCCGAGGCCATGAAAGCCGTCGGGCCCGAGCCACAGAAGATTGTCAGTTACCTCAATAAGCTCAAAGAATTCCCGGGTGTCTATGGCGACATCACTTTTAGCCCCGATCAGCACAACGGCTATCCGGACGAGGAAGTGGTGATGGTCGAAGCAAATTCGCTCAAGGACGGCGCGTTCAACCTGGCTCCTGGCTACAGCTCTTAAGCCGATGGTCGAATCGATCGTCTCGACTGGGGTGGCGATCGGCTGCATCTACGCACTGATCGGCATCACTTATAATGTGATGTTTTCTGCCTCGCGCGTGTTCAGCTTTACCGCGGGCACGCTTGGTATGTTGGGTGGGGTGCTGGGCTCACTGTTCATTGCCCAGATGGGCGTGCCCCTTGTTGCGGGCTTTCTCCTCGTACTTGCCGCCGGCGCGCTTTTCGGGATCATCACCGAAATCGTCGCGGTGCGGCCAGTGCTCAAAAGCTTGGATCAGCATCTCTACGTGCTCTCCACACTCGCGCTGGCACTCATGGCCCAGCAGTTCACTGCGATTGAGTGGGGGACTGAGTCACGACCATTTCCGCGTCTCTTTGACATTGCGCGCGGCGGGTTTGATCAGCAGTTCTGGATGCCGATGCTCGCCTGTGCCGCGGTGATCATCGGCCTGGAATTGCTCTATCGCTATACGCTGGTCGGTCGGGCTTTCCTGGCGATCGCCGAGGACACCTATGCAGCGCGTGCGCTTGGGTTACCGGAACGCAGCTTGCGCATGGCAAGTTTTGCGCTTGCCGGCGTGATCGGCGCCCTGGCGGGCTTTGCCGGCGGAGAGATGCTGCTCGCCTTCTTTGGCAATGCGCCAATTCTCACGTTCTATGGCTTCGTTCCGGTAGCACTGGGTGGTATGGGCAACAATCGGGGAGCGGTGGTCGCTGGTGTCTTGCTCGGGCTGTTCCAGCAAGCTGCAAATTTTCTAGTAGGCGGCATCTTCGCCTCGGTGGCGGTATTCACGGTGTTCATTATCGTTCTGCTGGTGCGTCCCGAGGGGCTCGCAGGCGCCTCTCTTCAGCGCCGCGTCTGATGGATGCGGGAGCAAAATTGGGCCACAGCCGTGCAAATGTGCTCGGTTCTACGAGCACGTTGGGCACAGCGTTGCCCTTTCTGGTGCTGCTGCTGGTTGGCATCGGATTTCCGTTGTTTGGCGGCGGCTACTGGGGCGTGATCGCGACCCGTGCCTGCGTTTACTGGGTGCTGGTATCGGGGCTCAACCTGGTTGTCGGATTCGCGGGCCAGATTGCCATCGGCTGGGTAGCACTGCTGACGCTTGGGGCCTACACCACCAGCGTGCTCGCAGCGGGCAACGTGACGCCAGCTTTTCCGCCTTATCTGGCGTTGGCGATTGCGGCCACGGTCGGCGCCGTCTTCGGTTTGATCATTGGATTGCCGGCACTACGCTTGCGCACATTCTACTTCGCCATCACAACACTAGGCTTTGCCACCATCGTAACGCAGGTGGCTCTTGCGTGGCAGAGCGTTACCGGCGGTGGGGTAGGGGTTCCCGGGCCGATCTTTCCAGAACCGTTCTTCTCCCAGTGGGGCTTTTATTATTTTTGCTTTGGTCTGGCGGCGATCTGCACCTGGATGACGGCGAATCTGGCGAATAGCCGATTTGGCCGCGCCCTCACTGCCATCCGCGACGCGGAGGTCGCGGCAGAAGCGAGCGGCATCTCAAAACCCGCATTGCTGGTGTCTGTGTTTTTATTCAGCGGCGCCACTGCTGCAGTTGCCGGCGGGTTATTCGCCGCTTTGCAATCTTACATTACGCCAGACGCGTTCACGCTCGATTTGTCGGTCCTCTTCTTCATCGCCATTCTCATCGGAGGGCGCGGCTCCATTCTCGGCCCCTTGCTCGGGACGGTGCTTTTAACCGTGCTGCCGGAACTGGCCGCGCCGCTGGTTGCCTGGTCCACGTTTCTCTATGCGGTGTTACTGCTCGTTATCGTGCTTGCAATACCGGGTGGAATTGCCGAGATCCTCGATTTCAAGAACCGTCGCCCTCTTGCGAGCGGCCGCGCCATCATCCCTCGGCCAGATTTGATCAAGCAGTTATTCAACCCGGCGCGTAGCGCCAACACTTTGAAGGTTGAACATCTGGCGATGAGCTTTGGCGGAGTGAAAGCAATCGACGATCTCGACCTCGAGATCCGGCCAGGGCAAGTGCATGGACTGATCGGCCCTAATGGGAGTGGAAAGACCACAATCCTGAATGTTATTTCTGGCTATTACGCGCAGCAGCACGGCGCTGTCAGGTTGAACGGGGCTGCATTACCCGCGCTGGCGCGCCACCAACGCGCGCGT